>Ga0070664_100002395_pt1 | contig 15062 bp, 10 predicted proteins | sample KBSC73metaG_FD_65863 | JGI IMG/M metagenome (GOLD analysis project Ga0070664, IMG submission 65863) | Corn rhizosphere microbial communities from Kellogg Biological Station, Michigan, USA - KBS C7-3 metaG | ecosystem: Host-associated > Plants > Roots > Rhizosphere > Soil ... | reverse complement strand
GTGATGATCATCGTGACTTCCTCATTTGAAATGGCTGGCTCTTGACGACTCCGAGGATGATCGACGACATGTGGTAGTTCTGCGCGCGAGCGTCGCGCACGATCGTACGGATGGCCGGGGCATCGTAGTAGTCCATGCCGCGTCCAAGCGCGTAGGTTTCCAGCTTTTCGGCGAGCGTGCCGACGAACAACTCCGGTCGCCGCAGAAGCGCTGCTTCGAGTCCTGGCACGTCGGCAAACTTGCTGCCGTCAGGGAGACCGCCCGACGCATCGATCGTCATTCCCGCCTCGGCCGAGCGACGGCGGCCAACGGCGTCGTACTTTTCGAGCGAGAGGCCGAGCGGATCCATCATGTTGTGGCACGGCGCACAGACCGCGTTGGTGCGATGCTCGGCGAGCCGTTCCCGCACGGAGAGATTGCCGTTGACGGTGTTGTCCTTCAGGGTCGGCACGTCGGGCAGCGGCGGCGGGGGAGGCACACCGAGCAGCGTGTCGAGGACGAACTTGCCGCGCAGCACCGGCGACGTCCGGGTCGCGTAAGACGTCACGGTCAGAATGCTGCCTTGCCGCAACAGCCCGCCGCGCCAGCTGTCCTCGTCGAGGCCAACGCGGCGGAAGCGCGTGCCGTATACGTTGGGAATCCCGTAGTGCTTGGCGAGGCGCTCGTTCAGGAACGTGTACTTCGCGCTCAGCAAATCGAGCACGCTGCGATCTTCGCGAAGGACGCTGCCGAAGAACAGTTCGGTTTCCTTGCGAAAGGCCTGACGGAGATTGTCGTCGAAGTCCGGGAACAGACGCATGTCCGGCGTGATCGAATCCAGGTTGCGCAGACGCAGCCATTGCTCGGCGAAGTTGGTGACGAGCGCTTCCGATCGGCTGTCCGCCAGCATGCGACGCACCTGCCGCTCGAGCACGAGCGGTTGGTGCAGCGTTCCCGCCACCGCGGCGTTCAGCAGCAGGTCGTCGGGGATGCTGCTCCACAGGAAGAATGACAGCCTCGACGCCAGTTCGAGATCGCTGACGCGATACGGCGTACCCGGCGACAGACCGCCGGGATCTCGTTCGACGCGGAACAGGAACTGCGGGCTCACGAGCACCGCCGACAGCGCCATCTCGATGCCCGCGTCGAAGTCTCCTTCCTCGCGCGCTTTCTGATACACCGCAAACGGCGCCTGAAGGTCGGCGTCGGTCACTGGACGCCGGTAGGCTCTCCGCATCAAGGATGAAAGGATCTGCCGCGCGGATCGATCCTCGAGCGCAGGGCTTGCCGGCCGTGACACAAAGAGCCGACGACGGCTCGGCGAATCGCCGGGACCCTTCGCGTCATACGGTCCGATGATCGACACGGAGTAGATGGCCGGCTGGATGCGCGGGTGCCGATAGGAATTGAAGTGCGTCTGGTACGGCTGCCGCGCCGTTTCGAGCAGCTCGGACGGCTTCTTCGGAAAGGTCACGCCGACGGCATGCGGACCCGACCTCACCGGAATCCGGATCTTCAGGTGCTGATCCACTTTCGCGTGCGACGGCTGCTCGGTGTCGGGCACGCCTGCCGCGCGCACCGGCGGCTTGACCGTGAACAGCGCAACCCGCTCGCGGTCGAGCAGCAGCTCGACGTCGTGGGATTCGCTCAAACCCTCGACGTGTTCGTCCCGATCCCGCGTCAATCGCACCTGGATCTCGTACTCGCCGTCCATCGGGAACGTGTAGTTCACGAGCGCCCCGCCGCGAGTGCCGATTGGCAGGCCGTCGATGTGCTCTTCCTGCGTCAGATCGGCCGGAATACGGATCGTTTCGCCGCCTGGCGATCGACTCGGCCGGCCGACCGCCACCCGGCTGATCTTCTCCGCCGCCGAGACGTAGCGGTCAAGCAGCGTCGGTGAGAGATCGCCAACGGTCACATTATCGAAGCCGTAGCTGGTCTCGTCTGCCGGCAGCCATGGGGTGACGTCGATGTCAACGGCGAGGAGGTCGCGAATCGCGTTCTGGTATTCGGTGCGGGTGAGCCGCCTGATCGTTGCCGTGCGACCCGGGTCCGGGTGCACCGTCGCGGCACGATCGAGGGACGTCTCCAGCGACTTGATGACGCTGTCGTAGGTCGTCTCGTCAGGCCGCTCCTTTCCGACCGGCGGCATCAACCGGGCGCGCAGCTTTCTGACGACCTTTTCCCAGACCTCGGGATGCTGCGCAACGTCCTGGGTCGCAACCGTTTCGAGGACGAGCCCTCCCTTCTCGTGATCCTTGTCGTGACACGAGAGGCAATACTCTTCGACAAGGGCAGCGTGGGCAGGGCGGGCCGCATTTGGGTGCGGAACGGGACCTTTGGACCCCGCCGTCACGGCACCACCGACGACCAGCAGACCTGCCGCGATGGCGGCAGGCGAGAATCGGCCAGACCTCCCCGGAGGCATATGCCGCCAATTCTACGCGCGGGACTCGCCGCCGTCGAGTGAGCCGCTAGCGATCACGGCCGAGGCGTCTGACTCGACGGCTTCGGCGCTTTCGACGCCTTTGGCGCGAACAAATCCCCGAAGTAATCCTTTGCATACCACCGCGCCGGCTCATCGTCGTCAGCGAGCAGTCGGACGACCCGATAGTTGAGCTCCGCAAACTTCGCCCCGGCAGCCCAGACAATCGGCTGGGACATGTCGTCGGACGGATGGTGATAGTGGGTGCTGAGGAATTTCGGCCACGCGGACTCGCCGCCGTTGGCCATGCCGGTGGCCAGCATCACCGCAGGAACGCCTTGCCGGACCATCGCATAGTGATCCGATCGCACGAATACCGCCTGCTCGGGCATCGGATCGGGTGACAGCTTCACCCCCATCTCGGCGCCGGCCTTCTGAAAGGCTCGCTCGAGCGTGGAGTGCCCGGCGCCAAACGCGATGACGTCGGTGAAGTCATACAGGAGCAGCGGCATGTCGAGATCGATCGCTGCAGTGATGCGGTTGATGGGCACCGTCGGATTGTGCGCGAAATAGTCAGCGCCAAGCAGACCCTTTTCCTCGGCGGTGTTCGCGACGATCAGGATCGACCGCCGCGGCCGGGCGCTCGTCGTCAAGGCTCGAGCCACTTCGAGGAGAGTCGCGGTGCCGGCCGCGTTGTCGAGCGTGCCGTTGTTGATCCGATCGCCGCTGCCGGTCTTGTTGACGCCGATGTGATCGACGTGACCCATGAGCGCGACGTACTGGTCCGTGAGTCTTGGATCTGAGCCCTCGATCACACCGATGACGTCAGGGCTCGAATAGCGACGCACGCGCGTGCTGACGGAAATCTCGGCGCTGGATTTCAGCGGCATGCCCTTGGGTCGGCCGCCCGCCTTGTCGGCTTCATCGAGAATCTGTGTGAGTGTTTTCGCGGCGCCCTCGAAAAGCGCGGCCGCCGCCTTCGGTTCGAGCAGCGCTGACGCTTTCAGTCCATGACTGGAATCGTCGGGCGTGCCGTCCTTTCGTGCCCAAGCCGTCTTCGGCGCGCCGAGAAACTCAATCACGCGGGCCCAGGGAAACGCCGTGGAGAACGCACGATTCTGGACGAAGAGAACAGCGGCAGCGCCGTGATCCGCGGCAAAGCGCGCCTGCTCGCTTTGCAGGTGCGCGCCAATCTCGCTGTCCATCCCCTGCGGCGACCCCTGAAGCACGACCGCAATCTTTCCCCGGACGTCGAGCCCGGCGTAGTCGTCGTATCCCATCGCCTGGTCGGTCATGCCGTAGCCCACGAACACCAGCGGCGCACGCACGTGAACCGATCCACCGGCAAGAGGTCCACGCATCATGGCCGTCACACTTTGTTTGAACGGTTGTGCGCCCCCCGGTGTGGTGACGACAAGCGACGGCGCCGAGGCCAGTCGCGACTCCAGGAGGTCAACCTGCTTGAAGTATGTGCCCCCATCGCCACCGGGTTTCACGCCAAGCAGGGACAGCTGCGTGGCGACATACCTCGCCGCGATCTCGTGGCCGCGAGTGCCTGCCTCGCGTCCCTCGAGAAGATCGTCGGACAGGAAGGCCACGTGAGCCTTGAATCGTTCAGCGCTGAAATCGGGATCGGTCGGAGCGGCAACGGCGAATCCGATCAGCGCTGCGCCGAGAATAGTCGCTCGAATCATGGTCCTCCGGATTGCGTGGTGTGTGAGCAAGCATATCGCAGCGGGTGTCTCATATAATCCCCGCGACAGACTCGCGAAGCGAGCACGAGAAAACCATGATCGTGCGGCCCACCGTCTACATCCCGATCGTTGCGGCCCTGTTGTGTGTGTCGGCCGCGACCGGAACGCCGTCGCTCGCTCCCTCCAGCGAGAGCGTCGACTGGCCCGTCTACCGCGGCGATCCGAAAGGCAATCAGTACGCGGCGATTGCCCAGATTCACGCGGCGAACGTCCACACGCTCCAGCCGGCGTGGGAATACCACACCAGGGATGCCAACCAGCGATCGACGATGCACGCCAATCCGGTGGTGGTGAATGGTGTGATGTACCTCACCACGCCCGCGCTGAGGGCCGTGGCGTTGAATGCGGCGACAGGACGAGAGATCTGGGTCTTCGATCCCGCAAAGTACAACAACGGCGAAGTGGTCCGGCTCCGTAATCGCGGGGTGACCTACTGGAAGGGGGCCGAAGGTGAGCGGATCTTTCATTTCGTCCGCGATCGCGTCTATGCCCTCGATGCCAGAACCGGCGCCCTGATCACGGCCTTCGGCAAAGGAGGGTTCGTTGATCTGAGGCAGAACCTTGGCGTGGATCCAGCGAAAGCGGTCATCGAGATGACGTCGCCTGGAGCCGTTTTCAAGAACCTCCTGATCATCGCCTCGCGCGTGAACGAGACGTATGACGCCTCTCCGGGGCACATCCGCGCCTACGATGCCGTCACGGGCGAGATGAAATGGATCTTTCACACGATTCCCGCTCGCGGCGAGGTTGGCCATGACACGTGGAAATGGGTGGACGGAGAGACCTACGGCGGCGCGAACGCGTGGGGCGGGCTGACGATCGATGAGCAGCGCGGCTGGGTCTTTGCCGCGACCGGCTCGGCGACCGATGATTTTTACGGCGGCTTGCGCAAGGGCACCAACCTGTTCGCCAACAGCGTCCTCGCCCTGGACGCGTCAACCGGCGAGCGGAAGTGGCATTACCAGACCGTCCGGCACGACATCTGGGACTACGACAATCCTCCCGCACCGATTCTGGTGACACTCCGGAACGGGGCCGTCACGAGAGACGCCGTCGTGCAGTTGACAAAGATGGGCTTCACCTTCGTGCTCGACCGGGAGACGGGGCAGCCATTGTTCCCGGTTCAGGAAGTGACGGTTCCGCAATCGACCGTGCCGGGCGAAGAAGCGTCGCCCACGCAATTGATTCCGCTCAAGCCTCGTCCGCTCGTCCGCCAGTCGCTGGGCGAGGCGGACCTGACGAACATCACCCCGGAGTCGCATGCGTACGCGCTGAAGGTGTTCCGCCAATATCTCTCGGGATCCATCTACACACCGCCAAGCCTGCAGGGAACGATCACGACGCCAGGCCACCTGGGCGGCGCCGAGTGGCACGGCGCGAGCTTCGATCCCGTGCTCAATACTTTGTACGTCAACGTCAACGAAGCGCCGACGATCAATCGCCTTCGGCCGGTGCACGACACGGAAGGGGAGTCGCTCGACGCGGCGCGTCTCGGGCAGCGTATCTTCGAACGCACGTGCGCCGCGTGCCACGGCGTGGATCGTCAAGGAACGCCTACACAGGCTCCGGCGCTCGTCGACGTGAAAGGCACGACTCAGGAGATCGAGAACGTCATCGCCCATGGACGCAATGCGATGCCGGCGTTCAGCCAGCTCCAGCCGCGCGAGCTGCGCGCGCTCTCGACATATCTGAAAGCTCCGCCCCAACGGACGAACACCCCCGCGTCGACCACGATTGGCGTCGCTCGTTACACCATCGATGGGTACCCACTGTTTCTCGATCAGCACGGCGTGCCGGCGATCGCGCCGCCCTGGGGCACCCTGAATGCGATTGACCTTGTCTCGGGCGACCTGCTCTGGCGGGTTCCGCTCGGGGAGTATCCCCAACTGGTTGCGAAAGGGATTCGCAACACCGGCAGCCTGAATTTCGGAGGCGCGGTGGCGACCGCGGGGGGCTTGATATTCGTCGCCGCCACTGCCGATGAAAAGATCCGCGCCTTCGAGAAGGCGACCGGCCGGATCCTGTGGGAGTACCAGCTGCCTGCCGGCGGGTATGCGACGCCGAGCGTATACATGGTCGACGGCCGTCAGTACATCGCGATTGCCGCGGGTGGCAGCGGCAAGAATGCGACCAAGTCCGGCGATGCGGTGATCGCGTTCGCGCTGCCGGGCAGCGGGCCCCGAACGTCCGCCTCCCAGCCATCGTCTGCCGACTGGATCACTCTCTTCGATGGCTCCTCGCTGGACGGATGGGTTCAGATGAACGGCGCTCACCGATTCACGGTCGAGGACGGGGCGATTGTCGGCCGGACGGTTGAGAGCAGCGCCAGCATGAACTCGTTCCTCTGCACCACCCGGGAATTCGACGACTTCGAGCTCGAGGTGGAAACCGCCATCGATCCGATTACGAATTCCGGCATTCAGATCAGGAGCACCGTCCGCCCGCTGCAAACCACCGGCAGAGGCTTTGAATCCGCCGCTGGACGCGTCAACGGTCCACAAGTTGAAATCCGGCGCTCCTACAAAGGAGAGCCCGCGACCGGTCTGCTGTATGGAGAAGCGATGGGCACCAACTGGCTGTCGTCGCAGCAGAAGATCGACGCCGGCCATCACTACTTCATCGATGGGGGCTGGAACAGGCTGCGGATTGTTGCTCGAGGACCACGCATTCAAACCTGGGTCAACGGCAACCTTGTCGAGGATCTCGTCAACGACGAGGTCTATAAGACGCACTCACGAGGATTCATCGGCCTGCAGATTCACGGTCTCAGCGAACGCGAGGTGAATCTGCATCCCGAGTTTGGCATCACCACGAAACAGCCGCTGACGATCAAGTGGCGGAACATCAAGATCAGGCCGTTGCCGAAATCGTAAGAATCCAGTTAGCGCGGCGGTGGTACCCAGTTGAACAGCAGATTGACCATCGAGGCGCGCGTGTCCGACTGGGACTCGGCAACCAGAAAGCGATCGTTGCCGACCGGCGCGTAGACGGAATCGAAAGCAATACCCACAGCAGCACCCTGGGTGTCCTTCGTATTGATGCGAAAGAGTGCGGTCGCAGATCCGGCTTTGAACGCGTTCGCCGTCATGGTCACGGGCACGCTGATAAGACGGTTGTCGGGAGCGATGTAATACAGTTCGCGGCCATTGGCGCGCCATTCAGGAGCGCCGCCGCCGTTGGACGAGACCTGCACGGCATCTTCGGTTCCGGCGAAGGATTTCACGAACACCTCCGGCCGTCCAGAGTCGGTTGCAACGTAGGCGACCCAGTGGCCGTCTGGCGAGAACCTGCCACAGCATTGATCCGCCTCGCCGCCAGCGAATATCCGCGGCTTCGCGTCCGGCAACAGGTCAAGGGCCCACAGGTCCAGGCGTGTCTTTGGATCGCCCGCGTTGAAGAGAATCACTTTGCCATCCGGCGACCAGCTTTGGGCCGTCTTGACGCCATCCGTATGCAGCAGCAACCGATCAGCGCTCCCGGGCTTGACGTCCCGGACGTACAGATCGAACGCGGCGCCCTGCAAGAGTGAATAGACAATCCGGCGGCTGTCAGGCGACCATACCCAAGACGTCGAGGTGGTATCTGGCGCGGCGAAACGCCTCGTCGTGCCGCTGCTGAGGTCCGTGAACCACACTCCAACGGTGTGGTTCTGAGTCTCCGTGAGCGCGAACACACCGAATTGACCATCCGGTGACGGCACCATGCTGGTTGCCCCTTGCGGCCCCACGTTTCCCAGAGACTTTCCCGTGCGGTCCTTCCACACGATCTGCGTGGCACCTTCGACGCTCGGTCTCCAGGCGAAGACTCCGGGCCCCAGATCGAAGCCGACCAGACCGCCAACACCGACGAAATCGTTCCACACTCTGTCGGCCACCGGAATCGGATCACCCGACAGGGTTAGCGTGTCCGGCTTGAACGCCTGCGCGAACACCTGAGCGCCGCGCACGAACAACAGCCGGCCGTCCGAGTAGAAGCCCGTCGAGTCGGCGTCCAGTAGCTGCGTCACCCGCCCGTCGTCGACTTTCGCGACGCTGATCACCCACTGGGGCGTTGTCTCAGCAATGCGGTTCAGGAATACGATCTGTCGGCCACCGGGAAGAAATCGTGGCCATCTGTGCGACACTTCGTGCCGCTGGCGGTCGAGCGTCGTGAACGGGGAAGGCGTACCGCCATCGGCTGACACTCGATACAAGCCGCCGTCCGGCTGTGGCGAATAGACGATGACGTTGTCGGGCCCCCAGCAAGCGCCCCGTTGCTCCGACACGTTGGCGAGAAAGCGGGGCGTACCACCAGTCAGCTCGACCCGCCACATCTTGCCGCGCGCAAAGAAGCCGAGTGACCGGCTGTCAGGCGACCAGAATGGAGACGAGCCGCCGTCGCTCCCGCCAAGCGCGCGTGTCTCGAACGTCTCGAGCGACCGGAGCCAGATTCGCGACACCGCCTGGGCGTCGAACGCGGCGAACGCCAGCATGTGGCCATCCGGCGATACTGCTGGACCAGCCGACATGGTCAAGTCAGAAGGCAAATCGATCGAGACGGCGAGCCTTGATGCCGTCGCTGGTGTCGGCCGCGTCAGCACCCACGCTGCGCCCAGGGCCGCTGCGCCGACGAGAGCCGCGATGATGGCGGCTGCCGATCCGCGCCGGCGCGCTGTCGGTGCGGCAATCGAGAGATCGCTCGAACGCACCGACACCGTCTCCAGCGCAAATCCGAGATCTCTCGCCGATTGATATCGATCGTGCGGATCCTTCTCGAGACAGCGACGCATGATCACGTTGAGCGCCGGGGGCACGTTCCTGCTATCGGACGACAGCTCCGGCGGATCCGTCGTGAGGATCGCCGTCATCGTGTCGGCCGGCGTCGCACCATGAAATGCGCGCCTGCTTGTGAGGAGCTCGTACAGGATGGTCCCGAACGCAAAGATGTCCGCACGATGATCCGCGGATTGCCCCCGCACCTGCTCGGGTGCCATATAGCCTACGGTTCCAAGCACCAGACCAGGCGCGGTCTGCGGTGAGGTGATGGTCGCGACGCTTGCAACCGCGGCCGGGGCGATTTCGGTGAGCTTCGCCAGACCGAAATCGAGAATCTTTACGGTCCCGTCAGTAGTAACGAAGATGTTGTCCGGTTTCAGGTCGCGGTGGACGATTCCACGAGCGTGCGCGGCAGCGAGACCACTTACGATTTCCTGTGCCAGCTCGATGACCTTGCGAACAGCCAGCGCACCCGACTGCAGCCGCTCTCGAAGCGTGCTCCCGGTTAGCAGCTCGGAAACGACGAACGTGAGCCCGCCCTCGGAGCCGACATCGTAGAGGGCCACGATGTTGGGATGATTGAGGGCGGCGGTCGTCTTCGCTTCCTGCTCGAATCGCGCGATCCGGTCTCGATCGTGCGCAACCGACTGCGGCAGAACCTTGATGGCCACGTCACGGTTCAATCGGCTGTCGCGAGCACGATAGACCTCGCCCATGCCGCCCGCTCCAAGCGGACCTGTGATCTCGTACGGGCCGAGTTTCGTACCGGCGGTGAGGGGCATCTGCGGCGACATTCTATATCTCGGCCGATCCGGAACCGTTCCGTCGCCCCGAAAGGCGAACATGACACAATGGGCAAGTGCCACGTGAACTCAATTGGTCTGAATCGCCCCACATCTCTTCGCCTACCGGAGTGTCGATCGACCTCACCGACGTCGTCGCGTAATGGTTCTGGCGATACCGCTGCCGCGGGTCAGCTGCATCTTCGCTTGTATGTTCGGGCTCACGTGCGCTGCGCCGGTGCTGGCACAGGCCCCGACTGACACCGTGGAGGTGCCGTCGCAGCACGAGCACATGCACACATCGGAGACGATGGAGTTGTTTCAACCGCGAGAGGCGTCCGGCACTTCGTGGCTCCCGGATGCCACGCCGATGTTCGGCGTCGAGCGTGAGTGGCACGGCTGGAGCGTCATGCTGCACGGCGCCGCATTTCCTCAGTTCCTTTACGAACCGGCCAATCCACACCGAACTGGTGGATACGCGACGCACCAGTTTTCGGTCGTCAACTGGGGCATGCTGCAGGCACGGCGCCATGTTGGCAGCGCAAGGGTTGGTTTACGGGCGATGCTCAGCCTGGAGCCGTGGACGGTCAGCGACTGCGGGTTCATCAACTACCTGGCGACAGGTGAAGTGTGTGAAGGCGATACGATCCACGATCGCCAGCATCCGCATGACCTGTTCATGGAGCTGGCCGCCGACTACGATCACCCGTTGCGCGGATCGTGGCGGTGGCAGATTTATGGAGGCTTGTCGGGCGAGCCAGCGCTCGGACCAGTCAGCTTTCCTCACCGCGTGTCCGCCATGCTGAACCCGATCGCGCCGATCTCTCACCACTGGATGGACGCGACGCATATTTCTTTTGGCGTCGTCACGGCAGGGGCGTACGACACGCGATGGAAAGTTGAAGGATCGCTCTTCAACGGGCGAGAGCCTGACGAGAATCGTGCGGACTTCGACCTGGGCCCGCTCGACTCATTTTCGGGACGGGTGACGTTCCTGCCAACCGACAGATTCGCCCTTCAAGTATCTGCCGGGCATCTTGCCGAGGCGGAATTCGAGTTCCCGCCGCTGCCGCGCAACGACATCAACAGGCTGACGGCATCGCTCACGTACCATCGCCCGCTCGGAAGCGATGGCATCTGGGGGTCAACACTCTCGTATGGCATGAACTCAGGACACGTCATCATCCCGGCTGACGAGTTCGACGCCTCGACGCAATCGCTACTATTTGAAAGCACAGTCGTGCTCCACGACACCCACACCTTCTATGGACGCGCGGAGGTTGTCGAAAAGCCGGCAGAAGATCTGCACGCGCACGAATTCGCCAGGTCGATCTTTACCGTCGCCAAGCTCCAGGCCGGTTACGTGCGGGAGCTTCGTCCACGGCGCGGAGCGACTATTGGCTTTGGCGGAACGGCGTCAATCAGCATCGTGCCGCAGGATCTTGCATCGCGGTACGACGGGCGTGTCGCTCCGGGATTCGGCGTGTACGTCAGCCTGCGGCCCTCTCGTCACGTGATGTAGCGATCGGCGACCGACGGGCGGTTTGTGATACAGATGGTGGTGATCACGTTCCCGCGTAGAAAAGGACCCGACCGATGCAATGGCATCGCTCGTTCGAAATGGCAGACTCGTTCTTATGACACACGCACTCGCGATTCTCACCATCCTGTCCCTCTCGGTTTCGCCGGCGTTCGAGACCAAGGCGAAGTTCACATCGACGTGGAAGGCGCCGGGTGCCGCGGCGATGTCGTACGCCGGGAGAAAGGTTGTCGGCCTGGTCATCAGCGACGATCTCTCGCTTCGGATGAGCGCGGAGGAAGCGCTGGCGCGCGAGCTGACGGCACGCGGGGTCGAGGGCGTTGCCGCGTATCGCATGATCCCGGGCGAGGAAATCCGCAACCCCGAGAACGCCAAGCGCTGGTTTGAGAAGAGCGGCGCCGCCGGCGTCGTCATCATGCGCGTCGTCGATCTCTCCAAGGAGAAGATTCCAACCGCGGTCGTCTGGGCCGGCGCAAGCTATTACGGCTCGCTATGGGACTACTACCCGTACGCGTGGGGCGCCGCCATCCCAATCGGTTCCGGCCGCACCGAGATCAAGGTTCTGGTCGAGACGCTGATCTTTGACATCGCCGGGAACAAGCTGGTGTGGGCGGGAACGAGCGAAACCGTCGACCCCAAGGACGCCCAGGCCACCGTCAAGGGCATCGTCACCAGCGCAACAGAGCAGATGAAAAAGGACGGCCTGATCCGCAAGAAGTAGGGGCCAGACCCCGACCAGTGTGGGGTCAGACCCCGACCTGGCTAGCGGCCGGCGCGAGCGAGATCCGGGGAGGCTTCTGACGAGCGCAGAGCCGGCACGATCATCGGGACCTGCCGACGATACTCCGCGTACTCGGGATGCGCGCTCATGAGATCACGCTCCTCGAGTTGGATCGCCACCAGAATATAGGCGGTCGTCACCACCGCGAAGAGCAAGTGCGTCACCGTCATCGTCGGCGTGCTCCAGAACGCGAAGAGCCAGCCGACATAAAGCGGATGACGCACGATCCGATAAGGGAACGGCGTCGCAAAGCCCACCTGCGCCGGCGTCTGTCCCCGGAACGCTCTCCACGTCTGCCGCAGCCCGAATAGATCGAAATGATTGATCACGAACGTCGTGACCAGCACGAGCGTCCACCCGAACGCGAATCCTGCAACCAGGAGTGCCCGACCGATTCCGTTCTGAACGTCCCAGATGACTCCGCCAAGCGGACGCCATTGCCAGAAGAGCAGGATGAGCGCCGCGCTGCTCGCAAGGACGTACGTACTCCGCTCGATGGATTTCGGAATCACGCGTGTCAGAAGTCGTTTGAAGGCCGGCCGTGCCATCACGCTGTGCTGCACGGCGAAGATCGACAGCAGTGCGAGATTCACCGCCAGTGCCGACGACCACGACTCGGTCGCGCCCGAGTCCAACGATTTCGGCACAACCAGGTTCCCAAGAAATCCGATCGCGTACAGAAACGTCCCAAAGAAGACCAGGTAGCTCACCGCGCCATATGCCAGAGTCAGAATTGCAGACATCTTGTTGCTCCTTGCGTGTGTAGAATCTGTCTGTCACAGACTACGAGCCGACGTCATCTAAAGTCCCGTGAGAGAACCGGGATTTGGGTGGGAATACAAAGAAGGCTTAAGGGGCACGAGAAAAGAAACGAGGGAAAAGGGACAAGGGAAAAGGTCATGCAGCAGGACGTGACCTTCGGCGACTACCGGTTCGACGTCGAAACGCGGCGGCTCTGGGCGGGCGAACGCGAGATCCGCCTGACGCCCAAGGCATCCGACGTGCTAAAGGTTCTCGTCACCAACGCCGGCCGGCCAGTCTCCAAAGAGGACCTCTTCGCGGCCGTGTGGACGGACACCGCCGTCAGCGACGACGCCTTGACGTCGTGCATTCAGGAACTCCGACGCGCGCTCGAGGACAACTCGAAGCAGCCGCGCTTCATCGAGACGAGGCATCGCCGCGGTTATCAGTTTGTCGCGCCGCTGTCTGAACCGGCGCGGGACGAACCAGCCGTCGCCGTCACTGCTGCAGCCGTCACACACGAGAGTTCCGCACTCGCCGTCCTCCCGTTTGTCGATATGAGTCCGGGCCGCGATCAGGACTATTTGTGCGAAGGACTCGCAGAAGAACTCATCAATGCGCTCACGCAGATTGACGGCCTCCGCGTCGCAGCGCGGACGTCGTCGTTTCAATTTCGCACCGCCGGCGCGGACATCCGCGAGATCGGACACCAACTGAACGTCGGAACGCTGCTCGAAGGAAGTGTCCGAAAGGCCGACAACCGGTTGCGCGTCACCGTCCAGATGATCGACATCGCCACCGGCTTTCACCGGTGGTCACAGCGGTTCGATCGCACGCTCGACGACGTCTTTGCGATTCAAGACGAAATCGCCGAAGGCGTCGCCACACTGCTTCGGGGCAACGTGCTCAGCCACCGTGAACGTCAGGCCCTGCAGCGGCCGTAAACCGGCACCGCCGCCTACGAGTACTACCTGCGAGGGCGGCAGACGCCCTTCGACTGGTCGCGACGGGCGCTCGACCTCGACCCCGACGACATGAGCGCGTTGTTCAACGCCGCCTGCCTGGCGTCGAAAGCCCGACAGAAAGAAGACGCGCTCGCGTATCTCGAACGCGTCTTCGCCAGGGGCTGGGGAAAGCGCGACTGGATAGAGCACGACACCGACTACGACACGGTGCGCGACGATCCACGATTCAAAGCGCTCCTAGCGCGGCTCAAATGACTCGCACGAGACCTTCGGGTGCCAGTTGACGAACATCCCGTTTGGGTTCTCTTTCCACGCCCAGACGTGTAGCGTGTAGAAGGGGGGCAGCCCGAAGCGGTTCGGGGCCTCGAACAGGTGGAGGAGTTGCCCCATGAGCTGCGGCGGGCCCTCTGAATGTTTCGCGTCCCACGCATCTTTGAGCACGAGAAAGTCCGCGCCCGTCATCTTGGGCCGCCCATTCGGCTGCGCCTCATAGATCACGATTTCCGGATGCTCGGGATCGAGCTCGCCGTCCAGCACCAGAGGAAAGTTGACGTAATGAAGTCCCATCGCGCCGACGTCCGGGCCGCTCACGCAGCCGAACTGAAGCGCGTAACCCTCTGCTTCGGCCACCGACACATCGGAATAGCGTGCCGTCGCCTCGCGAACGATCTTGACCAGTGCGCCGGACGACGACTGTGCTATCGCATGGCCCGAATGATCCTGTGCAATCACGTGGGCCGGCCAGAAACCGGCTGCGACGAACAGGCCGCCAAGAGGAAGAGCCAGTTGCAGTATCAACCGTTCGACTTTCATAAAGCCTCCCGAATCACCTGGTTGAATGAGCCGTCAGGCTCACGTGCTGCAGCTACCTTACGAGCGTGGCGGTTGGAAGTCCCGGGAACGCACCGGGATTGATCCGGGATTAGGACGGCTCGATCACCGTCCGGAGAGGAGAGAACCGCGAGGCGTCAAGACTCGACTGTGCTCGTGCCGCGAGCCTTTCGCCGCCCTGAAACGGACTCGGGTTTGGCAGCGCCATCGTCCAGATACTTCACGAACACGACCTCGTTGCGCTTCTCGTTGTAGATCAACTCGTCGACGCTGTTCTTCACCATCAGCAAACCGAAGCCTCCAGGACGGATTCCTTTCTCTTCACGCACCATCATGTGACCGATCGGATCGTCAGGCGAGTGACCGATTGCTGCGTGCGGTAGATTATCGATTTTGAATCCCGGACCCGGATCGGCAATTCGATACAGGAGCATTCGTTGAGTTCGCAGGCACGCGATCCGTACCTTTCGCTTCGGATCCAGCTTGCCCCCCCATTCGACGGCGTTGAGG
>Ga0070664_100002393_pt1 | contig 15065 bp, 18 predicted proteins | sample KBSC73metaG_FD_65863 | JGI IMG/M metagenome (GOLD analysis project Ga0070664, IMG submission 65863) | Corn rhizosphere microbial communities from Kellogg Biological Station, Michigan, USA - KBS C7-3 metaG | ecosystem: Host-associated > Plants > Roots > Rhizosphere > Soil ... | reverse complement strand
GCCTCCACGTCAAGCGGGACCGCTATGTGCCAGACGCGGCCGCGATCGAGCGCCGGCGGCGCGCGGCGATTGAGGATTCGGTAGAGATAGCTGCGGCCGATGCAGCTGAACCGTGCATGCCAATCGTCGGGAACGCGCGCGACCGCCGTGACCGTCACGGGCTGCGGCCGCACAAGAGCGTTCAGCCCATCGCGCAGGCGATGTTCGGTGAGGTTCTTGGCGATATCGACGTGGCCGCTCATTGCGAGCGCGTGTACGCCCGCGTCCGTACGTCCCGCCGCATGGACGGCTGCGAGCTCGCCCGTCATGCGATGGATTGCTTCCTCCAGCGTCTGCTGGACGGATGGGCCATGTTCCTGCCGCTGCCAGCCCATGAAGGGTCCCCCGTCGAACTCGATCGTCAGCCGCCAGCGGGTCACGGGAGGATAGCGCCCCTGGGAATCGCGAACCCCCGCAGCAGTTCGCGAGCGCTCATCGGCGCGCGCCCAGCTCGCTGGATCACGGTCGGACGGATTGCACCTTCCCCACAAGCGATGAGGAGTTCGTCATCCAAAACAACTCCGTCATTCCCGCGAAAGCGGGAATCCATCTCCTCCACTCGTGCCGCGAGGAGTTTGATCCGCTCGCCCTTCACTTCGAACCAGGCGCCGGGCACCGGATTGAAGGCTCTGACCTGCCGTTCGATGTCTTCGGCGGGTTTAGTCCAGTCGATCCGCGCCTCGGCCTTCTCGATCTTCGCGGCGTAAGTCACGCCGTCCTCAGGCTGGGCCTGCGACAGGCTCGGCTCATTGAGCCATTCGAGCAAAGCCTCTGCGCCGAGTTTCGCTAATTCTTCCGTGACTTGCCCGGCGTTCTTGCCGCGAATGTCGAGCTCTCGCTTGAGCAGCATCGGACCCGTGTCGAGGCCTTCTTCCATCCGCATGATCGTAACGCCGCTGCTTTCATCGCCGGCCAGGATCGCACGCTGGATCGGTGCCGCTCCGCGCCATCGCGGCAGGAGCGAGGCGTGGACGTTCACGCACCCATGCTTCGGCGCGTCGAGTATTGGCTTGGGCAAAATGAGCCCATAGGCCGCGACGACCGCGTAGTCGGCATTCAGAGCCCGGAACCGCTCCTGTTCCTCGGCATCGCGCAGCGTCCGCGGAGTGCGCACCTCGATCCTCAGCGCTTCGGCGCGCTCGTGTACGGCAGTCTTCCGGTCACTCTTCCCACGGCCGGCAGGACGAGGCGGCTGGCAATAGGCGGCAACGACCTCGTGGCCCGCCTCGACCAGCGCGTTGAGGCTTGGCACCGCGAAATCCGGCGATCCCATGAATATTAGTTTCAAAGCCGTTCGCCCTAAGCCTGTCGAAGGGCTGTCCTTCTACTTCCCGCGCTCGAAAGAGAAAGCAGGGCTTCGACAAGCTCAGCCCGAACGGTAATGGAGGCAAATGGCCTCTCAGGAGATCGAAGCGCTGTCACAAGCCCTGGCGCGATTGCCCGGGCTCGGGCCGCGCTCGGCCCGGCGCGCGGTGCTCTATCTCATGAAGAAGCGCGAAAATGCGCTTCAACCGCTGCTCGCCGCGCTCCGGAACGTCGCGGACAAGCTCTCCACCTGCTCCGTCTGCGGCAACGTCGACACGTCGGACCCGTGCGGCATTTGCAAGGACCCGCGCCGCGATGAGAAATCGCTCTGCGTGGTCGAGGAAGTCTCGGATCTTTGGGCTTTGGACCGATCGCGATTGTTCCCCGGCCGCTATCACGTGCTCGGAGGGCGATTGTCAGCGCTCGAAGGCGTTCGGCCGGAGGATCTTGGCATCGACAAGCTCGTGAATCGCGTCGCTGCGGGAGGCATCGACGAGGTGGTTTTGGCAATGAACGCCACGCTCGAAGGCCAGACCACGGCGCATTATCTCGCCGAGCGCCTGGAAGGTTTTCCAATTCGTCTCAGCCAGTTGGCGCATGGACTTCCAGTTGGAGGCGAGCTCGACTATCTCGATGAGGGCACCCTCGCGCAGGCTCTTCGTGCCCGCCGCCCGATTGCTTGAACCCCCTCAACCGAAAGACTAAATCAGCTTTATGGCATTGCTTCCAATCGTCGAAGTTCCGGATCCGCGTCTGCGACAGATCTCCTCGCCCGTGGAGAAGGTCGACGATGAGGTGCGCGCGCTGGTCGGCGACATGCTCGAGACCATGTACGCGGCGCCAGGGATCGGACTTGCCGCAATTCAGGTCGCCGTCCCCAAGCGCATCCTGGTGATCGACCTTCAGGAACCGGCGGAGGAGGGCGGCGATCCCGTCAAGGACCCGCGCGTCTTCATCAACCCCGAGATCGTCGAGCATTCAGACCGTGAGGTACCCTACACCGAAGGATGCCTGTCAGTGCCCGACCAATATGCGGAGGTCGACCGGCCCGACCGGATCCGCGCGCGCTGGCTCGACATGGACGGCAAGCCGCATGACGAGGAGATCACGGGGCTGCTCGCGACCTGCCTGCAGCATGAGATGGATCACCTGAACGGCATCTTGTTTATCGATCATCTGTCGCGCTTGAAGCGCGAAATGATCCTCAAGAAGCTCGCCAAGCAACGGAAAGAGCAGGGATTAAAGGCCGCTTAGGCCCATGGCAGACGGCGCCGCGCCTTATCACGCTCACATTTACTATTCGGACGAGGAACGGGACGCGGCGAACGCTTTGCGCGACGAACTTGCTCAGCGCTCCGACATTCTCTTCGTCGGGCAAATGACCGATCGTGGCGTGGGCCCGCATCCCATCCCGCAATACGAGGTCCACTTTCTCGCAGGCTCGCGAGACGAGGTCGTGGCGGCGATCGAAGCGTCGGGCCTGCGCGCCTTGGTCCATCCGCTGACCGACGATGACCTGGCAGATCACACTTCGCTGGCCCACTGGATCGGGGAGCCGTTCGAGCTCGATGTCGGCACTCTCGACCCGCCGGGCGAGAATCAGGGCATCCCGCGCTTCGGCAAAACGGACTTCTAGCCGGCGATTGAGATCGCCGCGTTGCGGCAATCCTCAGCGCACTCCCGGCACATCTGCGCGCATAGCTTGCAATGCTCATGGTCGTGCCGCTCGCATTCGGCCGCGCAGGCGTCGCATACCCGAGCGCACAGCTCGAGCGTCTCGCGCAACACTTGCTCGTTAGCGCCGGTACGCCGGGCGGCGACCTTGCCCGCGGCCTCGCAAATGTCCGCGCAATCCAGGCAGGTGCGGACGCACTGCCGCATGTCCATCTTCTCGGCGGCGCAGGCGTCGGCGCAACTGAGGCACATGCGCGCGCAGTACATCAGGTGGTGCGCGGCATCGCCGAGCGGCTGATTGACATGGCCTTGGACGTCAGGGTGCAGCGCGATCATCTTGCGAATGGACATGAAGGTCTCCTGGAGATTCCTGTGGAGAACCGGCGCCCCGTGACTCGGTTCCTATTGTGAGAAAAGCGAAATCGCCCTAAAGTTCGCCTTCTGTTCTCGGGGAGGCGCGGTCTCGTGAATGCGACCGTTATCATGATTGGGCTGCTTGCGCTCGTGATAGGCGGAGTGATCGGCTGGCTGTTCGCCACGCGGGAAGCGGCTGGCGCGAAGCAGACCATCGGGAACCTCCGGCTCCAGCTCGACGAGGTGGTGAAGGAACGAGACGCGAACCGCGAGGCAGTAGTGAGGTTAGCCGCTCTCGAGGCGTCGCAGCTCGAACGTGAAAAGGGATTTGAAGCGCGGATCACCGAACTGGTTGAGGCCAAAGAGGCGCTTTCCGCGCAGTTCGCAGAGATCAGCAACAAATTGCTCGCCGAAGCGCAGGAGACGTTCCTGAAGCGCGCCGATCAGCGCTTTCGTCAGTCGGAAGAGAATGCCGGCCATAATCTCAAGGCTTTGCTTCAGCCCGTTCACGAGCGCCTGGAGCGCTATGAGACTACCGTCCAGAAAGTCGAAGCCGAGCGTCGCGATGCCTTCGGCATGCTGTCGGGGCAGATCGAGGCGATGCGCACAGGCACCGAGCGCGTTTCGGCCGAGGCCGCGAAACTGGTCAATGCGCTGCGCAATGCGCCCAAGGCGCGCGGGCGCTGGGGCGAGCAGCAACTTCGCAACGTCCTCGAGACATGTGGTCTCTCTGAGCATTGCGACTTTGCGACCGAAGTCAGCGTCGCGGACGGCGAGGGGGGACGGCTGCGGCCCGACGTCGTCGTGAGGGTGCCGGGCGGCCAAAGCCTGGTGATCGACGCCAAGGTGTCGCTCAATGAATATCAGGATGCGTTCGGCGCTGTCGACGAGACGGTCCGCGAGACGCACCTGACGGCGCATGCCTCGGCAATCCGCGCTCATGTCAACATGCTCGGGGCCAAGGCTTATTGGTCGCAGTTCGAGGATGCGCCCGACTATGTGGTGATGTTCATCCCGGGCGAGCATTTCCTCACCGCCGCGCTCGAGCAGGATCCGACCTTGTGGGATTATGCGTTCGACAAGAAAGTGCTTCTGGCAACTCCGACCAACCTGATCGCCATCGCGCGCACGGTCGCCGCGGTTTGGCGGCAGGAGAAGCTCGCGAAGGAAGCGCGCCAGATCGGCGAACTCGGCAAGGAGCTTTATGAGCGTCTCGCCAAGGCGGCCGACGACTTGCGCAAAGTGGGCAGCGGACTTTCAACAGCAGTCAACAATTACAATAGCTTCGTTGCTAGCTTTGAGACGCGTTCACTAGTCACTGCGCGCAAGTTCCGCGAACTCAATATCGAGCCGGGGCGACGCGATATCGATGTGTTGACCCCGGTCGAGGCGTTGCCGCGCTACGCCGACGATGAACTCGAGCTCCGCGCGGACGAGCCTGAGGATCCGCCGCAGATCGCAGCCGAATAATGATGGAGTGGAGGGCGTCCACGGGACGTCCGATCACCATCAGTTGCTTGCAAAATAGGGTTTGGCTTGCTGTCGACAGGGGGTTCTTTGACCAGTGCGCATCCAGGTTGATCGCAATCAGGGGCGGAGCCCTAAAGTCACGAAAAATGGCGCAGCATAGTGTGACATTAGTGAACTTAAGCGTGGCGCTGGGCCTGTAGAAGGACGCCTTGGCAGCCCTGATCGCGGCCGAATGAATCAGCGGATCAGAGTCAGATCGATCGAACCTGCGTTGTTCACGAGCGTCAGGCGATTGCTGCCGGTCCAGTCCAGCCGCATCGGCTGCTGAAGAACCTGAAATCCGCGGCGTTCGAATTCCATTCCGGGTCCTTCGCAAGCCATTTCAGTCGCGGCCACCGGACCGACCGCGAGAGTCGTTCCTCCGCGGACTCGATAGGCGCCGCCGAAGCTGTTGCAGCCGAAGCGGCCGCCAAATTGTCCATTGGCGAATCGTACTCGGTAATTTTCCGCGCGCGGGGTTGCTTGGCCGTCGATCGCGACGACCTGCCACTCGGTGCCGTCGAAGGTGCGCGCGTCGGCCGCGATGCTCGTGCAGCCCGCGACGAGCATTGCGAGAAGGGTCAACCTAGAGCCCGCCGCAGCCATTGAATTGCCGGCCGTCGACCGTGACCTGGACTTTGTCGGGGTACGTGCGGTCGCTCATCCCGTCGCTGCAGCTGCCATGGACGATGTTCACGTTGATCCGCGGCGTCTGATAGATTTCGCCGGCGATCCCGACGATCACGCGGGGCGTGGGCTGCGTGACCGCCGCGGCGTCCGGCTGCGTGAATGTCAGGTTGTGCTCGTCGATGAGCAGGTTCCAGAACGGCTCGGTGCCTAGCGCGTGGTACGGCGGCGGGGGCGGCGCCGGGTGGGTCAGGCAGCCCGCAAGCAGGGCGGCGAAGGGAAGCGCGAGGTATCTTTTCATAACCGGAACAACCTTGCGGCGCAGCGGCGGTTCCGTCTAGCCACTCGAGCTTGGCGGACGTGAACCCCTCCCTAACTCCTGCGCCGAAGAAGTTGCCGCGCAGCCTGGGCCTCGCCGCCGTGCTGTTCCTGACGCTGTCGGTGACGACACCGGCATCGTCGGTCTTCGTCATCATCCCCGGCATGCTGCAAGTGGCAGGCTCAGGCGCATTGTGGGCGATACTGATCAGCGGACTGGTGCTGGTGGCAACGGCCTACATCTATGCCGAACTGTCCTCGGCATGGCCGATCGCTGGAGGCGAATATGTAATGGTGGCGCGGACGATGGGGCCCGCTGCCGGCTTTGCGATCCTGGGCGTCAGTGTCGTCAACAACGTGCTGTTTCCGCCTGTCGCCGGGTTGGGCATCAGCGCGGTACTGGCGTCGGTCATTCCCGGTCTGCCGCAAGTCCCGGTGGCGGTCGGGATCGTCGTTCTCGCCACGATCTGCGGCCTTCTCAACATTCGCGTGAACGCCTGGATCACCGGCGTATTCCTTGCCATCGAGATGATTGCTCTGACGATCGTGGCGGTACTGGTGTTCGCAGGACCGACGAGGCCAATCGGCGAGCTTTTCCTCCATCCGGTCATGCCGTCGGGCAGCACGCTCGTCCCGGCAACCCCTGCAGCAATTGGAATTGCCACGACCATTGGCATCTTCGCGCTCAATGGCTGCGGCACGGCAGTCTACTTTGCCGAAGAATTGCACGAGGCACCGAAACAGGTCGCCAGGGCAGTGCTGTGGGGTTTGGTGCTGACTCTCCTCAGCGAAGGCCTGCCGCTGCTTGGGGTATTGGTCGGTGCACCGGACCTCGGCAGCCTCTTCCGAGCTGACGACCCGTTCGGCGCATTCGTCTTCGATAGCGGTGGGCCAGTGTTGGCGAACGTCGTCGCCGTCGGTGTCGCCATCGCCATTCTCAACGCAGCGATTGCCTTTCTCCTGGCGTGTGCCCGCTTCTTCTATTCGACGGCGCGGGACCAGAGTTGGGGTCATCCGGTCGATGCGTGGATGGCGGCGCTCCATCCTCGCCACGCAAGCCCGTGGATCGCGACCCTGGTCTGCGGCGGCGTGGGTGTCAGCGCCTGCTTCCTGCCGATGACTTTGCTGTTGCTGCTGAGCGGCACGGGCTTGATCGCGGTTTACGCGGGGATCGCACTGGCGGCGATCATGGGGCGCCGCAATGGCACCACGAGCCATGCCGCCTACCGCATGCCGCTTCACCCCATTGCCCCATTCCTGACGCTCACAGCGCTTGCCTATGTCATCGTGATGAACTGGCAGGACGCGGAAGAGGGACGAACCAGCCTGATTGCGACGGTCGCGCAGATCGCGATCAGTCTGGCGTACTATTATTTGGTGCTCCGTCGCCGGGGCTGGCACGTCCATCATTCACTGGCTGTCGCTGGCGCAGCATCTCATAGCCCATGACGACAGTCGCCATCGCAGCGTTGAGGCTGTCGGCCTTGCCCATCATCGGGATCTTCACGCGCACGTCACATTCCTCCTCGTAAGCTTCGGGGAGGCCTTGGGCCTCATTGCCGATGAGCAGAAATGTCGGCGGCTCATATTGCGGCACGCGGTAGTCGACCGCGGCTTTGAGACTAGTCCCGACGAGCTGGCCTTGGCCCCGGCGGAGCCAGGCGATGAATTCGCCCCAGCGCGCAGTTGCGATTTGCTGTGTGAATAGCGCACCCATCGACGCGCGCACCGCTTCGACGGAGAAGGGATCGACGCAGTCGTCGACGAGGATCAGTCCGCCAGCGCCGACCGCATCGCCCGTCCTGAGGATGGTGCCGAGGTTTCCGGGATCTCGCAGTGCCTGCGCGACGATCCAGAGATCGGCTTGCGAGCGGTCGATCCGCTCCAGCGAAACGTCAGGCTGGCGATAGGCGCCGAGAAGAAGCTGCGGATTGTCCTTGCCGCTCATCTTCGAAAGGATGTCGGGAGTCGTTTCGATCGCGTCGGCGCCCGCCGCTTCCGCCGCCGCGATGATTTCGGCGGCGAGTGGGTGCTTGGCGCCCTCTGGTGAAAAGGCGATGATTTCGGGCAGGCGCCCGCTGTCGCGCGCCTCCGCGACGATCCTCAGGCCCTCAGCGAGGAAGAGCCCTTCGCTTCGCCGCGCCTTCTTATCTCTGAGCCCGCGCAGGCGCTTGACGGTCGCGTTCGAGAAAGCGGTGACCTGGCGAACCATTATTCTTCGCCGAAACGCTCCTCGACCATCGCCGCGAGCTTCTCGAGTGCCTGCTCGGCGTGGTCGCCATTGACGTGGATGACGATCGTATCGCCCATGGCTGCCCCAAGCATCATCAGCCCCATGATCGACGTGCCGCAGACGCGGTTTCCGTCCTTCTCGACCTCGATCTCGGCGTCGATCTGGCTGGCGAGGTTGACGAATTTCGCGCTGGCCCGCGCATGCAGTCCGCGCTTGTTGCCGATGCGGACTTCGCGGCTGACCGCGTTCAAGCCGCAGCTTCCCCGAGGATCTCCGAGGCGACCGAAATATATTTGCGCCCCGCCTCGCGCGCCGCCGCGACCGCGGCATGCACGGGCATCACCTTCCGCGCCCCCTCGAGGCGGATGAGCATGGGCAGGTTCACGCCCGCGATCACCTCGATATTCTCGCTCTTCATCAGGCTGATCGCGAGGTTGGAGGGAGTGCCGCCGAAAAGGTCCGTGAGGATGATCACGCCCTGGCCCTGTTCCACGCGGCCGATCGCCTCGGCGATATCCTTGCGCCGCGCTTCCATGTCGTCGTCGGGACCAATGCAGATCGCTTCGATGGCGTCCTGCGGACCGACGACATGTTCCATTGCGGTGACGAACTCGGACGCGAGGCCGCCGTGGGTCACCAGCACTAGTCCGATCATTCGCTCAACTCGCCTGCCTCAGCCTCTCGCAACGGATGACCCTCGATCGTGTCCCTTGGTGGAGAGGCGAGATCACGGTGTCGGACATTCGGAGCAAATCCGGCTTTGCGCAACCGTTCGGCCATCTCGACTGCCGCGGCCACCGAGCGGTGGCGCCCTCCCGTACATCCGAACGCAACGGTCACGTAACTTTTGCCGGCGGCCCAGTAGCGGGGAATCCAATCGATGAGAAGCGATTCGATGCGGTCGATCGTCTCCGTCCAGGCAGGATCGTCTCGCAGATACTCGAGCACGGCATCATCCATGCCGGTCAGCGGCCGCAGCTGGTCCACCCAATGGGGATTGGGAAGAAAGCGGAGGTCGAAGACGAGGTCGGCGGTGCGGGAAATGCCGCGCGCGAACCCGAAGGACGCGATGGTCAAGACCGGCTGGTCCGAATCGCCGCCGTAGCGGCGCATGAGCTCGTCCCGCAGCTCTGCGGGTTTCAGATCGGTCGTGTCGAGGACGCTGTCGGCTGCGGCTTTGAGCGAAGCCGTCAGCGCTCGCTCCCGCGCAATTCCGTCCTCCGCCGGGCGGTCGGGCGCGAGCGGGTGCATTCGACGCGTCTCGTCATAGCGGCGGATCAGTTCGCCACCGGCGCAGTCGAGGTAAAGGAGCTCGGCTTCGACGCCGTCGATCGCGCGAACACGTTCCGGCAACTTTTCGGCATCGAAGCCGCGGCTGCGGACGTCCATGCCGACGGCAACCGGGGCGAGGCGGCACTCCGCGCCTCCATGGACGAACGCGTCGAGGAGATCGGCCGGCAGGTTATCGACGACGTCCCAGCCCAGGTCTTCCAGGGCATCCAGCACGGTGGACTTGCCCGCACCGGACATGCCGGTGACGAGCAGCAACCGCGGCAGGCGCCGCGCGGGCGCCATCAGAACCTGAGGCCCATGCGGTCGAGCGCGAGCGCGACTTTGGACGGTGCCGACGCGGCCAGCGCATCGATGCTGATCAGAGGGAGGCTGATCCCCAGTATCGGCCGCTCGCGGCTGTCGTCCGGCAAGCGCTGGATGTCGCTGGTCAGCTCGACCAGTAGTGCGACGGGAACGTCGCTCGTCGCTTCCATCTCGACGATGCCGATGCCGCGAATCTCCAGCTTGCCGGCAAGCGTCGGCGGAGCCGAGGCGATAAGCCGCTCGCCCTCCCGGCGCACGATGGTCTGGTCGTCGCTAACCAGCGTGAACCCGCGGTCGAGCAAGCGGAGCGTAAGGTCTGATTTGCCTGAGCCGGAAGGGCCCGTGATGAGGACCGCACGGCCGTCTTTCGCGACCGTGCTGGCGTGGACATTCTCGGTCGATAGACGCTCAGCTTGAGAGCTCATGGCCGATCGGCTGCCGGCAGACGAATGGTAAATCGCGCCCCTGATGGCGCGTCGTCGCGGTCCTGCACGTCGATCTCTCCGTCGTGACCTTCGACAATAGCGCGGGCAATCGCGAGGCCGAGGCCGGAGTGCCGCCCGAATCCTTCCCCCTCTGGCCTGATCGAGTGAAAGCGGTTGAAGATGGCTTCCCGCGCCTCCGGCGGCACGCCGGGGCCTTCATCGTCCACCCGGATACGCACTTCGTCGCCGACGCGGGCCGCCGCGATTTCGACGAGCCCGCCCGACGGCGAGAAACTCACGGCATTATCGAGGATGTTGTTGATTGCTCGGGCCAGACGATCCGGTTTTCCCATGACGACCGCCGTATCCATCCGCGGACGGGCGAAAGCGATCCGCGAGTCACCGGTTTCGCGCCGCGCTTCCCAGCTGTGGACAATCTGCTCGATCAAGGGGCCGAGGTCGACGCGGTCGAATCTCGCTCGAAGAAGCTCCGCATCAGTCCGTGCCGCCTCGGAGATGTCGTTGATCAGGCGGTCAAGGCGAATCACGTCATCCCGCGCGATGGCCATGAGCTTATGCTTGAGCTCGGGATCCTCGACCCGGTCGACGCCTTCGACGGCGGAGCGAAGCGAGGCGAGGGGGTTCTTCAGCTCGTGCGTCACATCGGCCGCGAAAGCCTCGATATTGTCGATCCGCTGCCGCAGCGATTGGCTCATGTCGGAGACGGCCCGGGCCAGCAGGCCGATTTCGTCGCTGCGCGAGGGCAGGCGCGGGACCCGGACCTCACGCGAGCGGCCAAGGCGAACACGATGCGCGGCGATGGCAAGGCGGCGCATGGGCCGGACGATCGTCCGCGCGAGGAAGAGCGAGAGCAGGATCGAAAGCAGGATCACGGCCGTCATGATCGACACGATCACCGCGCGCTGGCCTCGCACGGTCCGGGTGAAGGCACGATCGTTGTCCGTCGCGAGCAGGACATGGCTTCCGACCGGAACCGCGGCGGAGAGAACCGGAGTCAGGTCCGGAGCATTGCGGACGTTGGTGACTGGCTTCCCGAGAGCCCGCGCCTGCTGCGCTTCGGGCCAGGCGTCGACGCGGTCGACTTGCGGTTCAACGAAATCCTCGAGCTGGGGCGCGCCGACGATCGTATTGAAGCCCCGATCGAGAGCCCGCGCCACATCCTTGTTCCAACCCTGCGTGGTGGGGTCGCGAAGTTCGTAGGTCGGACCGCTCAGGCGCCAACTATCCGCGAGCAAGGCCCCATTGGGCCCGTAGACCCGAAAGCGGCTGCCGGTGGACCGCGATATCGACGCGAGCAGCGCGGGCCATTGAGTCTGCGGAAGGTGCGAAAGCGCCTGGGCCGTGGTCGTCGCCTCGATGCGCGTCTGACGCGTGCGCTCGCGGCTGAGCCGGTTACGGAACACGTCGAGGTAAAGCGTGCTCAGGCCGACCAGCACGATGGTTAAAATGTTCACCGCCAGAATTCGATGGGCGAGGCTCCAGCGCCCCGACCAGCTCAGCGCCAGATCGGCTTCGTCTTCATTGTTCGTCGAAACGGTATCCGACGCCATAAAGTGTCTCGATAGCATCGAACTCGGGATCGCTGGCGCGGAATTTCCGGCGGATGCGCTTGATGTGACTGTCGATGGTGCGGTCGTCGACATAGACGTCGTCCTGGTAGGCGACGTCGAGGAGCTGGTTCCGACTTTTCACGACGCCGGGGCGCTGGGCGAGCGCTTCGAGGATGAGGAACTCGGTGACGGTCAGCGTTACGTCCCTGCCGTCCCAGCGCACCTTGTGCCGCGCCGGGTCCATCACGAGGCGGCCGCGCTCCAGTAACGGTGGATCGGGCTCCGCGCTAGTCGACGCGGCTTCGCCGCGCGCGAGCTCCTGGCGCCGCAGAATTGCGCGGATTCGGGCGATCAGCAGCCGTTGGGAGAAGGGTTTGGAGATATAGTCGTCGGCACCCATCGCGAGCCCGAGTGCTTCGTCGAGCTCGTCGTCCTTGGATGTCAGGAATATGACCGGGATGGAGCTGGTTTCACGCAGGCGCCGCAAAAGCTCCATTCCGTCCATGCCAGGCATCTTGATGTCGAATACGCCGAGATCGGGCGGATTGTCGGTCAGAGCCTTGAGCGCGCTTGCGCCATCCGAGTAGACCCGCGTGACAAAACCTTCCTGCTGAAGCGCAATGGAAACGGAGGTGAGGATGTTGCGGTCGTCGTCGACCAGCGCGATTTCCTGGCTCATTCGCCGCTGCTTCTTTGCCCTGCCGGTTGACGAGCAGGCGGCTTAGCCAGCGCCCGGTTGAGTGACAAGGAGCGCCCGACCGTTTTGACGGCGCAACCGTTTCGTGCCTATACGGTCGCGACGCATATCATGCGGCGGCAGGCCAGACCGGTCGCCGCCGCATTTTGACATTTTAGACAGAAGGACAGCGACGAGTGACCGACCGGGTCCCCAGCCACGGCCTTGAAGCGCAGAGCATCGCGACCGGCGCCGAAATCTTCTGGAATCTGACCACCGCGCCGCTTGTCGAGCATGCCGTGCGCCGCGGCGAGGGCCTGCTCGCGAAGGACGGTCCGCTGGTCGTGCGCACCGGCAAGCACACCGGCCGCAGCGCCCAGGACAAGTTCACCGTCAAGGATGAACTGACCGACAATGTGATCTGGTGGAACAACGGCAACAAGCCGATGGATCCCGAGGCGTTCGATCGGCTCCACGACGATTTCCTGATCGCCCTGACCGACAAGGACCAGCTGTATGTTGCCGACCTTTTCGGCGGCTCGCAGCCTGAGCATCGGGTTCGCGTCCGGGTGATCAACGAGCTCGCCTGGCACAACCTCTTCATCCGCACGCTGCTTGTGCGTCCTGAGCCCAATGAGCTGACCAGCTTCGAGCCCGAATATACGATTATCGATCTGCCGAGCTTCCGTGCGGATCCGGATCGGCATGGCTGCCGGACTGAAACTGTCGTCGCGGTCAATTTCTCGAAGAAGCTGATCCTGATCGGCGGCACGTCCTACGCCGGCGAGATGAAGAAGTCGGTCTTCGGACTGCTTAACTTCATCCTGCCCCAGAGCGGGATCATGCCGATGCACTGTTCCGCGAACATTGGCGCGAAAAGGGACACGGCGATCTTCTTCGGACTTTCAGGGACGGGCAAAACGACTTTGTCGGCCGATCCCAACCGTACTCTCATTGGTGACGACGAGCATGGCTGGTCGGACACTGCGGTCTTCAATTTCGAGGGCGGCTGCTACGCGAAGATGATCCGGCTGTCGGCAGAGTCCGAGCCGGAAATCTACGCGACGACCAAGCGGTTCGGCACGGTTCTCGAGAATGTTGTGATCGATCCGGTCACGCGCGAGCTGGATCTCGACGATTCGAGCCTCGCCGAGAATAGCCGCGGCGCCTATCCGATCGACTACATCCCCAATTCGTCGGCCGACAACCTTGGGCCCGTTCCGAAGAACGTGGTGATGCTGACCGCGGACGCGTTTGGCGTACTCCCGCCGATCGCCAAGCTCACTCCCGATCAGGCCATGTATCACTTCCTGTCCGGCTACACCGCCAAGGTCGCGGGCACCGAGATCGGTGTCACCGAGCCGCAGGCGACCTTCTCCACCTGCTTCGGCGCGCCCTTCATGCCGCGTCATCCGTCGGTTTACGGTAACCTGCTGAAGGAGCGGATCGCCAAGGGTGAGGTCGACTGCTGGCTCGTCAACACCGGCTGGACCGGCGGCAAATATGGCGTCGGCAAGCGCATGCCGATCAAGGAAACGCGCGCGCTCCTCAACGCCGCGCTCGACGGCAGCCTGAAGAACGTGGAATTCCGCAAGGACCGGAATTTCGGGTTCGAAGTGCCCGTCGCGGTTCCCGGAGTCGACAGCAAGCTGCTCGACCCGCGCGGCACCTGGGGCGATCCGGCCGAATATGACCGGACGGCTGCGAAGCTCGTGGACCTGTTCGTTGCCAATTTCGCCGAGTTCGCGCCGCACGTGGATGAGGGCGTCCGACAATCGGGTCCAAAGGCTCAAGGGCAAGCGCAACAAAGCGCTCAACCAGCCACCGCACAGACCACATCCGCTTAAAAGGCCCGGTCGCTGATCGGGCCCCACAAGGACCCGATCAATGACCGAATATCGACCCCGCTTCTTCACTTCCGACGCTGAGATCGAACGCCTTGGCGAAGGCCTGCTCGCGTGCAAACTGCCGCGTGCGGACTGGACCCACGAGGCACACTTCGCGGCGACGACCTATCTGGTCACTCGCCGCCCGGAGATCGATCTCGATACCGAGCTGCCAGGCATCATCCGCCGCTATAACGAGAGCGTTGGAACCCCGAACAGCGACAGCGAAGGATATCACGAGACCATTACCCGCCTGTTCCTCAGCGGTGTCCGTCTGTTCCTGGCGGAAGCAGACCAGGACGAGTCGCTTCACGAGCTGGTGAACGAGCTCCTGCTTTCGCCGATGGGACGCCGCGACTGGCCGCTGCGTTTCTATTCGAGGGAGCTGCTGTTCTCGGTCGAAGCGCGACGCCATTTCGTGCCGCCCGACATCGCGGCCTTGCCGTGATCGTCCGGATCGCTAGCGTGCCCGCGAGCGAGGGAATCGAGCATGCACAAAGTCTTGAGAATGGCCGCGGTCATTACAATTGCCGGCGTGGCCCTTCCGCTCGCCGCGCAAGCTGCGCCGGTCAAGTCGACGGTCCGGACCTCGGCCGACGCACGGCTAAAAGCGCTGTATGACGCCTATGCGGTGTGGGATGCGAAGGAGTCCGGCAATATCCAGGACTCGCGAGGGGAGACCAAGCCCGCCGATTATCTGCCGAAGGTCGATGCCGCGATGCAGCAACGCCGGGCCGCGCACCTGCAGGACCTGCTGAAGCAGCTGAACGCAATTCCCGTGGGACAGCTTTCGGCGCCGGAGAAAGTCAATGCCGCGGTGTTCCGCACCGTGCTCGAGAATGCGATCTCCGA
>Ga0070664_100002392_pt1 | contig 15067 bp, 9 predicted proteins | sample KBSC73metaG_FD_65863 | JGI IMG/M metagenome (GOLD analysis project Ga0070664, IMG submission 65863) | Corn rhizosphere microbial communities from Kellogg Biological Station, Michigan, USA - KBS C7-3 metaG | ecosystem: Host-associated > Plants > Roots > Rhizosphere > Soil ... | reverse complement strand
TGCCTCCGGGCAAAGATCCCGCCAAACTATCCCAGGCTCGTGAAAAACGGCGGCAGCAGCGAATCGCAATGTGGGACGAATTTTTGCGAGCTTTTCGCTTTGAGTTGCGGGGATCAGATCACGTGCATTTCGCATCGACCGGAACCTACAAGCATGGTGGCGTCCGTGCCGCAGAGATATTCGAAAAGATTGAAGGCGACTTGTGGTTCGACCTCCAGACTCACGAGATATCCAGAATGGAGTTCGAGCTGAAGGACGACATCGGGAACCTTCTTGGCAAGCTCTATAAGGGATCTCACTTTTCGATCGAACTGACAAATGCCATCGACAACCATTACCTGCCTGCCGCCTGGAGCCTTCGAATGGATCAACGAATGTTGACCAGCAAAGGTGCTGAAGAAACCGAGGTGAGATATTTCAATTATCGTAAGTTCGGCAGTACGGTCACCCTGGTCTTTGGCGATGTGGAAGTGCATGGCCAGTGACCGTCTCGTATAATGGCGGATCCGGAATTTATTCCTTCGTAATCTTGAATGTCCCAGCGCCCTTATTGCGCGTCCAGGTTCCGGACATCTCTTTACCCTCGACTGTACCCTGAATGGAGTAGTGGTCCGGCTCCCCGCTCACGTCGCGCGCATCCAGTTCCATCGAAATGGCATTTGTTTTCGGATTGAACGAGGATTTGCCGAGCTCCATCGCGCGTCCGCCGGGATTCACGGTTCCTGTCAGCATCGTACCGTCCCATTTGAGTTCCAGCACGACATTGGTCTGGCGGTCCGGACTCGGGCCCCACTCCCCTTCCCATCTTCCGGTGAGCGGATCGACTTCGGATTTCGGTGTCGGCGAACTACAGGCGGGCAGAAGCACCATTACCAGAATCAGTACAAAAGTCAGGGCTCTCATAGGCGCCATTATAGGACTAGACGTTGCTCGGCGCATCGATCATTCCTCAGTCGCGCGTCTTTGTGCCGAAGAATCGAAACGAGATGCACGCAATAACCACGGTGAGGATGCCAAACAGCTGCGCATCGAATACCGAGTTAGAGATCGGAAGGCCGATAAGTTCGATAGGTCCATCTGTCATGTGAACCACAAATACGTCCTCGAGAGTGGGCTCGTCGAGACGGATTATTTCGTGCGACACCCCTCACCTGTCTCGCTCTAGGAGCCGCCCGCTCCCGTCGGAAAACATTTTCCTACTACTCCCATCCTCCGCCCAGCGCGTGGTAGATCTGAACATAGTCGAGCAGCTCCCTCAGCTGCGCCTGGGCCAGCTCAAGTTCCGCGCGGTACTGTCGCGTATTGCTGTCGAGAACTTCGAGATAACTGGCAGCGCCGCCGCGATAACGCACGTCGGAAAGCTTGCTGGCCTCCTGGCGGACTGCGTCAGCGACTCCTGCTGTTGGCGGGACGCCTGATCCTTCGAATATGCCACCAGGGAATCCGACACCTCGCGGAATGCCTGCTGAATGGTCTGCTGATACAACAGCACGCCCTCCTCTTTTTCGGCTTCGGCAAACTTCACTTCCTTCTTCAGCGCTCCACCATTGAACAACGGCTGAGAAAGAGATCCAACGAACGTCCACATGCCCGCAGGCCCACTGAACATCCGGGTAAGTGCAATAGTCTGCACGCCGCTGAAGCCCGTAAGCGTGATCGCGGGAAAGTAAGCCGCCCGGGCCACTCCGATTCGCGCATTCATTGCCATGAGTTTCGCTTCGGCCTGCTGGATATCCGGGCGGCGTTCCAGCAGGGTTGAGGGCAATCCCGCCGGTACTTCCGGCATGCGGATCTGCGCCTTGATTTCGAGACCCCGAGTCACTTCCGCCGGATTTCCACCCATAAGCGTGCTGATGAGATTCTCCGTTTGCTGAATCTGTTTTTCGATCAAGGGAATGTCCGCGGCCGCTGCATATACCAGTTGCTCTGCCTGTCGAACATCCAGAAGCGACGTCGCACCGTTGTCTGCAAGCAGCTGGGTCAGCTGCAGGGAGTTGCGATTGGCCGTTAATGTCTGCTGAGAGATCTCAAGCTGGAGATCGAGATCGCGCAGCGTGAAATAAAACGACGCGATGCTCGCCACCAGCGAATCCTGAACCTGCTTTTGACTCCATTTTTCGGCAAGCAGTTCGTCTCTTGCGGCGTCGGTAGCGCTGCGATACTTGCCCCAGAAATCCAGGCTCCACTGAAAACCCAGCGCCAGCTGCGTGTTGCTCGTTTCATAAGCATTGAGAAATTTTGATTTGGAGTTGCGATTGTTGTTGACCGCAGCGGCGACGGCAGCGCTGGGATATTCATTGGAGTGCGTGATGCCCAGCTGCGCCTCGGCTTCCAGTATCCGGGCGGCCGCAATGCGGACGTTGTAGTTATTCTCAACCGCTGTCCGAATCAGCGCCTGGAGCTGCGGATCCTGAAAAACATCCCACCACTTCTGTTCGCCAAATGATGCGACTGGCGCAATCCCGGCATCGACGGGCACCCCGCGAAAACTTTCCGGTGCGGGCACCATCGGCCGTTGATACTTCGGTCCGACACGACAGCCGGCGAGACACAACAATCCGACGATTACTGTTTTGTGGGATCGCAACAACATCACAGACCTCCTTCGGAAATCTGACTGTGTTTGTTATTCCCGAACCTCATTGCAATACGCTCGAAGAGAACAAACAGCAGCGGGATGATAAAAATGGCCAGCGCGGTCGCCGCAAGCATGCCGGTAACGACGACGGTGCCGAGTATCTGGCGCCCGCTCGCTCCGGAGCCGGATGCGACCGCCAGCGGCACGCAACCCAGAATGAATGCAAACGACGTCATCAGAATGGGACGCAATCGGAGCCGCGCGCCTTCCAGTGCGGCGTCGACGACGACGCGTCCCTTGTGCATTTCATCGCGCGCAAACTCGACGATCAAAATGGCATTTTTTGCGGCCAGGCCAATGAGCATTACCAATCCGATCTGCGCATAAATGTCGAGATCGAAGCGCCGCAGATACAATCCGGCAAACGCACCAAAGATGGCGATTGGAACCGAAAGCAGTACCGAAAATGGCAGCGTCCAGCTTTCGTAGAGTGCGGCAAGAATCAGGAATACGACCAGCAGCGACAATCCGAAAATAGCACCCGATGTTCCAGACGCCTTGTTTTCCTGATACGACAAATCCGCCCAGTCATAGCCAGTTCCTTCGGGCAGGGTCTGCTTCGCGACCTCTTCCAGTGCGGCCATGGCCTGGCCGGAACTGTATCCGGGTGCGGCCGAACCCAACACCTGCGCGGCACGATAAAGGTTAAAGCGAGTCGTATAGTCCGGGCCGCTGCCGGGCTTCATTGTTACGAGCGTCGACAGCGGCGCCATGTCTCCCGCCTTTGTCCGGACGTAGTACTGGTTGATGGAATCGGGTGTTGCCCGATCCTCTGCTTCCGCCTGGAGAAAGACACGCCATTGCCGGCCAAATCGGTTGAACTGGTTTACATACAGTCCCCCCAGCGAGGCCTGCATTGTTTGATAGACATTGTTCAGGGCCACGCCCTGCTTCAGAGCTTTGTCGCGATCCACCGTGGCGAAGTACTGCGGCGTACCTGAAGAAAACTGGGACTGCACTCCAATCAGTTCCGGACGCTTCCGTGCGGCCTGAAGAAATGTCTGCAGGTTCTTATCCAGCTGTTCAATCGAGCCTCCACTGCGATCCTGGAGCCAGAACGAGAATCCCGTTGAGCTTCCGAAGCCTGGAATGGCCGGCGGGCTGAATGCGAAAGCGACCGCTTCCTGAACCTGCGTCGCCAGCTGGCGGTTGATATTCGCGATGACGGATCGGGAATCGAGGCCGGGGCCGGTCCTCTGGTCCCAGGGTTTCAGCACCACGAAGTAAAACGCATTATTCGAAGTCGAAACGCGCGTCAGCAAACTGAATCCATCAATGGTGGTGTAGTTCTCGACTCCCGGAGTTTTAGCCAGGATGCCTTCAATTTTGCGGGCAACGGCGTCGGTCCTTTCGAGCGATGCCGCCGGAGGCAGCTGGACGTTCATGAACAGAAATCCGTAATCTTCATCCGGAAGAAAACTCGTCGGCAGCTTTCTTCCAATCGACCAATCGAGCGCCACGAACGCCAGAAGAATGACGATGCCAACAGCCGCCTTGCGGATCAGGCCATGACTGATTCCGACGTAGCCATTCTTGAATTTCTCGAAAGTCCAGTTGAAGCCCCGGAAGAACGCTCCCATGGGTCCGCGGGTCGGTTTGCGCGGCCGAAGCAGCATTGCCGAAAGTGCAGGCGCCAGCGTCAGCGCATTGAATGCGGAAATCATCACGGAAATAGCGACGGTAACTGCGAATTGTTTATTCAGCCGTCCCTGAATGCCCCCTGTGAATGCCATCGGAATGAATACGGACGCCAGGATCAGTGCGATGGCGATTACGGGCCCGGACACTTCCCGCATGGCCTGCAGCGTGGCATCGCGCGGGCTCAATCCTTTTTCGATGTGATGTTCAACGGCTTCGACCACGACGATTGCATCGTCAACGACAAGGCCGATGGCGAGCACGAGTCCAAACAGCGAGAGCGTGTTGATGGAAAAGCCGAGCGCAGGAAAAATCGCAAAAGTTCCGATCAGCGACACCGGCACAGCGATCATGGGGATCAGCGTTGCACGCCAGTTCTGCAGAAAGAGGTAGACGACCAGAATCACCAGTCCCAGCGCGGTCACCAGCGTGATAAGTATCTCTCGAATGCCTTCGGTGACCGGCAATGTGGTATCGAGCGCGGCGTGATAATCGAGGTCGTCCGGGAATCGAGTTTTGAGTTGCGCCATGACATCGCGCACACCCTGGGCAACCGCTACGGCGTTTGCGCCCGGAGTCAGGAATACGGCGATGATGCAGCTGGGCTGCCCGCTGAATCGCGAGAGCTGGTTGTAGCTGAGCGCCCCGAGTTCGATGCGGGAGACATCCTTCAGGCGAACAACCGAGCCATCCGGATTCGCACGTACCACGACTTCGCCGAATTGTTCCGCGGTGACCAGTCGTCCCTGGGTGCGAATGGCATAAGTCATCTGCGTGCCGGGAATCGCCGGGTTGCCTCCAATCTGTCCGGCCGGATTGACGGCGTTTTGTTCGTTGAGCGCGGCAACCAGATCGGAAACCGTCAGACCCAGTTTTGCCAGAACCTGCGGTCGGATCCAGATGCGCATGGAATAGTCGGTGGCACCGAAGAGCAGCACCTGGCCGGCGCCGGGCACCCGCAGCAGCTGATCGTTGATGTTGATGTTGGCGTAATTGGCCAGGAACAGCGAATCGTGTGTACGCTTTGGTGAATACAGAGCAAGCGCCATCAGCGGCAACCCCGTGGATTTTCGGATTGTGGTTCCAAACCGCGTGACCTCCGGCGGCAGGTTCGGCGTTGCCTGCGCCAGGCGGTTCTGCACATTGACTTCATCGGTGTTGACATCGGTATCGACATCAAAAGTGACCGTTAACGCCATCGAGTTGTCGTTGCCATTGGTGGATTGCATGTACAGCATGTTATCGACGCCGTTCATCTGTTGCTCGATCGGTGTGGCAACGGACTGCTCTACGGTCTGGGCGTCGGCGCCGGGATACACCGTGGAGACGATGATCTGCGGAGGCACGATGTCGGGGAACTGGGCTTCAGGCAGCCCGCGCATCGCGACAAGGCCAGCCAATACGGTAATGATCGCAATCACGATCGCGACGATCGGTCGACGGACGAAAAATTCTGCCATGGCTTAGTGATCCTTCGCCGTGGCACCCGCAGAAACCGGATTCACCGTCGCACCGGGCTGAGCATATTGCATGCCGCCCACAACAATACGGTCGCCCGAAGTGACACCTTCGCGGACGATCCAGCTGCCCTCGAACGGGGCGTCGACTTTTATGGGATGAATTTCGATCTTATTTCCGGTGGTCACGACTGCCACCTGATAGTTGCCCTGGAGCTCCACGACCCCTGACTGCGGCACGAGCAATGCGTTACGCCGCGACTCCGTCGTTGCACGAATCTTTCCGTACTGCCCCGGTCGCAGGATATTTCCCGGGTTGGGGAATTCCGACACAACACGGATGGTGCCCGTGCCGGTATCGATCTGACGGTCCACCCAGAGGACTTTGCCGGTCCGCGGATAAATGCTGCCGTCGGCAAGTACCAGCGTCAGCGGAATTCCATCCAGGGGAGTGGCGGATGCAGCGCCCGGCTTGATCTTCTGCGCCCGCAGATAATCCTGTTCGGAAATGGGAAAGTAAACCTTGATAGGATCCAGTTGCGACACCGAAGTCAACACCGTGGTTGTCGTCACGAGATCGCCGATTTGAGCTTTGGCAATACCGGCGATTCCGTCGACCAGCGATGTGATTTTCGTATACGACAGATTCAATTCAGCCTGGTCGACAGCCGCTTTCGCCGCCTGCACCGCCGACTGCGCGCCAACGACACCCGACTGCGCCGAAGCCGACTGCGCCTGTGCCGCCGATACTGACGCTTCAGCCCCCGATCGTGCCTGCAGATCATCGTCGAGCTTGCTCTGCGCGATGGCTTTCGCCTCCGCCAGAGGCGTGTCGCGCTTGATATCCTGCTCGATTTTCGCCAGCTGCGCTTTCGCCTGGGTGATCAGCGCCTGTGTCTGCGTCACCTGAGACTGACTCTGCAGCAACTGCGCCTGTGCCTGTGCCAGTTGCGCGCGGCTCTGATCGAGCGCCACCTGAAACGGACGCGCATCGATTTCAAACAGGACATCGCCTTTGTGAACAGGGGACCCTTCACGATAGTTTTGCTTCGTGAGATAACCGGAAACGTGGGGCTGGATCTGTCCATTCACATATCCATCCATCGATCCGATCCATTCACTGGTCAGCGTAATATCCCGCTGCTCCACCTGGGCAACCTGGACGGTGGGGGCTGGCGCAGCGCCAGCTGCGGCAGGCTGAGACTTGGTTTCTGCGGTGCTACATCCGGCGAGAATCGCCGTGATGAAAACGAAAATAGAAGCTACCCCTGCACGAAGCCCTGGACTTCGCTTCATTGTTGATCCTCCTGGCGTCATTGCGCCCGGCATATTGATGATTTTTAAAAGCGTCGTGGGCCGGCGTCATCATCCGCCGGAAATGCGGGAACTTTCTCGCAATGCTCAAGTCACTAGTTTACCGGATGGCTGCAAGTTCCGAAGTGGTTTTGAACCGCGGAATCCCCTTCTGCGAAGGTTAGTATCGTGTTGTTTTGGAGAAGATTTCCACTCGTTGATGTGGGATGAGCGCCAGGGGGGCGGGACCGCAGAACCTGCTGGACTCACCAGCAATTCCAATTGTGTTTGCAGAGACAGGCGATAATGAACCGAAAAGGAGTACAACTCCGAGCAACAGTGTGGTTAACCAGAACGCCCTCGCCACTATCCGCTTTGCATGACTTCCCATCGGGCATATCCCTTTCCGAAACTCGTGAGATAGAGCTATAGCAAACAGGGATCCTTCTGTGCGAATGATTGGAGTCAGGCCGTTAGCACAAGTTGGGAAGCTGCAGGAAGCGGCTAATGTAAAGAACTCCGACACTTTTGCGAGGATGAAAACGCCTTCCGTCTTCAGTGCCCCCTGAAGACGGGTCGATTCGAACCTCAATGGAAATTCAACAGAGCTGTAAGGTATTCCGACACTCCTCAATGCCGAAAGTCATCTCCGGCAAACGTTCACGAGTGTGAAGAAGATGGTGCGGGGAGGCTTCTGCCGTAGTGAACTGGAAAGATGCCGCGCGGGAATCCGCTGGAATTCCTCAACGCTGAAGAGCTTCCTGAAGGTGATTTCAGGTTCCGAAGCTGCCCTCGTAAGTGAGGAGCTCAATACACAACTCGAATTTCAAAAAGACCAGGGATTCGGGCTGAAGTCGAGGCAAACGCGCGAAATACAGCGTCAACTGCCCAGGTATTCGGTTTTGGATCGAATACGGAGATCCTGACCTGGAACTTCCACGCGGATACGATGCAACCCGGGTCGGCGGGCGGTGTAGTATCCCAGGTAATATTGTTTGGCGAGTTCGGTTCGAATGTTTTCAATGACCGGCCGGATCGAATCGGCTTTATCGAGATACAGAACGCGGCCGCCGGTCAGTCTGGCCAGCGATTCCACCGTCGGCTGGTCAATCAGACGTTTTGCACCGATGGGAATAAAATACAGCAGGACGTTTGCGCGCTGCGCTGCGTGAGATACATCTCCAAAACCGGCTTTGCTTCCGTTGTCGTTGCCGTCGGAAAACACAATCAGGGCCTTCCGTTGCTGTTCACTCCGGCTGACCTTGGCCATCCCTTGTAGCATCGCATCGAAAAACACAGATGTTCCGCTTGCGGTAATCGTCTTGAATGCGGCATCCAGTTTCGCCACTGGTTGTCGAATATCCTGAATCACCTGCGCACGATTCCCGAAGGTCATGACGAAAAAATCATCGTTACGCCTCGCTTTCTGTGCGAAGTCGAGAACGCCGGCCTTCATCATGGGAAGAATGTCCACCATGCTTCCGCTGTTATCCACAAGCAATCCCATCGAAGAGGCAATACGATCATCTGTCTCAAATATGGAGATCTTCTTTTCAACATCGTCTTCAAAGACACGGAAATCATCGGCAGTCAAGCCCGTCGCATATTCGCCACGCGAGTTCTGGGCGGTGAGGAATACATTGACGAGATTGACATCCAGGCTGAGGGTTCCCTGCCGAGACTCGGTTGACGGACGCGCCGTGGATCCCACGGTTAGTGCAACCCAAAGACCAGCACAAAGAAAAGCGGCTGAAATTTTGCGAGTCATTTAGTCGATGCCAAAGGCTTCACGGTATAGACGGTATATTGGCATATCTTTTGGATATAATCGATGACCGCGGCTGAGAACCTCGCGAATCTTCTTCGCTTTATCACCCTTCGCCTTGTACAGGTTCACAAGCTTGACGTAGATGTCGGGATCTCGATCGAACGCATAATGCATCATGTATTCGTATTGCTCGATGGCGTCGTCTGCCTGTTTCTGTTTTTCAAATAGCCGCGCCAGATTCAGTCGAGCCAGAAACGTATATGGATCCTTTTCGAGCGAAGTCTTAAGCATTGCCAGGGCCTTGTCGAGTTCGAATCCCGCCATGTAATAGTCCGCAAGCAAAGCCAGTTCATGACCTGTTGCTTCCGGTTCAATACTTGTGTACTGCTCCATCCAACGCGCGGCCTCTTTCCATTCTTTCTTCGTACTGTAGAGTTCGGCCAGCCGCCTTGGGGGGCCGGGCCGATGAGGATCAGCAGCGGCAGCGGCAAGGTAGTGCTCTGTGGCCTGCATGTTGTCTGCAAGCGCTTCCTGCACCTCCCCCCAAAGCTCTTCCCGATCCGCCAGCAGCGGGCTGTTCGGTGGCATGGAATCGCGTGCCTTCTTCAACTGCACGTCGGCACTCCGGGCGTTGCCTCCGGATAGACTGATGCGAGCCATGGCTATTTCCAGAGCTCCGGGCTCGAGATTCTGCAGTCCCGAAAGCATACCCATCGCCTGACTGGCCAGATTCGCGCGATCCATATGCAACAGAGGGGAGATCATTCCGCTATACGCCTTCTGCAAATCGGGTATTTCGGCGGACTGGGGAAGAAGTCCGATTTTGGCGTCGTACAGCAGGCTGACGTTGAGATCTCTCGTGTCTCGGTAAAGTTCGCGCGGGGCATGGAACTCCAGAAGCGGATGGTCATCGCTGTTGTGCCTCGTCGTCTCCGCAAATTTCCGGATGGGGTCCGAAGACGTGACGTAGTAGGCCAGCAGCCCTTCCGGAGTGGAAGAGCGCATGTACTTACGCAGGTTATGCACCACGGAAGGATCCTCCGCAGCGAGCCGAGTCCATCGTGCCATGTTCAAATGCTGAGGCTGCTTCGTTCCAATCAGGATGAGATCCCCTCCCGCATTCCAGGCGGATACCTCCGGGAACTTCGCCTGAAATTCGTGAAGTATCATTCGAAGATCTTCAGGATCCAGTTCGTAGAGCTGCACCCACTGGGCAAACACTCCATCCGGCTTCAAGACCTGAACCGCGCGATCGTAGAATTCCGACGTGAAAAGACTGGCGACGCCGGCAATCCATGGATTCGAAGGTTCGGAAATGATCACATCGTACTGCTTGCGCGTCACATTCATGTAGTTGCGTGCATCGTCATATGTGATGTGTACCTTCGGATTCTCGAAGCTGTTCCGGTTGATCGACGTGAATACCGGTGCAGCACCGACGACGGCAGGCTCGATTTCGAGACAATCGATGCTTTCCACTTCTTTAAACGTCGTTGCGGCTCCCACCGTCACGCCCGATCCATATCCGATGATCATCGCGGTCTTCGGATTGGAGTGATAAAGAAATGGCAGGAATCCGATCATCAACTGCGTCGTCATGTCGTCCTTGTTGGAGGCATCGACCTTCCCATTTGTTCGCAGGCCCACGTAATCTTCGCCACGCCGCGCCGAAATGGTCGCGTTATTTCCTTCCTTGAAGTACACGACATCCGTATCGATGTAGTGCTCATCGATCGTGTATTCCGGACGCGAGTCCAGCATCTTCGCGTAAACGATGATTCCCTGGTCCAGGGATTCCGGAGGCCAGAATACTTTTCCTTTCATGGAAAACGTCGCCAGCAGCAGCAGCGCGACGGCCGCCCACTTGCCGATGTCCCGCTTTCGTACCGCCGACGGCGCAGACAAAATCAAAGCCGCCATCGCCGCATTGAAAAACAGGCCTGCAAGAACCGTGCGTTCCGTTCCGACAAGCGGCACAAGAACAAATCCGGCAATCAGCGAACCCGCGATCGCCCCCAGAGTATTCACCGAATAGATGCTTCCAATGCTGCGGCCGAGCAACTTGAACCTGCTGGAATAAATCTGGCTCGCAATCGGAATGGTCGCACCCATGCAGATTGTCGCCACGATCATGAGAAAGGCGCATACCACAAACTGAGTCAGCAACATTGCTGGAAATGAAAAGAACATGGCCCGAAGCGCGCCCAGGACTATCAAGGGCGCGATCTTGTAACCCGTCAGGAATATCAGCCCACCGACAGCAATGCCAAGTTGAGTCAATCCGAGAAGTCGAAGCCCGGCGATCGATTTCAACCGGGATGCGATGGAACTCCCCGCGGCAATGCCGATAAGGAACGTTACCAGCATGATCGAGAATGCATAGGTCGAACTTCCGATCATTGCAGTGAGCGCACGGGTCCATGCAACTTCATAGAGCATCGAAACAAAACCCGACCCTGCGAGCGTCATCAGAACCAGGCCGGCCACCGTGCTGTCTATTCTTTCGTCGGCGATTTCGGCGGCGCTTTCGCCGGCAACTGCTGTCTCGGACGTCGGAGCCTCAACCACAGATGGGCTTATCGATGAAGACCATCGGCTATTGAGAATGATCGCGAATACGCCAATACCGACATTCAATGCAGCGATGAGCAGAGTCGTTCGAATGTTTCCCAGACGAGGAATAAACAGCAGCGCTGCGACGAGGGTTCCAAACGCGGCGCCAAATGTGTTCAACGCATAGAGCAGGCCAACCTTCTGCTGCACCTCTTTTGCGGTCTGCGTGAAAAATTTTGCAAGGACTGGAAGCGTTCCGCCCATCAGGAATGTCGGCACGAGAAGGATCGTGAAACTCGTTAGAAAGCGGAGCAACATGCTTCCACCCGGAATTCCCTGAATGTAGGGCGTCAATGTCCAATACACGCTGTGGAGGGATTGAAAGACGAAAGGAACCAGTGCCGCCGCAATGCCGATTCCGATTTCGAGCATTCCGTAGAGCTTCAACGCGCTGGGAACACGATCGGCGTAGCGGCCCAACTTCCAGCTTCCCAGTGCCAGTCCCGCCATGAACGCGCCGAGAACTACTGCAATTGCGTGTGACGTGTTTCCGAATACCAGGCCGGTCAGCCGCACCCAGATGACTTCATAAACGAGTCCTGTCGCACCGGAAAGGAAGAAGATCCCGTAGAGCGTACGAAATGATTTCATAAGCGCGCGATTTTACACGATTTCGATGGTGGCCGAGGGCAAAGGCACGCGTGCGAGGATCGGGATGATGAAAGCCCCGGGGCGGTTCCGAAGCGACCATCCCTCAGAAGGACGGCTTAGGAACCACCCCCCGCACGACTCTCGACGATCGTGCTGCCCTCCTGACTCAGGTGGGCAGTTTAACCTTCTCCGCATAACAAATCGCCGACAGTCCAAGCGGAAGCTTGAGATTCCAGCCAAGAGGTTGAGCCAATGAATTCGCCTCCTGAGTCAGGAGGGGTGGCGCGAAGCGCCGGGGTGGTTCCAAAGCGGCAATCCGGAAAGTTGGCTCCTCTGGAACTACCCCTCGCGGGATCCGCTTCGCGATCCCGCTGTCCTCCCGACCCAGGAGGACAAGTTTCGCTGATCCATTTAGCCTTTCACCTGCAACAGCACTTTCCCCGTCGTGCGCCTGGCCTCAAGTTCGATCTGCGCCTTTGCCGCATCGGCAAGTGGAAACACATAATCGCATTTCAACTTCAATTCGCCGGACTTCAGCCAGCCGAACAGATCCTGGGTGCGCGATCGAACCTCTTCGCGGCTGGCGGCGTAATGAATAAGCGTCGGCCGGGTGACAAACAGCGATGCCTTCATGAGGATAAGAGGATCGAATGGAGGAACGGGTCCGCTGGCATTTCCATAGAGCACCAGATAGCCGCGCGGCTTCAGGCAGTTCAAACTCTTTTCCCATGTCGCGGCGCCGACCGCGTCATAAACGACTTCGACGCCCACGGCATTCGTCATCTTCTTCACTTCGGGTTCAAAGTCCTGTTGAGAATAGATAATGATCTCGTGGGCGCCCGCGGCACGTGCCAGTTCTCCTTTTTCAGCAGTGCCCACGGTGGCGATGACTCTCGCTCCAATTTTCCTTGCGATCTGAATCAACAGCAGACCGACACCGCCGGCACCGGCGTGCACCAATGCAGTCTGGCCGGATTTGAGCGGATACGTGCTTGTCGTCAGATAGTGTGCGGTCATGCCCTGCAGCATGATGGCGGCGCCGGTGCGAAAATCGACCGAATCGGGCAGCGAGGCCAGTTTCCAGGTTGGAACAGCCGCGAACTCGGCATAAGACCCCATCGAAGTCGCATACGCCACTCGATCGCCCACGCGAACATCGGTAACTCCGGAGCCCACTTTCGAAACGATCCCCGCGCCTTCCGCTCCCGGCGTGAATGGAATCGATGGCGGCTTGTACAGCCCGCTGCGAACATAAGTATCGACGAAGTTCACACCGGAAACATGGATTTCGACCAGGGCTTCACCGGGGCCTGGGTCAGGGAGAGGGGCATCCTGATATTGAAGAACCTCCGGCCCGCCATGCTGGTAAATCCGAATTGCTTTCATGATCCATCCTCCAGGCGCAACAGGATACCTCAGCAGGTCGGATCGATCAGCTATTCGGAATGCTCTTTTCTCGAAAGTACCAATCCACCCGCCGGGTCACAAACATGATTGCCCCGAGGATCACGAACAATCCAATGGACCCGAAAAGCAACGCAGCATCCTCATTCGTTAGCAGTACAAACAGGTAGCCATAGAGGCCGGCAACGCCGCATGCAACCAGCACAGCCCGTTGACCGCGCTTGAAAATCACACGGCTGTATGCAGCAACCAGCGCCAATATCGCCAGCGACGCGATTCCATAGGCAACTGAGAAACTCAGACGCTCCGACAGGGACAGCTCCAGCAGATAAAAAACACAAAGCGCTGCACCCAGCATTAAATACTGAATCGGATGGACTCGTGTTCCCGCCATGACCTCAATCAGCCAGACAAATGCGAATGTAAGCAAAATGAACAGGCCGGCATATTTCACGCTCCGCTCCGCCATCCGATAACGATCAACGGGTTCGATCAGTTGGACCCCAAATCGCGAATCATCAATCGCCTTTGCTGGAACGGCTCCGGAGATCCATGATTGAGAATAATTTCTCCCGAGGTACGAAATGCGCCACATGGCATCAAATCCATTCTCAGAAATGGTTCTCTCTGCAGGAAGCCAGCTGCCTTGAAAATCAGGGTTGGGTGAATTGGAGGTGAGCTGAACAGAGGTTGTTTCGGCAAACGGGACGAAGTACATGGCAAGGCTTCCGTTCAACGACAGAGGAAACGAGAACTTGAATCCGGAATCGGCAGCACCAGCAGCGACGAGAGCATGAATACCGGATCGCCCATCGGAAAATCCTCCGACACCGGGTAGAAACTCGGCGTCGCTGCCGTTCCAGGAAATTGCGGTTTGCTCACGAATGGCGCGTACGTCCGAAATCCCGACAGCAACATGGGCGCGATCCCAGGCGACAGTGGCCGGGTCTACGCCCAGTTCCGCCAGATTCGGCTTGCCGAACTCGCCTGCGACTGAAATTTTCAATCCGTAAACCGGAACTTTAAAGATTCCACGACTTCGTGATTCCACATCAACCCGGCCGGTAGTCCGCAGTTCTTTGGGTAGAAAGACGGCATTCCGGACACCGGTGCGCGTGACCTCTCCAGAGGGGGTCGACTCCGTCCATCGCGCCGTGTACGGCAGGATGAGAGCGGGCCCGATGATGGTCTGGGTGTTTCCCCACTTTGAGGAAACCTCGGTCGTCGCTTCCCGATTTCGGTCCTGTCGTTCGGAAACCAGACCCCAGATCATGACGATGGGAACAAGAAGTACCACTGCAAGTCCTGCAATCAGGCATAACCGCAATATCTGCGAATTACGAATGGCATCGACGATACGTTCCAGCTGGGACATGCATAGCCTCCAATTCGACTAACGGCAATACTCTCTAATATAAAGTACTTTTTGTCAATACAAAGGTTCCGATAGCGTGCCCTTGCCTCCCTGTAGGCGCGGTCTGTGACCGCGCACGCTCTATCATCCACACCACATCGACCGACGGATTGTGCGCGGTCACAGACCTCGCCTACAGTGGAGCAATGAAAGGAATGAACATTCTTGTCCGGGTGGTTTGAATTACCTAAGATTACGCAGTCCTTCTCAGACAATACCGGCAGAACACCATTCAGGATCAGTGGAGTGCT
>Ga0070664_100002389_pt1 | contig 15079 bp, 13 predicted proteins | sample KBSC73metaG_FD_65863 | JGI IMG/M metagenome (GOLD analysis project Ga0070664, IMG submission 65863) | Corn rhizosphere microbial communities from Kellogg Biological Station, Michigan, USA - KBS C7-3 metaG | ecosystem: Host-associated > Plants > Roots > Rhizosphere > Soil ... | reverse complement strand
TCTACGGCATGTACTGGTGCTTCAATGCCGTCACGCGAGCCGAAGGGTCACCGAGCGCGGTGCTCGTGCGTGCACTGGAGCCGCTCGACGGAATCTCGTTGATGCACCGCCGCCGCCCTCGCATCCAGAACGACGCCGACCTAACCAACGGTCCCGGTAAACTCTGCACCGCGCTGGGCATCACCGGCTCCCACACCGGTCGTCCCCTCCAACGCTACCCGGTGGTGATCCGGGCCGGCGAGACCGTGGGCGATCGGCAGGTGGAGGTGACGTCGCGGATCGGCATTACCAAGTCGGCGGACTGGCCCCTCCGATGGATCGTTCGCGGCAACCGCTTCGTATCCCGCGGAAAAGTCTCGGGGTGATCCAACTGCTGCAGAATCACGGACCGACTGCTGCGGAATTACGGACTAACGGCTGCGGAATCACGGACCAACTGCCACTCCGAACTGCTAACTAACTGCGAATTGGGACACTAACTGCGGGATGCGGACACGCTCGGCCTGCCCTCAATTCGCACTTAGTTTCCCAATTCGCATTCAGTCAGCATTTCGAACTGGCAGTTGGTCCGTGATTCCGCAGCCGTTGGTCCGCAGTCCGCAGCAGTCGGGAAAAAAAACGGCCCCCTTTAGGGGGCCGTCATTCCATCGAGCGGGTGCGCCGAGAGCTGCTAGTCCCGATCGATGGAGCTGCCGAAGTTCAGACGAATGCCGAACTCGAAGAAGTTGAACACGCTCGGGAACAGGAAGCTGGGACTGCTGGGGATCAGCGTTTCCTGACCGAATACCGCGACTCTGCTCATTTGGACCTGGAGGCCGAACATTCCCATGATCGCGCTGCGGCTGCGAGCGGCTTCCACCTGATCGAGAAATGCGTTGGTGGGGAAATTGTTGGCGCTATCGACGAAAACGCGGGCGTCGCCAAGCACGGCGATGGTGTAGCCAAGTCCGCCGTACGGCGTGATGCCGCCGAAGTGCTTCGGAAATACGAGCGCCGCCACACTGATGCGGCGGAGATCGTTCACTCTGACAGTGCGCTGACCGCTTTGGGATGCTGGATCGCTGACAATCAGGTCGCGCTCGAAGATCGACTGATTGCCGGAAACGTAGAGGCCGCCTTTGGTGCGGGTGATCATCCAGTCGATACCGAGATCGACCGTCGATGTGTTGCCCTTACCTGGCACCGAGAACGTGTTGATTCCGGATTTGAAACCCCAGAACCATGAGTTGTCGAAGTTCCGCATCCCCTGCGCGTTCGCGCCCGCGGAAACGACGACCGTGGCCACCATCGCCACGACGACTGCTCTGAGCTTCTGCATGAAGGCTTCCTCTAGATTATGCCTAGCTTCGTCCCGACGGTCTTGAAGGCCGCAATGGCCAGGTCCAGATCGTCGCGTGAGTGGGCCGCGCTGAGCTGACAACGCACACGCGCCTGCCCCTGGGGAACGACCGGAAAGCCGAACCCCGTCACAAAGACGCCTTCATCCAGCAACATGTCACTCATTTTGATGGCGGTCGCCGTCTCGCCCACGATTATGGGGACGATCGGGGTCTCGCCCGGCAGAGGCTTGAACCCAGCCTCCGCGATCGCGCCGCGAAAGTACCGCGTGTTGTCGCGGAGCTTGCCGACCAGCTCCGGATGGTTCTCCAACTGCCTGACCGCGCCCAATGCGCTCGACGCCACCGTCGGAGGAAGCGCGTTCGAGAACAGTTGCGGCCGCGACCGCTGCGTCAACATGTCGCACAGCGAAGCCGGCCCGGCCACGAAACCACCGGCCGCACCGCCCAACGCCTTGCCGAGGGTAGAGGTGATGACGTCGACCTCGCCCAGCACGCCGAAATGTTCGGCGGTGCCGCGCCCCGTCGCACCAAGGACGCCCGTCCCATGCGAATCGTCAACTGCGACGATCGCGTCGTAATCGCGGGCGATCTGCAGAATGTCGGGCAACCGCGCAATGCTGCCCTCCATCGAGAAGACGCCGTCGGTCCAGATGACCCGCCGCCGCGCTCCTTTCGCGGAGTCGAGCTTTGCTCGCAGATCGTCGAGATCCGAGTGCTGATAGACCGCCGTCGTGCATTTGGTGATCGACTTGGCGAGCCTGATCGAGTCGATGATCGACGCGTGATTGAGCGCGTCCGACACCACGAAGTCGTTCTGCTCTACGATCGACGCCGTCAACCCTTCGTTGGCATTCCACGCCGAGACGTAAGAGAGCGAAGCCTCGGTGCCGACGAGGTCGGCGATCGCCCTCTCCAGATCGCGATGCACGGTGAAGGTGCCGCAGATGAACCGCACGCTACCGGTACCCGCGCCGAACTTCTCGAGCCCCTCGATTCCCGCCGCGATCACCTCGGGATTGTTCGAGAGGCCGAGGTAGTTATTGGATGAAAGGATGACGACTTCCCCACGACCCTCCATCTGCACCCGCGCATCCTGGGGCGAAGCGAGGTAATTGAGCCGCTTGTAGACTTTTTCTTCCTTGAGCTTTTCGATCGCGGCTTTGAGCTCTCCGTCGAACTTCGTATTCAGCACTTCGGTGTCTCCCTGATTCATGGTTCCCGCGTCCGCCCTCCCCATCCCGCTTCCGGCTTCCCGCTTCCCGCTTCCCGCTTCCCGCTCTACGAGATCTCGAATATCACTTTCCCCGCCTCACCCGATTTGATCGCCGCGATCGCCGCATCCGCTTCAGTCAGCGCAAATCGGTGAGTGATCACCGGCGTCGGATCGAATTCGCCGGAGAGCAGAAACCGGGTCATCTGATGCCAGGTCTGATACATTCGCCTGCCGACGACGCCGTAGATCGTGAGTCCCTTGAAGATCACTTCGGTCGCCAGATCGAAGTCGACCTTCTTCGATGGAATGCCCAGCATTTGCACTCGTCCGCCGACGCGCACCAGCGCGAACGCCTGATGAATCGCGGCCGGTACACCCGACATCTCCAGCACCACGTCGGCGCCGAGACCGCCCGTCGCATCCTTCACGATCTTCTCGGCCTGCTCTGGATGAACGGCCTCGTTCGCTCCCATGCTTTTTGCGAGCGCCAGACGCGTGTCGTTCACATCCGTAGCGATGATGCGCGACGCCCCCGCAGCCCTGCAGATGCCGACGGCGAAGATTCCGATCGGCCCGCAGCCGGTGATGAGCACGATCGCCCCCGGGATCTCGGCGGTGAGCACCGTGTGAAAAGCGTTGCCCATTGGGTCGTGAATGCCGCCGACGTCGTACGAGATCTCGTCGGCCAGGTGCCAGACGTTCGTCGCCGGCATCGAGATGTACTCCGCGAAGCATCCGTCGCGGTCGACGCCTATGATGCGGGTGTACGGACACACGTGGGAGTTCCCCGTCCGGCACAACAGGCACCGCCCATCGACGATGTGTCCCTCGGCCGTCACGCGATCGCCCTCTCTGACATCGGTGACCAGCCGGCCGACCTGCACGACATCCCCGGCGAATTCGTGACCGACGACGAAGGGCGGCTTGCACCGCCCCTTCGCCCATGCATCCCAGTCGTAGATGTGAACGTCGGTGCCGCAGACGCCGGCGCGCTTCACGCGAATGAGAACTTCGTCCTCCCGGATCCGCGGCTCCTCGACATCCTTGAGCTTGAACCCCGGCGCCGCTGATTCCTTTACCAGCGCTTTCACTGGCAACTACTCCGTTGAGAGTCGAAAAAACTTTTTTGTCGCGCGTGAAACTCAAACCTGCCAGTTGCGAGGCGGTTTTGGAAGTGAGCATCACGTCGTCGATTCGATGTCTTCATGTATTGCACGCACATCTCTTGCATTCTATACTTCGCAACGAGTTACTCACGTTGATGTGAGCTCGTCGTCGCATTGAGTTCCTTAGTAACTCGCGGTCGGTCAGGACGCGATGCAGCAATCGTCGATTCCATTCGGGGAGTTGGCGAGAGATTTACTTCATCGTGGAGAGACAACATGGCAGCAGCGAAGAGGGGCGGCCGCAAGAAAGGCGGCGCGCGTAAGAGCTCGGGCGGACGGAAGTCGAGCCGTAAGAGCACGGGACGCAAGAGCAGCGGACGGAAGTCGGCTCGCAAAGGCGGCTCGCGCAGAAAGAGCAGCCGCAGCCGTTAGGCACTGGCTGGTCTCATACACGAAAAAGCCGGCGACCTCGCCGGCTTTTTTTCTTATCGGGAATAACGCGCAGTGGCGAGCTCCACTATGCGCGCGATCAGTGCCGGGTAATCCATCCCGCCCTTGAGCGCCGCGCGAGCGAACTCGCTCTTCTGCTCGAGGTAGCAGTTCGGATTTGCCTCGATTACATACACTTCTTCCTGCGGCGTCACGCGCAGATCGATCCGGGCGTAGTCGCGGAGCCGCAGCGCCTGGAATGAATCAATCGCCACTTGCTGGATCTTCTCCGCCAGTTGGTCGGGCAGATCGGTGGGGAAGATCGACTCGGTTCCCTCGAACTCTGCGCCTTTCTCGTCGCCTTCGTCGCCCCACTTTGCTTCCCAGCTCGCGATCCTCGGCAGGCCGGCGGGAAACTTCGAGAAATCGAGCTCGATGATCGGAAGCGCTTCGACTTTGCTGTTGCCGATCACTCCGACGTAGAACTCGCGGCCGTCGATGAACTCCTCCACCAGCACCGGTGACTGATACTCCTGCTGGGTGGCGCTGATGACGTCGAGCAGCTCCTTCACATCCTTCACCACCGACTTCTGGGTGATGCCGAGCGAGGCGTCCTCCTGCGGCGGTTTGACCAGCAGAGGAAACGAGATGTCGCCGACCCAGTCCGACTGGCCGCGGTACATCGTCGCGAACTTCGCGCTCTGAATCCCGTGAAAGGCGAGAACTTTCTTCGTCAGCGTCTTGTCGCCGGCGAGAATCAGACCCGCTGGACTCGAGCCCGTGTACCGGAGGTCGAGAAGGTTGAGCAGCGCCGCGACGTTCGACTCGAGTGCGCTCTTTCCGCGGAATGATTCGGCGAGATTGAACACGAGCTCCGGGGCGGGATTTGTCAGCTCACGAATCAGTGGCTCGACCGAATCGCCGACCGACACTCTACGCGTCGTGTGTCCGTTCGCGGCAAGCGCCGCGTCGAGCTGGTCCAGCAGCGGATCGACCGGTGGCTCGAGCGCATCCTTGCTATGGAGGATGGTGATCTTCACGCGTCGTCCGCCGGCTCGCCGCCGTCGATCGCGTTGGTGTAGCGGTAATTCATCATTACCGCCGTCCCGAACGCCGTGAGCTCGATCAACGTACCCGCCTCGAGCCCGCCGAGTCGAAGGCCGAGCTGCGATGCACGGTCGGCGAGAAACTCGACGAACTGCCGCACCACGCCCGCGTTCTCACCGGTCCAGTACGCAATGCGCGTCACGATCTCGCGCTTGTGTCGGGTAATGAAATCCGCCGCGGCCGCCGCTTCGGGCGCGTGCGACTCACTGACGAAGATCGTTTTCAGGTCGCCGTCGAAGATGCGTGGATCGCGAATCGGAATCGCCTCGGCGCTGTCGGCATAGTGCTCCGCAACCGTGTACTGCATCGCGGTGACCGGAAGATCGTCCGCCGACGGCTCGGGGACCTTCGGAACCTTGTGGGCGATCTGCTTCATCACTTTGTCGACGTACTCCAGCTTGCGGAGCGCACCCCAGCCTTCGTAAGCGTGCCTCCAATCCAGGCCGGGCGTGAGCCAGACCGCGAAGGACTCGGCAAAATCCTCGTCGGGATGCTTCTGCGCGTACCAGCCGAGGATGTGGCGAACGAAATCGCGCGAGAACGGATCTGCGCGATAGCGCTCCCGATAGGGGCGCGAATAGGGGCCGAAAATCTTTCGCCAATCGGGTCGGTCGTACAACCTGTAGGCGTAGTTGAATGCGTGCCCTGCCTCGTGCCGCAGGTATCGCATCGACTCCTCCGCGCCTTCGACCGCTGAGGAGTAGTCTTCTTCGATCCGGGACAAACGCGCGTCGGCCAGGTAAAAAGGGACGCCGATGAGCGGCGTCCCATCCGGGCATCCCCACTGATCGCTCAGGTAGACCGGCGGCTTGAAGTCGAGCCCCTTCGCGGCCAGCTCCTCGTAGAGCTGGTTCACCAGCTGCTCGAGCAGCGTTCCCCTGATCTCCAGACCAATGTCGGAGATGCGCTGCGCCAGTAGCGCGTGTCGCTCGCCTTCCCAGTTGGGAGCCTGTTCCACGCTCTGCGTTCGGGCAAGGCCCGTACCTAGTAGGGCCTCGGATTCTGAGACCTCAATGCTGCGACTGGCCACTGTCGTCATAAAGGTGGCAGGTGGGAGACCTGGTCAGAGGGACGGGTATCAGTTTATCCGGCGCGTTCCACACTCGCGTGACGCAGCGAGAATGCGAGTAGAAAAACTGCTACCAGAGCATCTCCGCGCATCTCTCCCACCTGCCACCTTCTGGACTAGGGGTGCCAGTCGTCAGCGCTCCGGTCTCAGAAGGGAACAGTAGACAAAAAAGCCCCGCCGAGTGGCGGGGCCTTCTTCTATAGGTATATCAAACGGCCTGTTACGCCGCCCGGTTAGCAGAGTCGGCGGGCGTCTCAGGAACTGGACCCCAGATGTACGCCGAGAAGACCGGAATAGGCTCCGTTCTGTCTCCGCGGGATATGACGATACCGATTGGCTCGGACGAGTCTTGCTGGATTTCCTTACGATCCTTCTTCATTCCTCTCTCACTTTATGGGTGCCACTGCGCGCACTGCGGGCCCTCTTTAAGCACCCGATATGCCACGTTTGACGCGGAATCTAAGCCGTTGTTAATCAACGATTTAGATTTGAGAGAGATCAACTGTCGCGCTTAGGAATGTCGCAGAATGACACTCCCAAAGAGGACACCCGTGTCGCTATGACACTGGGTCAGCTGGCGATCTTGCGCGCCAGAAAGCTTTTCGACGAGCCCGAGTCCGACTCGATCGAGATCGACCAGCCCTTGTACTGCCGCCGTAGCTCGGCGACTGATACTCCGCGCTGGCCGCGGACGATGGTTCCGACGAGGTGCACACCGCCGTCACGGGTCGCGCTCTGGAGTAGCTCGAAGGCGCGGCCCCGCTCTTCGGCCGACAGCCCGACGAATGCATCGGGGGTGCACACGACCGCGCCCAGCTGCACGTCGGGGGAGAGGTCGGCAATCCCGGCAACGTAACTCTGGATCCGGTCGGCCAGGCCAGCTTCCTGCGCGGCGTTCATGACGCGCTCGAGCGGCTTCACTTCCCGGTCGACTGCAGTGACATCGCATCCGTGCGCGGCCAGATAAAGTGCGGTGCGATCGATCTCGCCGCCTGCAACGAGCACTTTCGACTCGGCCGGCGGATGGACTTCGCGCGCCAGCACTCCATCGGGGCGGATTCCCCAGTGCTCGGGGCGGCGATACTCCTCGAGCATCTTGAGCCGCTTCCGACGCCACGTCTCGTAAGTTGGAATTCGGAGCCGCTTTCTTATGATGCGGTCGACTTCCGCCCACAACAGCAGCTCGTCCATCGCGAACTGCTCGGCGGCGCGCAGGCTTGCCGCGGCCTCATCGCCAATCTTGAGAATGGCGGAGCGCGACACAGACTCTTTGTAATTCTCGATCTCGTTTTCTACGTAGAGCTCGTACTCGTGCCTGAGAGAACGAGGATTTTGGTGCGCCATGGCATCGGGCAGAAGAAAAACGCTGCAGCCAGGTGTTTAAGGTAGACCGCCTGGTTCAACCCGCAAGTGCCAATGTGTACAAGCTCAACGGTGGCGCGAACTTACGACATGCCAGCTTACGACGGCGCGACCAATCCAACCTGCATCGCGTAACGGACGAGCTTCACGACGCCGTGCATCTCGAGTCTCTTCATTACTTCGCCGCGGTGGCTTTCCACGGTCTTCACGCTGAGCTTGAGCCGATCGGCGATGTCGCGGGTGCGGTGTCCTTCCGCCACCAGTCGCATCACCTCGAATTGCCGCGAGGTCAGTCTGCTGAGCGGGCTGCGGCGTGAGATCGCATCGCTGATCGCCGTCGCGAGGCGCTTGATGTTGGGGACGAGGACAATGTCATCGGCTCCAGCGCGCAGGCATGCCACCGCGGCGGCGCCGGTGATCGATTCGGTCAGTACGATGACGGGAGTCGCCGGCCTCGTCTGACGAACCACATCCAGCGTTCCGCGCACGTCGAAAGCATTCGGCCAATAATCGGCAATGATCACATCCGGCTCGCTCTCGACCACCGCTTTGGTGAAGGTCTCGCGGTCCTCGACACGGGTCACCAGCGAAGCCATGCCTGCGTCGGCGAGGGTACGCCCGATGAGATCGGCGTCATCGGAGTTTGGAGAGAGCAGGAGAATACGGATTGATTGCGTCATATTGTCAGGGATTTGGCAACGCAGAGCCGTCGTGCCCTGCGGCGCGTGAGTGGTTGCCCTGCTTGACGCAGGGAGTGATCGCGGTTTTTGGAAGTTATTTCAGGGAACCTCCGGACACAACAGAGAATCCGTCGGTACCGACGGATCGTCCCTAGACCCGCCCAGGAAGCCAATGCCCGAGCTACCCGAAGTCGAAAAAGCGTCACGCCAGCTCTCCCGAGCCGCACTCGGAAAGACCGTCGCGCGAGTGAAGCCGATTCACCCCTCGCTCAGGCGCAGGCTGCCGCCGGCGCGCGCGCGGATTGCCAGCGGCAAGCGGATCGACAGAATCGAGCGACGCGGAAAGCACCAGCTGCTGCATCTGGATAGCGGTGACACGGTCGTGGTGCACTTCCGGATGAACGGCGACTGGGAGATCGGCACCACCGCCGATCAGCTCGATAAATTTGCCCGGGCGGTGATCGAGCTCACCGACGGAACGCGCATCTCGCTCGTCGACCGTCGCGCGCTCTCCACGATCGCGATCGACAGGAAGGGCACCTCGTCGCTACCCGCGCTGGGCCGCGAGGCGAGCGATCCGTCTCTCGATGCGGAGTATCTCGTTGAGGCCCTGAAGCGCAAAAAGATTCCCATCAAGCAGGCGCTGATGGATCAGGCGGTGCTGGCGGGATTGGGCAACATCTACGCTGCCGAGGCGCTGTGGGAGGCGGAGATGGATCCCCGAGTGCCGGCGAGCAAAGTGCCGCGCGCGCGGCTCGAGGAGCTGGTTGCGGCGATCCGATTGGTCCTTAGCCCCCGGCGCCGCCGGCCCGGCCGTTACACCGCGACTCGCAACACCGAGCGGTTCACGGTCTATGATCGCGAAGGAAAAATCTGCCGGCGATGCGGGGGGACGATCGAGCGGATCGTTCAAGGCGGGAGGTCAACCTACTTCTGCCCGCAGTGTCAGGTGCGGTAGGAACTGCAAAAGAAGACTACCGGCGGGAGGCCCCGGGCGGGCCGGCGGGAGGCCGCGGGCTAACGACCTAACTGCCACTGAAGACTACCAGCTCGGAGCTGCCCGCGGAGCAGCTCGAAGCGCCGAGCATTGTTTGGAAACAGCACCTGCAAGCGACGCCACTCTATGCATCGAAACGCGGTCGCATCCATCCCAACGCGGTCGCATCCCTCGCGACGCGTTTCATCCAACCCGCGCTCGGAGCCGCCAGCTGCTCCGCAGATAGGTATTAGCTGGTAGTCTTCAGTGGCAGTTAAGAAGTTAGCCCCCGGCTTCGAGCCGGCCCGCCCCGGGCCTCCCGCCGGTAGTCTTGTTTGCTTTTAGCTCCTTCAATCCATTACCTCGAGCAACGCCCCCTTGATGTACCCTGTCTCCGGAATCGAAAGCACCTCCGGGTGATCGAGCGGCTGCCCGGTCAACGCGCGAATCGCTACCCGTCGTCCGCTGTCCGCAGCCGCGTCCTGCAGCATTTCCAGGAATAGCGGCTTGCTCAGATGAAAGCTGCAGCTGGCAGTGTAGAGCAACCCGCCCGGAGCGAGCAATCGCAGTGCGCGCAGATTGATGTCCTTGTAGCCGCGCAGTGCGCCCGGGAGCGCTCCCCTTGTCTTTGCGAACGCGGGCGGATCGAGCACGATGGTGTCGTAGGTGGTCCCGTCGCGCTCCCTCTCGCGCAAGTAGTCGAACGCGTTCGCCTCGACGAAGGCGATGTTGTTTAGCGAATTCAGCGCCGCGTTCTCGGCGGCGCGCATCAGCGCGGGCCCCGACGAATCCAGTGCCGTCACATGAGTGGCTTTTCGCGCGAGGTGCAGGGCGAACGACCCGTGGTAGCTGAAACAATCCAGCGCGCGGCCGCGCGCAACGGTGCCGACGAAATGGCGGTTCTCACGCTGGTCCAGAAACGCGCCGGTCTTCTGTCCCGTGTAGGGCGCCGCCAGAAACTTCACTCCGTACTCGTGGACTTCGATCTCACGCGGTACTTCGCCGACGAGCACCACCGTCTCCCGCGGCAGGCCTTCCTTCGAACGGAGCGGTACATCATTGCGCGCGAGCACTCCATCGGCAGCCACGAGCGATCGCAGCGATTCCAGAATCTCAGCCCGAAACCGCTCGAGACCCGCGCTCATGAACTGCACCACCAGCCATTGGTCGTAGCGATCGCAGATCAGGGAAGGGAGGCCGTCGGCTTCACCGTGCACCAGACGCATCGCATTGGTGTGGTCCTCGAGCGGCACGCGTCGCGCGACTGACGCCGCGATTCGCCCATCCCACCACGCCTGATCGATGACTGCTTCGGGATCGCGGTCGAGCAGGCGCAGCGAGATCTCCGACATTGGGCTCCAGAGCGCCCACCCGAGCGGTTTTCCGCGAGTGTCGTGCACGAGCACCGCCCCGGCTTCCATCATCGGCCGCTCGGTGACGTCGGTGCGATAGATCCACGGATGTCCCGCCAGCCACCGCCGCGCGCCCTTTGCGTTGACTCGTGCGACTGTCATCGCGTGAATGTAATGTGGCGCGGCGATGGAGCGCGCTTCTTGCCAGACCGATCGACATGCGAGACGTAATCCCGCTTTCAATCGGTGCCGCGGCGACGACCCTGCTTTACCGCGAGCACAAGATCAGAACCCGCGCCGAGCGTTTGAGCGCGGCGACCCTCGAATCTCTGCTCAACGCCATCGATGCCAACGACGAAGTCACCGGAGCCCACGTGCGCCGCGTCGCAGCCTATGCGCTGATCATCGGCGACGCCGCCGGATACGATGAACGAACGTTGCGCAGCATCGAGCGGGTCGCCCTGTTCCACGACATCGGCAAGCTGCATGGCGCATTGAGCGACATCTTCCACGAACCGTCGAAGCTGACACCCGAGGAGCGCCGCGCGGTGATGACCCATCCGCAGCGCGGCGCGGAAGTCCTCGAGCCTCTCAGCTCATTCTATCCGGACCTGGCAAAGGGAGTCGCCGCGCACCACGAGCGATGGGATGGCAGCGGCTATCCACGCGGCCTCAAAGCCAGGCGCATCCCGGTTCAGGCGCGCGTCGTCTCCATCGCCGACAGCTTCGACGCCATCACCCACCGGCGTCGCTACAGTCACGCGCGCAGCTTCAAGGAAGCAGTCCGCGCGATCACCGACGGAAAGGGAACCCAGTTCGATCCGGACCTCGTCGACCTGCTTCTGACTCCGCCCGTTCTCACCGAGATCGAGAAGGAGATGCGGCGAGCGCACGGCCCGCAATCGAAGCATGCAAATCGGCGCCGCGGGGCAGCTCAGCCCGCGCCGGACGTCACTTTCCGATGGCGGCCGCGATCTCTCGGGTCGCGCTCTCGGGATCGGGAGCCTTGAAGATGGCGTTGATCACCGCGACACCGACCGCGCCCTCGAGCGTTATCTGCAGCGCGCGATCAGCGGTGATTCCGCCGACGGCAACCGCGGGATGCGGCACCAACGCGGCGAGTCTCTTGAACCCCGCCACGCCGATTGCGTCGCCGGCGTCGGACTTGGAATCGGAGCCGTAGACGGGCCCGATCCCCACGTAGTCGGCATCCCTGGCGTTCGCAACCTCGGCGTCGCTTCCAAGCGATGCGCCGATGATGAAAGTCTCGGGTGCAAACCTGCGAATTGCGACGACCGGGAGATCGGCCTCGCCAACGTGGACACCCGCCGCTCCGGCGGCCAGGGCGATGTCCGCGCGATCGTTGACAATCACCGGTACGGCAACCGCACGCATGATTGCGCGCGTAATCTCCACGACCTCGCGCGGCGGAGCTGTCTTCAGGCGAACCTGGACGCTGGTCGCGCCGCCACGAACCGCGGCTGCGACGCGATCTACGAGATCTTGCCTTCGATCCTCGGCGTCATCGGTAATGGCTACCAGACGCAGGATCTTTGGATCGAGCATCTGTTCTATTTGCTGGTGCTGGTCGTTCGGCTGGAGGTGCGCTTCTTCGTAGTCGCAGTGCCAGTGGTCTTCTTCACCGGCGTCTTTTTGGCAGTGGAGCTTTTCACGGTTTTGCTTGCCGTTTTGACCGTCGGCTTGCTAGCCACTCTCGCCTTCGAAGTGCTGCTCGCTTTCGTCGTCGTCGACTTCGAGGCGCTGTTCTTCCCCGCAGGCGCCATCGCCAGCATGCGCGGAGCGACCTTCTTCGTCGGCGCCGCCGCCCGCACCTGCCGCACGGCGTCAGTGTGCTGCTCGAGGGTCATCCTGAACTCGTGGTGACCGTCGGCACTGGCGACGAAATACAGATACGGGACGTTGGCCGGATTCGCAGCGGCGGCGAGGCTTGCCGCTCCCGGCGACGCGACGGGCCCCGGTGGCAGACCTTTGTGGGTGTAGGTATTGTACGGCGAATCGATGGTGAGATTCTTGTACAGCACTCGTCCAACGTGGTGGCCAAGCGCGTACTGCACCGTCGGATCAGCCTGCAGCAGCATCCCCCGGCGCAGACGATTGTAGTACACGGCGGCAATGACAGGTCGCTCTTCCGGGAGTCGGGCTTCCTTCTCCACTATCGACGCCATCGTCACCAGATCGTTCCGATTGATGTTGAGTGCGACCGCGCTCGAGTCCCAGCTGGGCTTCCATCGTCTCTCGAACGAGTAAACCATCTCGCGCACAGCCTGACGAGCCGTCGTGCCGACGGGGAAGGCATAAGTGTCGGGGAAGACGTAGCCCTCCAGGGTCTGGCCCGGAATGTTGAGTCGCGCCAGCAGCGCGGTGTCACGCATCGCCGCCTGCACCGAGTCGGCTGGCACCTTCAGTGTGCGCGCCAGAAGTGGAGTGATCTGCGCGATGCTGTAGCCTTCTGGAATGGTGATCGTGTTCACGAGACCGTGGCCGCCGTTCAGCGCGCTCACGATGTCGCTCCATGGCGTGCCGTGCTTCAGCAGATATGTGCCCGGCTTGATGTTGCGGTCGCCGCCGGTGATCCTGCCGTACAGGCGGAACAGCTTCGGAGAGCCGATGATGCCGCTGCGCGCCAGCGAATCCGCTGCCTGGCCGAAGCTGGCACCGCGCGGAATGATGACGCGCGCCGGCGTGCCGTGTGGCTGGCTGGCGCAGGCAGCCGCAATCACGCACACCGCGACGAGCGCGCTGCGGACATTACTCGCTTGCATTGAGCGCATGCTGCAGCAGGATTGCCGCCGCCAGTGCATCGACGTCGCCCTTCCTGCCGCGAGTGGATTCGCCAAGCTCTTTGACTGTACGCAAGGCTGCCGCCGTAGAATAACGTTCATCATAAAAACGAACTGGCATACCCGTACGTTTCGCTATTTCTGCACCCAATTTCCGGACTTCCGCCGTCCAGTCGGTCTCGCGGCCCTCGCCGTCGAGTGGAAGCCCGATTAGGTACCCCTGAGCACCGAGCTCGGTTGCACGCGCGAGAATTTTTGTGATGGGCGCCCTCTTGCCCGCGCGACGCTCGATGAACCCCGCCGGCGTCGCGATCATCCCCAGTGGATCCGCGATGGCGAGGCCGACCCTCTTGCGACCGTAGTCGACCGCGATGAATCGAGCCAGCGCGGCGTTCACTGCAGCTACCCCTGCGCCATCTGGACGAAGAATTCCTTGTTGTTCTTCGACTTGGACATCTGTCGCAGCAGGAAATCGATAGCCTCGGCTTCCGGCATGTCGGCGAGGAACTGTCGCAGCAGAATGACGCGGTTGATCTCCGCCTGGCTGAGCAGCAGTTCTTCCTTCCGCGTGCCCGACCTGAAGATGTCGATGGCGGGATAGACACGGCGATCGGCGATCTTCCGGTCCAGCACCAGCTCCATGTTGCCCGTGCCCTTGAACTCCTCGAAGATGACGTCGTCCATCCGCGACCCCGTTTCGGTCAGCGCGGTCGCGACGATCGTCAGAGATCCACCTTCGTCGATGTTCCGCGCCGAGCCGAAGAAGCGCTTCGGCTTGTGTAGCGCGCTCGCGTCGACGCCGCCGGAGAGAATCTTTCCTGACTGCGGTGCGACGGTGTTGTGCGCGCGCGCGAAGCGCGTCAGCGAGTCGAGAAGGATCACCACGTCTTTCCCGCTCTCCACCAGCCGCTTCGCTTTCTCCAGCACCATGTCGGCGACCTGAACGTGGCGGGCTGCGCCCTCGTCGAAGGTCGAGCTGATCACTTCAGCGCGAATGGTGCTGGCGATCATCTCGGTGACTTCCTCCGGCCGCTCGTCGATGAGCAGGACGATGATCGTAACCTCGGGATGATTCTCGGCGATCGCGTTGGCGATCTTGTGCAGAAGGATCGTCTTGCCGGCCCGTGGCGGTGACACGATCAGGCCGCGCTGGCCCTTGCCGATTGGCGTCATGATGTCGACGACGCGCATGCTGAGGTCGCCGTCCTTCGTCTCCAGCCGCAGGCGCTCATCCGGATAACGTGGCCGAAGATTGTCGAACGGAACGCGGTCTTTCGCCTTCTCGGGATCCTCGCCGTTGACGCTCTCGACCTTGAGCAGCGCCAGGTAGCGCTCCCAGGGCTTGGGCGGACGGACCTGGCCACGCACCTCATCGCCCGTGCGGATGCCAAAACGCTTGATCTGCGACGGCGAGACGTAGATGTCGTCCGGGCCCGGCAGATAACTCCAGTCCTGGCTGCGCAGGAATCCGTAACCTTCGGGCAGGATCTCCAGCACGCCGTCGCCGTGCAGCATGACGTCGGTGTCGAGCAGATTCTGCTCGATCTGAAAAATCAGATCCTGCTTCCGGAGTCCGGACGAGCCGTCGATCTTGAGCCCGTCGGCCATCTCCTGAAGCTCGGTCACGGATTTTCGCTTTAGCTC
>Ga0070664_100002385_pt1 | contig 15090 bp, 9 predicted proteins | sample KBSC73metaG_FD_65863 | JGI IMG/M metagenome (GOLD analysis project Ga0070664, IMG submission 65863) | Corn rhizosphere microbial communities from Kellogg Biological Station, Michigan, USA - KBS C7-3 metaG | ecosystem: Host-associated > Plants > Roots > Rhizosphere > Soil ... | reverse complement strand
CTCGATCGACGAGCGCCATCGTCGCCGGCATCGCCAGGTGCAGCAACGCCGAGAAGTCGAGGGTCTTCGCTTTGGCGCTGTCATTAGGCGGCGACGCACGCAGGACGTCGGTGCGCCCGATCATCTCGTCCATCGTCCTGAAGCCGAGTCGCGCCATGATCTCGCGCACTTCTTCGGCGACGAAGAAGAAGTAATTAACGACGTGCTCCGGCTGGCCGGCGAATCGAGCGCGTAGCTCGGGATCCTGGGTGGCGATCCCGACAGGGCAGGTGTTGAGATGACATTTCCGCATCATCACGCAACCCTGCACGATGAGCGGCGCCGTCGCGAATCCGAATTCGTCGGCGCCGAGCAGAGCGGCGACGACCACGTCGCGCCCGGTCTTGAGCTGGCCGTCGGTCTGGAGCCGCACCCGCCCGCGCAGACCGTTCATCACCAGCGTTTGCTGGGTCTCGGCGAGTCCCAGCTCCCACGGACTGCCGGCGCGCATGATCGACGAGAGCGGCGATGCGCCGGTGCCGCCGGAATCGCCGGAGATCAGGATCAGATCGGCGCGCGCCTTGGCGACGCCGGCGGCGACGGTGCCGACTCCTGCTTCGGCGACGAGCTTCACCGAGACGGCCGCGTGCGGCGCGATGGATTTGAGATCGTAAATGAGCTGCGCGAGATCTTCGATGGAGTAGATGTCGTGGTGCGGGGGTGGCGAGATCAGCGTCACGCCGGGCACCGAGTGACGGGTGCGCGCGATGATCGCATCGACCTTATGGCCGGGTAGCTGGCCGCCTTCGCCGGGCTTGGCACCCTGCGCGATCTTGATCTGCAGCTCGCTGGCGTTCACCAGGTATTCGGCGGTCACGCCGAAGCGCGCCGACGCGACCTGCTTGATCGCGCTGCTGCGATCGGTGCCGAAGCGCGCGCGATCTTCACCGCCTTCGCCGCTGTTGCTGCGACCGCCAATCTTGTTCATGGCGATGGCGAGGGTCTCGTGGGCTTCGGCGCTGAGGGACCCGAACGACATCGCGCCAGTGCAGAAGCGGCGGGTGATCTCGCTCGCGGATTCCACTTCGTCGAGCGGGATCGAATCGCGCTCGACGAAATCGAGCAGGCCGCGCAGGGTCGATTGGCGCCGGATCTCGTCGTTGGCGAGCGCGCTGAATTCCTTGAAGGTCGAGTAGCTGTCGCCGCGCGTCGCGTGCTGGAGCTTGGCGATGGTCATCGGATTCCAGTTGTGGTGCTCGCCCTGGGCGCGGTACTGGTACTCGCCGCCGGGATCGAGGCGCGTCGTGGATTCGTCGGCGAACGCGGCGCGATGACGGCGCAGAGTTTCCGCGGCGATGAGATCCATGCCGATGCCGCCGACGCGCGAGGGGGTGCCCGTGAAGTGGCGGTCGATCAGGGGTTTGCTGAGGCCGACTGCTTCCCAGAGCTGGGCGCCGCAGTAGCTCTGCAGGGTGGAGATGCCCATTTTGGACATGATCTTCAGCAGGCCTTTGCCGACAGCTTTTACGTAGTGGGCTTCGGCCTCTTGAACGGCAACTGCAACTGAAGACGACCGGCGGGAGGCGGGGGGCGGGCCGGCTTGAGGCTGCGGGCTGTTTACTGCAACTGAAGACGACCAGCCAGGGGCTGTCGGCGGAGCAGCTGGGAGCGCTGAGCTCGGGTTCGAAGCTTGGGCGGCCACAGTTTCTAGTGCCAAATAGGGATGTACTGCGCTCGCGCCGTAGGCGATTAAGAGCGCGATATGCGACACCTCGCGGGCTTCGGCGGTTTCCGAGATGAGACTCACGCGCCAGCGGAGGCCTTTGCGTATCAGATGATGGTGGACGGCGGCGATGGCGAGCGCGGCGGGGATTGGGGCGCTGTTCGCATCCACATTTCGGTCGCTCAGAATCAGAATTCCTGCGCCCTGGTGAACGGCGCGGGAGGCGGAGGTGCAGAGCTCGCGCACGGCGGCTTCGAGGGCATGCTCGCCATTGACGACGGGGAATACTGTGGGGATCGTCGTCGCGCGGAGCTCGAGCTCGCTCACCGCGCGCAGGGCGGAGATTGATTCCGCGGACAGCACCGGCTGCGCGATCCGGATCTGCCGCGCGTGCTCCGCGGTTTCCTCGAGCAGATTGGCCTGGGGCCCGAGGTTCATCGCGAGCGACATCACGAGCTGTTCGCGGATCGGATCGATGGCAGGATTGGTGACCTGCGCGAACATCTGCCGGAAGTACGAGAACAGCAACTGCGGGCGGTGCGACAGCACCGCGAGCGGCGTGTCGTTCCCCATGGAGCCCGCTGGCTCCTCTCCCGCCACCGCCATCGGCCCCAGAACCATCTTGAGCTCGTCAGCCGTATACCCAAACGCCCGCTGCAGAACGTGCAGCGGCAAGCGCTCTTTGCTCTGGTCCTCTAGAGAGCCGTCCGAACGCAGTTTCTGTTCACTATCATCTACGCCACTGACCTCTGGCACCCGTTCCGTTGCAGTTCCGGTCCTCGCAGTCGCAGTCAGCGCCTCCAACTCCAGCCGCTCCTCCGCAACCCACCGTCGGTACGGCCGCACCGACGCGAGCTCGGTCTTCACCTGCTCATCATCGAGAATCCGACCCTGGGTGGTGTTGACCACGAGCATCCGGCCCGGCTCGAGCCTCCCCTTGGCGCGAATCTCCGAAACCGGAATCGGCAGCGCACCCGCCTCCGATGCGAGCACGACGAGATCGTCGGCCGTGACGACGTAACGCGCCGGGCGAAGTCCGTTGCGATCGAGCACCGCCGCGACCTGCCGGCCGTCGGTGAACGCCATCGCCGCCGGACCATCCCACGGCTCCATCAGCGACGAATGATATTCGTAGAATGCGCGGCGCTCGGGCGACATCGCCGTGTGTCCTTCCCATGCTTCGGGAATCAGCATCGCCATGGAGTGCGCGAGCGGGCGACCCGCGAGAGTGAGCAGCTCGAGGACGTTGTCGATCGATGCGGAATCGCTCTGGTTCTCGCCGCAGACAGGCAGCAATCCATCGAGCCGTTTCCCAAATCGCGACGAGCGCATCACGCCTTCGCGGACGCGCATCCAGTTGAGATTGCCGCGCAACGTGTTGATCTCGCCGTTGTGGCAGAGGAAGCGATACGGGTGCGCGAGCCGCCACGACGGGAAAGTGTTGGTCGAGAATCGGGAGTGCACCAGCGCGATCGCGCTCGCGACATCGGGCTCGGCGAGATCCTTGTAGAATCCGGTGAGCTGCGCCGGGGTGAGCATGCCCTTGTAGACGATGGTCCGCGACGACAGACTCGCGACGTAGCAATCGTCGCCGCGCTGCATCGACCGAAGCGCGGCTTCGATGCGCCGCCTGATGACGTAGAGCGTGAGCTCGAAGGCCCAGTCGGTGTCGACCTCGCGCTCGACGCCGAGTCGGCCGACGAAGATTTGTCGGATGACCGGGCGTCCGCGACGCGTAGCGGTCGACAGCACCGAGTCGTCGACCGGAACGTCGCGCCAGCCGAGCACGGTGCAGCCTTCGGCGGCGACGGCGGCCTCGATCATCTTCTCGCAAATCGCGCGATCGCCGCGCGACGACGGCAGGAACACCATCCCGACGCCGTAGCTGCCGCGATCGGGAATCGGGATCTCCGGCGCGGCGACGCGGCGGAAGAAGAGGTGGGGGATCTGGAGCAGAATCCCCGCGCCGTCGCCGGTGCACGCGTCGGCCGCAACCGCGCTGCGGTGCGACAGATTCACGAGCAGGGTCAGGGATTTGTCGACGACGTCGCGCGACGGGACGCCGTGGACGTGGGCGACGAAGCCGATGCCACAGGCGTCGTGCTCGTAAGCCGGATCGTACAAGCCCTGCTTTCCCGTCATCTCCGTCCCTGGAGCTCGCGCTCCGGTGGATTGCGGTTATAAAAAAAGGCCTCGCCCGTTTTAGGGAGAGGCCTTTGCGCTTGGTATCGGCAACCTGCTATGAGTCTCTGTTGTTGCCCGCGCACGCTCTCCCTCGCCCCGCATTCGTAATCGCGGAGTTGCTCGGAAGAAGTCGGTAGTTGTGCGCGGTCATGGCGGAAAGGTACTCCTCGTTAGAGGTCTGATCAAGAGAGATCTCGGTGGTGGCTGGCCACCCCTCGTACGAAAGCGAGAGCCGCGGATTATAAATCTCGGCGCTAGCTGGCCACCCCTCGTAAGAAAGCGGGGAGCCGATAGCGAGACAGCAGCTATGCCGAGAGCTCTCGGGAAGCATCGCGTCTCGTCGTCCTGGGAGTTGCCGTTTGGGGGTCGGCGCAACGATGCGACACCAGCTCCCTCTCGGCGTAGCTGCTCTCAAGCTAAGAGGCCCGCGCTTCAGTACTGTTGGATGCTGCCGAAGCGCAGAGACATTACCTCCGACTTGACCCGATCTCAACGCCGGGTTGCTCTGCTTCTTGAGTTGACATCCGTAAAATCGCCCAACGTCACGCAATAGCGAGCAAGACTCCCGGATTCTCGATCAAGATGTTTCCGTTGACGGCGCCCCCGAGGGAGGCGAGAATTGCCGACTACAAACTCCTGGAGTTTTTATGGTTCTCCACCGGCTGCACCGACTTACCATGCTGGCGGCTGTCGCAAGCCTGCTCGCGATTCCCGTCCGTTCTGCACACGCCCAGCCTTCGGCGGCGTCGTCCCCAACGGCCGACCTCGCCACCGCCAAAGCGGCTTTGGCGAAGTACGCGGATCCGTTCGTCGCCATCAAGGATGGCTATTTCTCGACCCTTGCCTGCATCGATTTCCCGACCGGCGCGATGGACGGGAATGTTGAGTATCCTCCGGGCGCGATGGGCGTGCACTTCCTGAATGCCGCCAACATCGGCCCCAACCTCGATCCGACCAAGCCACAGGTTCTGATCTACGAGCCGGTCGGCAACAAGCTCGTGCTGGCGGGCGCCGAATGGTTCGTGCCGGTCCAGGTCGCAGGCTCGACCGCGCCGACGATCTTCGGTCAGACCCTCGCGGGTCCGATGGACGGTCACGAGCCGATCATGCCGACGTCGCTCCGGCACTACGACCTGCACGTCTGGTTCTGGAAGGAGAATCCGAAAGGCATGTTCACGTCGACCAACTCGACTCTCAAGTGCACGCCGGGGTCGCCTTACACCATCGCGCTGGGTGGGCATCACCACTAGCTATTGATTGAAGAGATCCTTGCCCGGTCAGTCGGGTGAGGGCGGGGACGTCGGAGCAGAGTCCTCGAAAGTCAGCCGTTGTGGTGCGCGCGTGAACGCTCGCACTCCAACGGCCGACTTGTCTCCGGATGCTCCGCCGTCCCCGCCCTCGCCCTCCTTCCCCAGACACGATCTCTCCGCAGCGAGTGCAGTAAGCACCTCGCACCGCTTCTATCACCCCGACAGCTCCCCTTCAGTACTGTTTGATGTCGCCGCAGCGCTCGACCCTCGACACCGAAAAGAAGCTGTGAGCGTAGCAGCTGTGATGCTTACAGCTGCTCGCTTTAGTACTGTGGTGGCCAGACAGGCACGTGACGCTCTACGCCGAGATATGCTCACGCCTATAGCCGAGCCCGACGAGCCGAGCCGGTATTCGCTGTAAGTAAGGAACCGCGCCGAGCAACCGTACGACCAGCGGCGGCTTCATCCTCCCCCGCGACCCGAGCACCCGCGAGACGACGTTGTTCTGGATCACCAGCTGCACGCGCTGAGTGAGTCGCGTCGGCAGCTCTCGGCGCTTCTGAACCTTGCGGAGCACATCGGTCGAGATCGGCAGACCCTTTCTGAATTCGGGGATGAGAATATTTGCGGCGGCTACGGCGTCCTGGATCGCGAGGTTGATCCCGACGCCGCCGATCGGCGACATCGCGTGCGCGGCGTCGCCAATGCACAACAGGCCTTCGCGGTACCACTTGCGCAGGCGATTGACTTGCACCGTCAACAGCTTGACGTCGTCCCAGTTGCGGATCTCGTCGACGCGAGCCTCGAGAAAAGGATTCATTTGCACGAGATCGGCGCGGAACGCCTCGATGCCGCGACGCTTTACTTCGTCGAACTCGCCCTTGGCGATGACGAGCGCGCACTGCCAGTAGTCGCCGCGATCGAGCATCACGAACACCCGGCCGAAGTCGATGCGCCCGAACAGCTGGTCGGGATCGCCGGGCTCCTTCGAGATGCGGATCCACAACGCGTCCATGGGCGAGCCGAAGTCGATGGTCGCGAGTCCCGCTTCTCCGCGCACCCGCGAGTCGCGGCCGTCGGCGCCGATGACGAGGTCGGCGCGCATGTCGCGCTCTCCATTTATCGTCTTCACCTTCACGCCCGCGACCCGATCGCCGTCGAAGATCAGCCCGGTCACCTCGGCGCTCATCTCGAGATGAAATGCCGGGTACCGCCGCGCCTTTTCGGCGAGAAAATTCAGAAAGTCCCACTGCGGCATCAGCACCAGGAACTTGGTGTAGGTCGGCAGGTGGGTGAAATCGCCGAGGGTGAGCCTGGTGGTGCCGATCTGGCCGGTGAGCTTGCGCACGGTGGTGTGCGGGAGCTTGAGGAAATCTTCCAGCACGCCGAGCTCGTGGAGGATCTCGAGGGTTGAAGGGTGGACGGTGTCGCCGCGGAAGTCGCGAAAGAAATCGGCGTGTTTTTCGAGGACGGTGACCCCGACGCCGCCGCGGGCGAGGAGGTAGCCGGCGAGCATGCCGGCGGGGCCGCCGCCGACGATCGCGCAGTTCATCGAGCTGGGCGCTGGGAGCTGGCAGCCATTAGCTGGGAGCTTTTCGTTTGCTTACGGAGCTCGACGCGATCTGGCTATCCCTCGTAAGAAAGCGGGGAGCCGATAGCGAGACAGGGGCTGCGCCGAGAGCTCTCGGGACGCATCGCGTCTCGTCGTCCTGGATCTCGCCGTTTGGGCAGGCGCAACGATGCGACACCAGCTCGCTCTTGGCATAGCTGCTCACCAGCTAACGGCTCCGCGCTTCAGTACTGTTGGATGCGTACGAAGCGGAGAGCAGCCCTACTCCGAGATGCCAACGGCATCAAGCATAAAGGCGTACCGAAAAGCCCTTTCGCGAAGGACATCGTACCGACCCGACGATCCCCCGTGGCCGCCGGCCATGTTGATCTTCAGGTAGAGCGGATTGTTGTCGGTCTTCATTGCGCGCAGCTTGGCGACCCACTTGGCCGGTTCCCAGTAACCGACCTGGGAGTCGTTGAGCGAAGTCGTGACGAGCATCCACGGGTAATTCTTGTGCGCGACGTTGTCGTACGGGGAATAGGAGCGCATGTAGGCGTACTGGGTCGAGTCGTGCGGATCTCCCCACTGCTGCCATTCCTGCGCGGTGAGCGGAATCGACGCGTCCATCATGGTGTTGATCACGTCGACGAACGGCACGTCGGCGACGATCGCGCGGTAGAGATCGGGGCGCATGTTGGCGACCGCGCCCATCAGCAGACCACCGGCGCTGCCACCGTTGGCGATCAGCTTTTCCTTCGACGTGTACTTGTTGTCGACGAGATACTGGCCGACGTCGACGAAATCGTTGAAGGTGTTTTTCTTGTTCATCATCTTGCCCTGGTCGTACCAGGCGCGGCCCATCTCCTGACCGCCGCGGATGTGCGCGATGGCGTAACCGAAGCCGCGATCGACAAGACTCAGCACGCTGGAGCTGAAACCCGCTTCAGTGGTCGCTCCATACGAGCCGTAGGCGTACTCGAGGAGTGGATGGGTGCCGTCCTGCTTCCATGTCCTGCCGACGATTAGCGAGACCGGCACCATCGCCCCGTCCCGCGCCCGCACCATGAAGCGCTTTACCTGGTACTTCGACGGATCGAAGCCCGGCACATCGAGCTTCTTCTTCACGACGCGCTGTCGAGTAGACATCGAGTAGTCGTAGGTCGTGGGCGGGGTCACCATCGACTGGTACGAGAATCTCAGGGTATCTGAATCGAACTCCACGTTGTCGGTCGGATAGACCGCGTAAGCTGCTTCGGGGAAGGTGATGTAAAAGGGCGCGCGGCGCGTCTTGAGATCCATCACGCGTAGGCGGCGCAGTCCGCCCGAGCGCTGAACGACAACCAGATGGTCCTTGTAGGGGTCGAGGTACTCGATGAAGACCGAATCACTGGTCGGGATGTAGTCGGTCCACTGGCCTTTGCCGATCTGGTCGTCGGCGAGGCGCATCACTTTGAAGTTCTGCGCGCCATCGTTGGTCGTCATGAGGAACGCGCCGTCGATGTGATCGACCTGGTACTCGACGTTCGGCCGGCGCGCGGCGAGGACGATCGGAGCCGCGAAGGGGTTCGACGTCGGGATCACGCGCCACTCCGACGACGTGAAGCCGTCGTCGGGGATGACGATGTACTTGTTGTCCTTCGTTCGGCCGACGCCGACGTTGTCGAGCACGTCGTTCTCGTGGAAGACCTCCACGTCGCTCGACTGCGGCGTGCCCACCACGTGGCGCCATACCGCATCGCCGCGGCGGGCGGAATCCGCTGTCTGATAGAATAAAACGGTGTCGTTCGCCCAGACGACCGATGGTACCACGCGGGAAATCGAGTCCGCGAGCAGTTTTCCGGTGGTTAGATCCTTGACGTAGAGAGTATAGACGCGGAGCGCCGTAGTGTCGTGCAGGTAGGCCAGCCGATTCCCGCTGGGTGTAAGCGCCCAGTCGCCGACGCTCGAGAACTTCTTGCCGGCGGCAAGCGCGTTGTCGTCGAGGAAAACTTCTTCCGGCGCATTCAGCGAGCCTTTGCGGCGGACGCGAATGGCGTAGCTCTTTCCCTTCTCGGTGCGCGTCGAGTAGTAATAGCCGTTCTCGCGGTAGGGAACCGAGACGTCGGTCTCCTTGATGCGCGACAACATCTCGTCGTAAAGCTTTTTCTGAAGGGTCTCGGTGTGCCTCATCTTCGCATCGGTGTACGCGTTCTCGGCGTTCAGATACGAGATGACGTCGGGGTTGGTTTTCTCGCGCAGCCAGAAGTAGTTGTCGGTGCGGATCTCGCCGTGGAGGGTGTCGATTTTCGGTTTCGGCGTGGCGACGGGGGGTCTCAAGTCTTGCGCGGTAGCGGCGGTCGGCTGAGCTACTACCATAGAAAGAGCTGAGAGGAGGGCTAGGCTGCGCATCGTTGGCTCGGAGGAGGGTCGGGTCTGTTTTAGAGCCTCGCAGTCGGGGTGTCAAGGTTTGCCCGGAGTCCAGACGGGCGAGCGCTGCGGCGGGCATCTAACAGTACTGAAGCGGGGAGCCGATAGCTTGACAGCTGCTACGCTGAGAGCGGTTTGTTTGAGTTCGGGACGTTGCCCAGGCGATTCAGCAGACCGTGGAGCATTCTTCGCACTTCGATGAGCTGCTCGAGTAGGGCGGCAGCGTCCTTCTTCCCGATCGCTTCCATATCGCGCGCGGCGAGCAGGTGGTACTCGAGCTCGAAGGCGGAATTCAGCGCGATTCTGAGGAAGCGTGCAAACTCCTTGTCGCTCGGTTGGCGGCGCCCTTCGACGATGTTGGTTGGGATCGACATCGCGGCACGAACGAGTTGACTGCGCATCGCGATATCGCCTGAATGACGGATGCCTTTCGCGACTCGGTACGTGTGGATTCCCAGTGCATGGGCCTTTTGCCACACGAGCAGATTCTTGAAATCGCTCATCCAGCCAAAGTGGATCAGTATCGCCCGATTGCCACATCGATCCATCGCCACCAATCGCGATCCGCTGAGGCAACGTCCCGATCCCGATCGCCACCGCTCTCAGCGTAGCTGCTGTCCAGCTATCGGCTCCCCGCTTCAGTATTGTTAGATGCCGCGGAGTCACGTACCCACCACAGTCAGCCCCGGACCATGAAAGAACTAAGACTGCTCGCGATCTGCTGTCTGCTCTCAGCCTGCGCAACTACCAGCCCCCGGCTCCAGCCCGTCCCAACTCTAGTGTCGGCTAACCCAGCGAGCGTCGGGATGGATCCAGCCCTCAACCGCCGTCTTGATTCAATCGTCCAAGCCGGAATAAAAAACGGCGCCGCCCCCGGCGTCGCCCTCGCCGTCGGGCGGTACGGCCGCCTGATCCACCTCCGCGGCTACGGCCGAATCGACACCGCTACCAACTCCGCGAAGGTCACAGACTCGACCATGTTCGACATGGCGTCGCTCACCAAAGTCGTCGCCACCACGACGGCCGCCATGATCCTCGAAGACGAAGGCCGCCTGAACCTCGACGCCCCCGTCGCGAGCTACCTGCCCGAGCTCAACGATTCCGCCAAAGCGAAGATCACCGTGCGCATGATCCTCACCCACAGCGCCGGCTTCGAAGCGTTCGCTCCACTCTGGAAGGACACCAAAGGCCGGGCAGAATACCTGGCCAAGATCAACGCTCGCCCGCTCGCCTATACGCCGGGCGACAGCGTCATCTACAGCGATTGGGATTTCGTTCTCGCCGGCCTCGTCGTCGAGCACATCACCGGGATGCCGCTCGATCAATTCGTCGCCACCAGGGTGTGGCAACCGCTCGGCATGCGCGACACCGGATTCAATCCGCTGGCACCGGGCGAGATCCCGCCCGACAGCGCCTGCACCGCCGGATTTCGCCCCGACAGCCCGCTGCTGAATCGCATCGCGATGACCGAGTTCGACACCGTGTATCGACACATCCACGTCCACGGCATCGTCCACGACGAGAACGCGTGCGCACTCGGCGGAGTCGCGGGGCATGCCGGATTGTTCTCGTCGGCGCGCGACGTCGCGATCTTCGTGCAGATGCTTCTCAACGGCGGACAGTACAACGGCGTGCGACTGATTCAGCCGACGACCGTCGCGCGCTGGACGGCGCGCCAGAGCCCGCACTCGAGCCGGGCAATCGGGTGGGACACTCCGTCGATGCGCTCGAGCGCCGGACACTACTTCTCGCCGCGCTCGTTCGGGCACACCGGGTTTACGGGAACGAGCATCTGGGTCGATCCCGAGCGCGGAGTGTTCGTGGTGCTGCTCACCAACCGCGTCGATCCAACCCGCGCCAACCTGCGCAACGAGCCGCTGCGTCGCGACATCGCCGACGCCGTCCAGGCCGCGATACTCGACGCCCCGCTGATCGAGTGGCAGCCGCCTGCGCCGATTGCGCGTTGATAGCTAATTAGCTATCATACTCCGATGGATGATGGCGATGCCTCCGCTCTCCTCAGCGTCGCCCGCGAGCGTGCGGGGATGAGTCAGCGAGAGCTGGCAAAAAAGGCGCGTACCGCGCAATCGGTCGTGGCCCGCATCGAGCTCGGCGAAACGAGCCCCTCCTGGTCCACATTGGCGCGTCTGCTCAAAGCGGCTGGGTTCGCCATTTCTGCGACGCTCCGAAGGATTCACGTCGACCCGCAGGTTCTGGATGATGTGCCGCGCATTCTCGCATTGTCGCCGGAGGATCGGCTGCGCGAAGTTGCTCAGATGAGCCGTTTCCTTTCTGTGGCGCGCCGTGTCTGACGTAGCGCCATTCGATCCCGAGCGCCTTCTCAGGGCGCTCACAAAACATCGCGTAAAATTCGTCCTCATTGGCGCGCTTGCGGCACGGTTGCATGGTTTTCCACGCTTCACAGCGGACGCAGACATTACGCCGGCGACCGATAAAGCCAATCTCGAGCACCTCGCCGCCGCGCTGAAAGATCTGCACGCGAAGGTCTATACCGAATCGGTTCCCGAGGGATTGCCTTTCGACCTATCGGCGGCGACGCTCGCCCGTGCGAGGATGTGGAAGCTCGTCACCGATGCCGGCCGTCTCGACATCGCCTTCGAACCTGCTGGAGTGGATGGCTACACCGATCTAAAAAAAGACGCCGAAGACTTCGAAGCATTCGGCGTTCGCTTCCTCGTCGCATCCCTCGACGACATCATCCGCTCCAAGGAAGCCACCGGCCGCGCCAAAGACGCGGACGACGTAATCGTATTGAAAGCCCTCAAGAAGATGCGAAGTAGAGCGACCTAGATCTGCGAATCCGAGAAGCCAGTCTGCGTTCGCGTCATCATCTCCGCCCCGCTCTCCGTGATCGCCATGATGTCCTCGAGGCGAACGCCGAACTTCCCGTACTGATAAATCCCGGGCTCATCGCTGAACGTCATGCCCGGCTCGAGCACGATCTCGCTGCCGCGCACGAGGTACGGCCACTCGTGGCCCTCGAGACCAATCCCGTGACCGAGTCGGTGGGTGAAGGTGCGGTAGTCCGGCCCATAGCCGGCGTCGGTGATCACTTTGCGCGCGACGGCATCGACATCGCCACACTTTTTGCCGGGCGCTGCGAACGCGACGGCGCGCGCCTGCGCTTCGTGAACTACGTCGAAGACTTTCTTCATCTCCGCCGTCGGCGTGCCGAATACCACCGTGCGGGTCATGTCGGACTGGTAACCGTGCACGCTCAGTCCGCCGTCGACGAGCACGATCTGGTTTTCCTCGAGCGACCGCGGCTTCGGCAACCCGTGCGGGTAGGCCGACGACTCTCCAAACAACACCAGCGCGCCGCCCTGGTATCCGAGCTTCTTCATCTCAGCCGACACGTTCTGCGCCAGGTCGGCCTGGGTCATCCCGACGCGCAGTGTTTTGAACGCGGCGCGATAAGCGTCGCGCGTCGTTTGATTCGCGAACTTCATGATCTCGATCTCGTGCGCCGATTTCACACCGCGACATTGGTTGACGACGTTGGCCGCGCTGCCGAAAGCCATTCCCGGCCTCGCCAGGGCGAGCTCGGTCAACACGAACGTACGCGCGCTCGGATCGATGCCGAGTCGGCCGGTCGCGACTCCCCAATCCTTCATCACGTCGGCGACGAGGGCTTCGGGATTCTGGTCTTCCTGCCACACCCGGATCTCGAATCGCCCGGCGACCTGGTCTTCCGCGCGCTGCTGCTCGAATGCGGGCGCGACGACGACGGGCTTGCCGGTCGCCGGCAGGAGAAACGCGAACAATCGCTCGCTGCGGGCCCACTCGATGCCGGTGAAGTAAACCATGTTGGCGCCGGGCTCGACGAGCATGGCCGCGAAGCCGAGCTGGGCCATCAACCGCTGGGCTTTGGCGCGGCGAAGGTCGCGTTCGGATTCGGAGATGGGGGCGGGGGATGAGAGAGGGACGACGGTGGATGCGGACAATGTCCCGCGCGTCGTCACCGAATCCGGTAAAGCGAGGGCGGCAGTGAGGGTGGAGGTGCGCTGGATGAATTCGCGGCGGAGCATGGGCGGGGGGGGGTGGGTGGGAGCTACGAGCCGGCAGCACGGAGCGGACGGCTGAGAGCTATTTCTCGGCGTATACACTGCGGTGCTTCGTTAGCATCTAACAGTACTGAAGCGCGGAGCCCTTAGCTTGAGAGCAGCTACGCCGGGAGCGAGCTGGTGTCGCATCGTTGCGCCGACCCCAACTACGAAAGGCGAGACGACGAGACGCGATGCGTCCCGAGAGCTCTCGGCGTAGCTGCTGTCTCGCTATCGGCTCCCCGCTTTCTTTCATGTGGTGGCCAGCCGAAGCGCCCGAGTCCGTACGCCGAACTTTAAGGACGAACTGCCCCATGCGCGCGAGCTATAGCATCAAGTGAGTCGTAGACGGCCCGTTTAAAGCCTGTTCTCGCAGCTATGTCCGGCCCGATCTCGAGAAGCGCATCCGTCGCCCGATTGTACCTCGGCCAAACCGGCCACTTCCCGGTCGTCGGCGCCCCGTTTGGATCCGCCGAAGTCGCGAACGCCACCCAGTAATCGCTCATCGCCTCCGCCACCGTCGAATCGTACGGGGTCGTCCCCGCGCTCGGCTGCAGCGGGTGCGGGCGGCCGAAGACGAAGGTGATCTCGGCGCTGTGATACGCGCCGCGCTTGCGATTGGCGCTGTCGTCGCCGACTCTCGAAAAAATGTAGAGATAGGTCGGGGCGCCGCGCGCCGACATCAGTCGGGCGAACGAGCGCGTCGGTGCGGCCATCCACTCGTCGCCTTCGTCGCGATTGCTGCCGACGATCACGGGAACGATGTTGGCATTGCCGGTGAGAATCGCGGAGTCGACGGGACGCGGAAGTACCCAGCCGTCGACCGTCGGCCAGAATCGCGGATCGCCTTGAGCGCCAAGGTGCAGCGATGTCTGAAGCACGGTGTTCGCATCGACCGCGCGTAACCGCGATGCAGCATCGGCTCCGTCGCCGCTAACGCCGAGCGAGTCGGCCAGCTGTTCTGCGACGGCCGCGGCAGTCGCGCGAGGCGCGATTCCGACGCCGACTCCGGTTCCACTCTCGAGGATCGCGCGCTGGAACAGACCCTTCGCCAGCGGCGACGCGATCAGCGAGCCGACGCTCATTCCGCCGGCCGATTCTCCGAAGATCGTAACGCGCGACGGGTCGCCGCCGAAGCGCGAGATGTTGCGCCTCACCCACTCCAGCGCCGCGATCTGATCGAGCAATCCATAATTGCCCGCCGAGTGGTGCGGGGATCCCGCCGCGAGCGCGGGGTGCGCCAGAAATCCGAGCGCGCCGAGCCTGTAGTTGAGGGTGACGACGACGGCGCCTTTCTGCGCGAGCCGCGCGCCGTTGTGCCGTTCTTCGCCACCGAATCCGGCGAAGAAACCACCGCCGTGGATCCAGACCATCACCGGCTTCTTCGCGCGCGCGTCGAGCGAATCCGTCCAGACGTTGAGGTAGAGACAATCTTCCGAGACTCCGGCCGCGAACGGATCGATGTCGGAGTACGGCTGGTGCTGGATGCAGTTGTGGCCGAGGACTTTTGCGTCTCGCACGCCCGACCACGACCTGGGCGGTTGCGGCGGCTGCCAGCGCAAGGCGCCGACCGGAGGTGCAGCGTATGGAATGCCGCGGAAGACGAGCACGCCGGTCGCGGAATCGACGACGCCTTCGATCGCGCCAGTCGCAATGGTGACTCTCGGCGTCTTTGCGCGCGGGGCCGCGGCGATCACGGCGGCGAGTCCGAGCGCGCCAGTCAGGAAACGCAGATGGTATCGGGTCATCCATCAACGATGGGGAGAGATTGTAGTGGGGGGAAGGCATCTGCCGGTCTCGGCGTCCGGGATTTGAGCGTTGCGGCAGGCCACCACATGAAAGAAAGCGGGGAGCCGATAGCGAGACAGCAGCTAACAGCTCCGTGCTTCAGTACTGTTAGATGCAGAGCAATCCCCCGAGTACGACAATCCG
>Ga0070664_100002361_pt1 | contig 15162 bp, 14 predicted proteins | sample KBSC73metaG_FD_65863 | JGI IMG/M metagenome (GOLD analysis project Ga0070664, IMG submission 65863) | Corn rhizosphere microbial communities from Kellogg Biological Station, Michigan, USA - KBS C7-3 metaG | ecosystem: Host-associated > Plants > Roots > Rhizosphere > Soil ... | reverse complement strand
CGCCGTGGCGCGCGCCACGTCCTCCCGCGCCTCGAGGTACGCCTGCTCCGCGACGCGTGCGTCGAGATGCTGCGTGCGCTTGTCCCACACGATCTGGCGCGGACGGAACAGCTGCTGCTCGAGCTGCACGAGGATCGGCGACGTCTGGTACAACCGCGAGCTCCGCGTGCCGAACTCGTCGAGCCGGCTGATCTGCGTGCCCACGGTCAGCCGCCCGCCGGTCAATGGCAGCTCCTGGCTGAACCCGAGCCCGAGCGACGTCGTGTTGTGCGCCTGGCTGATGTACTGCGTCGACCCGTCGGGGAGGTCGATCGGATTGATCGCCCGGTTCAGGTTCGCGGCGTCGCCCTGCAGCCGGAGCTGCGGGAGCAGCCGCGCGTTGAATGCATCGTCCCGCCACCGCGCGGCGTCGCGTGCGCTGCGCGCCGCCTGCGCCGCCGGCCCCTGCTGGCGCGCGCGCGCGATGGCGTCCTGCAGCGTGAGCGTGATCGGCGAATGAGCCTGCGCCTGCGCCGCGAGCGGACAGCAGCACAGCAGGAAGAGGGCGACGACTCGCATGGGGATCCTTCCGGGAGACGCGCGGACAGCGCGGTGGACTTCACTCGTAGCGCAGACAGACGATCGGGTCCTGCTTCGCCGCGTTCGTCGCCGGCACGAAGCCGAACACGAGGCCGACCGCGACCGACACGCCGAACGCCACCACGACGGACAGCGCGGAGACGATGGTGCTGATGTGCGCCAGCCGCTCGATGCCGGCGGCGAAGACGATCCCCAGGATGATCCCCGCAACGCCGCCGGCGACGCTGATCATCACCGCCTCGGTGAGGAACTGCGCCTGGATCTCTCCCTGCGTCGCCCCCATCGCGCGCCGCACGCCGATCTCCTTGATCCGCTCCAGGATCGACGCGAGCATGATGTTCATGATCCCGATCCCGCCGACGACGAGCGAGATCGACGCGATCGCGCCGAGCACGATGTTGAAGATCGTCTTCGTCCGCTGCTCCTGCTTGAGGAGCAGCTCCGGTACGCTGATCTCGAAGTCGGTGACGTCGTTGTGCCGGCGCTGCAGCATCCGCCGCACGACCTCCGCCACCGCCGTCACGTCGCTCGAGCGCGTCACCTGGACGATGACCTTGTCGAGCTGGTGGTAGTTCTTCTTCTCCAGTCGCTGGTCTTCCGTCTCCGTGGAGTCGACGGAGTTGTCCTGCTTCGAGGCGACCTCGATGTCGCTCTGCGTCACCTCGCTCCGGTTCCGGAACCGCAGCAGCATCGTCGACAGCGGCACGTAGACGTCCATCTCGACGTCGCGGATGCCCAGCCGCTTCGCCGATTCGGTCGAGACCTTCCGGTCGCCGAGCACGCCCACGACGGTGAGCCACTGGCTCCCGAGCTTGATCGTGTGCCCGATCGGATTCTCCGTCGTGAAGAACCGCGACTTCACCCCTGGCCCGATCACCGCGACGGGGATGGCGTGCGCGAAGTGGTACGGCGCGAAGCCCGCCCCTTCGGCGACCTTGAGGTTCATCACCTCGAAGTAGCTCGAGTCGACGCCGACGACCTTGCCCGACCGATGATGCCCCTCGCGCGTGATCACGCTGTTGACGACGACCTCGCTGCTCGTCGCGCCGACGGCGGGGATCGCGCTGCGGATCGCGTGTGCATCGAGCGCCGAGAGGCCGGGCGAGAACTTCTTGGTCTGCTTCCTCCCGTCGTCCTTCTCGACCTTCCCTTCCTGCTGCTCCACGATCGGGGTGACGACGATGTTGTTCGCCCCCAGCAGCTTCATCTGCGCGAGGATCTCCTGCTCGGCGCCGTTGCCGATCGCGAGCATCGCGATCACCGACGCCACCCCGAACAGGATGCCGAGCGACGTCAGGCTCGCGCGCAGCTTGTTGTGCGCGACCGCCTCGGCCGCGATCCCGCTGCTGAAGACGATGTGCGCCATCAGCGCGCGAAGGCGCGCCCGGATGGGCGCGACCACTTCGACCGGGATCGCCGTCATGACTCAGTGCTTCGACGCGACCGCGGCAGACGCAGGGGCGGCCGCCGGACCAGCGGCCGGCTGCGGCGCCGGCGTCGGCGCCTTGCTGCTCTTCGCCGTGTCCCCGCCGGCCACGGGCGCGGTGACCGGCTGGAGTCCCGGGATCACGACCGTCTGAACGCCGGCATGGTCGGCCGGTGGCGCGAGGAGCACGCGATCGCCGGCGGAGACACCGCGCCGCACGACGATCTCGTTGTCGTTCATCGCCCCGGTCTCCACCATCTGCCGCACGACGCTGCGTCCATCCTTCTTGAAGACGTAGGAGAAGCCGCCGTCGCTCACGACCGCCTCGAGCGGCACCGACAGGACGCGCGGCAGCGACGCGATCTCGATCGCGTTCGCCGTCGTCATCCCGGGACGCAGCGTCGTGTCCCGCGTCGCGACGTCGATCTTCACCTCGAACACCTTCGAGTCCTGGTTCGGGCGCTGCTCGCCGACGTTCGCGATGTGCGTCACCGTGCCGCTCAGCTTCTTCGTCGGATCGGCGTCGAGGGAGATCTGCACCTTCTGCCCGAGCGCGAGCTTCCGCACGTCGACCTCGTTGACGTACGTCTCCGATTCCATCTGCGTGAGGTCGGGGAGCGTCGCGACCGACGGATCCCACGGCTGCCACGATGAGCCGACTCCCTTCTTCTTCCCGTTCCACTCGCGGACGTAGATCACCATCCCCGGCGCGGGCGCACGCACCGAGAACTGATCGCGCACCTGCTCGAGATTCTTCAGGTTGTTCTGCTGGCGTCCCAGGTCCGCGCCGACCGACGACATCTTGGCCACGGCCTGCTTCGTCTTCGTCGTCAGGTTGCGCTTCGACTGCTCGAGCGCGCGCTGCGCCTTCTCGAGATCGATCTCCGCCTGGCGCTTGATCGTCGGCGCCTCGTACTTCGCCTGCTCGCGCGCGAGCTTCTTCTCCTCCAGCGCGAACTCCGCCGTGCGGACGTCCTCGCGGGCCTGTGCGAGGTTCAGCGCGCTGTCCAGCTGCGCCGTCGTGAAATCGGCCTGCGCCTTCTGGAGGCTGAGGGTGACGTCGGCCACCTTCGCCGCGACCGGCTGCCGGTCGAGCTCCGCGATCACGTCGCCCTCCTTCACGACCGTCCCTTCCGGAACGAGGGAGGAGATCTTCGTCTGGTAGACCTGCACCGACTGCGCGCCGGAGGGTCCGGTCACTTGCACGAACTTCCGCGCGCGAAGCTCGCCGGTGGTCGTCACCACCACTTTGAACTCGCCGGACTTCACCGGCGCGACGAGCTGCGCTTCGGCGGCGCCATTGGAGGAAGGCCACGCATACCACGCCACGGTCGCGAGGATCAGGAGCGACGCGGCGACGGCAGGACGCCAGTGCTGCTTCAGCAGGCGGACGTAATCCATGAGGCTCGGCCCACGAGTCCGAGGCTAGCGGGAGGGGATACGCTAGAGCGGCGGCGAAGCGAAGGCAAATGCGCCGGCGCTCCGGGAACCCGGTTTCTGGTGACGTGCTGCCGTGTTGCGGACTATGACACCGGCTCGCGCCGGATGGTTGTCATCATTGTCGCGTCAGCGTGATCGTGAACGACCCGGCCCCCGCCACCTGACTCGTCGCCTGCAGCGTGTTCCCGACGATGGTGAAGGTGAGATTGCGCACGAACGTGTCGGCCGTCTGCTGGAACTGCACCGTCGAGCCGGACTGGACCACGGTGCCCGCCATGCTGGCCGTGAATGGCGTCCCGGCGACGCTCGCCGGAATCGAGAGCGACCCGCTGGCCGTGTTGTCCGAGGCGATCGTGACCGACAGGCTGCCGCCCGCCGCCAGCACGTCGATCGTCGATTCACCGGTTGGCGTCACGCGGAACACGGTCGCCACATAGGTGCCGGCGAGGGAGGAGGGCTGGCTCGGCGAGTCACTCCCGCAGCCCGACACCCAGGCGCTCGCGAAAGTGACGAGGGCGAGCAGTCGCGCGCGATGGCGCGCGGCGCTGATGCGTCTCATTGAGTCACGTCGATGAATGAGGAATCACGAGGAACGGCCTTGCCGATTCTCTCGTGCGTGCGGGAGGCATTCACCCGACGTGCAGCGGCTGCGTCGCCGCCGAGCCTCGCGCGGTCCTGCGAAAGGGCGACGCAAGACTACGTCGAGGCACCGCGGCTGTGAAGGCTGGGCTACGCGCTCTCCTCGATCGTCGCCCAGTTCGGTTGCTGCGCGCGCTCGTCGTAACGCGCCCGCGCGCGGTCCACCTCCGCGAGATGTCGCCCCGACCAGTCGATCAGCTCGCGCACGATGTCGCGCAGTGTCCCACCCAGCGGCGTGAGCGCGTACTCCACGCGCGGCGGCACCTCGGGGTACATCGCGCGACGCACCAGACCATCGCGCTCCAGCCCGCGCAGCGTCACCGTGAGCATGCGCTGACTCACCCCGTCCACGCGCCGCCGGATCTCGTTGAACCGCAGCGGCCCCGCATCGGCGAGCACGTGGATCACGTACATCGACCACTTGTCCGCCACGCGCACGAGCATCTCCCGTGCGCGGCAGTTCGCCGGCGTGTGCTCCATCTCGGCCGGCGGGGCGATCGCCTCCGCCTTCGCGCTCGCGCGTCTCGTGGGCGCCCCCGCGTCCTTCGTCGCCATGGTTACTCCCGTGTCACTGAGGCACGTTCGCGTGCGTTCTTCTCGCCGCCGACCGGCCCATGTACGTTGACTCTAGTTACGAAACGTAACCTGAGCGGCATCAGGTACCAAGGCGCGATTCGGCACTCGGCCGACCAGTCGACCGGGATCGCCGCTCAGGACTCTGGAGAGGAAGAATCCAATGGACGCGACCTACACCCTCGACCCGCGCATGGTCGGCACCGGACTCCTCATCGGCCGACTGGTCCTCGGACTCATCATGGCGGCGCACGGCGCCCAGAAGCTCTTCGGCTGGTTCGGCGGTTACGGTCTGAACGCTACCGGGGAGTTCTTTGTCCAGCTCGGCTTCGCCCCCGGCCGACTCTTCGCCGCTGCCGCCTCCGCCGGCGAGCTGGCCAGCGGGCTCCTCGTCGCCCTCGGATTCCTCGGCCCCGTCGGACCCGCGCTCATGCTCTCCGTCATGATCGTCGCGGCGGGCAGCGTGCACTGGGCAAACGGACTCTTCGCCACCTCCAACGGCATCGAGCTCCCCCTGCTCTACGCCGCCGGTGCGGTTGGCATCGCCCTCGCGGGCCCCGGGATCTACTCCCTCGACGCGCTCCTCGGACTCGGCGCGTTGTGGACGCCCAGGCTCATCGGCGCCGCGCTCGCCGTCGGCGTCGTCGGTGGCTTCGCGAACCTCCTCGTCCGCCGGAAGCCCGTCCAATCCGGTAATGCTGCCTGAGGATCCGATCGTGACCGACCCCCGTTCCGTCCAGCGCACCATCGCGCGTACCGTCACCACGCCGCCTCCCGCGCCCGGCTTCGCCGGACCGGGTCACACCGCGGTCCCCGTCGTCGATCCCGCGCAGTTCGTCGAGCAGGATCCGTTCATCCTCCTCATGGACGACCGCGTCGACATGCCGCCGGGCACCCCGATCGGCGGCGAGCATCCGCACGCCGGCTTCGAGATCGCCACCTTCGTCGTCGAGGGTGCCGTGCACGATCAGGATGAAGGCGTGCTCCGCGCCGGCGATCTCCAGTGGATGCTCGCCGGCCGCGGCGTCATCCACAACGAGCGCGCCATGCCCGAGGGCCACACCCGCATCCTCCAGCTCTGGATGACCATCCCCGCCGGCGAGCGCTGGAGCGAGCCGCACCTCGAGACCGTTTCGCGTGAGCTGGCCCCCGTGCGCCATGCAACCGGCGCCGAGGTACGCGTCTACAGCGGGAGCTCGAGCGGCGCGCGCGCTCCGGAGCGCAGCCACGGCCACGTGCCGACGACGATCGTCGACGTCCGGCTCGTCCCCGGTGCGACCCTCGAGCAGGAGCTCCCCGCCTCGTACAACGGCTTCGTCTACGTGCTCGACGGAGCCGTGCGCGTCGGCGTGGGCGACGCCACCGTGCTGCGCACCGGCCAGGTTGGATGGCTCGATCGCCCCGAGTCCGATGGCCCGAGCGTCATCCGACTCTCCGCCGGCGGCGAGCGTGCCCGCGTCGTCCTGTATGCCGGCGAGCCGCAGCATCGACCCATCGCGATGCACGGCCCCTTCGTCGGCGAGACGCGCGCGGATCTCATGCGCGTCTCGCGCGACTACATGGATGGGCGGTTCGATCGCGTGAGCGACTTGATGCGGAAGGACGGCGTCACCGCGCGGTGAGTCTCCACCGTTCCCTCCCCAGCACCGTCTAGGGCTTCCGCATCGACGCCTGCAAATCGATCAACGGCTGCTGGCTCACCTTGATCGTGCCTCGGCGCGGTCGATCCATGTCGAGGATCAGCCCGAGGGAGAGCGCGAGCAGCAGGAGGAGGACGATGGCGCTGGAGCGCGACGGATGCTTTCCACTGCCGCTCACGAGCCCGAGCATCGCGGCGGCCACCGCCGCGAAGAGCAGCAGAGAGACGAACGCGATCGTCGGCAGCCGAGCCTCCAGCGCGGCGTGACGCGACGCCGCCATGTCGATGACGGTATTCATCCCGCCGGCGACCAGTGACGACAGTGCTGGCGGCTGCACGAGCGGATCGACTTCCACCGTGAGCGCCCACATCTGCCGCTGGAGGCTGTCCGCCAGCGCCTCCGCGTGCCCGACGGCGACCAGGTTCTCGCCGGCGGCGGCGAGGGCGAGACGTGCGTCCGTATACCGGCGCAGCATCTCCGCCAGCCGCGCGCGATAGGGCTCCGGCAGCATCTGCGTGCGGAGATACTCCGTCCCGATCGCGTTTGCTTCATCGACCACGAGGCTGCGTCGCAGCTCGTGTCGGTTGACGGCGATCGAGAAGGTGAATCCAACGAGGAGTCCGAGAAGTGCGAGCATCGCGGATAGCACGTGCCCCTCGTCCGACTTCTCCGCGTCGCCCCTCCGCCGGGCCAGCCGGTAGCCCAGCTCGCACGCACCGACGAGCAGCGCGGCGATCAGGAGCGCCGTTACCCCGATCGGAAAGACGTCGAGTGGGTCCAGATCCATGCGAAGTGCAGTCTCAGCCGCCGCGCGCTCGACGCGCCATTGGCCTTTCGCATCAGGCTCGTCGACCGAGAAGCAGCGCCGAAGGCCCGGTTGCCGCAGAATGACGTTGCGGAAGGTGGCTCCGGTTCCACCCTTCGGATCGAGTCGCCCCACAATAAACGTCCCTGACCGGCATTCATGGTTGGTCATGACTGACGAGCTCCCATCCGATCCATCGCCGGAGTTGGTCAGCCGGGCGCGCGCGGGAAGCCAGCGTGCGTTCGCCGATCTCGTGCGACCGTATGCCCAGCGCTTATTCGCCTTCCTGATGCGCGAGATGGGCAACGCAGATGACGCGGAGGATCTGATGCAGGAGGTGCTCGTACGTGCCTGGCAGGGACTTCCACAGTATGAGCACCGCGATCGCTTCGAGGGCTGGCTCTTCACCATCGCCTACCGGCAGCTCGCCGGTCATCGTCGGCGCTCGCGCCGACGGGATCGTACGCATGACACACTCCGACTTCACGCTTCGCCACCGGCGGCCGCGTCGAACCCGCTTTCGGAGCTGGAGGCGACCGAGCTGGCCGATGCGGTAACCGCCGCCATCGCGACACTCAGCGATCACCAGCGGCGTGTCCTGACACTACGCCAATCCACGGACATGACCTTCGCGGAGATCGCACGCGCCATGGGGCAGCCCTTGAACACCGTGCTGTCGCACATGCGATACGCCCTGCAGAAGATCGAGCGCGAGGTCCGCCGCCATGCATGACGAGCGAAGCCATCCACTCGACGCGCTCGTGCTGGACGTCTACGACGAGCTGTCGGCTGAAGCCCGTCGTGCGCTGCACTCGCATCTCAGCGACTGCGACAGTTGCCGCGAAGCTCGCCGAACGCTGGCATCGGCGCGCGACCTGGTGGCCGTCCCACGCGCGCCTGGTCTGGATGAAGCGCGAGTCGAAGAGCTCGTGCGCCGGGCCACGCAAGCGAGACCCGCTCCGCGCACTCGGCGCACCTGGCTCGTGATCGGCGGTGCCGTCGCCGCCACGCTGATCGCCGCGATCTACCTCGTGCCGAGCCGGAGCGAGAAGCACGGCGACTCCTCCGACGCCCGTGCGATCAACTCGCTCACCCTCCTCGAGCAGCCGGCCAGCCAGCAACGTCTGCGCGGCATCATGGAGGGTCGCCCCGTCTTGACGGCGGACCGGAGAGTGTCCGCGGCCTTCGTCCGCACGCTGCGCACCGATCCGAGCCCGAACGTGCGCCTCGCGGCGATCGACGCGTTCGAGAGCGCTCCGTCCGCATCCGCATTCGACATGGAAATCTCGGCCGCCCTGGCCGACGAGCGCTCGCCGGCCGTGCGTCGCGCGCTCATCGATCTGCTCGAGGCACTTGGATCGCCACCAGCTCGCCGCGCACTCGAGCAGGTCCAGCGTGCGGATCCCGATGCATCGCTGCGCGCTCGCGCCTCCGCCGCGCTGACGCGGCTCGCGAGAGGAGATGCCGATGCGCATCCGTAGCCACAGCATGCTGTCGGTGGCGTGCGCGTCGCTGCTGTGTGCGCCCGCGATGTCCGCGCAGGAGCCGGCCGTCGATACCGTGGCGGTACGCAACGTGGCACCCGGCCCCCGGACCCTCGTGATCGTGCGGGCTGCCGACGCCTCCATTCATGTCGTGGGAGCAGCGGAAAGTGCCGTCGCTGCCCGCATGCGGCGGACGTCAGGCGACAATCGCGCCGAGCCGGGCACGCTGCGCGCCGACCACAATGCCGACACGGTGCTGGTCACGGTCGCCAGGCCACAGCGCGCTCCATTCGTGCTCGATGTCTCCGTGCCACGCGGCGTGGCGCTGCGCATCGAAGGCGCCAACGGGGGCCCGGTGAGTGTGGAACGGGTCGGGGGGCCGGTCGAGCTGACCCACTCGAATGGCAAGGTCACGCTCGCGAACGTCGTCGGCTATGCGCTCGTCGCGACGTCGAACGGCGGCATCACCGCGCAGCTCGACTCACTCGACCGGAACGCTGCCTCGTCGTTCATCACCAGCAACGGCAACGTGGTGCTCACGATGCCGGCGAACGTTCGTGCCACCCTCACGATCGATGCGCAATTGCCGATCGAGTCCGATTTCCCGCTTCGCGCGGAGATGGGTGGTCCCGCTCCGAGAGTCGGCGCGCGCGTGATCACGGAGCACATCCGGGAGGGCGGCAGCGCCATCCGCATTTCCACCGACAACGGGGTCGTTCGCCTCGAGGTGCGCCGATGACTGGTCGACGCTGGAGTTGCATCGCTCCGCTCGTTCTCGCCGCGGCGAGCGGTTCACGTGGCGTGCAGTCGACGCAGACATCCGACCTTCCGCTCCACGCGCCGACCGACGCCTTCGCGCATCAACTCGACGAGACCATACCCGGCATGCTCGAGCGGAACCGTGTGAACGGAGCGGGCGTCGCCCTGATCCGCGGCGGCCGCGTCGTCCTGCTGCGCGGCTATGGCTACGCGGATCGCGAACACGGCGTGCCGGCGACGTCCGCCACCGTCTTCAACGTCGGATCGATCTCGAAGACCGTCACGGCGTGGGGCGTGCTGCACCTCGTCGAGCGCGGACGGATCTCGCTCGACGACCCCGTCGACCGTTACCTCCGCCGATGGCACCTTCCGAGTGCTGCATGGAGCACCGACGGAGTCACCGTGCGGCGCCTGCTCAGCCACACGGCCGGCGTCTCGCTGCCGAGCGTGCACGAGTACGGAGGGGCGGAGACGCTGCCGTCGTTGCCGGTCGCACTCGCGTCGTCGCCCGACGCGGTACAGGTGAGCACGCAGCCCGGCACGGCGTTCAGCTATTCCGGCGGGGGATACGAGATCCTCCAACTGCTCGTCGAGGACGTGACGGGTCGTCCCTTCGCCGATTACATGCGGGACGACGTGCTCCTCCCCCTGGGAATGACGCACTCGACGTTCGACCCGACGCGCGTGAATGCGGCGAGGCTCGCGGTGCCCTACGACAGCGGGCACGTCACACCGCGAAGGCGGTATGTCGGCCTGGCGGCGGCTGGGCTGTATTCCACCGCCGAGGATCTGGCGCGTTTCGTGGCTGCCGGAATGCGTGACGACAGTGGCCGACTCCCTGGGCGCGGAGTGCTGTCGCCGACGACGGTGCAGCTCATGTACACCCCCGCGCCAGCCAGCGCCTCGGGCTTCGGGTTTCACTATGGGCTCGGCTACAACCTCTTCCCGCTCGGCAGCGATTACGGTCCGCTGAAGATTCTGGGCGATGGCGCGCTGGCCCCCGGGCACATGGGGCAGAACACCGGGTGGGGCGCGGTCATCTGGTCCGTCCCGTGGACGGGCGACGGCTTCGTGATGTTGACGAACAGCTCGTCGGGGTACGAGGCGTATCGGTGGCCGCTCTGCGACTGGGTGCGATGGATCGCCATTCCGTCGTTCGGCTACCTGTGCAACGGACGCGATGCGCAGCCGGCCGGCCCCATGGGCACCGCGCTCTACGCGCCGGACCGACGCGAGGCGAAAGGTCCACGACTCGCGTTCATCGACACCATCGCTCGCGCGCTCACGTCGGACTCCGCGCCGGGGCTGGCGATCCTCGTGTCCGAGCACGGCGTGATCCGGCACGCGGCCGGCTACGGTATCGCCGATCTCGCGACGGGGAGGAGCGTCACCCAGGACACGCCGTTCTATCTCGCATCGCTGGCGAAGCAGTTCACGGCGGTCGAGATCATGCGTCTCGTGCGCGACGGCCGCATTCGCTATGGCGATCCGGTGCGCCGGTACCTGCCGGAGCTCGGCGCACTGGACGACCGCGTCACGATCGCCACGCTGCTGACGCACAGTTCCGGCGTGCCCGACTACTACACGTTCATCCGCGACTGGAGCCATGTCGCGTCGCTCACCAACCGAGCGGTTCGCGACACCCTGCGCGGCAAGCCGTTGGAGTTCGTTCCCGGATCGCGGTCGCACTACAGCAATTCCGGGTACGTCCTGCTCGCGTCGATCATCGAGCGGGTCACCGGGCAACCGTTTGCCCGGGCGATGCAGAGGGATCTCTTCGTGCCGGCTGGCATGTCGTCGACGCTCGTACTGGACGACAGCGCCGCCTTTCCCGCGCTCCGCGCGGTCGGCTACGACACCGCTGGAGGCCACTTTCGACTGAGTGACTACGGCGTCTTCGAGCTCGCGAGCGGCGCCCGCGTCTACTCGACGATCCGGACCGTGGGAGCAGGCGGGATGTATTCCACCCTGCGCGACCTCGGCACGTGGACGGAGAAGCTCTTTTCAGGCGCGCTGATCGACAGCGCCCTGGTGGCGACCGCCATCAGTCCGATCGTGCCTGCTCCCGACGAGCGCGGGATCGATCGCGTGCTCGGGTACGGCTATGGCTGGGTCGCGAGTCGCCGCAACAGCGAAGAAGTGATCTGGCACGACGGAGGCTTCGCGGGCTTTCGTACGATCATCGCACGCGTTCCGCGCCGCGACGTCACCGTCATCGTCCTGAGCAACTCGGCGCTCGTGAAGCAGCACGACGTTGCCCTTGCTGTGTTAGACGAGCTCGCGACGAGGAATCGGCTTCAATGACGCGCGGTCGGGCGGGGTATCGAGCTCCCTGTCCTCCGATTCTTACACTTCCACGTCCGTTCTTAGAGGCGCCGGTCGGAATCGAACCGACGAATAGCAGATTTGCAGTCTGCCGCCTTACCACTTGGCCACGGCGCCGAACCCTGAATCTAACCGACCGCGACCCCTTCACTCAAGTCAGACCATACGGCCCGCGCCTGAAATTCCGTCGCTCCAACAACTTGGCACCGGCCACACTCGACTCGACCGTTCACTTCCCCCGTGGCGCCTGCCCCCGCTGCGGCGGCAGCGGCGGTCCGCTCAGATCCTCTCGATAGCGCACCACCCGCAGCCCGTCCCCGGTATCCTCCACCTCGTACAGCTTCCCGCGCGCGTTCTGAAAGGGCTGGTGCACCACGAGCATCAGCGTCCCGTCGAACGAGCGGAACAGCATCCCATGCCCGCTGTCGTTGCCCACCAGCGGCTCGAGCTGCTCCCACGGCCCCTGCAGCTCTCCCGACTTCGACCGCGCCAGCGTCTGCACGTAGCCGTTGCGACCGTACTCGTTCTTCATGTAGCTCGCCCACAGCATCAACAGCGTCCCGCGCTTCGTCCGGAACAGCTCCGGGCCGTCCGTCACGTAGTGGTTCTCGCGCGTGCTGGGCGTCATCTGCGCGTCGAGCCAGGGGGCGTCCGACGCCTTGAAGAGGTGGATCGGCTCACCCGCCGCGGCGGTGAGATCGCGCGTCAGCGGGATCGCTTCCATCGTGCCGTCGACCTTCTGGATCCACTCGTGCGCGTACACCATCCACGGCGCACCGGCGCGATCGACGTACAGGGTGCCGTCGAGTGTCATGAAGTCGCGCGGCGTCACCGGCGCGTCGGTCCGCGTCAGCATGAACGGGCCCGCCGGCGAGTCGCTCTCCGCGATCACGGTCGCGCGCCACAGGTTCGGCCGCGTCGTGTCCGTCGTCGTCAGCCGCTCCTTCGGATTGTGCAGCGTCGTGAACAGCCAGTACTTCCCCTGGTAGGCGTGCACCTCGGGCGCCCACGCCCCGACCTTCGGATCCGCCCAGCTGCTCTCCGGCACGACGAACGCGATGCGCGGCCCCTCCCACGTCGCCAGATCCTTGCTTGTGTAGTACAACGTTCCCGTGCGGCCCTGCCCGGTGATCCTCGGCGACGCCGCCGAATACAGGTAGTAGGTGCGCGTCGTGCGGTCGGCGAGGATCCACGGATCGTGCAGCGGGATCTCCGGGAGCCTCAGTCCCGAGCGCACTTCGGGCGGCGTCGTCCGCATCGCTCCGCCCGCTCCACTCGTCGTCGGACTTTGCGCTCGAACGTTCGGGGCGATCGTCACGCCCGTGAGCGCGGTGATCAGTGCGACGTTGACGCGCAGCGTGGTGCGGAATGCGAGACCCAATGAAAGCTCCATGGACGACGGGGACGACAGGGATCGAGGGCGACGCCGAATCCTCTCGTGCCGAGCCCGCCGATGCCAGCCCTGAGGGCTCCGGCGCGGGACTTGAACTCAGACCCGGCATGACCGCGCCCCAGCCCGACGCGCCCGACCAGGCCGTTCCGCCCTCCTCCCTCGCGGCGTCGGAGCGGCGCACCGGCGCGCGCGGGCATCTCCAGTTCTTCTGGAACCTCCTCTTCCGCGGCCTGCGGCGGATGGGGGGCCACGCCGAGAAGTTCTACCTCACCCTCGGCATCTTCCTGCTCGTCGGTATCGTCGTCGCCGTCGCCGGCACGCTCGTGTTCGCCGAGCTCGGCGAATGGGTGAAGAAAGGCTACACGCAGAGGTTCGACGTCGCGGCGCTCCAGTGGCTCGGCGCGCATCACACGCCGCTGCTCACCAACATCATGACGGAGGTCACGCCGCTCGGCACCGGCATCGTCGTGCTCGCGGTCGTCGGCGTCACCGCGGCGTTTCTCTGGCACACGGAGCACAAGATCTCCGCGCAGCTGCTGCTCGCCGCCACCGCGGGGAACATCGTCCTCAACAACGTGCTCAAGCTCTACTTCGATCGCGCGCGGCCCAATGTGTTCGAGTGGCAGACGCACGCGGCCAGCTCCTCCTTCCCCTCCGGCCACGCGATGAGTGCGACGGTCGTCTACGGCACGGTCGCCTACCTGCTCGCCCGGCTGCAGAAGCACGCCTGGTCGCGCACGCTGACGCTCGTCACGGCGGTCGTCCTGGTCGTGCTCATCTGCACGACGCGACTCTACCTCGGCGTCCACTACCCCTCCGACGTCGTCGGAGGAATCGTCGTCGGGCTCGCGTGGGCGGCCTTCTGCATGGCGACCTTCGAAGCGTCGCTCGTGCTCGCGCGCCGGCGCGGGGCGCCGAGCGTCATCCACGAAGCGCCGGCACCGGTGGAGCACACCGCCATCGTGCAGCAGGCGCAGGTCGCGGCGGCGTCCACGCCTACCGCATCTCCGAGCAGCTGACACCGCTCTGGAACGGTCGTTGCGCCCTCGGCGTCCAAGCGCGCGCCGGGGCGCGCGCCGCGGTACGAGCATTCATCACCCGTACGCGGAGAGTGAAGCATGGCCGCCAAAAAATCGAGCACGCGCAAGTACGGCAAGGCCGCGAGCAAGAGCGTCAAGCGCGCGATGCACAAGCGCAAATCGGGCACGCTCAAGAGCGGCAAGGGCCATCACCCCAAGGTGAAGAGCCGCGAGCAGGCGATCGCCATCGGCCTGAGCGAAGCGCGCAAAGCCGGCGCCAAGGTGCCGCGTAAGCGGAGCACGAAGAAGGGCACCGCGCGCAAGTCCACCGCGAACCGGAAAGGCCACAAGCGCGCCTCGCGATAGCGGGGATGCAGGGATGGGGAGATGAGGGGATGCGGAACAGCACGGCCTCGGGAGGCAGAAGCTTCCCGAGGCCGTTCGTCTTTCCGTATCCCCGTATCTCCGTATCCCCGTATCTCCGTATCCCCGTATCCCCGTATCCCCTCACCTGTGCTCCGTCACCCCCACCTGCCGGCAGTACTCCAGCACGGGACAGGTCGAGCACTTCGGCCGCACGCCCGTGCAGATGTGCTTCCCGAACGGCACGAGCCGGCGATTGATCTCGATCCAGTACTTCTTCGGCAGCACGCGCTCCAATGCGCGGAGCGTCGCCTCGGGTGTGCGCCCTTCGACGTACCCCCAGCGATTCACGACGCGCCACACGTGCACGTCCACGCTGATGCGCGGCACGTCGCGCGCGACGCCGAGCGCGAGGTTCGCGCACTTCGGCCCCACCCCCGCGAACGACTGCAGCACCTCCGCGTCCGCCGGCAGCTCACCGGCGAACTCCTCGAGCGCGCGTCGCGCGATGGCGTGGATCTGCACGGCCTTCGGCCCGTGGAAGGTGGCCGAACGGATCGCCGCGTCGATGTCGTCGATGGTCAACGCGGCGACGTCCGCCGGCGTCGGCGCCTGTGAGAGCAGCGCGAGCGCCGTCGGCAGCGACACTTCGTCCGTCGTGCGGATCGAGATGATGCACGCCACGAGCTGCTGGAACAGCGTGCCGTAGCCGAGATC
>Ga0070664_100002354_pt1 | contig 15184 bp, 17 predicted proteins | sample KBSC73metaG_FD_65863 | JGI IMG/M metagenome (GOLD analysis project Ga0070664, IMG submission 65863) | Corn rhizosphere microbial communities from Kellogg Biological Station, Michigan, USA - KBS C7-3 metaG | ecosystem: Host-associated > Plants > Roots > Rhizosphere > Soil ... | reverse complement strand
ATCAAGCCCACCGGGTTCTTCAACCAGAAGGCGATCTCGATCCGCGAGGCGTGCCGGCGGATCGTCGAGGAGTACGGCGGTCAGGTGCCCGACACGATGGAGGACCTGATCACGCTCCGAGGGGTGGCGCGGAAGACCGCGAACATCGTGTTGGGCAACGCGTTCGGGAAGGTCGAGGGGATCGCCGTCGACACGCACGTGAAGCGGCTCGCCAACCGGCTCGGGTTCAGCCAGGAGTCTGACCCGGACAAGATCGAGCAGGACCTGATGCGCCTGATCCCGCGGGAGCGGTGGTTCGACTTCACCTACGTGTTGATCGATCACGGCCGGGCGGTCTGCATCGCGCGCAAGCCGAAGTGCGAGATCTGTCCCGTGAACCACCTCTGCCCCTCGAGCCTCGTCTGAATGGGGCGGCCCCATCGCTTCGCCGACGACGCGTTCCCGATCGTCGTGGCGCATCGCGGCGCCTCGTCGACCCGCCCCGAGAACACGATCCCGTCGTTCGAGGAGGCGGTCCGGTTGGGAGCTGGCATCGTCGAGTTCGACGTCCGGCTCTCGCGCGACGGCGTGCCCGTCGTGATCCACGACCCCGCGGTCGACCGGACGACGGACGGCACGGGCCTGGTCCACGAGCTCACCGCGGACGAGCTCTCATCACTTAACGCCGGCACCGCGGCCGAGCCCACCCCGCTGCCGACGCTCGCGGAGGTCCTGCGGTGCTTGAGCGGACGCGCCGCGATCGCGGTGGAGATCAAGAACATCCCCGGCGAGCCGGCGTTCGAGCCGACCCGCGAGCCGATCGTGGAGGCCGTGCACGCCGAGCTCCAGCGCCAGGGGTTCGAGGGCGCGGTCCTCGTCGTCTCGTTCAACCCGTCCTCGATCGCCGCCTCGAAGGCGGTCGCTCCCGACGTGACGACCGGTTTCCTCACGACCGATCTGGTCGAGCCTCGAGAGGCGCTGGCCTTCGCGGCGTCATCCGGACACGACATGATCCTGCCCGGCACACGAGCTTCGATCCCGGCGGGGCCGTCGTTCGTCGGCGAGGTGCACGCCGCGGGTCTGCGCGTGGGGACGTGGACGGTGGACGACCCCGAGACCTTCGGGATGCTGCTCGACCGCGGCTTCGACGCGATCGCGTCCAACGACCCCGAGATGGCGCTCGCCGTGCTCGCCGAGCACCGAGGTTCGTGAGCCCGCGGCGTCGACGGTTGCCCGAACACCTCGAGGCGCCGGCCCGGGCGTTCGACGACCTCCTGCCGGCGCTCGAACGCGCCCGGGCGATCCTCACCGAGTCCGTGCCCGGGACCCGTCTCCCGGGTCGCCCCCTCGCCGAGACGCTGTCGGAGTTCGAGGAGGGGCTCCGCGAGGTGCGCGGCGGGATGGACGCTTGGCGTTCGCCCGACCTCGAGCCGGAATGGGACGCGTGCTCGCGCGGTCTCGACCAGTCGCTCGCGCTCGCGGACCGGGTGCGGACCGTTGGGGCGCACCCCGAAGGCTTCGAGGGGTTGATCGGACTGATCGGGGACCTGCTCGCGCCGCTCGACCCGTTCGAGCGGGCCGCGACGCGCTTCCGCGAGCTGGGTGGATGAGCGCCCGCGACCTGGAGGGGATCGCCGCCGAGGTCGTCGTCTGCCGGGCCTGCCCTCGGTTGGTCGAGTGGCGCGAGCGGGTCGCGCGCGACAAGATCGCCCGTTTCGCCGACCAGACGTACTGGGGCCAGCCGGTCCCGGGGTTCGGCGACCCGGCCGCGCGCATCCTCATCGTCGGGCTCGCACCCGCCGCGCACGGGGGCAACCGGACCGGCCGGATCTTCACGGGCGACCGCTCCGGCGACTTCCTGATCGCCTCGTTGCACCGCACCGGTCTGTCGAACCAGCCCGCGTCCGTGTCCCGGGACGACGGGCTCCGGCTGACCGACGCCTATCTGTCCGCGGTCAACCGGTGCGCGCCGCCGAACAACAAGCCGACGCCGGCCGAACGCGACACGTGCCTCCCGTTCCTCGAACGCGAGATCGCGGCGCTCGAGCGTCTGCGCGTCCTCGTCGCGCTCGGGGCGTTCGCCTGGGACGGTGCGCTGCGCGCCCTGTCCGGGCTCGGGCACGCCACGACGCCGCGTCGTCGGTTCGGGCACGCGGCGGAGGTATCGCTCGGACCCTTCGCGCTGGTCGGCTCGTACCACCCGAGCCAGCAGAACACGTTCACCGGCACGCTCACGCCGCGGATGCTCGACGAGGTGTTCGAGCGCGCGATCGCGCTCGCCGGTTGATCAGTCGTCGCCCGGGGTTGGTTCCTCGCCCGGCTGGGTGGGGTACGCGGTCGTCCCGAACCTCGGGTCATAGCCACCGGTCGCCTCGTCGCGGCGCGCCTTCCCTGGGGAGATCTTGCGGTAGAGCGGCAAGCGGTTGATCTCGAGGATCACCAGGATGATGACGCACGCCATAACGGCGGCGAAGTAGACGCCCGCCCCCGCGAGGATCCCGACCGCCGCGGCGGCCCACGACGACGCGGCGGTGGTGAGCCCGAGGACCTGGCCCTGGCCGGTCATGTCGCGTTCGCGGAAGATCAGGCCCGCCCCGAGGAACCCGACGCCGGTGATCACGCCCGCGATCACCTTCTCGGCCGAGAGCGGGAAGAAGAGCGCACCCACGCCCGTCACCGCCGCCGCCCCGAGCGCCAGCAGGCCGAACGTCCGCTCGCCTGCCGACTTGCCCCGGTACTCCCGTTCGAACCCGATGACGTAGCCGAGGAACGCTCCGAGCGCCATCCGTCCGATCAGGGTGGCCTGCACGGGGAGATCCATGTCGCAAGGGTAGCCCCGCCCGGGCGTGCCCGGAATGCCACGTCGCAGCGCGGTCTTATCCTGGAGGCCATGGGGATGCACGGCAGGTACATGCGCGCCCCGGCTCAGGAGGACGACCGGCCGATCCGGGCCAAGACCGTCCGACGCGTGATCGGGACGTTCAAGCCCTACCGCCGGAAGGTGGCGTGGGTCGGGCTGGCGATCGTCGTGACGTCCGGCCTGGGGGTCGTGAACCCCTTGCTGATCAAGTGGATCTTCGACAACGGGTTGTTCGGCGATCCCCCCGGCAAGTGTGGCGGCCTGCCGTGCCCGCAGCTCGGCACCGTGTACGTCGGCGTCGCGCTGATGATCGCGATCCCGATCGTCACGGGCGTGATCGGCGTGGGGCAGACCTACCTCGCGAACTGGGTGGGCCTTCGGGTGATGCAGGATCTCCGCAACTCGCTCTACTCCCACCTCCAGTTCATGCCCTTGCGGTTCTTCACCACGACGCGTACCGGCGAGATCCAGTCGCGCATCGCGAACGACGTCGGCGGCGTGCAGGCGGTGTTCACCGACACCGTCTCGAACATCCTGTCGAACATCGTCGTGATCGTGAGCACGCTGATCGCGATGCTCCTGCTGTCGTGGCAGCTCACGGTGCTGTCGCTGTTCATGCTCCCGTTCTTCCTCTGGCTCACGGTGAAGGTCGGTCGCGCGCGCCGGGAGGTGGCCACGAGCACGGCCAAGACGTACGCCGACCTGACCGCGGTCACCGAGGAGACCCTGTCGGTCTCCGGGATCTTGCTGTCGAAGTCCTTCGGGCGTCAGCGGCACGAGATCGGCCGCTTCCAGGACGAGAACGAGCGCCTGACCGGTCTGCAGATGCGGCAGACGATGATCGGCCGGTCGTTCTTCGCGATCGTGGGCACCTTCTTCTCGATCACGCCGGCGCTCGTCTACCTTGTCGCGGGCTGGGTGATGAGCAGGGACCCGACGGGGACCACGATCACCGCGGGGACGATCGTCGCCTTCACGACCCTCCAGTCACGCCTGTTCTTCCCGATCGGGTCGATGCTGCAGGTCTCCACCGAGATCCATTCGTCGATGGCGTTGTTCGATCGGATCTTCGAGTACCTCGACCTCGATCCCGAGATCGAGGATTCACCCGACGCGGTGGAGATCGCACCCGACCACGTTCTGGGCCGGGTCCGATTGGACGGCGTGTGGTTCCGATACGACACCCCCGACGAAGCCCCGACCGGGCCGGCCTCACCCAGCGATCTGGATCTCGCGAACGAGGCGCCTCGAGAGTGGACGCTGCAGGACGTCTCCCTGTCGATCGAACCCGGGCAGCTCGCGGCGCTGGTCGGGCCGTCCGGTGCCGGCAAGACGACGATGACGTACCTGGTCCCGCGCCTGTACGACGTGCAGCGCGGTGCGGTGGAGATCGACGGGGTCGACGTGCGCAACCTGAAGCTCGAGTCGCTCGGCGACCTGATCGGCGTCGTCACGCAGGAGACCTACCTGTTCCACACGACGATCCGCCGGAACCTGCTCTACGGGCGCCCCGAGGCGACCGAGGAGGAACTCGACGCCGCGGCGCGCGCCGCGAACATCTACGACCGGATCGCGGAGCTCCCCGAGGGGTACGACACGATCGTGGGCGAACGCGGCTACAAGCTCTCGGGCGGCGAGAAGCAGCGGCTCGCGATCGCCCGGGTCATCCTGAAGGATCCGAGGATCCTGATCCTGGACGAGGCGACCTCGTCCCTCGACACGACCTCGGAGCGGCTGGTCCAGGCCGCGCTGGTGCCGCTCATGCACGGCCGAACCACGATCGCGATCGCGCACCGGCTCTCGACGATCCTGTCGGCGGACGTGATCTTCGTGGTCGACCGGGGCCGCATCGTCGAGCGCGGGACGCACGCCGAGCTCCTGCGGAGCGGCGGCGTCTACGCGCGGCTGTACGAGCAGCAGTTCCGCGGCGGACTGGTCGAGGCCGTGACCGAGGACGGTGTGATCATGGCGACGGGTGAGGTCGTTCGGACGGGGAGCGGCTAGGTCCGGGCCGCCTGCGGAGGGATCGGCCGCTCGTACGTCAGCAGTACGAACCCATCGTGGAAAACCCGGTCGGGCAACCGTTCGAACCCCAAGGCCTCGTACATCGCCTGCGCGGCCACCATGCGTTGCGTGGTGTGGAGCAGCATCCGCGCCTTGCCGGCCTTCGCGGCCCACGCGAAGCACGCGTCCATGATGGCCCGGGCGACCCCGCGCCCGCGCTGGCCGGGGTCGACGCCGAGCATCCGGATCTCGGCCTGGTCCGGAGGGAGGTCGTCGTCGTCGTCCTCGATCCGGCTGTCGAGCTCGAGCGTGGCGCTGCCGAGGATGCGGCCGTCCTCCACCGCGATCAGGACGACGCCCACGTGCGCCCGCGCGCCGACGTCCGCGATCCGGTCGAGGTATCGGTCCCACGACTCGCCGTCGGCGAACTCGCGGTACGCGCGCGCCGTCACACGGCCGGCCTCCTCGTACTCCTCCGGGCGCGCGGGACGAACCTCGAGCGTCATCGTGCGAGCGTACCGCCGCACGGCGGTCAAGGAGATTGACGTTCGCCGAACGGCGGGCGACCATGCACGCATGGGCGAGCCGGATCTGTCCCGACTGCTGCTCGAGGCGTCCAGGGTGCTCGGCGCCGAGATCGTCGTGGGCCTGCAGGAGCGTGGGTTCCCCGACGCTCGCCCGGGCCACGCGGCGCTGTTCATGCACATCGATCGGCGGTGGGGGACCCGCCTGACCGATCTCGCGCGGCGCGCGCGGATGACCAAACAGGGGATGATGCTGCTCGTGGACGATCTCGAGACTCGCGGGTACGTGCGACGTGTCCCCGACGCGGACGACTCGCGCGCGAAGATGGTCCGGCTCACCGCCCGCGGGCGACGGTTCGTGGCGGAGGCGCGCCGCGCCGTGGCGGCGGTGGAGGCACGCGCGCGGCGCGAGCTCGGCGAGCGCCGGTACGAGGCGCTCCGAGACTCGCTCGAGCTCCTCGTGGGCGGGGGAGAGGGCCTCGAGGAGGCATGATCGCCACGCCGACCAGGGTCATCGAGGTGTTGCCGGACGAGGACGCCGTCGCCCGGCGGGCGGCCGACATCGTCGCCGCGTCCGCGCGCGAGGCGATCGAGGCACGCAGCCGCTTCACGTTCGCGGTGAGCGGCGGTCGAACGCCGTGGGCGATGTTCCGGGACCTCGCGGATGAAGACGTGCCGTGGGGCAAGGTCGGCATCTGGCAGGTGGACGAGCGGATCGCCCCCGACGGCGACGCCGACCGGAACCTGACCAGCCTCCTGCCGATGATCCCGTCCGAGGCGGACCTGCGACCGATGCCGGTGACCGAGGCCGATCTCGAGGCGGCGGCCGCCCGGTACGCCGGGTCGCTCCCGAACGCGTTCGATCTCGTGCACCTCGGGATGGGCGACGACGGCCACACGGCGTCGCTCGTTCCGGACGACCCAGTCCTGGACGTGACCGATCGGGACGTGGCGGTGACCGGCGAGTACCGAGGGCTACGGCGGATGACCGTGACCTACCGCGTCCTGGACCGCTCGCGTCGGGTCCTGTGGTTGATCGACGGAGACGACAAGGCCCCGATGGTGCCGAGGCTGATGGCGGGCGACCGCTCGATCCCAGCCGGCCGGGTCGCGACCGCCGAACAGCTCGTGGTGGTGGACGCCACCGCCGGGGCCGAGGTCGCGTCTAGCTGAGCCCCCCGACGTCGAGCGCCTTGCCGACGAGGTAGGTGACGCCGGCCGCGGCCGCGCCGACGGCGAGCATCCGGGATCCCGACAGCAGCCAGGGACGGCCGGTGAGGTACGACATCGCGGCGCCGACGGCGAACAGCGCGATGCCGGACAGGATCGCCGACGCGACGACCGCCGGTGTGCCCGACGACACGAGGAACGGCAGCAGCGGGACGAACGCGCCCAACGCGAACGTCACGAACGACGAGCCCGCCGCCGCGAACGGCGACCCGAGGCCCTCGCGCGGATCGAGCCCGAGTTCCTCGCGGGCGTGGGTCTCGAGCGCGACCTCGGGGTCCTTCATCAGCTCGGTCGCGAGCTGGTCCGACAGGTCCCTCGGCAGGCCCTTGTGTACGTAGAGCTCGGCGAGCTCCAGGCGTTCGGCCTCGGGATCCGAGCCGATCTCGTGGGCCTCGAGGTGGATCAGCCGCTCGTAGACCTCGCGCTGCACCCGCACCGAGATGTACTCGCCCGCGGCCATCGAGAACGCGCCGGCGAGCAGACCCGCGACGCCGGCAACGATCACGACGGAGTTGTCGACCCCCGCGCCGGCGACGCCGAAGATCAGCGACAGGTTCGAGACCAGTCCGTCGTTGACGCCGAAGATCGCCGCCCTGAGCGCGCCCGACTTGCCGCTCGCCACGTGTTGCTCGCCGCCGATCGGGCCGGGATGAGGGACGATCCTCCACTGGCGACCGCGGAGCCGCCGCACGGCCTGCGTGAGGATGTCCAGGCGATCCTTCGTCGCGCGGTCCTGCTCGGACAGGTCGTCGGGCGGACTCATCGCGGCCAGGCCTACACGCCCGCCGAGGCGGCCAACCGTACCCTCGCGATCGTCGCGATCGCGGGTCGGTCGGGATCGGAAACGGCGACGCTGCTCATCGAGGCTCCTGTGATCGGTTGGCCCGGTCTGGTGATTGTGCGTCTGCGGCGGCGGCCGTGTCGAACCGGCAGGCCTCCTCCGAGGGCCGACGATGCCGTAGTACGGTTCGCGCGTGGCGGGCGAACACGAACGGGCGGACGAGGCGGTCACGGCCGAGGAGTCGCGGTGGGACGACCGCTACGGGATGCTGTTCCTGCTCATCGTGGTCGCGCTCCTCCTGACGGCCGCGAACACGACCTGGTTGAAGATCGCCGCGGTCCTCGCGCAAGGCGCCGTCGTCCTGTTCGCGTTCCTCGTCGCTCGGGCCCCACGGCGGGCATGGAGGGTCGCGATCGTCCTGGTGCCGCTGGCCGTGACCCTAGGGATCGCCGCACGGTTCGGCGAGTCGAAGCCCGCCCTGGTCGTGGCCGCCGGCGTGAACCTGGTCCTGCCTGCGGCCGCGATCGTCGTCATCGGCCGTCGGATCCTGTTGGAGCCGTACGTGAGCGGCCGGACCGTCCTCGGTCTCCTGTCCGTGTACCTGTTGATCGGCATGACGTTCGCCGCGACGTTCATCCTGATCGCGGTGGTGAGCGGCGAGCCGTTCTTCGTCCAGACCGACCATGCCCAGCCGGTGGACTTCACGTATTTCAGCTTCGTGACGCTCGCGACGGTCGGGTACGGCGACTTCACGGCCGCGAACCCGATGCCGCGCATGCTCGCCGCGATCGAGGGCCTGTCCGGCCAGCTCTACCTGGTCACGGTTGTGGCGGTGGCGGTGTCGCGGGTTCGCACGAGGCGGGATCGATCGCGGGACGGCTGACGTTCAGGCTTCCGGTCGCCGCCATCGGGCGGACAGACGGCCGAAGATCCCGTCCTCGTTGGACCCGTCGGCGTCCGACGCCGATTCCCGCTCCTCGACGACCGCGGCATCTTCGCGTGTGAGGTCGGTCTCGACGACCTCGTGCCGCTTCAGGTACGTGGAGATCGTGGACTGGATCACCGCCGCGGCGGGCAGCGCCATGAACGCTCCGAGCAGCCCGCTGATCGAACCCCCGGCGAGCGCCGCCCCGAACGCCACCGCCGGATGCAGCTGCATCGTCTTGGCCGTGATGCGTGGCGCGAGCAGGTAGTTCTCGATCTGCTGGTAGATGATCACGAAGATCAGGAACCAGAGCGCCTTCCACGGATCCTCGAGCAACGCCACGAGCAGCGGGACCGCCGCTGCGATGTAGGTGCCCACCACCGGGATGAACTGCGAGACGAACCCCTGCCACAGCGCGAGCGGGGCCGCGAACGGGATCCCGAGCCCCTGCAGCACGATGAACGAGAACGCCCCGTTGAGGATGGCCAGCAGGAGCCTCGAGTACAGGTACCCGCCGGTCTTGTCGATCGCGACCTCCCAGGCCGAGAGCAGGTCGCGCTGGACCCGGGGCGGCAGGAGCGAGCACACGCCGCGTCGGAACCTCGGGCCGTCGGCCACGAGGTAGAAGGTGAACAGGCCGATCGTGAGCACCTGGAAGACCAACCCGAGCAGGAACGCGCCCACCGATGCGACGTTCGCCGCGATCCCCTGCACGTCCGCCTGCGCGTTCGCGATCTGTCGCAGGATGGACGCGCTCGTCAGCTTGGTGTCGAACCACCGCTGCGTGTACACGCTCGCCTGGTCGAGCCAGCCGGGGACCCGGGCGATCAGCTCCTGCACCTGGTTGATCACGAGCGGGACCATCAGCGCGAGGCTGAGGAGCCCGAGCAGGCCGAGACCGAGCAGGACGCAGGCCGCGGCGACGCCGCGTTTCCACCCGCGGGCCACCAGCCAGTTCACCGCGGGCTCCAGGGCGAAGGACAGGAACAGGGCAGCGACGAGCCACAGGAGCAGGTGCGAGAGCCTCCTGATCAGGCTGAACGCCGCGTACGCCCCGAACACCGTGATGACCACGGCCAGGAGCAACCGCGGGATCCACGGGGGCAAGCTGGTCGCGTCGCCGGTCGGGCGACCGACCTCCTCCGCGCCGCGCGTCTGGGCGTCGGTGAGGAGGGGTTCGGGTGTTCCGGCGGCCTCGGGTTCGGCCGGCGGCTCCTGCGCGGCGGCCGGGTCCATCGGGCCAGCGTATCGGCCGTGGTAGGCGGGTGCCAGCATCAGGCGTCGGCGCGCGTCGCGCTCGAGCGGCGACGGTCAGGTGGCTACGATGGGTGCATGCCGGAGGACGCCGTGGGCAAGACCGGGAAGCCCACCGAGACCCGGAACAAGGCGCGACGGCCGCGCGACCTTCTCGGGCGCCCCCAGCCGTGGGACGCGGAGAACGCGCTCGAGCTCGAGGACTTCGACGCGCTGACGGTCGAGGAGAACCATCGACTAGGCCGCGAGCACCTCAACGGCGGCCGCTTCTTCCCCGCGCACGAGGCGTGGGAGACGGCGTGGAAGCAGTCGCGGGACACGACCGACGCGGAGTTCTTCAAGGGCCTGTCGCAGCTGGGCGCCGGCTACGTCCACCTCCTCAGGGGCAACGCGCACGGCGCGATCCGGTTGCTCCGGCGAGCATCGGGACGGATCCGTGCGTACGCCTCGGGCCACCACGGGGTGGAGACGATCCGCGTCGCGGACGCTGCCGATGCGCTCGCGGCCGAGGTCGAAACGGGCGAGGTGACGCCCGGCGAGGACGCCGTGTTCGTGCCTCCGCACGTGTGAGTCCCGCCGCGACGGTTGACTGGCCCTAGGCGCAGCCGCCACCATGTATGGGTGAGCGACGAGACGACCGAAACCATGCTGGAGTGGAAGGGCCGGACCGGGCCGTTCACCGTCTCGCTGGGGCAGGGCGTGTTCCACCCCACGCACACCAGCCGTACGATCGCCGAGGCGCTGGAGATCGAACCCGGCGACACCGTCATCGACGTCGGCTGTGGCAGCGGCGTGCTCTCGTTCGTCGCCGCGAGGCTCGGCGCCAAGCGGGTGATCGGGACCGACCTGTCCGAGGACGCGATCGAGGTCGCGAAGCAGAACGCCGTCCGCCTGGGTCTACAGGACGAGGTGGAGTTCCGGAGCGGGAACCTGCTCGACCCCGTGCGCGGCGAGCTGGCCGACGTGATCATCGGCGACGTCTCGGGGATCCCCGACGAGATCGGCAGGCTCGCGGGCTGGTTCCCCGACGGTCACGCCGGCGGTCCGACCGGCGCGGAGCTCCCGGCCGCCATGCTCGAGAGCATCCGCGAGAACGAGTGCCTCGCCCCCGGCGGGCATCTGTACCTGCCGACCGGCACGATCCAGGCCGAATCCAAGATCCTCGAGGTCGCCCGCCGCATCTTCGGCGCCGCCAACCTGCAGTCGTTGCTGTCGCGGGAGTTCCCGCTCCCCGACGTCGTGGCCAGGTCCAAGGCCGTCGCGCAGATGATGAAGGAGGGCATCGTGGACCTCCGCACAAAGGGGAGCCGGGTGCTGTGGCGTCTGCAGGTGTGGCGCTGCGAGATGCCCGAGGACGGCCGCCTCACCGTCTCCCTGTAGCTCGACCCTCGCCCGCTCAGCCGCCCGGCCGGACCTCCACGACCGACTTCACCCAGTAGCCCGCCTCGCGCAGGTGCTCCGCACCGCCGCGATCGATCGCGAGCAGGATGATGCCGATCTTGCAGCCGGCCGCCTCGAGCACCGTGGCGGCCGACCGGACCTGCGTCCCCGTCGTCGACACGTCCTCGACGAGCGCGACCTCTGCGCCGGCGGGCGCGTGACCCTCGACCTGCGACATCGTCCCGTAGGCCTTCGGCTCCTTGCGGACGACCGCGATCGGCAGACCGGTCTCGAGCGCGACGGCCGCTACGAGCAGCGTGGCCGCGCCCTCGGGCGCCGCGAGGTGGGTGATCCCCTCCGGCAACAGGTCGACCACTGCCTTGGCGGTGTCCCGCAACAGGTCCGGGTCGGTGAGGAAGCGGAACTTGTCGAAGTACACGTTCGACCGGCGTCCGGAGGACAACACGAAGTCGCCGTGGAGCTCCGAGGCCGCGATCAGTCGTTCCGCGAGGTCGCCAGGCATGGCGCGTAGCATAGGCTCCCGATGGATCGCGCCCAGGAGGCGAGCAGGAGCCGAGGTTCGAGCTGGTACCGGTCGGTGGCCCGGCCGCTGCTGTTCTCGATCCCTCCCGAGGCCGCGCACCGTCTCGCGCAGCGGCTCCTCGCTCTGCCGCTCCCATGGGAGCGGCTGGGTGGCGCCGATCGCGACCCCGCCCTCCAGGTCACGCTCGCCGGGATCGCACTCGCGAACCCCGTCGGCGTGGCCGCCGGTTTCGACAAGACCGGGCGACACGTGGATGCGCTCGGGCGGCTCGGGTTCGGCTACGTGGTATGCGGGACGTTCACGCGCCGTCCCCGCCGTGGCAATGCCAAGCCGAGGATCGTCCGGTACCCGGACCGGGGCTCGATGGTCAACTCCATGGGTCTGCCGAACCCGGGTGCGGAGGCCGCCGCCCGAGCCCTCGGCCGGACGATGCCGAGAGGCCCCCGGGTGGCGAGCATCGCCGACCAGGACCTGCCCGACGTGCTCGAGACCCACGCACTCCTGGAACCGTCCGTCGACGCGGTCGAGCTGAACGCGAGTTGCCCGAACGTCGCCTGGGGCCGCGACCGCGACAACGAGATCCACCTCGCGAACCTGGTACGCGAGCTCGGCGCCCGCCGGACGCGTCCGTTGTTCGTCAAACTCCCGCCGTTCCGCACCGAGGTGGAGCGGGAGGTGGTGCTCGCGCTCGCCGCGATCGCGCGACAGGAGGGCGCCGACGCGCTGACGGTCTCGAACACACTCCCGGTCCTGGACGCACATCTGTCCGTCGGGCGTGGCGGGCTCTCCGGCCGCGCCGTGCGCGAGCTGACGTTGTCCTGCGTCCGCGCCGTCCGCGAGGCGATGGGGCCGGGGCTGCCGATCAACGCGAGCGGGGGGATCTTCACGCCGGCGGATGCGTTCGAGGCGATCGAGGCCGGGGCGACCACGGTGCAGGTGTACACGGGGTTGGTCTTCGGAGGTCCCGGGGTGGTGGGGGAGCTCACGACGGGGCTGGTCGAGGCGCTGAGGTGCCGCCGGGTCGACCTCTCCGCGCTCGTGGGGACCGCCTGAGCCGAACCGCGGTGTGGCTTGCCCGGGGCCCGGTTCCCGTTCAAGATGACGCGATTCCGAACGGAACCGAACACCCGGAGGTGGGTTTGACGCAGCGTGCAACGAGGGCGGACCAGGCACCCTCAGCGGCGCCGGGCTCGTCCGCGGTCACCCTCGAGTCGGTCGTCAAGCGGTTCGGCGACGTGGTCGCCGTCGACGGCGTCGATCTGGAGGTCCGCGAGGGCGAGTTCTTCTCGATGCTCGGTCCCTCCGGGTCCGGGAAGACGACCTGCCTGCGGATGATCGCGGGGTTCGAGGCTCCCACCTCCGGCAGGGTGTTGCTCGGCGGTGAGGACGTCTCCCGCCTCGCGCCGTACGAGCGCGACGTGAACACGGTCTTCCAGGACTACGCGCTCTTCCCGCACATGACGGTGGAGGAGAACGTCGAGTACGGGCTCAAGGTCAAGAAGGTCCCCGCGTCCGATCGCCGCAGCCGCGCGGCCGATGCGCTCGCGATGGTGCAGCTCACGGCCTTCGGCGAGCGCAAGCCGAGCCAGCTCTCGGGCGGCCAGCGCCAGCGGGTCGCGCTGGCCCGGGCGCTGGTCAACCGCCCCAAGGTGCTCCTGCTGGACGAGCCGCTCGGCGCCCTGGACCTCAAGCTTCGCCAGGCGATGCAGATCGAGCTGAAGGAGATCCAGCAGCAGGTCGGCCTGACGTTCATCTACGTCACGCACGACCAGGAGGAGGCGCTCACGATGAGCGATCGCCTGGCCGTGTTCAGCCGCGGGAAGATCGAGCAGGTCGGCACGCCGGCCGAGGTCTACGAGCGGCCGGCGACCGGGTTCGTCGCCGGGTTCGTCGGGACCTCGAACGTCCTGGAGGGTGAAGCGGCGAAGGCGATCGCCGGCGACCCCCACGCGTTCACGATCCGTCCCGAGAAGATCGCGATGGTGGAGCCGGACGCCGAGGTCCCCGACGGCGCCTGCACCGCCACCGGTCACGTGCGCGAGGTCGTCTACCTGGGCGCGCTGACCCGCTACATCGTCACGCTGGATGTCGGGGGCGAACTGGTCGTGATGCAGCAGAACCTCACGACGTCTTCGATGGAGGCCCTCCAGGTGCGCGGCAAGGCGGCGCGTCTGGTGTGGGATCGCAGGAACAACCGTCCGGTCGACGCGGCCGGCGGTTCGATGGAGGGGTCCGAGGACCCGGGGGAGGATGCTTCATGAGCAAGGTGCGAACGTGGTTCGTCGTACTCGCGGCGCTCGCCATCGTGGCGGCGGCGTGCGGCAGCGACGACACCACCAGTGGTTCAACGGGCGGCGCGATCGAGCCGTCGAAGACCTTCACGAAGATCGGCGAGCCGGAGGGCGCGCTCGAGCTGATCGCGTGGGCCGGGTACGTCGAGGACGGGACGAGTGAGGGCGGCGAGGACTTCGACTGGGTCACGCCGTTCGAGGACGCGACCGGCTGCCAGGTCAACGTGACGTACGGCGACACCTCGGACGAGATGGTGACGCTGATGCGCCAGGGCGGGGGCACGGTGTACGACGGCGTCTCCGCCTCAGGCGACGCGAGCAACCGGCTGATCGCGGGCGGGGACGTAGGGGCGATCGACACGTCGCTGTTCCCGCAGTTCGCGAACGTGATCGGGCCGCTCAACCCGGACGGCGGGACGAACAACGCGCACTACGTCGTCGACGGCAACGTGTACGGGACCCCGTACATGTACGGGCCGAACTTCCTGATGTACAACACGGACAAGGTCTCGCCGGCCCCGACGAGCTGGGACGTGACGTTCGAGCCCGACTCGCCGTACGCGGGCTCGATCACCGTCTACGACTCGCCGATCTACATCGCCGATGCAGCGATGTACTTGATGGCGCACAACCCCGACCTGGGGATCACCGACCCGTACGAGCTCTCGCAGGAGCAGTTCGACGCCGCGGTCGACCTGCTGAAGACGCAGGCAGACATGGTCGTGCGACCCTGGGCGCTGTACACCGACGAGATCGACGGGTTCGTGGACGGGTCGATGCTCGTGGGCACGGCGTGGCCGATCAACCTCAGCCTGGCCGAGCTCGACGCGCCGGTCGACGCCGTGATCCCGTCCGAAGGGGTCACCGGTTGGGCCGACACCTGGATGATCTCGGCCAACGCCCCGCACCCGAACTGCATGCTGAAGTGGATGGACTGGACGATGCAGCCGGACGTGCAGGCGGAGGTCGCGGTCTGGTACGGCGCCGCCGGGAGCAATACGTTGTCGTGCGACGCGACCCGGGACCTCCTGGTCAAGTTCTACGGCAAGGGTGCCGACGCGGCCGTGGACACGGTCCGATACGGCAACTGCGGCAACATCGACTTCCTGGACTCGATCCACCTCTGGAAGACGCCGCTGCCCCAATGCGGCGACGACCGGGGTGACGTCTGCATCGACTACTCGGAGTGGACGCAGGCCTGGACCGAGATCCGGGGCGCGTAGGGACGATCCGACGACGAGGGCTCCGGGCGTCCACGCTCGGAGCCCTCGTCGCATCCGGACGGAGGTCGAGTGGCCGCGATCGCGAAGGAAGACCAGGAGGAGGGCTTCCGGCGGCGGCTGTCCGCGTTCCTGTTCCGCCACCCGGGGTTCAAGCTCGGGCTGTCGCTCGGCGCACCGTTGACCTGGCTC
>Ga0070664_100002352_pt1 | contig 15193 bp, 9 predicted proteins | sample KBSC73metaG_FD_65863 | JGI IMG/M metagenome (GOLD analysis project Ga0070664, IMG submission 65863) | Corn rhizosphere microbial communities from Kellogg Biological Station, Michigan, USA - KBS C7-3 metaG | ecosystem: Host-associated > Plants > Roots > Rhizosphere > Soil ... | reverse complement strand
CTTACAGTTTCCGATCCTCGGCCCCGTCCCGGAAGACCTTGCGGACGATCTCAAGGACCTGCTGTATAGTTCGCCCATCCAAGTGATTCGATGAACCAGGACCCCCGGTCCGCCACGCAGGAGGGCTCGTGACGCATACGTTGCGCCTCGGTTGTCTCGTCGTGCTCCTGACGTCGCCGCTGCTGGCCTCACCGGGCGCGCCTGCGTATTCGGTGATCGGGCTCGGCGGTGTCAGCAGAGCGTTGGCTATCAACGACCACACGCAGATCGTCGGCTGGAACGTGCCGCCGCCGCCCGGCTTCGACTTCAAGGCCGTTCTCTGGCAAGCCGGTCAGATGCGTGATCTTGGTGCCCTGCCGGGAGGAATCGAATCGACCGCCACAGGCATCAACAACCGTGGACAGGTCGTCCTCTACAGCGAGGCCATCAATTGTCGTGGGTTGTGCAGCCGCGCCGCCCTCTGGGAAAAGGGAACGCTGACCGACCTGGGCGCGATCGGGCGGCCCGCTATCCCCAGCGACATCAATGATCGGGGCCAGGTCGTGGGTGTGAGCCACCTCGGTCAAGATTTCATCAGTCCGCGCAGGGCAGTTCTGTGGGAGCAGGACGGCGAGCTAATCGACCTCGGAACATTGCCCGGTGATGACCAGTCGGAGGCCGGGGCCATCAACAACCGCGGTGAGATTGTCGGCAGCAGCCGCAATCAGGATGGCAGCAGTCGCCCGTTTCTCTGGCAGCACGGCGTAATGACCGAGTTGCCGGGCCTCTCGGACGCCTTGGACATCAACGATCGCGGTCAGATCGTCGGAGAGGTGCGAGCGGGCGGCGGATTCACGCCAGTTGTGTGGGAGAACGGCACGATGACCCCGCTCCCGCTTCCGCCTGGCTCGTGGAGCGTGTTAAACGCGGCCATCAATGCGCGTGGCCAAGTGGTGGGGACGCTGGTAACTACCTCGGCAACTACCCCGACGCATGAATTCCGGATCGCCGTGCTGTGGCAGAACAGCACTGTGATCGTCCTACCAACGCTGTCACCGACCGGTCAGGCGCAGGCGGCCGACATCAATAACCGGGGTGAGATCGTAGGCGATAGCGGCCAGGCCGTGCTGTGGCTGCCGCACGAGCGTTGAGGCCGCAGCTGTGCGAATCGGCTCTCTCCTTCGGCTCGCCCGCATGGCGCTCCAATGAAATTCGCTCTGCAACGCCCAGCGTTGCGGCCATCGCGCGCCGATGGTGAGATGGTGAGAGCCGTTTCTACTTCCCTTCCCCAGAAATAGAAAATACCAGGGTCTGAGTTGGCCGTGCCGCTTCCATCCACCGTCTGATTCGCAGTGAACGTATTACTCGCGTTCGTGCGGGCCACTGTCGAATCTATTGTCAGCGAGACGCTCCCCGCGCTGCCTCCCCCTGTCAGACCGGAGCCCGCCGTCACAGTCGTGATCTTGCCGACCCCCGTTGGAGCCGACCCATCGCCGACGAAGGTGGTGGCCGACACCGAGCCGTTCACAGTCTGATTCCGTGTGAGGTGTTGCCGCCGCTCAGTTGTGAGTATGCCGAATCATCGTCGGGCAGCACGGCTTCGAACGCCCCAATGTCGCATGCCCTCCCTTGCGGTCGGAATACGCCACACTGGTCAGTCGTGATCGGCGTCAGCCCGTCGGTGAGCGTGCAGTAGTTCGTCGGCACGACGGGAACTGCCTCGAGCGCCGCGGAGTTCGTGAGCAGCCGATCGTTGCCGTTGTACCGCCGTTGTCCGTCAACCCGGCTGGATCGAGTCCGGCGACCACATTGCGTTCGCGCCGCGTCACCGGTGGTGACAGGTGAAAGGGTGAAAGCAGCCTATACTCTCTATTCCCCGATAATTGATAATCAGCCTTGGTCTATTTTTCATTTACTGAGGGGAGAGTATTAGGACTGCCTCTCACCTTCACCATTTCACCAGCCCTGAATTGGTGTGAACGTCTTTTGCTTCGGGAGGACACATTGCCCACATTCGACCTGAAAGCCTATGCCCGCCGTGGAGCGGAAGCCCGTGTCGCAGAACTCACCTCAGAACTGAATGAGATTTACAGGGCCTTCCCTGACCTGAGACGCGGATCGACTCATTCGGCTCCAGCGACGACTGGTGTTGGTGGGAGACGCCGGCAGCGGAAGCCAATGTCAGCGGCTCAGAAGGCAGCAGTATCTAAACGGATGAAGGCGTATTGGGCTGCGAGGCGAGGAGCCAAGAAGGGTCGCTGACCCGAGCCCGGTGATAAGCGTATCCTGTTCTCCGAGGTAATGCGATGGCGAGGGACAGAAAACTTGCGGAAGTTGCGAGGAGTATACACCGAGCTTCGGAACGACTCTGGGCTCGCGTCGTGGAGAGCGAAAAATACGACATCGCCGCGGTGGATGTCGAGACTCTGCAACGACTCACGACTCAGTTGAGCAGGGCGATCACGAAGCTGAAGCTAAAAGGCAAGAAATAGACTTGGCGATTGACGAACGAGCGAACCGCCGCGTCACACGAGCATCAAACGAACGGGCATAGTCCGCCTGCGGTGCAAAGGGGACAAAGGAGTCATCGGGAGTGCTCTAGCTGCATCTTGGCAGAAAACGCGCTGAAACAGTGACCAAAGGGAAGCAGTCGATGTCGAAGACGACTCTGACCTGTGGCAGGTGCAAAGAGGGATGGATCTGCGAGCGGCATCCTGACCTTCCGTGGCCGCACGATCCTTTGTCCCATGCCCGCGATGCGGCTACCGCTGGTCAACCGATCACGTAGCGACGAAGATGCATTAGCGGAACCAGCCACCAGCGCAGTAGCCCTGCTCAACTACTTGACTATCGCACTCGATGCTGAAACGGCATAGTCTTGAACCCTTCCCTCACGCCGGAACAGTCACCCGAAGGTCTCCGAAGCCTTGAAGAAACTCATCGACTCGTCGACATTGTTTGCCTCCACTGCGGATGCGCCAGTGAGGCCCCTGTTCATGGCACCTGCGCGTATTTGAACATTGGGTGACCACCGTTCCTGTCTGTGTTCAAGTTTGTGAACACGAGACTTCGTCATCGACGTTCTGTCCGATGGTTGTGCAGTTTCCTAGCTTCATTCATGCCAGGGCACGCCCTGTGCGTCGTGTCCAGTGAGGGGTCGGCTATGCGTTTCCGACATGTGGTTGAGACCTCCACCACCTATGGCGGACTCGCGCCGTTCCCCTCACGACCTCGCCGTTGAAAGGCGCGTCGGTCGGGCTCTCGCCGGGAGACTTGCTTCCAAAATGGTTTCAGCTCGAATCTACTGTCCACAATGTAACCGCCGTCATGTCTTGCTGCTCAATGAAGTCTTCTACTCCCCAAACGTCGATTTCTTTCGATGCGAGGATTGCCGCTACATGTGGCACGTTGACAAAGACAAGGACGGACCGGCGAGTCGCACGCTTTTGGGTGAATCGAACGAGGCTCAGAACACTCCAAGACGGATCAACAGATAATTAGCCTGAAAATCCTGCCTCCCACTCGAACTGCATCGACTGGAGGGCGTCCGGGTGTTCCGGCCTGATCCGTAAAGCGTTGCTGCAGCCGCCGGACACGCCTGTATGCGCTCAGGGTGTTGAAGCCGAGTTCCCACCTTCCTCACCGTCTCGTCTTTCCTCGAACCGCACTGGATAACCGGAGCGTGCCGGATGCTCGTTGAGGACGGTCAAAGAAGCGAGGACACTGCGCGAACATTGGACGTGTTGAGCAGCAACTTGGCGGCGGGACATGTAGAATCCCTGATCTGGGAAGCCTCAACTGGTTCGTTTGAATGCGCAACCGAGTGTTTTCTGATCTGCGCGGCGGTGCCAGTAAACCTCGGCGGCCAGAAAACGTAAGCGCCGAGCGATGACAGCCACTGAGAAGGCTGAAGTATCGAACCGGATGAAGAAGTATTGGGCCGCGAGGCGAGCGACGAAAGGCTGACGAGCCGTGCCAATGAAGCAAATCGCATTTATCGTCGTAAGCAAGGAGTGGTTCAACACGGCTGGAATCAATCACATTCTCGCCAACGGGCGAGAAAGTCAGGGAAGCGGAGAGGCCCATCTCATCATGGCTGATAACGCTGACCTGAGCGACCACAGAGGCATCTGGCTCACAAACGTCATAACAACAGCCGTCTTGAACCGTCGCGACGAATCGCCCGTGAAGATGAAGTTCATGATTCCATGGCATTACGTGTTGGGTCTGGGGCTACCGGACGTGCAGTCGGAAGAATCTACGATTGGGTTCAAGGCTGGGGCGGGGACAACGTTGGTTGATTCGAAAGGCGAAGTCGAATGAAAGGACCGTTCTAGTGGCAGGCGTCCATCAGGACGGGGCTCGTCTGCCCTTCAGTGCAAAGAGAGAGTGGCGATCGTCGAGAAGAAAGCTGACGCCCTGACGATCGACAAAGGCGGGACAGTCACCTTCGTCGTCAACGGACCCGGCCATGGAATAGCTATCTATCCGGTGAGCGACAACACCACGCGGTCGACGATCCCATCGACAGACTGCTCGCGACATCTGCTCAGATCGGTGACGTTCCCGGTGTCTTTCTCACAGGATCGACGGCGACGACCACCGGGACGCAATTGCAGTTTCGGTTTGCCAAGACAGGTCGCTATCTGGTTGTCTGCATGAATCGGGACCACTATCTGTCCAACTGGATGTTCGGGTTCGTTACCGTTGGTGGGTGAAGACGATGATGTCGACGACTAGTCGGCGGATGACGCGGAAGGCACCGAAGCTGGTCAGCGTGTTTGTTCGCATCTACCGCGCAGCCCATGGCTTTTATACGCGGTCACACAGGAAAGATGTGACCGCAGCGCCGGCACACACACCAGAAGCCTGATAGACCCATCCCGAGCGCCCGCACGTCGCCCAGTCCGCAACGAAGACACTTCACAGCCCGAGGCAAATCGAATCGACGTCGCCCCCCACGCGGGACGCTGCGTCTATCTCCCTCCGCGGAACGACGCCGCTCAGTCTCCGGCCAGGTCGCGTTGTGGTTCATCTCACTTCGCACGACCGTCGCAGGCGCGAAAGGCGTCCTCACAACGACGGCATGCGTGAGCGTTGGTGCAAAATGTGTGTGCCCCACAATGGCGCACGATTGCACGGACCCGCGGGTCGATGTCCGACTTGATACAGACGTCCGTCTGGATCGGCAGGCTGCTTTTGCGCCGCTCAGTCTTTGCGGTGATCGAACCCGGCGAGTTGGCGCACGCAGTCCGTGTGCGCAGGTGCAGCGACAATCGCGTCACGCGGCGCCACCGCGACAAATCCCGCGACGAGTGGGTCTCCCCAGGATTACGTCGGTTGCGACGCGCCGCTCACACCACTGTCACTGACCGCTCAGGAGGCTGCCCGTGGACTGGCATACGTTGACCGTCAACCTGTTTCATTTCGGCACAAGCGATCTGAGCATCTCCGTTTTGGAGAAGATCATCAGGCCCGCGGTCGTCTACCTGTTCCTGGTCTTCGCGCTGCGTGCCGTTGGTAAGCGCATCCTGGCACAGCTCAATCCGTTCGATCTGGTCGTGCTGCTCACGCTGTCGAACACCGTGCAGAACGCGATCATCGGCAACGACACCTCACTCTGGGGCGGCATCGTCGGCGCGGTGGCGCTGCTGGGGATCAATACGGTGCTGGTCCGCTTGTACTATCGCGGCCCGAAAGCCGAGCACTGGATGCTGGAGGACAAAGACATATACCTGATTCGCGAGCATCATCTTCAGGAAGATGCGCTGCGCAAGCTCCACATCAACGTGGGAGAACTGACCGCGCGGGCACACGAGCGTGGGTTCGATAATCTCCATGACGTGAATACCGCGGTCCTCTATCCGAACGGCACGATCTACATGAAGGGGGACGCGTCGAGCGATTCTTCTCGTCTCGACGACATCCTGCTCCAGCTCCACGCGCTGCGACAGGAGGTCGCGGCGCTTCGCTAATGTCGAACGCGCGGGTTGGTCAGGCGTCCCGTTGCCGTCAGGCGTCAGGACTGCGGCACCAGTCGCCGCTTCAAGTCCGTAACCGCTTTGTCGAGGCGCTCCGGCTCGGTGCGGACGTCGTAGATCTTGCCGTGCGTGGCCGAGGCGAGCCGCATCAGGTCGAACCCGTACTGCCGAATTCGACCGACCTGCGATCGATGAGTGGCCACGAACAATGCGAAGCACTGGACAGAGTCCCCCTTCGCCCTTTGGAGCACGGTCGAGAACTTCGTCGAGCTCGCGCCGTCGTTTCCTTCGCCGACGACGATGAGGGCCTTGCGAACGGCACCGGCTTTCGAGGCGAGTCGCTCCAGCCCTTCGGCGACGCCGTCGTTGAGCACGGACGCAAACGGCGGGACGACGATCGAGTCCGCGTTGATCCGGCGGCCCCCGTCTCTCAACGCGCTTTCGAGCGTCGAGACGTCGGTGATCCATTGCACGCGGTCAGAATAGGCAACGACAAATCCCTCGGCTGAAAGACCTTCGAACGCACTCGAAATCGCGTTGACGACCTGTCGCTCGAAATCGATGACCGGCATCTGATCGGGCCGGACATCCACGACAACGCCGATGACAAGCTTTGGCGGTGATGCGCTGGCACCTGCCTGATCGCCATACGCCGCAGCGCTCGGAATCGAGAGACACGCCCCGACTGCAAGCCACCACGTCGACGTGCGCATCTTCAGACTCGAGTGTGTGCGTGGCATCGGTCGCGCGGACGACTAGGGCGCTGGCGGGGCGTTGAGACCAGCGACAGCAAGCAGTTCCTCCTCGGCCAACTTGGTCGTCTCGAGCTGTTTCAGGTGGAGCAATTGGATTTCTTTCAGCGACCGGTTCGCATCGAGCAGTTCGAGAATGCCGTCCCGGCCTTCCCGGTACGCGTCCTCGGCCATCCGGCGGAGCGTGGGCACCTGATCCAGAAGATCGTTTTCGATCGTCGCGAGCGTCTCGCGTTTGCTCACGAATGTCGCGCGCGTGCGCTCGACCTCCGCACGTGCTTCCGCGACTTCGGCATTCACCGCGCGCGTCCTGGCGTCCACCTCCGCAGTCGCGCGCGCAATGGCACCACGATTCCGATCGAACAGCGGCAATGGCAATGAGGCGCCAAAGTATGCCGACGTGCCGTCCACTTCTCTCGTCGTCAGAACACCACCGCTCACCACTGGTACGGGGAGGCGCTCCCGGTGAGCGAGCACGAGCTCTCCGCGCGCCGCCGTCTCCTGCCTCTGGAGGGCAACCAGCTCCGGACGCTTCCGTTGCGTAGCGTCCCAGAGCACGTCGAAATCGGTGGGGGTATTACCAGGCTGTAGCGAGCCATCTGCCTGCGGGCGCCAGCCTGAAAATCCCATGATGGCTGCCAGGTGACCCGAAGCATTCTCGGCTTCTGTTGTTGCATTCCTGACCTCGATGTCGAGCGTGCGGGCCTCCGTGTCGATGCGCAGCACGTCGTACTCACTTCGATCGCCTTCCGAGGCGCGCCCATGCACGACTTCCTGAACGCGCTGCAGTTCGACGCGGCTCTGCTGCAAAATTCGCAGCTCCTCCTGACGCGCGAGGAGCGATGCGAACGCCTGCCGCACCGCGGAACGTCTCTCGGCGAGCGACGCATCCACGCGGCCTTGCTCGGCTGCCACGTTCAGTTCGGCCAGATCGCGCCGCGTCTGGCGTTGCCCGAAGATCAACAGCGGTTGATCGACGACGAACTGATGCGATGTGACGGCGCCGGTGCTGGAGCCAGCGAACAGATGGACGCCGCCGTAGCTGATCGTCGGGTTCGGCAAGGTGCCGGCTGTGATTCGATCGGCGGCGACGACATCCACCGTCGCTCGTTCGGCCGCCGTTCGCGGACTGCGGTCGTTCAGCAATTGCATCACCTGGTCGAGCGTCACGCGCAGGGGAAGGCTCTCCCCAACCTGGCTCTCACTTGCAAACACCCGACTGGTCAGCCCGACAAGCACTGCCATCATCACTGTTGCCGTACCACGCGTCACGATGCGGTTACCTCACTCGATTCCCACGCCATGTCTTCCTCGGACATGAGCGCGGGCACCTTGCGGACGATGAAGCTGTAGAGGACGGGCAACACGAACAGCGTGACGGGCACCGCGGTCATGAGCCCGCCAATGATCACGACGGCGAAGGGCCGCTGCGTCTCGCTGCCGACGCCGGACGAGACGGCGGCCGGCATCAGCCCGAGAATCGCCAGCAGGGCGGTCATGAGCACGACACGGAATCGGCTCGTCGCCCCGGCTGCGAGCGCCGGAATCATCGCCTCGCCGCCCCGCCGCCGTTCATCCACGACGCTGACGACCAGCAGCGATGCCAGGCACGCCTGTCCGAGCAGTGCGATGAACCCGACGGCCGCGCTGACCGAGAGCGGGATCCCGGCCACGGCCAGGGCGAACACGCCGCCAGTCATGGCAAAGGGCGTTGTGATCAGCACAGCGCATGCGCTGGGGAACGACGCCAGCGCGGTATACAGCAGGCCGAAGACAACGATTGCGGAAAGCGGCACGATGACCGACAGACGCCGCATCGCGCGTTGTTGATTTTCGAATTCACCCGCCCATTGAAAGAAGTGACCCTCGGGAACCTTCACGTCGCGCGCGACCGCCGCCTGTGCGTCGGCGATGACGGAGCCCATGTCGCGCCCTTCGACGTTGAACTTGAGCGAGAGCACCCGGCTGTTGGCCTCGCGATTGATGCTGGCGCGACCGACGGCCCGCTCGATCTTCGCGATCTCCCGCAGCGGTACCCGAGCGCCGTCCACGGCGGGCACGAGGATCTCACCGATGCGCGCCTGATCCTCTCGTTCGGCGAGCGGCAGAATGACGCGAATCGGGACCGGACGTTCGCCCTCCCACAACTCAGTCGCCACGTGTCCGCCGAGCGCGGTTTCGACAACGTCCTCGGCTGCCCCCACCGTGATCCCGGCACGCGCAAGCGCGGGTCGATCGAGAATGACCTGCAGTTGCGGCACGCTCGCGTCGCGATAGAGTCCCAGGTCGACGACGCCCGGCACCGACTTCAGAGCGGTCACGGCCTTCTCCAGCGTCTGCTTCATCAGGTCGAGATCGGTGCCGAAAATCTTGAGCACCACCTGGCCACGGACGCCGCTGACCGCTTCCTCGACGTTGTCCTTGATCGGCTGCGAAAAATTGAAATCCACGCCCGGCAGCTCGGACAGCGACGCGCGCATGGCCTCGATCAGACGGTCTTTGTCGAAGCCCGGGCGCCACTTGTCCTTCGGCAAGAGACGCACGAACGTCTCACTCATGTTCACGCCTTCATCGTCGGTGCCGTCCTCGGGCCGGCCCTGCTCGCTCAACGTGCTCGAGACCTCGGGAAAGGCGAGGATGCGCCGGCGCACTTCGCGGAGAATCTGGGTGCCTTTGTCGAGCGCAATGCTTGGCGGCATCTCGACGAAGATCACGAAGTCGCCTTCATCGAGCTGTGGCAGGAACTCACTGCCAAGGCGTGCGGCGACCACACCGGTGGCGAGGACAAGGCCCGCCACTCCCGCGAGGACAAGCGCGCGCCGGCCGAGAAGCCAGACGATCGCGGCTTCGTATCGCTCACGCGCGCGCTTCAGGAGTGACGGCTCCTGCACGTTGGCGTCCCTGGGGCTCAACACCAGTGCGCACAGCGCCGGCACTATGGTCAACGCGAACACGAGCGCGCCGACGAGCGCGAAGCTGTAAGTCAGCGACAACGGTCTGAAGATCCGCCCTTCCACACGCTCGAGCGTGAAGACTGGAATAAGCGCGGCGATGATGATGGCCATCGCGAAGAACGTCGGGCGCGCCACGTCGAACGCACTCCGAGCGATCACAGGCAGCAGTTCCCGCCGCTGCGTGGGCCGTCGCACGGCGGTCGCGTGGAGTACGCTCTCGACGAGGACGACGGCACCGTCGACGAGGATGCCGAAGTCGATCGCCCCCATCGAGATGAGATTCGCCGGCAGACCGATCCAGCGCAGGCCGATGAACGCCGTGAGCAGCGCCAGCGGTATCACCGCGGTGACGATGAAGGCGCAGCGAAGACTGCGCAGGAATAGCCAGACCACTGAGATGACGAGGAGCGCTCCGAAGAGCAGGTTGTGGTGCACCGTTGAGAGCGTCTCGCTCACCAGCCTCGTGCGATCGTAGAAGGGCTCGATCCGCATGCCCTTCGGCAGGATCGCGTCGTTCAATTCCTGAACCTTGGCGTGGATGCCATCGAGCACGACGCTCGGGTTCTCGCCCCGGCGCAGGAGCGCGAAGCCTTCCGCGACGTTGGTGTCGAGGTTGTAGCCGACCGATCCACGTGTTGGCACGTGCGAAGCCACCACACGCGCCACGTCGCCCACCCGCACCGGCGTCCCGTCGTGGCTTGCCAGGACAATGGCCTGGACGTCTTGCGCATTCGTCAGATATCCGACCCCGCGGATCGTCAGCTCCTGATCCCCGGAACGCATGAAGCCGCCACCGACGTTCTTGTTCGACCGTTCGAGCGCCGCGGTCACGTCTGACAACGTCAGGCCGTGCGCGAGCAGGCGCGAGGGATCGACCTGCACGTGGATCTCTTTGAGAAACCCACCGAAGCACACGACATCGGCGACACCTGGAACCTGACGAAGCACACGAGAGACCGTCCATTGCAGCTCCGCGCGGGTGTCGGTCAGCGTGTGCCGATCGCTGACGACGCGGAATTGGTAGATTTCGCCGAGCGGCGTCGCCTCGGGGGCCAGGCTCACCTGGACGCCTTCGGGAAGACCATCGGCCTCGGCGGTCCGCTCCTGCACGATTGCGCGCGCGCGAAAGGCGTCGGCGCTGTCGTCGAAGGTGAGGGCGATGAGCGACAACCCGAACAGGCTCTCGCTGCGCATAAAGAGCATGTCGGGCGTGCCGTTCAGCACGCGCTCGAGCGGCACCGTGACCTGACGCTCGATCTCCTCCGGCGCCAGGCCTGCCACCTGGGCGATGACCGTGACTTGTACGTTGGTCACGTCGGGGAACGCTTCGACGGGCGTCGCGAGATAGGCGCGAACGCCATACGCGGCGATCGCGAGCGTGAGGACCAGCACCGGCAGTCGCCGACGGACGCAGAAATGAATGAGGGATCGCAGCACGGATCTTCGCGTCCGTTACAGGAGTTGATCGGCCGCGCCATCGAGGAGCAGTGCCCCGCGAACGACGACTCGATCCCCTGGGGCCAGGCCCGATACGACCTGGACGCGGCCGTTGAGCGGCTGCCCCACGACGACAGCGCGCCGCTCAAAGGTCGTCGGGCTCTTCTCGACGTACACGACGGTGTCTTTGCCTTTGACCAGGACGGCTTCCGTTGGCAGCGTCAGGCTGCTGGCGTCATGACCCACGGCGATGTCGGCACGTCCGTACATGCCGGGTCGCAGCGGTGTCGTGTGGAGCGACAGCGCGATCCGGACCGGCGCGGTCCGCAGCCCACTGGATACGACAGCGCCGACCGACACCACATTGCCGGCGAGCGTCTGTTGAAGGGAGGGCAACTCGACGCGGGCCGTCGCACCCTGTCGCACCAGTGGGAGATCGCGTTCGAACACATCGGCAACGACCCACAACGCGGAGGGATCGCCGATTTCCACCAGCGGCTCGGTGCCACGCTGGACGGCCATGCCCTCGGTCGCCTTCCGAGTGATGATCGTGCCGGCAATCGGCGCACGCAGCATGACCGCGGTGCCAGCGCCCGGCCCGACGAACGACGTGCTTGCTTGGGCTCGCGCCAATTCGGCTTCGAGCTCCGTTACCTTGGTTTCGGCAGCCAGTTTCTCGCGCTCGATGCCGATGCCTTCTTCGAGCATGCGCCGCTCGCGATCGAGTGAAACTCTGGCCTCGAGCAGCGATGCGTTCGCGGTGTCCACGGCGGCGCGCACGCTTGCCGCCTCCGGACAGTCGAGCGTGACGAGCGGGCTGCCAGCGCGCACGGTGTCGCCGGTGCTCACGTGGACGTGAACGACACGCCCATCCAGGGGTGCCCCGACCTGTGAGACCGCGCCATCTTTGAATTCCACGCGCGCCGGCACCCGCAAAGCGCCGTCTTCTGTCACCGGTCCCGCGGCTTCGACTACCACGAATTGGCGCGACGCTTCGGGGACCCGGACCATCCCGTCCGGCAAGTCGTCCGGAAGCTCACGTTCCGTTTGGGTCGTTGCAGTCGCCGGTGCCGAGCAGCCAGGAAGAGCGACGGCCGTGCTCAGCGTGCCAGCGATCACGCAGGACAGCAGCGATGAGTGCAGGCGCATGCCTCGTCACGCTGCAAGAGCCGGTCACGGCAGCCCTGTCGCAGAACTCTCGTCGCAGCAATGAGTTGCTGATTCGGCGCACTCTGCAGCTGTGGCGACGATTGACCCATATGTGCATTTCTGCCACACTCGCGCGGTGCAGGTCTGGACGAAGCTCGCCATCGGATTCACGGCGACCGCTATCGTGATCGTGAGCGTGTACGGCGCGTATCAGCTCGTCGAGGAGCAAAGGGATTTACGCGTGGCCGCCGAGCGCGACCTGCGACTGACTGGTGCCGCCCTCCAGATCGCTGCCGGCAATGCACTTCGAGATCGGCAGCCCGCCGACGTTCGCATCGTCGTCGACACCGTCAAGCTGCGGGATCCCTCGCTCGACGTGCTCGTATTCGATGCAGCGGGAGGGCTCATCGCCGGTTCCTGGGGCAGCGGCGCTGCGGAGGACCTCGTTCGTCGATCGATTCACGAGGCACAGCGCACGACGAGCGCGGTGGTGAGTTTCGAAGGGCCTCGCGGCCTGTCGTACCTCATTGGCGCCTTCCCTATTCGGGACCGCGACGACGTGAACATCGGCGCGCTGGCGCTCGTCCGGCCGCTGGATGAATTGCGGCGTGATCTCACGTCGGAGACGAGGTCGACGATCCTCTCGCTGGTCACGCTGATCATCGGACTGGTCGTTGCGGGCTGGTTCCTGGCGTCGGTGTATGTCAGGGGTCCTGTTCTCGATCTGGTGCGCACGATGCGCGCCGTCCGCGCCGGAGACCTGTCAGCGAAAGCCAGGTTCCGGCGCAAGGACGAACTCGGGGCCGCGGTCGCGGAATTCAACGCGATGATGACGGAGCTGGCCGATGCGCGCGGCCGTCTCATCGCCGAGGGCGAGGCACGCGAAGCGCTCGAGGCCAATCTACAGCACGCCGACAAGCTCATCGCGCTCGGGCAATTGTCAGCCGGCCTCGCGCACGAGATCGGATCGCCGCTGCAAGTCTTGAACGGGCGCGCGAACGCCATCGCCGGGCGGACTGACATCCCGGCCGACGTCCGCCGCAGTGCGCAGATCCTTGCGAACCAGTCCGATCGGATTACGCACATCGTCGAGCAGCTCATGACCTTCTCGCGGCAGAGCGTGCCTGCCATCGGTGACACCCTTCTTGGTGATCCGGTTCACGACATCGTCGAACTGTTGCAGCCGGAAGCGCGCCGCCATCGCATCCATATCGAGTTCGAGTGCGACCCGTCACTGCCATCGGCGCACGTGGACGTCGGCCAGGTGCAGCAGATCGTGATGAACCTCCTGAGCAACGCCATCCGCGCGACGCCGCAGGACGGGCATATCCGTGTGAAGCTCGCGGCCGGCTCGTTGTCTCGCCGGGGCCAGGCCGAGCCATCGGTCGTGCTGACGGTCGAAGACACGGGCGAGGGCATTCCAGACGCACTCGTGTCGCGAATCTTCGAGCCGTTCTTCACGACCAGGTCACACGCGGGCGGTACCGGCCTGGGTCTCGCGGTCGTGAAGGCGATCGTCGACGCCCACGGTGGCACCATCGCCGTCGCGACGCGTGCCGGACACGGGACGACATTCACTGTGCACTTCCCTTCGGCTGCCCCGAACGTGGCTGGCGGCTGGGTGGCCTGATATGCCTCGCCGAACCCTTCTTGTCGTCGACGATGACGCCAACGTCGCTGACTTTCTGCGTGAGAGCCTCATCGAACGTGGCTACGACGTCGAGACGCACACCTCACCCGAAGAGGCGCTGGGACAGATCGTCAGCAAGCGCTTCGACCTCGTGATCACGGATCTCCGCATGCCGGGGATGGCCGGGACGGACATCCTGGCCGCGATTCTGAGCCGGCGCCCGGACCAACTCGTGCTGCTGATGACGGCGTTCGGCAGCATCGATCTCGCGGTCGCGGCGGTGCGCGCGGGAGCCTGTGACTTCATCGCCAAGCCGTTCAAGGTCGAGGCGCTGGCCTTTGCGATCGAGCGGGCGTTCCGCGATCGCGAGATGCGCCGGGAGATCGTTCGCCTGCGCGCCCGGTCGGCGAGTGGCGATACCGGACCGCTCGTGGCGAAGAGTGTCGCCATGCGCGGTGTCGTCGAGCGGGCTCAACGCGTCGCGGATCTGGATTCGACGCTCCTGCTCACCGGGGAGACCGGTACAGGGAAGAGCGCCCTCGCACGATTCATCCACGACACGAGTGCGCGGCGGCGGCGCCCGTTCCAGCACGTGAATTGCGCGTCGCTCCCCAGCACGCTGATCGAGAGCGAGCTCTTCGGTGTTCGCCGCGGGGCCTTCACGGACGCCCGCGAAGATCGGACCGGTGCGTTCATCGCCGCCGCCGATGGCACGTTGTTTCTCGACGAAGTCGGTGAATTGAGCCTGGACACTCAGGCGAAGTTGCTGCATGCGCTCGAGAGCGGGCATGTGCGACCGCTGGGCAGCACGTCGGATCTGCCGTTCCGCGCCCGCGTGATCGCGGCCACGAATCGCCCACTCGAATCGCTGCTGCGCGATGGACAATTCCGGCCCGATCTCTATTACCGGTTGAACGTCATCCGCATCGAGGTCCCGCCGTTGCGCGAACGTCGCGACGACATCGTTCCGCTGGTCGATGTCATGCTGGCGCGAATGAGCGATCGGCAATCGCGTCCCGTGCTCGGCGTGTCTGCTGCGGCGATGAAGCGCCTGATGACCTATCCGTGGCCGGGCAACGTGCGCGAGCTCGCGAATGTGATCGAGCGGGCGGTCGCCCTGTGCGACCACGATTCCGTCCTCCCCGAAGATCTGGACTTTCCGCAGGAACACACCATCGACACGCTGCTGGCGCAGAGCGCTCAGGGACCGCTGCCGCTCGAAGAACTCGAACGCGTCTACGTGCAGCGAGTGTTGGAGAGCCGCGGCGGCAACAAGGCCGAAGCCGCGCGCATCCTCGGCATCAACCGTCG
>Ga0070664_100002351_pt1 | contig 15198 bp, 10 predicted proteins | sample KBSC73metaG_FD_65863 | JGI IMG/M metagenome (GOLD analysis project Ga0070664, IMG submission 65863) | Corn rhizosphere microbial communities from Kellogg Biological Station, Michigan, USA - KBS C7-3 metaG | ecosystem: Host-associated > Plants > Roots > Rhizosphere > Soil ... | reverse complement strand
GAGATCGTCTGACGCCCTCTCCACCCGCGAAGCGGGGGGAGAGGGTTGGGGTGAGGGGGCGAACGTCCGCGGATCGGAGTTGCTCATCGCGTTTCGCGCTCTGATACGCGCGACACACGTTAACGGCTTGTGGATACGATGCCCCCTCACCCTGTCCCTCTCCCCCGTTCACACGGGGGGGATTCGTTACGAAGAGTCGGGCAACCTCACCCGAGCACCGCTACTCTCACCGTGCGCTCGCGCGGGCCGTCCAGCTCGATCAGGAAGATGCCCTGCCACCGGCCCAGCACCAGCTTGCCCTTCGCGAGCGGCACGAGCCGTGCATTTCCGATCGCCTCGGAAAGAAAATGCGCAGGAGAGTTCCCTTCTCCGTGCTCGAAGCGCACGTCGGGCACCCACGCGTCCAGCGCGCGTTCGACGTCGCCGGTGACGTCGGGATCCCACGCCTCGCCGACGACGATCGCGGCGGTCGTGTGCGGCGTGCTCACGAGCAGGGCGCCGTCCCCGGCGTCCAGCCCCTCGAGCGCCTTCTCGATGCGCTTCGTCACGTCGAACCGCTCGATCTTGCGGCTCGTGCGCACGCGAAGCTCTGAGGCTCCATGCATTCCGCGATCTTAGAGCGATATCCTTCCCCCGTCCGCTGAAAGGGAGGTCATCGATGAGCGCCCGCGTCCTCCGACGGTCCCTCCGATTCTTCCTCCTGGCTCTGCTGGTCACCGGCGGATGGCCGCAGGTCGGCTGCGCGCCGAAAACCGAGAAGGCCGGTTCGACGGGCCCCGCCGCGAAGAACGCCACGATCACGTTCTACGGCTTCAGCATCCTCGGCGAGGTCATGAACAACGGCGTGTTCCCCGCGTTCCAGAAGAAGTGGACGGCCGAGGGACACGGCGCCGTGGAGTTCCGGAGCTCGTTCGGCGGCTCGGGGACGATCACGAACCAGGTCGCCATGGGCGCTCCGGCGCAACTCGCTCTCCTGTCCCTGGAGAGCGACGCCGACCGGCTCGCGGACGCGAAGGTCATTCCCGAGGGCAGCTGGAAGAAGCTGCCCAACGGCGGAGTCGTGAACCGCACGCCCTTCGTCATCTTCGTCCGCAAGGGCAATCCGCTCGGAGTCCGCGACTTCACCGACCTGGCGAAGCCCAACGTGAAGATCGTCCACCCCGATCCGATGACGTCCGGCGGCGCGAACTGGGCGATCGTCGCGGAGTACGGCGCCGGCACGCGTGAGGCCGGCGGCGACGGGGCCGCCGGCGAGGCGCTACTCGGGGGCATCTGGAAGAACGTCGCGTCGCAGGCCTCGTCCGCGCGAGCCGCACGCACCCAGTTCGAGCAGGGATTCGGCGACGCGCTCATCACGTACGAGCAGGAGGCGCTCTACGACAAGAGCCGCGGCAAGCTCCAGCTCGACGTCGTCTATCCGAAGCGCACGATCCTGTCGGAGCACACGCTCGTCGTCGTCGACAAGAACATCTCGGCCGCGGACCGAACCGCCGTCGACGCGTTCACGCAGTTCCTCTGGAGCGAAGAGGCGCAGCGGATCTTCGTCCAGTACGGCTTCCGGAGCGTTCGGGACGACCTCAACGCGGGCCACTCCGAGTTCGGCAAGATCGAGGACCCGTTCCACATCTCCGACTTCGGCGGCTGGCGCCGCGCCAAGAAGGAGATCGTCGACGCGATCTGGAAGCAGCGCGTGATGAAGATCCCACCCAAGGAGTGAACGCCACCGTCGCCGTCGTACCCCCGAAGCGGCGCGCCGCCGTCCCGGCGGGACTCGTCGTCCTCTTCCTGCTGCCGCTCATCCTGATGCCGCTGGCGGCGGTGTTCGCGTTCGCTTTGCGAGGAGGTCCGCGCGCGTTCTGGGGCGCGCTCTCGTCCCCGGAGGCGCTGTTCGCGCTGCGCTTCTCCCTCATGATTGCGTTCGCGACCGCCGTGATCAACGGCGTGCTCGGCACGTTCACGGCGTACGTGCTCTCGCGCTATCGCTTCCGCGGGCAGCGCGTGCTCGGCATCATCGTGAACCTCCCGGTGGCGATCCCGACGGTCGTCGTCGGCACGTCGCTGCTCCTGCTCTGGGGGCCGATCGGGCTGCTCGGCCGCTTCCTCGGCCCGCTCGGGATGCAGCCGATGTTCGCACCGGCCGGTGTTCTCCTGGCGCACCTCTTCGTGACGTTTCCCTACATGCTCGGGGCGGTCAAGCCGGTCCTCGACGAGCTCGAGGAGACCTACGAGGAGGCGGCGTACACGATCGGCGCGACCACGTTGCAGACGTTCCGCTACGTCATCCTCCCGACGCTCAAGGGCGGCCTCTTCGCGGGCGCGCTGCTCACCTTCGCGCACTCGCTGGGCGAGTTCGGCGCGACCGTGATGGTCTCCGGGAATCTGCGTATGAAGACGCAAACCGCGCCGCTCTACATCTTCGCGCAGTTCGAGGCCGGCAACATCGAGACCGCCAACGCCGTCGCCGCCGTCCTCGCACTCCTCTCCTTCTTGATCTTCTTCGTGCTGCTTCGTTACACCGGGCGACGGACGGACGACTGACGTGTCCATCACTCTCCAGGACGTCACGAAGCGCTACGGCGACCAGATCCCCGTGGACCGCGTCTCGCTCGAGGTCCAGGCGGGCGAGCTCTTCGTCCTGCTGGGCGCGTCCGGCAGCGGCAAGAGCACGATCCTGCGCATGATCGCCGGCCTCGTGGACCCGGACGGCGGGACGATCAAGATCGGCGAGCGCGACGTGACGCACCTTCCGCCGCAGGCGCGCGACATCGGCCTGGTTTTCCAGAACTACTCGATCTTCCGACACATGACCGTGGCGCAGAACATCGAGTTCGGGCTGCGGATCCGCGGCGTGAAGTCCGCCGAGCGCCGCAAGCGGCGGGACGAGCTGCTGGACCTCGTCGGGCTCACCGGCCTCGGCGGCCGCTTCGAGAGCCAGCTCTCCGGCGGCCAGCGGCAGCGCGTCGCCCTCGCGCGCGCGCTCGCTTACCGGCCGGGCGTGCTGCTGCTCGACGAGCCGTTCGGCGCGCTCGACGTGAAGATCCGCGTTCAGCTCCGGCAGAGCCTCAAGGAGATCCAGAAGACTCTCGGCGTGACGACGGTGCTCGTCACGCACGACCAGGAGGAGGCGTTCGAGCTCGGCGCGCGCATCGCGGTCATCGACCGCGGGCGCCTCCTCGAGGTCGGGCCGCCGAAGCGGTTGTACGAGAGCCCGCGGTCGCTGTTCGTCGCGACGTTCCTCGGCGCGGGCTCGGTCCTCGTCGGCCGCGCGCGCGGGCACAACGTGGAGCTCGGACCCCTGACGCTCCCGATCCCGATGGACGTGCCGCACGAGGAGGGAGACCGCGTTCGCGTGCTCATCCGTCCCGAGCACGTCGTCCTGTCCGAGGAGCGCAAGCCGAACGCGCCGACGCTCGGCCAGGGGGAGGTCATCGAGGACACCTTCACGGGCGCCTCGCGCCGGATCCGAGTCCGGCTGCCGCCGCTGGCGGGCGGCGTGCGCCAGGTCGTCCCGCCGCTGCACTTCGGCGAGGAGGGCGTCCGGCTCGACGTCGCCGTGCACGCTCACGCGGACCCGCCGCCTCGCAAGCCGTGGGTCTCGCTCGAGGAGTGGCACATCCTCCGCCAGCCCACGCCCCGGCTGCTCGTCTGCGACGAGGGCGAGGGACTCGCGTCCGCGCTCGAGTTCGCCGCGCTACTGCTGCCGGCGCTGAACGGCGTCGCGACGGTGCTCGGCGTCGCGGAGGACGCGCGCAAGCAGGACCTGCTGCGGGACGCGCTCGCGAGCCGCGCCGCGTCCGCGGGGATGAAGGACGCTTCGGTCCGCGTGCGGCGCGGCGAGACCACCGAGCAGATCCTCGTCGAGCAGCGGGACGCGCCCTACGACTTCGTCGTCGCCGGCGCGGGAGAGGTCGAGTCGCTGCGGCGGGGGCGGCGCCGCGCGCCTCAACTCGCGGAGGAGCTCGCGCTGTCGACGACCATCCCTCTCCTCGCCGTGCGCGGGCGGCCGCGACGGTTCGAGAGGATCCTGATCTGCACCGCGATCGGCGAGCCCGGCAAGTCGGACGTGCGCGCCGGCGGCTGGCTCGCGCGCCGCATGGGCGCGGCGGCGACCCTGCTGCACGTCTCGCGTCCCGGGCGGGCGACGCCGTTCGCCGTGGAGCACCTCGAGCGCGGCGTCTCGACGCTGCGCGAGCTCGGCGTGGCGGGGACCTCCGCGATCCGCGAGGACGAGGAGGCGGTCGCCGGCATCCTCGCGTTCCTCCGCGAAGTTCCGCACGACCTCGTGGTCGTCGGCGCGCCGCCCGCGGGAAGCCGGCCGCTGCGCAGCGAGCCCGCCACGACGCGCGTGCTGCGCGAGTGCGGGATCTCGATACTGGTCGTGCCGGAGGGGAGCTGGTGAGAACTCGGCGCTCGGTTACGGATAGAGCTCCCGATACGACTCCGCGTACAACAGCACCCGCCTGACGTAATCGCGCGTCTCGTACAGCGGAATCGTCTCGAACACCTCGTCCTCGGGCCGGCCCGCGTTCTCGCGCGCGACCCGGTGGATGCGCGTCGGGCCGCCGTTGTACGCCGCGAGGGCCATCGTCACCGAGCCGTCGAACTCGTCCACGAGACGCTTGAGGTACGCCGCGCCGAGCTTCGCGTTGACGCCGGGGTCGTAGAGAAACGCGCGGCGGTACCTCGCGCGGAGGACGGACTTCGCGAGGCTCTTCGCCGTCGCGGGCATGAGCTGTGTCAGGCCCATCGCGCCGGCGCGCGACTTCGCGGTCGCGTCGAAGACGCTCTCCTGGCGGACGAGCGCCCGCAGAACGGCGGGGTCGAGCCCGACCTCGGACGCGCGGCCCGGGAGGAAGCCTCCCTCCTCGATGGGGTAGTAGATCCTCCGCCACGCGTCGGGCACGCGGCCTTCCTCGGCGGTTCCGATCTCGGGGATCGCGCGCTTGATCGCGAGCGCCGCGGCCGGGAATCGGCCGAGCGCGAAGTCGGACTGCGCGAGCCGGAGGTCGCGGCCGCGCGACGGCTTGAGCGTGCGGGCCTCCGCCGACGCTTCGGCGAACATGCGCAGGCGCAGCAGCTCGTCGACGCGCGCGAACGCCGCGGTCGCCGTGGACGGATCCCGCACCTCGGGCCGGCTCAGCTTCGCGGGGGTCGGCACGCGCGTCCGCGCCCACTGCGCGTACACGTCTGCGGGCGACGCCGCCGCGAGCTCGCCGAACACGCGCCGCGCCTCGTCGGCGCGGCCCTCCGCTTCGAGGCATCGCGCCCGCCAGTAGGCCAGGCGCCGCGCCCGCGACACCTCTGGGTACAGCGCCGCCGCGGCCTCGATCCGCTCGCGAGCCCCTCGCGCGTCGCCCGAGGAGTAGAGCTTCCAGGCCATCCTCCAGATCGGCTCGAAGCCCTCGGAGCCCGCTCCCTCCTCCTTCACGAGCGCTCGCGCCTGGACGATCGCGTTCTCGAAGTCGTCGCCGTCCGCGAACAGCCGCAGCAGGCGCTCCCGCGCCCCGCGGCGCGACGACACCGGCACGGTCTCCGCGGTCAGCGCCTCGAGCGAGCGCCGCACGGGCAGGACGCGCGGGTCGCTCGCGCCGGGCGGCTCCTCGGCGCCGCGGCGCAGCCGCGCCAGCGCGAGGTCGGCGCGGAAGAGGACGGCGTCGTAGTACGCCGGCGAGCCGTCGTCCCCGATCAGCGCGGCCGTCGACTCGGCCGCCTTCTCCTTCTTGAGCGCGAGCTCGCCGCGGGCGCGCGCCAGCAGGTTCGCGCCGCGATCCCCCGCGGGCCACCCGGAGGGCAGATCGCGCGAGAGCAGCCGCGTGCCGCGCTTCGCGTCCCCGGCCGCGACGAGCGCGCGGCCCAGCCGGCCCCGCTCCGCCGGCGTCAGGCGCGCCTCCGCCTCGGTCGCCGCCCGGCGCGCGAACGCAGGAGTGGACGAGAGCGAGTCGTGCCCGGGAGCCTCGAGCAGGAGGTCGCGAGCCGCCTCGCGGACGCCGGCGTCGTCGTGCGCGGCGAGCCCGAGCCGGATTCGCGAGATCGCCAGCTCCGCCTTCTCGGAGGAGCCCGACACCGAGGGGAAGGCCTGCTTCAGCGCGTCGGCGGCCTCGCGCAGACGCCCGGCGCGCTCGAGCAGGTGCGCGTACTCGGCCGCAGCGCGCGTGCGAAACGCGAACGCCGCCTCGGACGAGAACGCGCCGCGCGCCGCCTCGAGCGCCTCGCCGGGCTTGCCGGAGAGCTCGAGCGCCTGGGCGAGGCGCAGCTGGCGGTAGGGCTCGAGCCCGATGGGAGCGGCGGAGATCCCGGCGAGGTGGTCCGCGGCCTCGGCCCAGCGATCGTGATGGGCGTCGTCGACGGCGAGGAGGAGCGCCGCACGGGCGTCCCACGACGGCAGCCTCGCGCTCTTTCGGATCGCCTCGAGCACCGCCTCGGCCTCGGCGTGCTTGCCCTCCTCGAGCAGGTCGACGGCGCGGGCGAACTCACCGTCGTAGTCGGAGGAGACCTCCGGGATGTCCGCGAGGGCGGCGCCGCCGAGAGCGAAGGCGCAGAGGACGCCGAGGATCCCGAGGCGGATGAGGAGAGTGGACGGGGAGAGGAGCCGACGTTCGAGCTTCGGCTTACGGCTTGCGGCTCTCACATCCCGAGCGCGTCCTGCCGTCCGTCGGCGAGGATGCGCACGAGCTCCTCGTAGAAGAAGTTCGTCTGGGAGCGCACGTCGGGCGGAATCCGTTCGTCGTACATCTGCCGGCTGCGGTCGATGTCCTCGCGCAGACGCTGATAGAGGTTCCCGCCCTCGCGGCCCTCGAGCACCGCGCGCTCGTTGTAGAGCTTGATCTCCGAGACGAGCAGGCGCGCGAATCGACGCGCCTCCTCGTGGCGCTCGTCTCCCATCGCGTCCGCGAGCGGCCCGGCGAGGCGTCGCGGGGGCTGCGGCGCGGCGACGGCGGGCGCGGCGGCGGGAGGAGCGGGAGGCGGAGGAGGCGGAGCAGGCTCGGGCGCGCGCGCCGGAGGCGCGGGCTCCGGCTCGGCCTCCTCGTACGAGAGCGACGGCTCCGGCGCCTCCGCAGCGGATTCCTGGAAGTGGGGAGCGGGCCGATACGCCTCGGAAGCGCGGGCCTCCCCCGGCGACGAGAGCATCATCTCGGAAGCCGACGACGCACCCGAAGGCGGCGCCGTTTCGGGCTCGTCGCCGGTCGTCGCCTCCGGCTCGCCGGCCTCCTCGACCTCCGGAGCGTGCTCCTCGCCGAGCCACATCCCCGCGGGCTCCGGCTTCTTCGCCGTCTCCTGGAGTCGAAGCGAAGGCGACGGCTTCAGCTTGCGCGACGCGAGCCGGTCCACGACGAGGCCGGCGATGAACGTGAGCACGCCGAGGGCGTCGGGATCGAAGATCTCCTCCTCGCCCAGCACCACGTCCGCGTAGAGCGCGCCGGAGATCTTCTCGCGCACGGTCATCGGGATGACGACCGCCTCGGAGGTCTTCGACGCGCGCAGCAGCGTCGTGATCTCGTTCGCCCCCGGCATGCGGATCGGCGTCCCGGACATGACCCGCGAGAGGAGCCCGCCGTCCGTGAGCGGCATCGCGATCTGACGGACCGCGTCGTCGTCTCCGCCGTGCGACGAGAAGCCGACCGCCTTCCACGCGCCGATCGCGCCGCCTCGCGCCACCAGCAGCGCGGCGCGCGACGCGTAGCGGCGGCACTCGTCGAGGAAGCGGTGCAGCACGTCGACCTGCGTGTTCGCCTGGTCGAGACCGCGCGCCGCCTCGATCGAGACGGACGCCGGACGCGGCGGGACCGCCGACGGCGGAGGCGGGAGGATCAGGTCCGACGGGACGACGCCCTTCAAATCCTGGTTGAACCGGTCGAGGAACCCCGCCCAGCGGCGGTCCTGTTCGGTCCGGAGACGATCGAACTCCTCGCGGAGCGCGTTGAACCGCTCGGCGAGTCGCCGCTCGATCTCCGTCTCGAGGAGGCGCAGACGGTCTCCTGTTCCGGAATCGGCCATATTCGGCATTATCGAGTCTGCTTTCGTTCCCGTAAAGTCGTCGGGGAGTTCGGCATCATTGTAAGCCCTTCGGGGAATTGAAGATAGCGCCTGCGGCGTTGACACCCCCGGAAGGCCTATCTAAGATGTCAGACTCTCACGGGAAGCCTGCAGGTAAGGGGGTGAGTGTCCGTGCCTCTGGTCCACGTCAAGGAGGACGAGTCTTTCGAGAACGCGATGCGCCGCTTCAAGCGCAAATGCGAGAAGTCCGGCATCCTCTCGGAGCTGAAGAAGCGTCAGCACTACGAGAAGCCGAGCGCGAAGCGCAAGCGCAAGATGATCCAGGCTCGCAAGAAGATGCTTCGCAAGCTCTCGGAAGAGCGCCGCGCCACCATGTGATTTTTGAAGACGGGGGCGGCGCCGAGGGAGATCCCCTCGAGCTCGGCGTCGTCCTCCGTTTGATTTCCGCTCTGGCTCGAACGCCGCCCGGACGGGCGGCGGTTCTGTCTCTGGCCCCCTCCTCCGACGAAACTGAGGTGCGACGGCGGCTCGCCGAGACCGGCGAGGCCGTCGCGTTCCACATCCGCCACGGACGGCTCCCTCTCGCGGGGCTCGACGACCTCTCCCCCGCTCTCGACCTGCTCGAGCAGTCGGGCGGCGCCGCGTCGCCCGAGGACTTCCGCGGAATCGTGCGCACCGCGCGCGCGGCGGAGGCGGTGCGCCGCGCGCTCGCCCAGGCCGAGACGCCCCTTCTCGCGGAGCGGCGCGACCGCATCCCCTCGTTCGTCGAGCTGCTCGGCCGCGCCGCGCGCCTCTTCGACGCCGACGGCCAGCTCAAGGACGACGCGTCTCCCCAGCTCGCGCAGATCCGCGCGCGGCTGCGCCGCCGCCGCGGCGAGGTCTCGCGCCTGCTCGAGAAGATCCTCGACGACCGGCGCGACGCCGTCGGCGACGCCGTCGTCGTGCTACGCAACGACCGCTACTGCCTGCCCGTGCAGGCGTCCTCGCGCGCGCGGGTTCCCGGGATCGTGCACGACCGCTCCGGGTCGGGACAGACCGTCTTCGTCGAGCCGATGGAGATCATCGAGTCGAACAACGACCTCGCGCTGCTCGCCGGCGAGGAGCGCCGGGAGGTGGAGCGCGTCCTGACGGAGTTCGGCCGCGCGATCCTGGACCAGGCGGACCCGCTGCGGAGCGCGGTCGCCGAGCTCGCCGAGCTCGACGCGCTCGAGGCGCTGGCCGCATTCGGCGAAACCGGCGGCGGAAGGCTGCCGGAGATCTCCGACGACGGCTCCTGGACGCTGCGCGCGGCGAGGCACCCGCTGCTCGACGCGCGGTTCGAGCCGCTTCGCCGCCGCGTGCTAGGCGAGTCTCGCGCGCGCGGCGACGCGGTGCCCCTCGATCTCGACCTGCCGCCGGATCGGCGGCTCCTCGTCGTCTCGGGCCCGAACGCCGGCGGCAAGACCGTCGTGCTCAAGACCGCGGGACTCTTCTCGCTGCTCGCGCAGTGCGGCGCGCCGCTCCCCTGCGCGCCGGGCACGCGCCTGCCGGTGTTCCGGTCCATCGAGAGCGAGATCGGCGACGCGCAGGCGATCCTCTCCGACCGATCGACGTTCTCCTCGTCGATGGAGACGCTCGCCGCGATCCTCGAAAGCGGCGGCGACGGCGCGCTCGCGCTGATCGACGAGATCGGCGGCGCGACGGACCCCGAGGAGGGCAGCGCGCTCGCCGTGGCGTTCCTCGAGGCTTACCTGGAGACGGGCGGACGCGCGATCGTGACGACGCACCTCAACGCGATCAAGACGTTCGCCGCGTCGCGCGCGGACGCGGTCACCGCGGCGATGGAGTTCGACGAGGAGACGGGGCGCCCGAAATACCGGCTCCACCCCGGGCTGTCCGGGCGCAGCCGCGCCCTCTCGGTGGCGAAGGAGCGCGGAATCCCGGAGCCGGTGCTCGAGCGCGCGCGAGAGATCCTCGGAGAGGCGTGGCAGCGCCGGGAGGCCGCGGAGACGGAGGCGGAGCACGCGCTCGAGCGGCTGCGAGCGGCGGAACGCGATCTCGCCGCCGAGCGGCAGGCCGCGCGCGCCGAGACCGCGCGCCTCGAGGAAGAGCGCCGCAGGCTCGCCGCGGAGCGCGAGAGGATGCTCGCCGAGGGCATGGCGGGGTTCGAGCGCGCGCGCCAGGCGCTGTCCAAGAAGGTCTCGGACGAGCTCGAGGCGGCAAGGAGAGAGACCGCCCGGCTCGCGCAGGCGTCCGTCTCGCGGGTCCTCGAGGAGGCGGAGCGCGCGGCCGAGGGGGAGCTCGTCATCGCCGAAGCGCGCGAGGCCGAGGAGCTGCGCTCGCGGACCATCGAACCGGGCGGCCGCGCGCGGGTCCGTGGGCTCGGCGCCGAGGGCACCGTGGTCTCGATCGACGGAGAGTGGGCGCAGCTCGACCTCTCCGGGAAGCGAATGCGCGTGAAGCGGTCGGAGCTGGAGCCCGCGGCGCCGGGCAAGCGTCCGGAGACGAGAAGCGCGAAAAAGTCTTCGGCTCCCGGCTCATCGCTCACGGCTCAGGGCTCCGGCCCGGACGTCGCCGGCGACACCGCCGAGGTTCACCTGATCGGCATGCGCCTCGAGGAGGCCATCGAGGCCGCCGAAAAGGCGCTCGACCAGGCGGTCGTCGCCGGAGCGGCGCGGCTCCGGCTGGTTCACGGCCACGGCACGGGCCGCCTGCGCGACGGCCTGCGCGACCACTTCCGCAAGCACCCCTCGGTCGCCTCGATGCGTAAAGGAGAGAGGAACGAGGGCGGAGATGGCGCGACGATGCTGGAACTGCGGTAGATAGTCCCAAGTCCCAGGTCCCAAGTCGTCTTGTTTTCTCGTGAACTTGAGACCTGAGACTTGAGACTTTCAACTTCATGACCAACGACCTCGACATCAACGACAACGTTCTCGCCCAGCTGCGGAGCGCCGCCGACATCGTCGAGGTCATCGGCGACCACACGCGGCTGAAGAAGGCGGGCCGCTCCTGGAAAGGGCTGTGCCCGTTTCACAACGAGCGCACGCCCTCCTTCACGGTCGACCGCGACAAGGGCCTCTACCACTGCTTCGGCTGCGGCGTCGGCGGCGACGTCATCCACTTCGTGCGCCAGATCGACCGCCTGGAGTTCCCCGAGGCGGTCGAGGCGCTCGCGGGACGCTTCGGCGTTCCCATTCCGCGTCGCGAGCGCCGCGGCCCGCGCGACGACCGGCGCGAGCGTCTCTTCGAGGCCGTCTCCGCCGCGCAACGCTTCTACGCGGAGCGGCTCGCGAGGCCGGGCAATCCAGCCGCGAAGTACCTCGAGGGCCGCGGCGTGCCGCCGGAGGTGTGGACGGACTTCGGCCTCGGCCACGCGCCCGACGCGTGGGACTCGCTGTCGGGCGCGCTCGGCGGTGGGTTTCCCGAGGACCTGCTCGTCGAGGCCGGGCTCCTCCAGCCCCGCGCCGAGAAGAAGGGCTCCTACGACCGCTTCCGCGATCGCCTCCTCTTCGTCGTGCGCGACGAGCGCGGCCGTCCCGTCGGCTTCGGCGGGCGCGCGCTGTCGCCCGAGGGCGAGCCCAAGTACCTCAACTCGCCGGAGACGCCTCTCTTCTCGAAGAAGCGGCTCCTCTACGGTCTCTCCGAGGCGCGCGAGTCGATCCGCCGCAACGACCGCGTCGTGCTCGTCGAGGGCTACTTCGACCACCTCGCGGTGTGGCGCGCCGGCGTGAAGGAGACCGTCGCCTCGATGGGGACGGCGCTGACGCCCGAGCAGACCGAGCGCCTCAGGCGGCTGACGTCGTCGGCGATCGTCTGCTACGACGGCGACTCCGCGGGACGCAACGCGACTCGCGCGGCACTCGCGCTGCTGCTCGGCCACGGGTTCGCGGCCCGGGTCGCGCGGATGCCCGCCGGCGAGGATCCCGACGACCTGCTCCGCCGCGAGGGCCCGCAGGCCGTGGCCGCCCGCATCGACGAGTCTGCCGACGCCGTGACCTGGCTCCTCGAGGACGTCCAGCCCGGGGAGCCGGGGCTCGAGCCGGCGGCGAAGCGGGAGAGGATCGGGCTCGTCCTCGAGGTGCTCGCGGCGATCCCCGACCGCATCCTCCGGTACGAGGAGTACCGCCGCGTGTCGGGCGCCGTCGAGGTCCCGCTCGAGGTGCTCTGGGGCGGTCAGAAGGACGCGGGCCGGCCGGCGCGGATGCCGGTTTCCGAGGCGGGAACGCCGGGGAATAGGCCCGCGTTATCCGAGAAGCCGGCCCCGGCTCCCGAGCGTCGTCTGCTCCAGGTCCTCGCGGCCGGGGGAGAGCACAACTCTCTGATTCTAGGCACTTTGAAGGACGACTGGTTGACGGATCCCCGTGTCGCCCGCATCGTCAAGGTCCTGCGAACCGCTCCGGCGCACTCGGAATCGGTTGATTTTCGCTCGCAGATCGCAGACCTTACGGAGGAAGATCGCACGTTTCTCTCCGGCGTCGCGCTAGAGGAATTTTCCGAGCCGACCGAGAAGGGCGTCGATCAGCTCCTCAAGACACTGGAAATCGGCCACCTCGAGAGCGAGAGCGCTGCGCTGCAGAGGGTGATCAAGCAACGGGAGGCCGAGGGCGGGAGCGAGATTGACGAGCCGATTCGGATGAAGCAGGAAAAGGACCGGCGAATCGCGAAGCTCAAGTCGCGGAAAGGACTCACAGTTGGCAATTGAGGAAAAGTTTCCCGAGGTCGGCGTCCTCCTGAAGGGAGGCCGGGAGAAGGGCTATCTCCTCTACGAGGAGATTCACACGATCCTTTCCGACGAGGCGACCGCCTCTCCGAGGGATATCGAGGACATCTACACGCGCTTCTTCGAGCTCGGCATCGAGATCGTCACCGACCCGGACCGCGCGGCACGTCGCCGCGCCGCCGACGCCGCGGAGTCCTCGGAGGAGGCGCGCGAAGCCGTCGAGAAGACGAACGACCCCGTCCGCATGTACCTGCGCGAGATGGGGACCGTCAAGCTGCTCGACCGCGAGGGCGAGGTCCGCATCGCCAAGCGCATCGAGCAGGGCGAGGCGAAGATCTACCAGGCCCTCGCGAACAACCCGGTCGTGCTCGAGGAGATCCTCAAGCTCCTCGAGAACGCGGGCCGCGACTCGCGCATCGTCACAGAGCTCGTCAACGCTCCCGAGACCGAAGACGACGACGAGGACGAGGAGCCGGCCAGCAACCTCGACGACCGCGCGACGCGGCGGATCGAGAACATCCTGAACAGCTTCCGCAAGATCGGCGCCCTGGACAAGGACATCAAGCGGATGAAGTTCAAGGCGCGCACGATCAAGAAGGGCACGAAGACCCTCGCGCGCATCGAGGCCTCGATCGACAAGAAGATCGCCGACATGGCGAAGCTGATCCGCGCGGCGGACTTCACGCCTGCGGTGCTGAACCGCGCGATCGGCATCCTCAAGGACATCGACCGCCAGATGTCGATCCCCGAGATCACGATCCGGCAGGACACGAACACCCTCAAGAAGGAGAAGAACCCCACCCGGATCGACTTCTACAAGCGGCGCATCGGGAAGTACCGCAAGACCCTTCGCGAGCTCGAGCAGAAGTTCGGCGTCTCGCACGAGGACGTCAAGAAGACGCTGCGCATGGTGCGCGAGGGCGAGGAGGAGGCGGACCAGGCCAAGCACGAGCTGATCGTCGCCAACCTGCGCCTCGTCGTCTCGATCGCGAAGAAGTACACGAACCGCGGACTTCAGTTCCTCGACCTGATCCAGGAGGGGAACATCGGCCTGATGAAGGCCGTCGAGAAGTTCGAGCACCGCCGCGGCTACAAGTTCTCCACGTATGCGACGTGGTGGATCCGGCAGGCGATCACGCGCGCGATCGCGGACCAGGCGCGGACGATCCGCATCCCGGTGCACATGATCGAGACGATCAACAAGCTGACGCGCACGTCGCGGTCGCTCGTCCAGGAGCTCGGCCGCGAGCCGAACGCCGAGGAGATCGCCAAGCGCATGGACATGCCGGTCTCCAAGGTCCGCAAGATCATGAAGATCGCGCAGGAGCCCATCTCGCTCGAGACCCCGATCGGCGAGGAGGAGGATTCGCATCTGGGCGACTTCATCGAGGACCGCCAGGTGCTGTCCCCGATCGAGTCGGTGCTCGTCTCGAACCTGCAGGACCAGACGCGCCGCGTGCTGAAGTCCCTGACTCCGCGCGAGGAGCAGGTCCTCAAGATGCGGTTCGGCGTCGGCGACGGCTCCGAGCACACGCTCGAGGAGGTCGGCCGGTCGTTCAACGTCACGCGCGAGCGCATCCGGCAGATCGAGTCGAAGGCGCTGCGGAAGCTGCGGCATCCGTCGCGGGCGAAGAAGCTGAAGCCTTTTCTCGAGACGATCCGCTGAGGACCGATACGGACTGGCGGGCCGGTGCTTCCCGGATGCCGCACTCGGGGTCAGGCGTGCGTTTCTTCGGAGCGACACCGCTCAGGAGCTGGAGCCGCGCCGCGACCTGAGCTCCGAAAAATGCAGGCCTGACCCCATCGAAGGCGCAGGCCTGACTTGCAGCGTAGTGCTTTCTGTAAGCGACTTAGTCGCCGCGGGACTTGCGGGCCGGTCCTCCGAGCTTCGTGGCGGGGGCCGCGTCAATCGATGCAAGCCCCCGGCGACTTGGCAAACCGGGCTCTTTGTTATATTCATCGGGGTCCATAGCTCAGCGGTCCAGAGCCACCGGCTCATAACCGGTCAGACCCCGGTTCGAATCCGGGTGGACCCACGAACGAGGACGACAGATTGAGGCCATTGACCAACGACCTGAAGACGAAAACGACTGAATCCAGAGGGTGTTCCACAACCGGAACACCCTTTTTCTTTTCCAGCCGCGACCCAAGGAGCGGCGGGCACCGCAGGAGCGCCCGATGAGCGATCTCCTCGGCCAGCTCTACCGCCTGCAGAGCCGGATCCGGTTCGTCCAGGAACGCGAGAAGAAGCGCGACACGGTGCCGGAGGACCTCGTCGAGGTCGACCGGGAGTTCCAGGAGAAGGTCCAGGCCGTCACGGAGCTGAAGCAGCGGCTCACCCAGGCCGAGCTCGAGCGGCGTAAGGCGGACGCCGAGCTCGCCGACCTGCGCGAGAAGCTCAAGAAGTACCAGACGCAGCTCCGGAGCGTGCAGTCGAGCCGCGAGTACTCGGCGGCTTTGAACGAGATCGACGGGGTCGAGCGGCAGATCCGCCAGACCGAGGA
>Ga0070664_100002346_pt1 | contig 15208 bp, 12 predicted proteins | sample KBSC73metaG_FD_65863 | JGI IMG/M metagenome (GOLD analysis project Ga0070664, IMG submission 65863) | Corn rhizosphere microbial communities from Kellogg Biological Station, Michigan, USA - KBS C7-3 metaG | ecosystem: Host-associated > Plants > Roots > Rhizosphere > Soil ... | reverse complement strand
GACCGGCCTTGATCGGCACTCCCATGGTCGCGAAGTACCCCGGGCTCACCGTGCGAACCTCGGCAAACGGTTCAGTCCCCGACTTCGGCCACGGTCGGTCGTCGACCCAGAAGCTCACCGTCGCTCCCGTTTCCTCGATCGGCAACAGGGAGACGACGCCGGCGTGCTGCACGCCCGGAATCGCACGGACTCGCTCGAGCAGCGGTCGGAGCAACTGCTCCGTCGCCGTGTTCTCGCGGGTGTACCGGTTTGGCACCGCGAGTCGCGCCGTAACCACGCGCTCCGTCGTGAGCCCCGAGTCGGTGGACTGGAGTGTAACGAAGGCACGCATGAGCAGCCCTGCGCCGACGAGCAACATGAGCGAGAGCGCGATCTGCGTCACCACCAGCGCCTCGCGGAAGCGGCGCATCTCGGCGCCGGCGGTTGTCTTCACCGTCAGGTCAGCGAGAGCGTGGCGAACGCCGCTGCGCGTCGACTGCATCGCCGGCGCGATGCCGAACGCCAGTCCGCAGAGGACCGCGGCCGCGGCAAGCACCGCCAGCACGCGAGCATCCATCGCGACTGGTCCGACGACGGGCAGCATCGTTCCGCTCAACGTGGCGAGAAGGCGAAGCCCGAGGTACGCGAAGCCGAGGCCGAGCAGTGCGCCCCCGAGTGCCAGCACTACGCTCTCAACGAGTCGTTGTCGCACGAGCTGTCCGCGACTCGCGCCAAGCGCGACGCGAACAGCGGCGTCCTTTCTGCGGGCTGCATTTCGCGCGATCAACAGGTTCGCAACGTTCGCGCACGCGATGAGCAGCACGAGCACGACAGCGCCGAGCAGCACGAGCAGCGTCGGTCGTACTCGGCCGATGACATCATCGCGCATCGGAACGACCGCAGCCGAGCGGTTCGCAACCGCAACCGGATACTCTTTCTCGAGGCGTGCGACAACTCGAACGAGATCGGCGTTTGCCTGCTGCGCAGTGATTCCGGGCTTGACCAGTCCGACGACCGAAATCCAGTGCCACCCGCGCGCACGCGGGTCGAGCGCCATGTCGGGCGGGATGAACGGCAGCCAGAGCTGAGTTTGCAGCGGCCCGAGCGGAAAGTTGAATGACGTCGGCATGACGCCGACGACAGTAAACGGAAGCCCCTCGACGCGGATCGTGCGGCCTACGATGCCGCGATCCGCGCCGTAGCGGTTGCGCCAGAGCGCCTCGCTCACGATTACCACGTTCTGTTTTCCTTTGACGTCCTCATCGCCGAACCAGCGTCCGAGAATCGGTTTGACGCCAAGCATCGGCAGCACCTCGGCGCTCACGTATGTGGCGCGTACGCGTTCGGGCTCTTCATCTCCGCCGAGGATCGCCCCGCTGGCCACGAAGCTGCCGAGTGCCTCGAAGGCGGTGACGTCGCGCTGCCAGTCCTGCCAGTTGAGAACGCTGACGGAGCTTACGGCCTGCTGGCCCTTGACCTGCTCGTAGGCGCGGACGATTCGCGGCGCGTTAGGGTAGGGGAGTGCGCGAAGGAGGACGGCATTCACGACGGAGAAGATGGCCGCGTTCGCGCCGATCCCGAGTCCGAAGGTGAGCAGCGCGATCAGGGTGAAGCCGGGAGTGCGCCGGAGCGTACGAACGGCGAAACGGAGGTCGCGCGCCACATCGTCGGACACGGTGAGGCCGCGAGCGTCCCGCACTTCGTCCTTGTAGCGGGCCATGGAGCCAAACTCCTTTGTGATGAGGGGGCGCATGGCCGCCGGGGCGACACCGCGTTGGAGCTGATGCGCCGTAGCCATATCCATGTGGAAGCGCATCTCCTCGTCCAGGTCGCGCTCGAACGCGCGCCGGTCGAGGAGCAGGCGGACGCGGCGGAGGAAGCGGACAAGCGGGTACGGTACCATGAGTCGTTAGGCAAGACGGAGAACGAGCGACACCGCTTCGGTGAACCGCTCCCAGCTCTGGGTCTCGATCTCGAGCTGTTTGCGGCCGCGGGCAGTCAGCTTGTAGTACTTCGCCCGTCGGTTGTTTTCCGACGTGCCCCATTCCGATGACACGAGTCCGTTGTCCTCGAGGCGGTGCAGCGCGGGGTACAGCGATCCCTGATTGATGAGCAGCGCGTCGCGTGAGACGTCCTGGATACGAAGTGCGACGCTCCACCCGTGCATGGGACCGCTGGCCAGCGTCTTGAGCACGAGCAGGTCGAGCGTTCCCTGGAGGCGGTCGTTCGGCTGTGGCGGCATGGTGACTGGTTCTCCTAGCCTGTCTACAAGAGAGGATACACGCGCTCTTGTAGCCAGGCTAGGGGAGAGCGGAATGTTGTATTGGACCAGGCAATCGGCCCGAGGGTTGCCTCGGCTCCACATCATGCGATCACGTGGCGGTCACGCCTTCGTCGGAATCAGCGGCTACGACTATAAGGGCTGGCGCGGTCGGTTCTATCCGCCGGAGGTGCCGGCGCGGCGCTGGCTCGCGTATGCGAGCCGCCAGTTCAACAGCATCGAGCTGAACGGCACGTTCTACAGCCTCAAGTCGCCCGCCGTCTTCGAGCGCTGGGCAGCGGAAGCGCCGGACGACTTCACCTTCGCCATCAAGGGTGGCCGTTTCATCACGCACAACCTCAAGCTCCGGAACGTCGAGGCATCGCTCGGCAACTTTTTCGCGAGTGGTGTGCTGACGTTGGGGGAGAAAACCGGGCCGTTTCTCTGGCAGCTTCCGGGCACGTATCGGTTCGAAGCGGATCGCCTGGACGGCTTCATGCGACGGCTGCCGCGCGATTCCCTGCAGGGCGAGGCGGTCGCACGCAAGCACGATCATCGGTTGCGGCGGGGGGCGTGCGTGGACCGCGTGGCGGACGCGGAATATCGACACGCCTTCGAGGTTCGCCATCCGACGTATTTCTGCCGGGAGTTCTTCGACCTCCTGCGCGCACACCGGTGCGCGTTCGTGGTTGCCGACACGGCCGGGAAGTTCCCGTATGCGGAAGAGGTGACGGCAGACTTCGTGTATGTGCGGTTGCACGGGTCGCGAGAGCTCTACGCGAGCGGGTATACGGACGCGGAGCTCGACGGGTGGGCGGGGAAGATCGATGGGTGGCGGAGCGAGGGGCGCGACGTGTACGTGTATTTCGACAATGACGCGAAAGTGCATGCCCCGTTCGACGCGATTCGGCTGGGTGAGCGGCTTCGTCAGCTCCGCCAACCGCTTGCGTACCCTAGGACACCGAGGTATATACATAGGACTCCTAGGTGACCCATCCATTGATATGCCCGACTCCACGACCGACTTCCTCAAGGGCACGCTCGACCTGATGGTCCTCAAAACGCTCTCCTGGGCCCCTGCACACGGCTACGGGATCGCGCGCTGGATCGAGCAGTGCACCGATGACGTCCTCCAGGTGGAGGAAGGCTCGCTATATCCCGCCCTCCACAAGCTCGAGGAGCGTGGCCTCATCGTCGCCGAGTGGGGGATTACCGAGCACAATCGCCGCGCGAAGTTCTATCGCCTAACGACCGCAGGCAAGAAGCAGCTCGCCGCGTCGCGCGACTACTGGGCGCGGTTCGCGGGCGCCGTGTTCAAGGTGCTCGAGACATCTCCCACGCCGCGTTGACCGCGAGCCCGTCATGCACGACCCGCAGCAGGCCTCTGCTCCCAATGCCCGCCGCGCCGCCACCTGGCGGCGCTACCTGCGGTTTTGGGGGCCGCGCGCCGAAGCCGATGTGGACGACGAAATCGCGTTTCATACCGACATGCGCGCGCGCGACTACATGGCGCGTGGCATGTCCGAAGCTGACGCCCGCCGTGCCGCGGCCCGCCGACTCGGCGACCTCACGCAGGCGCGCGCCGAATGCATCGCCATCGGTTCCCGGAGGGAACGTCGCATGACTCGGGCCCAGCTCGTCGACGCGTTCGTGCACGATGTCCGGTTCGCCTGGCGGACGTTAGGCAGGCAGAAGGCCTGGACCGCCGTCGCGATCATCACGCTGGCGCTGGGCATCGGGGCCAACACCGCCGTGTTCAGCGTCGTGAACGCGCTCCTCCTTCATCCGCTGCCCTACCCGAACGCCGACCGCATCGCCTTCGTGTATCTCGAGCCGGCGCAGGGCAACAACACCGGTATGAGCGTGGTGGTGCTGCCAGGAATGCCGGTCATCCGCGCCTGGAAGGAGAATGCCCGGTCGTTCGAGGCGTTCGAAGCGTACATGGACGAAGACCGCTCGCTGCGGACGACAGACGGCCCACCTGCCAGCGTCAACGTCGCGTCGGTGCTGCCGTCGTTCAGCGAGTTCACCGGGACCAAGCCGATCATCGGCCGTGTATTCACGTCGCGCGACGTTGCCGACGGCGGGCGCGTGGCGCTACTGAGCGAGTCACTCTGGCGCGGGCGTTATGGGAGCGACCCCCAAATCATCGGGAAGTCGATCACGCTCGACAATCAGCCGTACTCGGTGATCGGTGTCATGCCGGTCGGATACCGGTTGCCGCAGGCCGAGGTGAACGTGAGCGACGTGTGGTTGCCGCTCGACCTCCGTAACGACAGCGCTGCAGTCCGACTCGTTGGGCGGCTTCGTCCGAACGTGACGATGGCTTCCGCGAAGCGGGAGCTCGAGGCGATCTACGCCCGCTCCTCGACAGAGAAACCGAAGTCGCTCGGATCGACCGACTTTGTGGTCAGGCTCGCGGCACCGAGTGAGATGGTGAGCTTCCGTCAGTCGCTCCTCCTGTTATCGGTCGCCGTCGCGCTCGTGCTGCTCATCGCCTGCGGGAACGTCGCACACCTGCTTCTCGCGAAGACGGCCGCGCGACAACGGGAACTCGCGATCCGCGCGGCGATGGGCGCGAGTCGCGTTCGCATCGTCAGGCAGCTGCTCACCGAGAGCCTCCTGCTTGCCGGGGCGGGCTGTCTCGGTGGAATGCTGATCGGGTGGCTCGGCTTGCGCGCCCTCGTCGCGATACGCCCGGATTCCCTTGCCGAGCTGACGGAAGCCCGAATGGACGGGACGACGTTGCTCGTAACCGCGGGACTCGCTGCGCTCACCGCGACGATCGTCGGGCTCCTTGGCACGCTGCAGTCGGCGCGATTCTCGGCAAACGATGCGCTCAAGGCGGGGGCTATCTCGGTGTCGCAGTCGAGGCGGCAGCGACGGCTTCGCTCCGTCCTCGTCGTGAGCGAGATGGCGGTCTCCACGGTGCTGCTCGTCGGAGCAACGCTCCTCATTCGCAGCATCGTGCATCTCCAGACCGTCGACCCCGGCTTCGATGCCTCGCGGCTCTATGCGGTCCGGCTCCCACTCGGGCGCGAATACACAACGGCCGCAGCGCGGCAGGCGTTCCTCACCGAGGTCACGGCGCGAATGCGCCGGGTGAGCGGCGTCGAGGGACTGACGATCTCCACCGCGGTGCCGCCGTGGCGGAGCTTCCTCATCGGCGCGCTCCAGGTCGAGGGCGACCCGCTCCCCCCTGCGGGCGCGACGTCGTTCCTCGACTATAACCGGATCGAGCCTGACTATTTCCGCTTCGTGGGCATTCGGCTGGTCGAAGGGTCGACGATCACGGACACCTCGAAGGCCGCTGGCCAGGTCGTCATCAACGCCGGGTTCGCGAAGAAATATTGGCCTCGGACGTCGGCGTTAGGTCACCGGATTCGCGTCGTCTACAACGGCCAGGGCGACTGGATGACGATCGTCGGCGTTGCCAGCGACGCGCTCACGTCCGGCCTCATGGATGACGCGAGCCGGCCGATGATGTACATGGCGACCGCCGACTACAACGAGCCGGCGGTGCTGGTCCGCGTCGCCCCCGGCGCCGATCCGATCCCGTCGCTCCGCACCGTGGTGGCACAGGCGGACCCGCGCCTGCCGTCGCCTAACGTGAGCAACATCGAGAGCGTGATGCAGCGATCGATCGCGCGGCCACGCTTCACGATGACCCTGCTCGTGGCCTTCACCGGGCTCGCGCTCGTGCTGGCGGCCGTCGGGCTCTACGGCGTGCTGGCGTACTCGGTCGCGCAGCAGACGCGTGAGATCGGCATTCGAATCGCGCTCGGCGCTACGCGGTCCGAGATCGCGTCGTCGGTGCTCCGACGAGGCATACTGATGGCAGCGGTCGGTGCCCTCGTGGGCGTGCTTGGCGCGCGATGGGCGTCGAAGCTGCTCGAGAGCATGCTGTATGGCGTTGGCCGCACCGATCTCGTCTCGTTCGCGATCGGCGTGGCGGTGCTGCTCGCGACGGCACTGGCGGCGTGCCTGGTTCCCGTGCGCCGCGCAGTTGGCGTAGACCCACTCATCTCGATCCGTGCGGACTAGGGGAGTCGTTTCGTACGGACAACGGAGAACCAATCACCCGAGACCCATCACCCATGACTCGCCATGAGATCACGAGACGTCATGGCGAGTTTTCGGTTGTGGGTCCCGGATCATTGGTGTTCGGTCAGCGGTCACCGGCTCACGAGTCTTACGGCCGTGCCCCACGGGTCGCGGGCGAGGATTGAGCCATCCGCCGAGCGCTCGACCGAACCGCCAGACGCTTCGACACTCGCGCCCGCGGCGGACACGCTCGGTGCGTCAGGCATCACCAGCTCCCACTCGACGAGCCTCGCATCCTCGTCGGTCGCGGGCTGCGCTCCAGCCGCCCACGTGTTCGTCCCCAGGTGATGATGGTAGCCGCCCGCCGAGAGGAATAGCGCGCCCGGGTAGCTCCATACAACCTTGTCGAAGCCGAGCGCTTCGTGGTAGAACGCCGCCGCCTTCTCCAGATCGCCGACGTGCAGATGCACGTGGCCGATGCTGGTGCCGTTAGGCATCCCCGTCCAGCGCTCCGTCCCGCCCGCCGCCATCAGGTCCTCCACGTGAAGCGGGATCGTTGCCATCTGCAGCTCACGGCCGGCGTACCGCCAGTCCGTGCGTGGCCGATCCGCGTACACCTCGATCCCCAGGCCGTCGGGATCCGTGAGGTAAAGCGCCTCGCTCACGAGGTGATCCGACATGCCGGCGTAGGCACCGATCTCCGACAGATGCCGGACGAGCCGCCCCAGCGATGCCCGATCTGGTAGGAGAATCGCAAAATGAAAAAGTCCAAGCTGGCCCCGTTTGGGATGCGGCCGGGCGCCAACCCGTTCGCGCAGCTCGAGAATCGGCGCGTCGCTGCCGGCCGCGCCGAGCGCAGCAGCACCCGAGTCGTCGCGCCGCACGACCCGGAATCCAAGGACGCGCTCGTAGTAGGCGAGCGACCGCGCAATGTCCGCAACCTGCAGTCGGACCACGCCGATGTGTGTGGCCGGTGGGAGCCGAAAACGGGGCGCTGCGACGCCGCGGTCCTCAGCTTCTGCGGTGTTCCCGGCCGCGCCAATGGGTTCAAATGACATACCGTGTCCTCAGCGCTCGGCGCGTCGCCGCGCGATGGCGTGATCGATCGAGATCGGCCCGGCGCCCAGCGCTGCGAGCGCGAGCCCCGCTGCACAGTTCATCATCACGAACTCGATCCCCATGGGTACGAAGAATCCATGGTGAATGTGAAAGGTAAGGATGGCGCCCAGCATGTCGCACGCGATCGCAAGCCCTGCGACCCTGGTGAGCAGCCCGAGCAGGACAGCGACTCCGGCGAGCGGTTCGAGCAAGGTGATAATCGGACCGAAAACACCGGCAGCAGGGATCCCCATCTGCCTAAACATCCCGGCAGTGCCACCGGGACCCATCATGAACAGCTTCTGGCCGCCGTGGATGATGAATACCGCGGCGAGTGCAATACGGAGGATGAGCAGTCCGAACGCGAGCTGCCGTTGCGTCGGCGTGGTCGAGAACAGGTTCATGCCGGAGCGTCCCGAAGTTTCTGAGGTTGGCCAACGGTTCGATGGCGGGCACTGCGGTTCCGCGCGTAGCAACGACTGGGCTGCTCGAAGCGTGTGTATGTATGTTGGAGCAGCCGCGACGAAAAAGCGAACCAGTTTCCGCGAAGCCATTCAGATGACTACTGCACCCGCGATATCACCCGCCACCGCAACGCTCACGACGCTTCCCGAATGGCGTGACCTCGCCGTGCACGCCGAGGAGATGCGATCGGTGCACTTGCGGTCCCTGTTCGACGCCGACGCGACGCGCGGCACGCGGCTCGTGGCGAAGGCGGCCGGGCTCTACATGGACTACTCGAAGCACCGGGTGAGGAGCGAAACGCTCGAGCGATTGTTCGCGCTCGCCAAAGCCTGTCGGCTCAACGAGCGGATCGAGCAGATGTTCCGCGGTGATCGCATCAACGTCACCGAGAACCGCCCGGTGCTTCACGTGGCGCTTCGCGCGCCGCGGTCAGCCTCGATCCTCGTCGATGGCCACAACGTGGTCGACGACGTTCACGCGGTGCTCGATCGGATGGCCGACTTCGCCAATCGCGTTCGCAGCGGAGCGTGGACCGGCTTCACCGGCAAGCGCATCCGCACGGTCGTGAACATTGGCATCGGCGGATCGGACCTTGGTCCGGCCATGGCCTACGAGGCCCTGCGGTTCTACTCCGACCGTTCGCTCTCGTGCCGCTTCGTGTCCAACGTAGACGGAGCGGACTTCTACGAGAAGACGCGCGATCTCGATCCGGCCGAGACCCTGTTCATCGTCGCGTCCAAGACGTTTACGACGCTCGAGACGATGACGAACGCCCGCACGGCCCGGGCCTGGCTGCTGAAGTCGTTAGGCGACGACCGAGCCGTCGCAAAGCACTTCGTGGCCGTCTCGACCAACGCCGCCGAGGTGCAGAAGTTCGGGATCGATACGGCGAACATGTTCGGCTTCTGGGATTGGGTCGGCGGACGGTACTCGATGGAGTCCGCGATCGGCCTCTCGACGATGATCGCAGTCGGCCCGGAGCGGTTCCGTGAGATGCTCGATGGCTCGCACCAGATGGACGAGCATTTCCGCACCGCGCCGTTTGACCAGAATCTGCCGGTCATCCTGGGTCTGCTCGGGCTCTGGTATACGGACTTCTTCGACGCACAGACGATCGGCGTCATGCCGTACAGCCAGTATCTCGCACGGTTTCCGGCCTACCTGCAGCAGCTCACCATGGAGAGCAACGGCAAGCACGTCACCGTCAGTGGCGCGCGCGTGAACTACGAGACGGGGCCGATCTTCTGGGGCGAACCGGGCACCAACGGGCAGCACTCCTTTTATCAGCTGATCCATCAGGGGACGAGACTGATTCCGTGCGATTTCATCGGCTTCACGCAACCGCTGGAAGACATCGGTGATCACCACGATCTCCTGATGGCCAACATGTTCGCGCAGACCGAGGCGCTCGCCTTCGGCAAGACGGCCGAGCAGGTGAAGCGAGAGGGGGTGCCCGATGCGCTGGTTCCGGCGAAGGAGTTCGACGGCAACCGTCCCACCACGACCATTCTCGCCGAGCGGCTCACCCCCGCGACGCTCGGCGCGCTCATCGCGCTGTACGAGCACGCCGTCTTCACGCAGGGCGTCGTCTGGAACATCGACTCGTTCGACCAGTGGGGCGTCGAGTTGGGCAAGGTGCTGGCGCTCAGGATCGCGCCGGAGCTCACTGGCAAGGAGGCGGGCCGGCTCGGCCACGACAGCTCGACGAACGCGCTGATTCATCGGTACCGGAGCGAGCGCGGGCGCGCCTGAGCCTAACGGTGCATCATCGGCTCGCCTCGCGCCAACGCGATGTGGTGCGGCGTGTGATGGTTGCCTAACGTCAGCAGCCCGGCGAATCCCAGCCCGCGAATCTTGGCGACGGTTTTCGCATCGCCGGGATTGGCCGCGGTGACCACCCAGCGCACGCCGCCGGGAATGTCCTCGACGCTCGAGCGGTATGGTCCCTCCATGCCCAGCATCGCGGAGTGATTCCGCAGCATCGCGCGGATCGACTCGGCAACGTGTCCGTCGCCCGTCACGTCCATGGAGGCGCCGCCAGCGACGCTCGTTTGTCGCGCCCGCGCCCCGAGTGTCACATCGTTCATCACCATGAGATGCTGCCGAAGCGCCTCGATGTTCACTTTGGACCAGTCTGTCGTGGAGTCGGCCTCCAACATCGCGACGATGGCGGCCATCGTCGCATACGCCGCCTGGCCCGGCGGGATGGCGCCTGCCGAGCTGGCGCCCGCGTGACTCGCGTGGTCCATGGCGCTTTGTGCCCGACCCGGAGTACCCATGACGGCGAGTCCCAAGGTGATGGTGCCGCAGGCAATGATAACGATTCGCATAAGTCCCCCTGAGCAAGTACCGCAACGTTAATTCGGTATCCGCCGCCGAGGTGAGACTTCTGTCACTTCGCGCGGGCCGGGTTCCTCCTATCGTGATGCGTGCGGACCACACGCCAAATGATCGCTCTCGACCGACTGAAGACCGTGTCACTCTTTGCGGCGCTACCGCGAAGCGCGCTCCGCATCGTTGCCGACCGCGCCGTAGAGCGCCGGTTTGCGACCGGGGACATCCTTTTTCGCGCCGGAGACACGGCGCCTGGGCTTCTGGTGGTGCTCGAGGGCAAGGTGCGAGTCGTCCGGAAGGCGGCCGACCGCGCGCAGGTCGTGCACGTCGAACGCGCTGGAGGAACGCTTGGCGAAGTGCCCGTGTTCAGCGGCGGTGGTTACCCGGCAACCGCGTTCGCTGCCGAGCCGACCGTATGCGCGCTCATCGGCCGCGACGTGCTCCTCGCCGCCGTAAAGACGAATCCGGAAACCGCGTTCGTGCTGCTCGAACGGCTCAGCCGGCGCGTGCGTGAGCTCGTCGAGCGACTCGATCGTGCGTCGCTCCGTCCGGTTTCGGCACGACTCGCGGAGTATCTCATCGGGCGAGCCGATGCGCGTCACCGGGCGGTGATCGCCATCGGGATGACGCAGCAGCAACTCGCCGAGGAGTTGGGCACCGTGCGGGAGGTGGTCGTGCGCGAGCTGCAGGCGCTGCGCGCGTCTGGGCTCCTGCGCGCCCTCGGCAGCGGGCGATTCGAGATCGTCGACGCGACCGCATTGCGAGCGCGAGCTCGTGAGGGCGCCGGCCGTGGTCGGAAGATGAAGGTCGAGCGCCGCGATACGGCGGACGCGACGTAAGCGGAGCGTCATCGCCTCGCTCTGCGCCGCCGGGTAGATTCGGTTCGGTGGGAAGCAGCATGTGGCAGATGCGCATGATCGCGCTTGGCAGTCTGGCGGTGCTGGTGGCCGCCGCGCCCGGCGGACGAACGACGGGTCCGGCGGCGTCGTACCTCTTTGGCGGGCGAATCATCGCGGCGGACAGCGGCTCGCTCGACGGCGTGCACGTCATCGCGACCGACGAGCGCGGTACGTACGAGGCGTTGATCGACTCGTCAGGCACCTTCGTTGGGGCGTTCCCGACCCAGCCCTCCAGCCGGGTCACGCTGCGTGTCTTCAGCGATTCGGCCGCGCCGCGCTATCACACGAGCGTGGTCACGCTCGGGTCTGGAGTCCCGGGCGAGGCTGCGCGAATCGTGCTGCTGCCCCGACGCTGGCGGATTCGCGGCGGGCCGTTCGACGCCCGTGAGGTGCCGATCGACCCAACGCGTGCGACCGCGCGGTTCGGCGACGGTCCCGGCTACTGGCGTTTGAGTCGCCACTCTGGACGAGGCGTGAGTTGGGTATCGGACAGCTTTCCAATCCGCGTCGCGTTTCGGCACACACCCGGCGATCCATTCATTTCACCGAACGACTCCGTTCGCTTCTGGGACCTGGCGACGTCACTCGAGCGCCTGCTCGGCCGCAACCTCTTCCGGCCCGCGTCGTTCGAGGAAGTCGACGCCGGAGCGGATGGAATTTTCGTGACGGTGAACAGAAGAATGGCGGCCGCCGGCAAGACCTACATCACGTACGACGCCACGGGCCGCATCTATGAGGCCCTGCTCACCGTGAGCCAGCACGCCTACCTCGGCGAATCGCGAGTGGCGATGCACGAGCTGCTGCACGCGATCGGCTTCGGCCACACCGGAGGCTGGCCGTCGATCATGGGGCCTAACGCCGCTGGCGTCGAGCTCCCGACGGCCGAGGATGTGGCGTATGCCCAGCTGTTCTACGCCATCACACGGATACAGCGAGATCGGGAGGCGCCGTTCGGCATCGCCGAGTCGGCGCGTTAGGCGGCCGGCGACGGGGCGCGGAGCTCGTCGATCATCTGTGCTGCGATGTCGGCTCGCTCACCCTCGAGCATCGGCTTGGCGGCCTGAAGCAGCGCGAGCGCGTTGGCGATACTGCGTGCCGCGCGCGATTCATCACCATCGGCGCGCGCGCGTAGCGCATCCATGTGAAGCAGTGCGGCTACGGCGAACGCGCGGCGGGCATCCAGGACCGGGCTGCCAAGCAGCATCAGCAGCGTCGCGGGGTCGAGAGCGTTCGCCATGGCGAGGTCGAGGCCGACGTTGCGCATCTCCTCGCGGATCTGGCCGTCGGCCTGCGCCGTGGCACCTCCGACGATGAGCTCCCGTAGGCGGGAAAGGATCTGTCGGAGGGCCTCGATCTGCCGGAGCAGGTAATCACGCTTTTCCATGTTCCATCCTGTGCGGGACGCCGCGGTGGCGCAACGCCCGCAGTAACGGCTTGCACAACCCTTCCACCCACTCTGCCGTCGTTTCAGCTTTAGACCATGGCGATTCCGCAACTTCGCCCACCTGACGAGTCCGACCATCCTGCTGCAGTGCAACCGGTTGGCGGCGCGAGCGTGACATCGGTGGTGCCACGGGTTCCGATCCACAAGGAAGACCCGAACAAGCAGATCCAGCTCGACCGCATGAAGCGGCGGGCAACCGGCCTGCTCGTTGGCGCCACCGTTCTATTCATCGTGTCGCTGCTGCTGGAGCGACAATTCCCGTGGCTGGGCTTCGTCCGCGCGACGGCCGAGGCGGCGATGGTGGGCGGGCTCGCGGACTGGTTCGCCATTACCGCCCTGTTCCGCCATCCGCTCGGCATCCCGATCCCGCACACCGCCATCATCCCGAGCCGCAAGGACCGCATTGGTCGCAGCCTTGGCGGGTTCGTGCAGAACAACTTCCTGTCGCGCGAGGTGATTGCCGCGCGCCTTCACGGACTGCGAATCGCCGAGCGGATCGCGAAATGGATCAGTGATCCGGACAACAGCCGGCGTATTTCGCACCACGTCGCCTCCGGGCTGGCGGGTACGGCGCAGGTTCTGCGCGACGAAGACGTGCAGGCGATGATCGATCGCGCCGTGGTCACGCGTGTACGGAAGACGCAGGTCGCACCGGTGTTAGGCAACGTGCTGTCGCTGCTGACGGCGGACAATCGCCACCAGGAGCTGCTCGACGAGGCGCTTCGGCTGATAACGGAAGGCGTTTCGCGCAACGAGGAGCTCATCCGCCAGCGCATCCGTGAGGAAAGCCCGTGGTGGCTTCCCGAAGCGGTGGATGATCGCATTCATGACAAGGTCGTCGCGGCCATCGAGAACACGCTGCGGCAGGTGGCCGCGGATCCGGGGCACCCGTTGCGCGAGCGTTTCGACCGCGCGCTGACGAGCTTCATCGAGAAGCTGCGGACCTCACCGGAGGTGATCGCCCGGGCGGAGGCGATCAAGGAAGACATGCTCGCCAATCCCGCCGTCCGTCAGTTCTCGGCCACGATCTGGGGCGACGCCAAGGAGGCGCTGGCGCGTTATGCGGATCGCAAGGAGACGGATCCGCCAGGCGCGGTAGAGCAGGGGCTCATGAAGCTCGGCACCGCGGTGCTGAGCGACGCCGAGCTGATGGCGAAGGTCGACCACTGGATCCTGGACGCCGTGCTCTACGCGGTGGACCAGTTCCGTGGTGAAGTGGCGCAGCTCATCTCGTACACGGTTGGTCAGTGGGATGCGGAGGAGACGTCCAAGAAGATCGAGCTGCAGATCGGGAAGGACCTGCAGTTCGTGCGCATCAACGGGACCTTGGTCGGCGGGCTGGTCGGGCTGCTGCTGTACTCGATCTCGAAGTTCTTCTAGGCCGTCCGACGGTTACGTGCCTGCCGACGGTAGACCGTCCACCCGCCGCCGGATGGCCAGCCTGTCCGGTTCTCTACTCGACTCGCATTGCGCTGAGGGGATCAACCTTTGCGGCTCGCCGCGCCGGGATGTAGCAGGCGAGCAGCCCTGCCGCCGTCAGCACCGCCACGACCCCCGCGAACGTCATCGGGTCACGTGGCTGCACCTCGAATAGCACCGCCCCGATGCCCTGCGAAACAAAGGCGCCCAGTCCGAGGCCTAACGTCATCCCGATCGCGAGCTGGATGATGCCCTGGTGGAACACGAGCCGCAACACGTCCGCTGTCCGCGCGCCGAGCGCGATGCGGATTCCAACCTCTCGCGCGCGACGGCTGACGGAGAACGCCATCACGGCGTAGAGCCCGATCGCGGCCAGCAGCAGCGCTGCGACGCCGAACACCATGAACAGGGTGCCGAACACCCGGATGTGCCAGACACTCCGGTCCACCGTCTCGGTCATGGAGAGGACCGAGAAGATCGGCACGTCGGGGTCGAGCGACGCAACCGCCGCGCGCACCTGCGACGTCATGGTCATGGCGTTAGGTGCTCGAACGGCGACGCTCACGAAGCGCTGTCGGTCCTGGGTCAGCGGGATCAGAATGCCGGCGTCGCGTGGGTTACTCGGGTCGCCGGTGAATATGTCGGGAACGACGCCGACTACCGTGCGCCAGGGCTGCGTGGACTTCGCGCCGCCAAGGCGGATTCGTTTCCCGATCGGGTTCTCGGATGCAAAGTGCTTGCGCGCGAACGACTGATTCACGACGACGACCGGAACGGACTCCGCCTTGTCGTCGGTCGAGAAAATGCGGCCCTGGACCGCGGCGACGCCGAATGTCGGGAAGAAGCCAGCCGACACGGTCAGCGATTGTGTGGAGGGATAGTCTTGGTCCTTCTGGTACTGCTTTCCTTCGATCGCCACGCTCAGGCCCCCGCAGCACATCGTGGGTAGGTCTGAGGAGAGTGACACTGCCTGAACGCCTGGCAACGCGGCAAGTCGTGGCGCGAGTGCCTCGAAGAAGGTCACCTGAGCCGCCGTGTCGGTGTGCGTCTCCGGGAACCCGACTCGGGCCGTGAAGATGTTCTCGGTCGTGATGCCGGGGTCGAGCGTGCGCAGCTTGATGATGCTCTTCACCATGAGCCCCGACACGATGAGCAGCCCGCACGAGAGTGCGATCTCGAGGACCACGAGCGCGCGGCTCAGGCGCCCGATACGAAAGCTGGACGCGCCTCGCGACTCGTCCTTGAGGATCTCGTTGATGTCCGCGC
>Ga0070664_100002343_pt1 | contig 15223 bp, 14 predicted proteins | sample KBSC73metaG_FD_65863 | JGI IMG/M metagenome (GOLD analysis project Ga0070664, IMG submission 65863) | Corn rhizosphere microbial communities from Kellogg Biological Station, Michigan, USA - KBS C7-3 metaG | ecosystem: Host-associated > Plants > Roots > Rhizosphere > Soil ... | reverse complement strand
ATGAGCTTGAAGAGAAAGATCATCATGGAAAAATATAGAGATGCGATTGAGAGAATTTATGCGTAAATAATTTTCATTGAATTTTTTTTTTGACTCGCTGTAGCGCATGTGGCATCACCGGTTGTGTCACTCACTTCGGGCGTTCTGAACTTTATTGAGCAAAAAACTTCGAGTAGCCTGCGAAATACGAAGATTGTATCTGATGATTTATTCCCTATTGTATAAAACGCTTACAATAAACATTATAGCTTCTGTTTACAGCTATATATTAGCCACTGTATTTAATACCAATATTGTGAAGGCTTGCAACCGTTATCCAAATTTTATTATAAGGGTGCTATATTTTAATCAGGGTGTTATCAGTGATCGCATATACTGTATCATGAGTAGTGGGATCTATGCAACACAACCCGGTAAACTTGCTGAACGCAGGAAGCACAGCATACTTCTTTCCAAAATAGTAACAAGGAAAATTCAACATTTGCCTTATACCGCTTCTTACAGAAACTCCTGGATGTATATGACCGGAGAATAAATAGTTTTCCGAATTTTTTTCATCATCTAACTCCGCTATATCATGAATAAAAGAAAAATTTTCTATGTGTAATTTTTTTCTTTTCACTGTAATTCCTGCTTTTTCATACCATGCGTCAGTAAGTATATCATGGTTACCTTTAACCAATACAACTTCAACACCGGGAATATCATTGCGCCATTTGAGAAAAAGATTCATCTCTTTATTCTCACGACTATGAAACATATCCCCGACAATTATCACTCGCTTTGGTTGATAAAACTGTATTTCGGCAAATAATCGTTGAAGGTCTTCTTTAAAAATATTTTGCGGCACTGCAATTCCTGATTTTCTGAAGTGACCGGTCTTTCCAAAATGGAGATCAGAAACGATCAATGCATTTTGTTCTTCCCAATAAACACAACGTTGCAACGATAACCAAAATGTATTCTTATAAATAATATGATGAACAAAGCTTTTCACGGCAACAAAAGTAATGCATACATGAAGCATTTACAAAGCGCAAAAATTTTTAAATTGTTTAATAAAAATTATCGCGAAGCAGAAGTTAAAACATCCTTGTTTGGATGAACAAGATAAAGCGGATTATGATCAGGAAGATTTTGAAAATGCAGGTCAATTACAAAAGGATATTGTTTCAATTGATTTGTGTCAACAATATAAAAATTGCCGGGAGAAATGGCAGAAGATTTTTTTAAAACTTCATTTCTACCTGTTGTCAGATAAAAACTGAAACCGTCGAAGTTATGCGTGTCGGCATTGTTTAATATGAAGAGTTGTTTTTGTTTCGTAATATCCAGAATTTTTTTTGCATCATTCTTTGCCTGTAAAGTTTTCTCACCTCTATGCGGCAGTACAAACCAGTTGAATGAAATTCTTGCCAGCACAACTGCACCAAGAAACGCATAAACCGCATACTGTTTTTTAAATGATATAAAAGCACAAATGCCAAGCATAACAATGAGGAAAGCAATTTGCAAAAAAGGATATTCCAACACATCAACTGTTTTTGTAAATAGCACAATCAAACTTGCCAAAAACATGATCACACATGCACTTATCATTATAACATTAATAACTTTTCGCTGCCATGCATCTTTATTTAGATTGAAATAAAAATAAAATGTAATTCCGTAAACCAAAGGCACAAACATGAAAACATATTTTGGATATACATCAACAGAGAACCAATAGATGGGAATATTTGCAACAAAAATCCAAACCATGTATTGAACAAATTTATTTTCCTTGAGGATGCCCCAAAAATTTTTTTGAAAACATGCGATCAAAAAAATTGTCCAGGGAAGAAAATGATAAAACATTTCAAAAGGAAAAGTAAACCCATGTTTTATTGTCGCTCCAAAACCGTATTGAATAAAAGTTCGTTGAGCGCTTTCGTTAAAAAGTTTATTAAAAAGAATTTCCGGCGAAAAATCATTATTGGAAAAATAACTGAAGTAATAAGAGCCGAGCAGTAAAATAAATATCCCCAAGCCAACAAAATTTGGAAGAGTAAACAATCTTTTAAAATCTCTTTTAAAAATAAAATAAGTAATAAGAGTGATCCCCTGGAAAGCAATAGCAGGAACGCCTTTCAACAGGAACGCCATTGCACATACGATGTAAGAAGAAATAAAAAGCGCATAATATTTTTTCCTTTGTCCAAAATAAAATATCATCATCATGTTTGTGTAAACAGCCAAAGCAAAAGTTGTATCGATATAACCATACAACGATTCATATATCAGCAATCTTCCGTTACTCATGTACGCAAGTGCAGTAAAAAAAGCGACAAGATGATTGGTATATTTTTTTGTAAAAAAATAGATCAGCAATCCCATTACAAAAACAGCAACGATAACTTGTAAGCGAAACGCAAACATCGAGTAATCGCCAAACAATTTAAAGTATGCAGCAACGATCCAATTATAAAGCGGAGGTTTGTTCAAATAAATTTCTGCATTGATGGTGGGAGTAATGTAATTGTGCGAGATCATCATTTCCGCAGTAACAACTGCTCTTCTTGATTCATCACTTTCAGGATCTAACGGCAGATAACCGAGGTGTGATAAATATGCAATCAGCAATCCGGCAATGCAAATAAATTCGAGAAGCCGGTTGCGGCTGGTTAAACTTTTATTCTTTGTTTCTGAATTAAACGTTGATGTTTTACTATATGCAGCAGTAATCTCCATGGACAATGATGAATGCCGGTCAGCAAATGTTGATTCTAAAGATGCAATGATAAAAATTTATGCTGACATCATAAAAGCTTCGATATAATAACTTCCAATTTCGAAATTTAAAATTTATAACTGCAAATTATTTGTACGTCGAATACAATTACGCATTTTCGTAATTGCTGAATAAAGAATAAGGCGTAAAAGTGAGTGACACAACGAAGTTTAATAATAGCAATGCGGCTAAGTGCAAATATTAATCTTCCAATTGATGCTGCATTCTTTGAATTCTGTCCTCCAGTTTTTCTGAAGAAAGATTGTAACGGCTAAGACCATCAACGATGATCGGAAAAGAAAGCGGCGTAAGTTTTTGCGGAAAAGTAATGATGATCTTATTGTTTTTAATTCGTTGCAGTGCATTGCGCAAACGTTGCTCTTCCATTTGTTGTGCGAACACTTCATTGTATGCCTGACGCAATAAAAGATTATTTGGATCGTGTTCGGTTAACACTCTGAAAAGCAGTCCTGCTGAGGCTTGCAGGTGACGAGCTTTTTTTTGTTCGCCCGGATAACCCTGAAATATCAAACCACCGATCACAGCAATATCACGAAATTTTCTGATCGCCATTTCAACGGCGTTCACACTTTTTTGTATGTCGGCAATTAAATTTTCAGTGGTGAAAAGTTCTGCAGTATTTGTGTCATCAACCGGAATCGGTTGATCACTTAACAACTCAAAACCATAATCACTCATTGCAATGGAAAAAGTAATTGGTGTTATTTTGCTGATACGATATGCAAGCAACGAACTCATTGCTTCATGCACCTGCCTTCCTTCAAAAGGATACACGAGCAAATGATATCCATCTCTGTCTTCGATGTGCTCAATCAATAATTCATTCGCCTGTGGAATATGTGATAATTCTTTTTGCAACTCAAACAATAGTTGCAAACTTTTTAATTCAATTTCATCCAGTTTATTTTCAGCAACTTTATTAAAAGTTTTACGCAACATCATTCCAAGATTCGCTGTAAGACTCATTCTCCCGCCCATCCAGCTTGGAACGATAGATTTTTTTTGTTTTGATTTTCTTACAAAAGCAGTCATGTCTTTTATTGTTACCAACTCAAGATTATAACCGCCGAATGTAAACACGTCGCCTGTTTCAAGCCTGCTGATAAAATATTCTTCGATCACACCGATATAACCGCCGCTCATGAATTTCACTTTCATCATCGCATCACTTACGATGGTTCCAATTTGCATTCGATGCCGCATTGCAATGCCGCGGTTACGAATGCGAAACAAACCATTATCCACTTCCACTTTTTTATATTCATCATAATTCTCCAAAGCTTTGCCGCCATTGGTAAGATGATACAACACTTCAAACCATTCCTCATTTGTGATCTCGCTAAAACAATAAGTTGTTTTTATTTCTTCAAAAATTTCTTCTTCCAAGAAACCTTCACCGATAGCAAGTGTACAGAGATATTGTATCAACACATCAAAACACAATAACATCGGTTCGCGACTTTCAATCACATTTTCTTTGATAGCTTGTTTTAATGCAGCGGCTTCTAATAATTCGAGTGAGTGTGTCGGAAGAAACCAGATTGTACTTACATCACCGGGACGATGACCACTTCGACCTGCACGTTGTAAAAATCTTGAAACACCTTTTGGCGAACCAACTTGTATCACCGTATCAACTGGACGAAAATCAACACCAAGATCGAGGCTTGCAGTGCATATAACCGCTTTCAGTTTTTGTGCATGCAATGCTTCTTCAACCCATGTGCGCAATTCGCGTTCAATACTTCCGTGATGCAATGCAATTGCTCCGGCAAGCTCCGGCGCGATCGTTAATAATGTTTGATACCATCGTTCACTCATCCCACGCGTATTGATGAACACAAGTGTTGTGTTGCTTTCTTCAATAATGCTCACAATCCTGTCAGCGAGTTTCAAACCAAGATGACCTGCCCACGGATATTTTTCTATTTCAGAAGGAATGATAGAATATACATCTGTTCGCTTATTGAGATTTGCTTTGATGATAATTCCAGCCCCCTCTAAATCTCCCCCGGCGGGTGAGACTTTTTTATACTTCAATGGCGCTAATAAAACTTCTTTTGCTTCTTCAAGATTTCCGATTGTTGCGCTGATGCCCCACACACATAAGTTTGTAGTTTGTCCGCAGGACTCTGCGAGTGGTTTGTCCTCAGGACTCTGTGAGTGGTTTGTAGTTTCTTTTGCGATTTCTTCCTCTGCAACCTGCAACCTGCAACTTGCAACATTAACAACTCTGCTGAGCGCCAATTCAACCTGCACGCCGCGTTTACTTCCAAGCAATTCATGCCATTCATCAACAGCAATAATTTTTAGTTGCTTGAAAATTTCAGGATAGCCTTTTTGTGCAAGTAACAAATGCAAACTTTCAGGAGTAATGATCAGCACTTCAGGCATGTTGCGTTTTTGTTGTTGCCGCTCTGCAATGTCTGTATCACCATTGCGCACACCAACTTTCCATTGCATATCAAGATCAGCAATTACTTCTTCTATTGCACGTGCAATATCTTTTGCCAAAGCACGCAGCGGCGTTATCCAAAGTAATTGCAATCCATTATTTTTTTTCGACGCATAATTTTTTGGATGCTCATCTATAAAACGAATCAGTGCACCCATAAAAACAGAAAATGTTTTTCCGCAACCTGTTGGCGCATTTACAAGACCGCTGTTGCCAAGCATCAACTGTTGCCATGTCTCCTCCTGAAACTTAAATGGAGTAAGGCTTTTAGACGTGAACCATTTTTTGATTATGTTATAACCTGTTGAGGTTTGAAGATTCATTTTTAAATTTTTTATGAGCCCGGCTTTAGCATTTCACCCAGAGAGTTCACAAACAGCACTGATTTTTTCTTTGAGCTTCTATGCATTGCTCATTTTAAATCCGAACGTACAAGTGAGTGACACAACATAAGTTTCATAACAGTAATGCAGCCGGTAACATAAAACTCCAATCACGCAACCGTCGTTTCCTGGCTTGTTTGAAGTTGATACAACTCTGCATAATATCCGTTAGCGGCAAGCAATTCTTCGTGTGTGCCTTGTTCGATGATCTCACCTTCATCAAGAATAATTATCTGATCAAAATTTAAAACAGTGAAAATTCTGTGCGTAATGAGAATTGCAGTTTTATTGCCGAGCACAGAATAAAGATTGTTGATGATCTGGTTTTCTGTTTTCGCATCAACGGCACTGAGACAATCATCAAAAATCATTATCTGCGGCTCTTTGATGAGTGCACGTGCAATGGAGATACGCTGCTTTTGACCGCCGCTTAACGTAACGCCACGTTCTCCAACTACAGTCTCATAACCGTTTTGTAAAGTGATAATTTCATTGTGTATCGCGGCATTTTTTGCGGCACTGATTATTTGTTCCTGTCCGGGCTCTTTCTTCAAGCCAAAACTAATATTGCGGCCAACCGTATCACTGAAAAGAAAAATATCCTGCGGCACATAACTAATATTATCGCGCAATTGGTGCAAAGGAATGTTACGAATATCTTTTTCGCCGATTGTTATGCGGCCTTTATCAGGATTATAAAAGCGCAACAGCAGTTGTGCAAGTGTAGATTTTCCGCTTCCTGTTCTTCCAAGAATTAAAACTTTCTCGCCTTCTTTTACCGTTAATGAAAAATTTTTCAGTGCCTGTATTCCTGTATGTGCATAAGTGAAGGAGATATTATCAAAAACAATATCACCTTTCAAATGTGTTTCTTTGACAGATACCGCAGGAGATTGTATTGTTGGCTCAGTATGCAAAAATTCGTTCAATCTTTTTTGCGAAGCGGAGGCTCTTTGTATAAGACTTGCAACAGAACCAATTGCCGTAACCGGCCATGTAAGCATGTTGATATAAATTACAAACTCAACGATGATGCCCATTTTAGACGGATCTGCAAGCGCCATTTTTCCACCAATTAAAACCGTAAGCAATGTGCTGAGACCAACAAGCAGCGTCATGCTTGGAAAAAATATCGCTTCAACCTTTGCAAGACCGACAGCATTTTTGCGATAATCTTCACTGTTCTTTTTAAAGAAAAGTAACATTGCTTTTTCCTGCACGAAAGATTTTATCACACGAATGCCTGAATAAGATTCCTGCGCATGTGTTGTGAGATCACTCAACAGCCTTTGCACTTGCTCGCTTTTTTTGTGAATAACCGTATTCACAAAATATATTGTAACGGCAAGCAAAGGCAAAGGCGATAAAACGATCAGGCTCAAATACGCATCTTTTCGAAACATGTTCACGAGACATAGTGCAATCAATGAAACAAGATTTACAAAATACATCAAAGCAGGTCCCATATACATGCGCACACGGCTAACATCTTCCGAAATGCGATTCATCAAGTCGCCTGTTCTGTGTGTTTTAAAAAAGCCAGCATCAAGCTTTTGATAGTGTTCATACACTTCATTTTTCATATCGTATTCAATGTGCCTGCTCATCACGACCAATGTTTGCCGCATCATGAACATAAAAAAGCCGCGCAGCAATGCAAGCACTAAAATTGTAACACTGCAGATCAAAACAAGTTTGGAAAAATTCATTGTTTGCACCCACAATACAAAAGCATTCACAACCTTATTATATGCTTCATGCGAGTGAGAAAGTTTTGCGCCCGGCAAATGCTGTTGCACAGCAGTTACAACATAGCCTGTTATTTCCGGGGCAAGCACACCAAAATAGTTGGATGCCACTACGAAAAAAATTCCGATGATAAAACGATAACGATATTTCCAGAAATATTTATTAACTGCTGCGAGATGTTTCATTCTTCAGGTTTATTTTTTTGAGCCGGGCTGTTGTTCTTTGCCTCAGCGCCTGTTTCGTCGCACTCTTCATATGAAGGTAATTCTACTTAGTAAGTTGGAACCACATAGATACAATAGAAAAGAGAAGAAACACATAGAGAAAAAACTATGTGATAATCTATGTAACTATGTTTCTATGTGGTTCAAAATATTCTACCTTCATTTGCCTGTGTGTAAAGTTGTTTTCATGAATGATTGTGCGGCAACAACTCTATTCAGGAATTTTCAGCTACTCAATTTTCATCCAATAACTTCAAAAAAAAATTTTTCAAAATTACCTCTTGTATTTTAATTTTTTTGGAAGATAAAAATCAGCACCCTTATTTTGCAGCCGGAGAGATGGCTGAGCGGTTTAAAGCGGCGGTCTTGAAAACCGTTGACCCAAAAGGTCCGGGGGTTCGAATCCCTCTCTCTCCGCTGAATAGTGTTTCAAACATACTTAAAGGCTTGTGAAATGTAGATTTTACGGGCTTTTTTTATTTTTCCCATTTAAATCATATCGAAAAACAACATGCTGCACCTGCTTTGATCTTTTGTAATTTTTTTTGCGCTTGATAGCAGAATTGTGGATCCCACACAGGCACTTCTCCAAAATGTTCAGGTACCTTTTAGGCGCGAATGTGTCTTATTTCAAACAGCAGTATTCATATTACTGTTTATTGTGGCATTGTTAACATTTGGAATTTGACTTGAGCCAATAATTTATAATCTGCTTTATCGAGCGGTCTTCTGAAGCATATTTAAAAACCAGTTTTGCTTTTGAGGAGTAGGATTTTTGGTTTGCTGATTAACTTTCGCTTCTGCTATAGCTTGCAATAAAACAGATTTTACCTCTTCTTTATGGAATGAGTGTAATTTCATTTCATCGATCTGTTGCATTATGTAGTTATTATAACAAACCAGCACATTTAATTCATGCTGGTTTTTAAGTTGAGGCAAGGAGAAAATGTCTCCTAACTTTTGTCTTTTCACTTTTTGAGTTTTATTATTTTTTTGCGGAAAGAGATAAAGAAAGTTATTTTTTTTCTCTAAATCTTGCAGCTATATCTTTTAAACGATCCTGCAGTAAGGATTGCCTGTCTGCAAGTTCTTCCACATAGATTCGTATTGAACCATTCGTTAGTTTAATTGAGTATGTCCCATCATCAGGTAATATCAAATGCTGCTCATAACTTCCTATTGAACTATCAAAATTTCTTATAGTGTTAAGCAGTTGATTTATGTACGCAGCATCAAATTCTGTTATTTTCACTATTGTAAAGTTTAATTAAAGTGTTAGAGTGTAAGGTACGTTTTTGTTTGTTGGGGAAGGGAATTAGTTTTACTCTTTAAATTAAATAATCTTAAACAAAAATTTATTTGCTCCTACTTCAGTTTGCCTCAACCAAGAACTAGAGAGACATGCAACAAAACACAATTGCACTGTAATTATTTTATTCGGAAGTGTACAAAGAAGGTTACCTTCGGTTTGTCAATTGAGCCTCGCATTAGTATCCATTAATTACCTTGCATAAAAAATCTGCATTTTAGTTAGTTTCTTACTTCTTGCCTTCTCAGAAATCATTAATCATTTAATTTAGAGAAAATGAACATTTATGTTTCAAATTTAAGCTTCAACGTACAGGATGAAGACTTGAAAGAATTTTTTACTCCTTATGGAGAAGTTACTTCAGCCAAGGTTGTCACAGACAGGGAAACGGGCAGATCACGAGGCTTCGGCTTTGTTGAAATGCCTGATGAAACTGCTTCTAAGAAAGCTATTGCAGAACTTCATGGTGCAACTGTGGAAAACAGAACCATTGGTGTATCTGTTGCAAAACCAAAAGAAGAGAGGTCACCTCGCGGTCGTTACAGATTTTAGTACATTTTCCACAAAATGCAAAAGCTCCTGCGGGAGCTTTTTATTTTTATAAAATGAGGAGGTAAAGCGTTTGGAGCAATCAGATGAATGAATATTGTACGATTTGAACTTCATAAGGAATAGGAATTCAGATTTCCCGCCCAATTGGTGTTATTAACAACGTTGAATTAACTTTTGTAGGGGACGAATTATTTAATCGTCTTCGAAAGTTTGGAGCAACTTAAGAATACAAAAATACTGATTGAACTATGGGTATAAATGTTAATGACAAAACAAAAAAATTGCTCAATGGTTCAACAAAGAAATTTATGAATGTTGACTATACACTTTGCGAAAACCGATAGCTTTAAGATTATAAAAATTTTTGGTTATTTAAATCTGCTTATATGAATGCTGAAAATCAAAAACTATTATTGAGTTGCAGGAAGAAGAATAGACCGATCCCTTTGTTTAATCACACTTTATATTATTATTCATTTTCAACAGCACCGCAGGAACTTTTTACAAACAGGGTTTGCAGGATTTTGTACTGCACTTTTTAGCGAACTGCCAAAAATTATTTTTGCTAAACCCAATTCCAATCCTGACAAAGGAGTTGTAGTGCATGAAGAGCAGGAATTAATTAAACGGAAACATTTCCTCCACGCCTTCTGTTTCGGGAAAAAAATTTAAAACAAAAAATGCTGAAACTGATGGACCGAAACATTCAGCCAAGACAGAAGATCTTGTTAGAAAGGGAACAGTAAGATTTTTTGATCAGTCTAAAGGGTATGGTTTTATTGAGGAAGATAAAACACAAAAAAGTTTTTTTGTTCATGTTAATTCGTTGATGCATCAAGTTAAGAAAGAAGATAAGGTAATATTTGAAATTGAAATGACACACAAAGGAGCCAGCGCAGTAAAAGTGAAACTTGAAGATTAATAAGAAAGATCAAAACGATTGTACAGTGGATAATGCAAATTCTTTGTAGATTCCAATTTCTGCGGGATTGTATTTTTTCATCTCTTCCAAAAGTTTGGAAGCATATTTATTTTTTACAAAGAACTCAAGAATATAAGCGTAACTGCAATTCTCATAATATGCTTCATAAATATTTAATTTGGCAGGAACATCAATTTGACGACAAAGATTTAAGTCGATAAGAGGCGATGTAAAGAAAGCAAAAATTTTACTTTCATTTAGCGTCGTTTCGGTAGTTCTTGCTGATTGCAGAATTACGTATCCTCCCGCCTGCTCTGCGGTTATTACTGTGCGGCGTATTCTTGATTTGTTAGTCTCTTTTGAAAAAATAAAGCGTAATCCGCCTTCCCGGCATCTATGCTGAGCAAGGTATTTGATAGCATGATCTTTCTCACACTGTTGTAACGTAACATTCGCATCGCTGTTCGCAGACCTGTGATATTCTCCCCAGCGTTGAATAAATTCATCCTTATCAAGTGTTGTTTCAAAACAAACAAAGTGCACTACATTATTCCCCATTGTTGAAAGGTATGCTTTATAATCTGCCTCAGCTATTTTTATTTTTAATGGAAGTGAATGAATTCCCTAAAAATAAGCACTCATTCGTGATCTCGAAAAAGAAGATAGATTTAAAAAATAGAGAAAACTTTTTAAGAGAATAATGAACAACTTATTTTTCTAATTCAATGTATTTGGTAAGTCGCAAAAAGTAAATTACTTTTTCGACCTTTGGATTATATGAAATAAGAAACACTTCAAAGTTTTTATTCTTCTTATTTTTCATAACAGCTTTTTCATTGTTATTTCCGTTGTGCCACCATGCACTAAAAATTTCCCGGACCTGTTCACGCGGAGACACAAGTAAAGAGGTTATTTTTCTGTCATCAAGAAAAACGAGCTTATTGAGCATTGGTTTTCCAATAATATCTGAATAACTTAAAGAAATATCTTCAGCTTCATTATAGGTCATAATAAGTCATTTAGGAGGGTACATACAAGCCATATTTTATAACGTACTTATTGAATGTAAAACTATTCAGCATGCAAAAAAAAATCGCATGACAAACATAACTGAAATTGCGTCAATCCCATCTCAAAAAAGTTTTATAGCGGAAAGCACTTGTCTATTCTTATAGGCGAGGAGTGCTGAAACAAAACGGATTTAAGCCATTCTTTCTGGTAATCAAGTTATGATATTAATAGGTAATAATCAAAACCAGCACTTGTTGAGAACAAAAACTAATCTGCACATCAGTCAAGGCTTAGGGAGATGCGCGAACAAGAATAAGTTTTCAAGAAACAGTCACTTTTTATGCTTTTACAATTAAAGCTATTTGAATCGATTTGGCAGGTGGAAAATTCGGTGTCCTGAGTATTTGAAAAGCTTGAAAGTATTGAAAACACTGATATTCGAGAGTAGGTTCGAATCCCTCTCTTTCCGCTGAATAGCGTTTCAAACGTACTTAACATGTTGCCCCTGCTTTGATCTTTTGTAATATTTTTTACGCTTGATAGCAGAATTACGTGGATCCCACACAGGCACTTCTCCAAAATGTTCAGGCACCATTGCTTTAGTAACCTGGTGACCTAATAATTTTTCTATGCGCAAAAATTTCTTCTGTTCGGTTTCTGTTATGAAAGTATATGCAGTACCCTTGCCGGATGCTCTCGCTGTACGACCGATGCGGTGAATATAATCCTCGCTGTCACGCGGCACATCATAATTAATTACAAGATCAATATCTTCTATATCGATACCTCTTGATAAAATATCAGTCGCTATTAAAATTTTTGTTTTCCTGTTTTTAAAATCAAGCAATACCTGTTCTCTTGTATCCTGCTCAAGATCTGAATGAATTTCTTCCACTGAAAATTTATATCCTTTTAGTCTTCTGCTTAGTTGTTTTACATTTTGCTTTTTTGTGCAGAAGATGAGTACGCTTTCGAATGCTTTCTGATGTAATACGTGTTTTACAAGTTCAATCTTTTGCTGTTCATAAACAACAAATGCATGTTGAATCAGCTTCTCCGGTGGTTTCGAAATTGCAATATCGATCTCTAAGGGTTGGTTTAAAATTCTTCTTGCCATTTCCTTGATCTTTACAGGCATGGTAGCGGAGAATAATAAAGTTTGTCTTTGCTTTGGCACATAAGAAATGATCTTCATGATGTCTTCATTAAAACCCATATCGAGCATACGATCTGCTTCATCAAGCACAAGGTATTTAAGACCATCCAATTTTACATAACCCATATTGAGATGTGCGATCATGCGACCAGGCGTGCAAACAACAACATCAACTCCGGTTGATAATGCTTTTTTTTCAGCAGTAAATAAAGCGCCATCGCCTCCGCCATAAACAGCAATTGAACTTACGGAAGTAAAATAGGAAAGGGCTTCCATAGTTTTTCCAATTTGTATGGCAAGTTCGCGTGTTGGGACAATGATAAGTGCGTTGATATGGTTTGCATCGTGCGACGATGTAATCAGTTTATGAATTAATGGTAACAGGAATGCGGCGGTTTTACCAGTGCCCGTTTGCGCGGAAGCAATTATATCTTTTCCATTAATGATAGCAGGAATAACTTGTTTTTGTACGGGCGTTGCAGTTTGATATCGCATTGCATCAAGGGCTTCCATCAATCGTGGATCGAGGTTAAATTCAGTAAATGTCAAAATGTTTGAGTTTTAATTCCAATAATATAAATATTTTTCTCTCAGCCAATTAAACACCGAGATTTCACTTTTTAATTCCGCAGGTAATTCTTTTATTATAAGCGATTCTATCCTTTGACCATCATTAATAGTTAAATTACCAACGGAGTAACCAAAGAAATTAATTAGATACAATATCTGATTTCCGTTTGAACGATCAAAAAGACGCCTGTCAGGTGAAGCAATTATCTTATGCCTGGATTCTGTTGTCCAGTCGTAATGATGACTAACCAAATGTTCTTTTAAAAAAAGCATTGAGAAATTTATATACTTCTGCGATTTCTATATAAGGGAAAGAAGAAAAATAACAAGTAGTAATTGAACGTTGCCTTTATATATAAAAGTAGTATTTGATAAAGATAGGCTTTTTATGCGGAGAGAACGCTTCCTCCTGAAACAACTGTATTTATTTACTATTTATTGTGCCCCTGTTAACATTTGTACGCCTTGTTCTTTACTGAACAAATTAAGTCGCCTCTTGTCTTTATATCAATTTAAAATAAGCTGCTTAAGTTTGAAGCCTAAACAATTTTTTAAAAGGATTATGAGTAAAAACATTGCAATCATTGGCGCAGGCATTAGCGGAATGTCAACTGCATTTTTGTTGATGCAAAAAAAATGTCGCATTACTATTTATGCAAAAGCGTTTTCACCAAACATCACATCTAATCGTGCTGCTGCGTTCTGGTTTCCTTATCACATAAGAAATGACAAAAGAGGTATTCGCTGGTGTCAAACAAGCTATAAGTATTATCAGAAATTAGCAGAACAAAAAGAGAGCGGGATCAGTATGCGACAATTGATAAAAGTTTTAAGAAAAGGTGTTGAGGAAGAGGAACCGGTATGGATCGATTTTATGCCTGAAGGAGTTTGCCGCATAATGGATAAAAGTGAATTGTCAGAAAATATTGCAAAAGGATATGAAGTAAAAGTGCCTTTGATGGAAACACAAATTTTTCTTCCTTACCTGCAGCAACAACTTTCAAAAAATGGCGTCAGGTTTATTGAAAAAGAAATAAAAAGCTTTAATGAACTTACAAGTGATTATGATATTGTAATTAACTGCTCTGCTCTTGGTTCAAGGAAATTGTGTAATGATGAAAGCATTATTCCTGTAAGAGGACAAGTCGGTTTATTGTCTCCAAAAAATAATATGCCGATCTATCTTGACAACGAAAAACCTTTGTACATCGTTCCGCGTAAAGATGCGATTATTGTTGGTGGTACTTATGAAGAAAAAGTAAAAACAGAAATAACAGAGCCTTCGACTATTCAAAGAATTTTAAATAATGCGTATGAAGTTTTTCCTGCATTAAAACAACAGCAAGTGATTGGAAGTTGGGCAGGTTTGAGACCTTATCGTCCTGAAGTAAGAGTTGAGCAGGAAAAAGTAACAAATATTATTCACAATTACGGGCACGGAGGGAGTGGTTTTACTTTATCATTTGGTTGCGCGGAAGAAGTTGCGAAGATTGTTGAGAAAATGTAGATGCATAAAAATAGTTGTAATTTTATTTCAAATTTTAGGCTATGAAAGAAAGTGTGTTAGAAGATAAAATAAAACAATTAACCCCTGAAGAAAAAGAACAGGTTATAAGGTTTATTGATGAAATCTTAAGTAAAAAGAGTATTGATTCTTCGAACAGAAAATTAACTTTTGAATGGGCAGGAGGTTTAGCTGATTTAAAAGATCAGTATACTTCCGTTGAATTACAAAAGCAGATCAATGAATGGCGAATAGAAAAATCCTTATAGACACAAATATCTTTTTAGAAATTTTGCTTAACCAGCAAAAAGCTTCAATTTGTATATCTTATCTCCAGACTAACCGACAATTTTCGTGCATTACAGATTTCTCTCTTCATTCCATCGGTTTATTATGTAATAAACGAAAATTGGACTCCGCTTTCATAATGTTTCTAAATGATGTTCTACCATCTTTATCGGTATTATCAATAGAGCCACTAAAATTATTTGAAGTAATAAAACAGACACAATTAACAAATCTTGATTTTGATGACTCTTATCAATATTTGGTTGCCTTACAAAACAATTTAGAGATAGCAACCCTCGATCAGGATTT
>Ga0070664_100002341_pt1 | contig 15229 bp, 10 predicted proteins | sample KBSC73metaG_FD_65863 | JGI IMG/M metagenome (GOLD analysis project Ga0070664, IMG submission 65863) | Corn rhizosphere microbial communities from Kellogg Biological Station, Michigan, USA - KBS C7-3 metaG | ecosystem: Host-associated > Plants > Roots > Rhizosphere > Soil ... | reverse complement strand
TTGGCGAACGGACAATTCCCTCCTTACTTATTGCGATTCAGTATGAAATCCGGAATGGCGATGATCGCGTCACGATACGGCGACGGAGGAAACTCTGCAAGCGCAGACGTCGCAGCACGTGCATAATCTTCTGCGATTCGCCGTGTCCTGCCAAGCCCGTCATATTTTTCCACGAAGGTCAAAATATCCCGGCTCTTGACGGACCGAAACTCGCGTTCGGAAATCACGGTCTGAACCATGGATGCTTCTTCCGGGCGGCCATCGCTCATGACCAGGGACACCGGCAACGTCAGCTTTCCTTCTTTCAAATCGCTTGCAACCGGTTTGCCCAGGGTCTCCTGTGTCGAGGTGAGATCCAGAATATCGTCCACCAGCTGAAACGCCATTCCGAGACTCATTCCAATCTCCGCAAGACAAGCGGTGGTGACAGAATCGGTGCGGGACGCAATGGCGGGAAGTTTCATACACCCGGAGAACAGATACCCCGTCTTGCGCTTCACCACATCGAGTAGTTGATCGCAGTTGGCATTGGCTTTTCCGAGCAGGGTCAGCTGCAGCATCTCACCTTCGACCATCTTCTGCGTGATCTCGATCAGCGTGGAGAGGATATCCAGATTCCGTTCGCCAAGCGCCACGTTGAACGACTGCATGTAGAGCCAGTCGCCCGCCAGCACGGTCATGGAATTTCCCCACTGCGCATTCACCGAGGGTTTTCCTCGGCGCGTATCCGCTTCATCGATGATGTCATCGTGAACGAGCGTCGCATTGTGAATCAGTTCCACAACGGCAGCAAGACGAATCATGGGTGGGGTGACGTCACCGAGCATTTTTGCGGTCAACAAAAGCAGTGCCGGACGAATGCGTTTGCCGCCGGCCATCAGGACATGCTCTCCGATATCCGCTATGGGTCGGATGGAGCCCTGGGTATAGCTTTGAAGTTCTTCCTCAACGCGGACGAGGTCGGGAACAATGAGCTGGTAGATTTCCTGAGGGGTCAATGGTCCTCCAGCGAAAAGAGCCGAGTGTAATTCCGATAGGTCTCCGATACCAGCTGTTCCAGCTCAACATCGCGAGTCTTTGCAATGAATCTCGCCGTATCAGCCACGAATGCGGGTTCATTTCGCTTGCCCCGGTGCGGCACCGGCGCCAGATACGGGCAATCCGTTTCGATAAGGATACGATCCGGAGGAACCTTCTTCACGATGTCGATCAGATCTTTCGCATTCGGAAATGTCGCAATGCCGGAAAACGAAATCATGAATCCGATTTCCAGCGCCGCGTCCGCAAGCGCTGCGCCCGACGTAAAGCAATGGAGAACACCGCGCCGCGGTGCAAACCGCCGAAGGAGGTCTTCGGTATCCGCATCCGCATTTCGCGTATGTACGATAACGGGCAGATCCAGCTCAAGAGCCATTTTCAGCTGGCGTTCGAACACTTCACGTTGCGTTTCCCGCGGTGCATGGTCGTAGTGATAATCCAGCCCGGTCTCGCCAATCGCCACAACTCTCGGATGGGCCGCCAGTGTCTTCATCAGGTCCAGATGCCGCTCTTCCACTTTTGCCGCATCATGAGGATGAATGCCCAGACTTGTATGAATCCAGTCATACGATTCCGCGATGGGGATTCCACAGCCCATGTCGTCGGGCCCTTTTCCAGTACCGATCGTGACAATGCGGCGAACTCCCGCGTCCCACGCGCGTTGAATCACGCCGGCCCGGTCCTCTCCGAACCGGGCATCATCCAGATGTGCGTGAGAGTCAACGAGCATTATCTTAGCCGCGCTCCGTTGGGAGTATCTTCATTGAAGCCGACAAGGATGGGTGGATCTCCGTCACCGAGCGAGGCCGCCACAATCATGCCGTTGGATTCCAGACCTCTCATTTTTCTCGGCTGAAGATTGGCGACCACCACCACTTTGCGTCCGATGAGCTTTTCCGGATCGTACGCTTTGGCAATTCCAGCCAATACCTGCCGCCTCTCGAACCCAAGATCGACAACGAGACGAAGCAGCTTGTCGGCACCTTTTATCCGCTCCGCTTCGACGACGGTACCCGCACGAAGATCGACCTTTGCAAAATCATCGATCGTGATGATCGGCGCCAGCGGCGAAGCGCCACTGGCGCCATTTTCCGGAATCGGCACGGTCGCCGGCGCCGCGGCTTCAGCAGACTCGAGTTTTTTGTAAATCTCCTTCGAATCCACGCGGGGAAACAGAGCCGTACCGCCCCGAACGGTCTTCCCTGCCAGATCGTTCGACCATTGCAGTTCGTCCAGTCTCACGTCCGCGACATTGCCGTCCAGCCCAAGCTGATTCCAGATGGTCTGCGAACTCTTTGGCATGATGGGCGCCAGCAGCGCCGCGACAATGCGAAGGGATTCCGCACAGTGAAACAGGACGCTGTCGAGTCGTCCTGCCTCGGCCGGCTTCTCCGCCAACACCCAGGGTTCATTTTCGACGATGTATTTATTCACGCGGGAAATCAGCTCCCACACGCTTTCCAGCATCCGGGAAAAATTGTAATCGTCGAGTTGCGCAATGCAGTTCGAAACAACCCTGGCGGCAAGCGCACGCACGTCCGCATCCCCCGAGGCCTCGCCCGGCGATGGAACGACGTTGCTGCGATACTTGGCAATCATCGCCATCGTCCGGCTCAGAAGATTGCCCAGATCGTTGGCGAGGTCGCTGTTGGCACGCTGAATCAAAGCGTCGTAGTTGAAATTGCAATCCTGGCCAAACACCATTTCGCGCAGGACAAAGTAACGCAGCAGTTCCGACCCGAAGACCTCATCGAGCTGGTATGGATTCAGAACATTGCCGCGCGACTTGGACATTTTTTCGTTCTTGTCCAGCCACCAGCCATGACCAAAGATCGTCTTCGGCGGTTCCAGATTCGCGGCGAGCAGAAATGCCGGCCAGTAGACCGCGTGGAAGCGAAGTATGTCCTTGCCGACGAGATGAATATCGGCCGGCCAGTATTTTGAAAACTTCGCATCGTTTGTCTTGAAATCGATACCGCTCATGTATCCGGTCAACGCATCGAACCAAACGTAGAACACGTGCTTCGGATCGTCCGGAAGCGGAATCCCCCACTTCAGTGTCACGCGGCTGATCGATAGATCCTTCAGCCCGCCCTTCACAAACGACACAATTTCGTTAAGCCTGGTCTGAGGGCGGACAAAATCCGGATGCGCCTCGTAGTAGGCAAGCAAACGATCCTGAAACGCGGAGAGCTTGAAGAAATAACTCTCCTCCGCAAGCCATTCCGTTTTCCTTCCGCAATCCGGACAGTCCGCGGGCTTTGCCGGATCGGTTTCCGGAGCATAGGCCTCACAGGACACGCAGTACCAGCCGGCGTACTCGGACTTGTAGATGAATCCGTTCGCCTTGCAGCGATTGTAGAGCTCGATCACAGCCGAATCGTGACGGGGCTCCGTTGTTCGAATGAACTCGTCGTATTGAATTCCGAGCTGACTCCACAATTTGGTGTATTGCTGGAACACGCCGTCAGCGAGCGTTTTCGGTGCGATACCCTGAGCTTTTGCCGAACGTTCGATCTTCTGTCCGTGCTCGTCGGTCCCCGAAAGCAGTTTTACATCGAAACCCATCATGCGCTTGTATCGAGCAATCGTATCCGCAACGATCGTGGTGTATGCCCCGCCAAAATGCGGCGGCGCATTCACGTAGTAGAGCGGGGTCGTGATGTAAAAAGTCGATTTAGGCATAACGGTTAGTATAGCCGCAGATTCGTCGAAGTGGTGGCGGGGATGATTTCCTCGAGCGGCGAAATTGCCCTCCTGAGTCAGGAGGACAGCGTGATCGCAATGCGATCACGCGAGGGGTGGTTCCTGAGCTGCTAACTTGCAAGGCTGCGGCTTTGGAACCACCCCGGCGCTTCGCGCCACCCCTCCTGACTCAGGAGGGGAATTTCCATCTCTACAATTCTTTCTCCATGTCCGAAATGCAGTTGAAGCAAGAGACTGCACTACAATTCTTTTTCCATTGCCTGATATTCAGTTGAAGCAAGGAACTGCACTTCCTTGAGCGGAACATTCTTCTCGCGCGCAATTCGGGCACAGTCTTCGAACTCCGGAGTGGCACTAACGACTTTGCCGTCCTGCAGTGAAATCTTCATCATCACGCGGCCGTAACGCGTTTCGACAGGGACGATCTTTCGTTCCAGCGCCGAACGCTTCGCGGCATATTGGCGGAGGCCAATGCTGGTGGTTTCCTCAAATATGAGTCGCGAGAGTACGTCACAACAGTTCATTGGAGACAACACCTGAAGGATAAAACCCGCACGGCCCTTCTTCATTTGAACTGGTATGGTGCAGACGTCGAGGGCGCCGGCTTCGAGCAGGCGTTCAGTCACATATGCAAAATTCTGCGGCGTCATGTCATCGATGTTCGCCTCCATCACCATGATGTCGGCGAAACCGTCGGGCGACGAGTGAAGCGTGCCGCCGATTGCCACAGGATTTTCTTCCCCGACCAGCAGCCGAAGGCAGTTAGGAAAATTCTGGAACTGCTTTGTGCCGGCGCCGTACCCAATGCGGTCAATGGAGAATCCATCGACCCTGCGGAAATCATCGACCATCGCCGCAAGGATGGCTGCACCGGTGGGCGTCACAAGTTCCGAGGAGACTTGCTTCGAGTAGATCTCGGCGCCCCGCAGCAGATCCGCTGTCGCAGGCACTGGTACCGGATAGACTCCATGCTGGCAGTGGATGAAACCGCCGCCAACGTTGATTGGCGAACAGACAAATCGTTCGATACCCAGGGCATCAAATCCGATCGCCGCTCCGACCGCATCGACAATGGAGTCCACGGCTCCCACTTCGTGAAACTCCACGTCCTCGGGCGAAACATGGTGAACATTGCCTTCAGAAATCGCCAGCTTCGCGAATATTGCGGTTGCGATGCGTTTCGAGTTCGGATTGAGCGTACTCGAACCGATCATCGTCAGAATGTCCGATGCCTTTCGATGTTGGCCGACGTGCGGATGGGCATGGGAGTGTTCGTCCTGCGTTTGCCCGGTATCGCCATCGATGTCGACGTCGAACTTCATGGCGCTGAGATTCGCTCGAACGACACGGGAGGAGCGGATGCGGTATCCATCTACAGGCAGCTTGTGAAGTTCCGATCGCAGATATTCCAGGTCCAGTCCGAGGTCCAGCAGCGCGCCAATCGTCATGTCACCGCTGATGCCGGAGAAGCAATCGAAATACAGCGTCCTCATACGCGGAAATACTACCATGCCGGGAAATGGTAAGATTTCCGGCTATGCAACTGCACGTTCATGCGCGTATCAAGGAGAAGCTTCGATCCACAATTCAGTCCTTATGGAACATTGAACCTCCCGACATCGTCCTCAACCAGACTCCGAAAATTGCGATGGGCGAACTGGCGAGCCCGGTGTGTTTTGAGCTCGCGAAGCGGCTGAAGAAGTCTCCGAAGGCCGTCGCCGAGGAACTCATTGCGGCGGCAGGAAGCATCTCCGGAATTCGCCAGGTCCAGATCGCCGGCGCGGGCTACGTCAATTTCCATCTGGATCGAGCGGCGACGATACGTGAAAGTGTGGAGGAACTTCTGGGCGAGAAACCTCCGGCTTCGAGAGGCGGGACGGAAGGCAAAGCCATCGTCGAACACACCAATATCAATCCGAATAAAGCGGCGCACATCGGTCATCTGCGCAATTCGACAATCGGAGATACGTTTGTCCGCGTTCTGAAATCTTCCGGATGCGAGGTTGAAGTGCAAAATTACATCGACAATACCGGCGTGCAGGTGGCCGATGTGATTGTGGGTTTCCGGTATCTCGAGAAGAAGTCTGTCGCCCAAGTGCGCGCGTTAATCGAGGATCCCGCGGTTCGATTCGACTATTACTGCTGGGATCTCTATTCAAAGGTCAGTTCATTCTACGAAGCGGAGGACCCGAAGCACGCGCTTCGCGGCCAGACGATGAAAGAGATCGAAGAGAGCGGCAACGAGACTTCCGAAATGGCGGAAATGGTGGCGATGAAGATCGTCGGCTGCCATCTCGCGACGATGGGCCGCATTGGAGTGCGCTACGATCTGCTGCCGCGCGAGAGCGATATTCTGCATCTCAAGTTCTGGGATCACGCCTTTGAACAGCTCAAGGCGAGGAACGCGATCTTCTTTGAGACCGAAGGGAAGAACAGCGGCTGCTGGGTGATGCGCATCGATACCGAAGGCTACGATGACGACAAGATCATCGTCCGTTCGAATGGGACGGTGACGTATGTCGGTAAGGACATCGCGTACCAGCTCTGGAAATTCGGACTACTCCATCAGGACTTCCACTATCGGCAATGGAACGGTTCGGCCGCCAAATTATGGATGACGACGTCGTCTACCGGTGCCGCGTCTCACCCGACGTTCGGTCACGGGCTGCGTGTATATAACGTCATCGACGTCCGGCAATCGTACCTGCAGAACGTCGTCCGCCAGGGGCTGCTGGGCCTGGGCTACGAAGAACAGGTGCGCAATTCGATTCACTTCCATTACGAAGTGGTTGCGTTGAGCCCGGCGTGCGCAGAGGAACTTGGGATCGAGATCTCACCGGAGGATCGGAAGAGGCCGCACATTGAAGTGTCGGGCCGCAAGGGCCAGGGGGTAAAGGCTGACGATCTTCTCGACAGGCTGGAGCGGGACGCACGTCTGGAAGTTCGACACCGGAACGAGGACCTAACCGAAGCGGAAGTCAATACCATCGCACAGCAGATCGCGGTTGGTGCGCTTCGATATTTTCTGCTGAAGTTTACGCGCACGGCGATTATCGCTTTTGACTTCAAGGAAGCGCTGAGCTTTGACGGCGAGACCGGACCTTACCTTCAATACGCTGCCGTTCGAGCGAACAACATCATCAAGAAGGCGACGGAGGCGGGGATTGATGTCGGAACGGAAGGCATCCGGAGATGGGTTGCTGGCCCCGGCCTCGAGTCTCACCTTTCCGCGTCCGCCGGAATCGACGATATCTGGGAATTGCTTTATATCGCGTCGCGTCTGGACGAAATCACTTCACAGGTCATCACCGCCCTCGAACCCGCGTCGCTTGCGAAATACACGTTTACGCTGGCGCAACAATTCAATTTGTTTTATCACCGGTACCGAATCCTTGCGGAAACGGATCCGGAACGCCGGATGTTCTATTTGTCCGTCGTTCAGCTGGTGCGAAAAGTTCTGGAACGCGCCCTTGACATGATGGGAATGCAAATCCCCCAGCGCATGTAGTCGACGTTCGGGTTTGGGAAATACGCGTCCATGGGGCAAATCCGGAATCGCGGCGGTACATTGAAGAGAAATGAGAGCCGGCTCCGCCTGTCATGATACGGAATATCCTTATGGCCACGCTCGAAGAGAGAAAGCCTTAATTCCGAACGATTCTTATGCCCGCGCCGCTCCAGAAAAAGTGAATCTATTGATTCCAGGACGCTCATGCGAATGGACTCCTGTCATCGGGTAGATGTGCCTGAATCGATGCATTGACACAATTCTGACAAACTCGACATTAGGCCATGACGCTGGGGGCGTATATTGCCCATCATGATTCGCCATTGGTTTCGCCCACCTCGTCATGTTTTAGCCATTTTCGTGGCTGTCGCGATGGTATCGGCGGCCGCTCTTGCCTGGCTCATGGGACTCCTGCTCCAGCAGGACAGGACCGTGGAAACACAGCGGCGGCAGGACCATCTGGAGCAGGCCGCGGATCATGCGGCAGTCGTAATGGCTGGTGCGCTAACGGATATCGAGCGTCAAGTCGTACAACGACTCGAGCAACGTTCGAATTTTCCCGGGGGGGTCTTCTCATTCAACATAGGTCCTGATGGAGTTGAGCTGCGGCCCGGCGATCGACTGCTGTATTACCCTGAACCACAGCAACGTATCGAAGCACCACCCTCACGATTGGCCGAATCCGAACAGCAGGAATTTGAGCGCAATGATCTGCCCGCTGCCGCGCAGTTGTATGCACAACTGGCAACCAATTCCGACATCGCGGTTCGCGCCGCCGCCCTAACGGGATTGGCTCGCGTCAAACGCAGGATGCACGAGCCCGGCAATGCGATTGTTGCATATGGCAAACTCTCGCAAATATCAAACGTAAACGTCTCAGGACTTCCGGCGGACTTGATCGCCCGCGAAGGCCGTGCCTCTGCTCTTGAAGAAATGAATCGGACCTCGGATGTTCAATCCGAAGCCGCCGCCTTCCAATCGGATCTCCGAAGCGGCCGTTGGAAACTGACCAAATCCGAATACAAATTCTATTCGGCCCAAGTGAAGAACTGGCTCGGGAAACCAGAAGCGGAGGATGATCCGGAAGCTATCGTTCGCGCAGAGGCTGTGGCATGGCTGTGGGAAAACCGGCGCTCGATCGAACCCGTGTCGCGACGTCTGATTCAAACCGGTCACGGCGCCGCGCTGATACTCTCGCAAATCAGTTCCGACGGTGATTTCGCAGCCGTCGCTGGCCCTCCTTATCTCGATTCGCTGTGCCGTCAGGCGATTTCCGATTCCGGTCTCCGATGCACGCTCACAGATATCGAAGGCAACGCGGTTGTCGGCCAGTCACCGTCAGGGCGCCTTTCCGCAGTCCGCACTTCAGCAGCAGCCCAATTGCCGTGGACGCTGCAAGTCTTCGAGGCTTCCGATTCGACGGCCAGCAGCGTGTCGCCTCGGGGACGACTGCTATGGTGGGTCGCTGCGGTCCTGGCCGTTGTTTGGTTTACTGGCGCGGGGTTCATCATACGGGTCATTCAGCGCGAAGCGCGTGTCGCGCAACTTCAGTCCGATTTTGTTGCAGCGGTATCGCATGAATTTCGCAGTCCGCTCACGTCGCTCTGCCAGATTTCCGAGATGCTGACATTAGATCGTTTCGATTCCGAAGTTCTCCGGCACCAGAGTTACGGGGTTCTTTCCCGGGAAACCGAGCGCCTGAGCCGGCTCGTTGAAGGTCTCCTCGATTTTGGACGCTTCGAAGCCGGGGCTATGCTTTATCACTTTGAATCTCTTGAAATTGGAACATTCCTGAAGACTATAACAACGGACTTTCAGCAAAGGGTCGCACCAACCGGCTACACAATCGAACTCCGCGAACCGCAGAAACAAAATTATGTGAAAGCTGACCGCGAAGCGCTTTCGCGCGCTATCTGGAACCTGCTCGACAATGCCGTAAAGTACTCGCCCGAATGCCACACCGTGTGGGTGGAGGTCGAGGGGAACAATGATCGCGTGTCGATCATTGTTCGCGACCATGGACTTGGTATTCCGGCTCACGAACAGAGCGAGATATTTGAGAAATTCGTTCGAGGGGCCGATTCTAAAGCGCGCCGCATTAAGGGGACCGGCATTGGTCTGGCCATGGTGCGTCACATTGTCCAGGCACATGGAGGTGAAATCATCCTGGCAAGCCAACCGGGTGAAGGCAGCCGATTCACGATGGTGTTGCCGGAAGGAATAAATACATGACGCGAGTCCTCGTTGTTGAAGATGAACCGGGCATTGCATTTGCTCTGGAAGCCGACCTTCGAATGGAAGGGTATTCTGTCACTGTTGCGTCCACAGGCGACGACGCCATCCGTCTGGCTCTGTCCGACGCGTTTGATTTGATCCTCCTAGATGTCATGTTGCCCGGAAAAGATGGATTCGAAGTCTGTCGCGCGTTGCGACGTGGCGGCCTGCAGACCCCAATCATCCTTCTGACCGCGAAAGCACAGGAAGCTGAGAAGGTGATGGGCCTCGATCTTGGCGCAGACGACTATGTGACGAAACCGTTCAGCCCGCGCGAGCTCCGTGCCCGCATTAAGGCGGCCCTGCGGCGTGGCACAACCCGAGACGAAGCGGAGATCTTCCGATTCGACGACACGGAAGTGGATTTTGCCCGATGCGAAGTGCGGCGCAATGGCCGCATCATTGATATCAGCGCGCTCGAATTCAAATTGCTCACGGTTTTCGTGCGCAGCCGCGGTCGTGTCCTCACACGCGATCAGCTCCTGGACGCTGCCTGGGGAGACAACGTGGCGGTGAACGATCGCGCGGTGGACAACCACATTGTCAGCCTCCGGCGCAAGCTCGAGCCGGCCCCTGCACGCCCGCGGCATTTTTTAAACATTCGCGGTCTGGGATACCGATTCGATGCGTGAACTGTGCACGATCGTGACAATTGAGCGGAATCGCGCCAAACATTCGGCGTCTACTCTCGGGTGCCAGGAGGTTCAATGAAATGAGACTACAGCAGAAACTGATATCGCTCACCCTGGCGCTACTCACCACCATCACGCTGCTTTCGGCTACGCAATCCGGTCCCGCGAAAGTGATGTTTGAAGCGGCAAAGAAGATGGAGGTCGTCGACGGCGATCTCAACGCCGCCATCCAACAGTACAAAGCGGTTGTTGCAAGGTATCCAAAAGAACGCGCAATTGTCGCCGATGCGCTGATCCACATGGCCGATTGTTATCAGAAACTCGGCGATGTGGAGTCACAAAAGATCTATCAGCGCATTGTACGCGAATACTCTGACCAGAAGGATGCGTCGACACTGGCCCAGGCTCGATTGCGCGGCACCCTGAATGCGAAACGTGAGCAGGCAGTGTGGACCGGACCCAAGGTCGATTCCTACGGCCGCGTGTCTCGCGACGGCAGATTTATCACCTTCGTCGATTGGAACGACGGACGTCTGATGATTCACGAGATCGCGGCGAACACGAACCGCGCGCTGACACCTGCGGCGCCAAACTATTCGCAGAATGCCTTGTCGTCAGCAATCACCAGCGACGGTAAGCAAATCGTGTACGAATGGCTTGACGAGTCTCAACGGACGGGGTTCCGCATTGCACCATTACAGGGGAGTGGATTTCTGCAACCTCGCCAATTGTTCCTCGCGAATGACGATATCTTCTCTCTCGATTCCTTTGACGTGTCTCCCGATCGCAAATGGATTGCAGTCGCGATCAGACGCAAAGACGGGACCAGCCAGATTGCATTGATCGGAATGGCAGACGGATCGTTTCGAGTCCTCAAATCCACACCTCGAATCTTATACGAAGGTCGAACTCCGCCTGAAAGGATCTACTCGATCTTCTTCAGTCCCGACAGCAGGAATATCGCGTACGGCTATACCGCAGGCGATGGAATCAATCAGAGCGATGTATTCGTCCTTTCCATCGGTTCAGGTCATGACATTCCGGCTGTCGTACAGAGCGCAAATGACTCGGTCATGGGCTGGTCTCCGGATGGAACGCGACTGCTGTTCAGCAGCGATCGAACGGGCTCTGTTGGCTTATACGCATTGTCTTTTGAGGATGAAAAAGCGCAAGGGTTGCCTGTACTTCTCAAACCCGATGTCGGACGGAGTGTCCCGCTAGGGCTGACCGCTTCAGGAGCTATATACGTTTACAAACAACTAGGCACTCGTGAGGTCGCGATTGCTCCTATCGACCTCGATGCGGGCAAGCTTCTAGGGCCCCCGGTCGGGTTCACACAGGGATTCATTGAAGATTCCGGTCCTCCACATTGGTCTCCGGACGGAAAATATCTGACTTATCAGGTACCCTGCAACAACGGCTGCGTAGCCATTCGAACCGTCGCTACCGGTCAGGTTCGACGGCTGGCGTCCACTCTGACCAATGCTCGGGGTGTGATGTGGTCGCCGGACGGCCGCTCGCTGCTGACCAAAGGAGCTGACCGGAGCGGACGGGAAGGGATTTTTCAGATCGACATACAGTCGGGCGAGGCGACGGCTGTGACATTAAGGGACGGGTTAACCACGCTCGCGCAATGGTCCCCCGACAGTAAGAAAGTATATTTCAATCCAGACGGCCTACTTGTCGAGCGAGACCTGGCATCCGGGGTGGAACGAAATATCTACAATGGGGCAAGAAATGGCGCGATCTCGCCTGACGGTCAATACTTTGCTGTGGCGGGTACGGACCTGATCACGAAATCACCCACTCTGCTGCTCGTACCAGTTTCCGGCGGCCCCCCACGCGAGCTGCTCCATCTGAGGCCTACCGAATCGCTGGCACGGGTGAATGTATGGACGCCCGACAGTCGAGCCATCATCGTCACGAAGGATAACGGTTCACACGGGGAACTTTGGCTGGTTCCAGTCACAGGTGATCGACTTCGCAAGCTCGAAATCGACCCGGATACCTGGTCGAGGGGGTCTTCAGAACTCCAGGCAGGCTTCAGCCTGTCTCCAGACGGCCGCAGCATCGCGGGCCAGATCGGCAAGATCGCCGCGGAAGTCTGGGCACTTGAAAACTTCCTGCCCGCACCGCCCGCAAAAAAGTAAATTCAGTCACGTACCCCGAATAAGAGCGCATCGATTCGGCGTACGTCACCACATTAACTTTTGATGAAATGAGCCGGATCGATAGCCAGAATAAGCGGCAGTGGCGCGGAAGGCGCAGGACTCGCCGTGGTCTCGGCGTCTCCTATACCGCCTGATTTTGGGTTGGGGGCGTCGGAGACCACAAACTCCCTTCCTTGGCAAAGGAGAGGAGGGGTGTTTTGCATCTCTAACTCATTCCCGCCTTCATAGGCCGAGCCCGCACGGGAACACATCGCATTACTAACGTGCCGGGAACTCTTAGATCGATGGTTTGTGTGATCCCGGCACTGACGTGGACTGGCTTTCCGAGGCCGTCATATTTTGTGCAGAAAGGTAGCCAGGTGCCTTCCTCGGTATTCACCCATGCATACACCGTGTAGTCGAGTATTGGACCCATTGAATAAAGGCGGAACCGCTTTCCGAATGCGACAGTTTACTGGAAAATTTGATCCGCTCGCCAGATCGTAACGTCTTCAGGCTTCACATTCACACGGAATGTCTGGATGATCTTGTCTTCTTCCATAATTTCGGCAGGCTTTGTCGAATTGTAGGTAATGGGTGAAGGAGTGTTCTTCACAATGGCGTCGCGGATGGCCTCGGCGTTCTTTGTCACAATCACAAGGCGCATGGAGTCCGATTTCAGATTGCGTCGGATGGCTGCATTGACTTCTTCGACGGTAAGTCTGGCGAGTTGTGAATTCAGGTAGGTCCCGAAATCGGGTATTCCATAGTACCGGCTGTCGAGCGCGTAACCCAGGCGAGCGCTCTGCGTCTGCGTCAGGACATTGGAAAACTTTGACAGAAATTCCCGAGTCACCTCTAAGGACATTTTCGAAATTCCGTTGCGGACGAGCTTACCGTACTCATACAAAGCGGCGCGCAGCGCGAATACACCATTTTCCGCTTCAACAGGACGAATCCAGATTTGAAAAATCTGCTTCTGTCTTCCGAGATTCGGGTCCGGCATCGACAGGTCTCCACCTCTCGGGAAATATTCGATGTATGCATAGTCGCCGTAGTTGAGACCGCGCATTTCTCGCAAGCGTTGAAAGAGATAGCCGTTCTGCGAGCGATGCTGACCGAAATACGATGCCACCAGCGCCAGCGCCGGCCAGTCCTTCGATGATCGATTCACTTCGATTGGAAATCCCAGCGAAATGGCTGTCGATCGTGTATCGCGCGTAATGATGTCCACATGCAGACCAGATGACAATTTCGGATTGTCGAACTTCTTCCTGTCGAGGGCACCCTCGGGCAAAATCGCAAAATCAGCGCGCACTTTCTCCTCGAAACCCTTTGGGTAGCCACCGGCAAGTCCTATCGTCAGATTCGCGCGGGTGTAGTGGCTACGGTAGAAACTGCGCACATCATCGATTGTCAGACTCTCCAGGGCTCGAACGTTACCGCCGTTGTGATGCCCGTATGGATGGCCGGCATAGATGACGTTATAAAGGTGCTCCTTGGCGAGTTCCTCATCGTCACCTTCGCGAAGGGAAACCTTCAGATAATTTATGGCAACGGCACGAAGCCGCGCGAAGTCCTCCGGACGGAAACCCGGATCGAGCAGCATCTCCTTCAACAACGCGTAATAGCGATCGAGATTTTCGATATGCGTGGTGCCGCTGACGACCGTCATCTCCTTATCGACCTGGACGTTCACCGACGTTGCCATCGGATACATAGCCTGAACAATGCGATCGTAGCTCATCGCGCGAGTTCCCCCGCGGGCAAGCATCGATGCTGTCAATGCGGCCAGCCCTTCCTTGCCCGGCGGGTCAAAAGCCGAACCCGTCATCCAAAGAATTCGAAAGGTGATCAGCGGCGACGTTCCCGGCAAAAGGACGGTGACGATCTTAGCCGGTGCCGCGAGCACGGTCGTGGATAGAAGCAGCAGGACTATGGCAAGTCTTCTCGCCATCTAATTTGTCACCTTCTTGCTGGTGAGAGTGACCATTGTCCGATTCTCCGGCTTGAAGTACTGGCCGGCAATCATCCGTATTTGCTCTGGCGTGATGCGCCCATAGAGATCGAAAAGCTTATTCATTGTTTCCGGAGTTCGACGTAATGCGATGAACTGCGCGAGGGAATTTGCAATTGAAGAGGAACTGTTCATTCGAAGCGCAAAGCTGTATCGAATGCGAGCGCGTGTGGCATCCAGCGTAGCCTGGTCCACCGGCTCTTCGACAAACCGTTTGAAAGTCGCCAGAATCTGATCGCGAACGTCTTCTGTATTCTTTACATCCTTGATGCGAGCCTGGACGGTAAACAGTTCCGGGTCCGGATGGTTTCCGAAGCCGACTCCGAGTGAATCCACTTTCTGTTCTTTCAGCACCAGTCGTTGATAGAGTTCCGAGTTCTCTCCAAACGCGATCGGCGACAGCAGGTCCAGCGCCGCTTTATCGATGGCTTCGTCGGAATACGCAGGCGCCTTGAAGGCAATCGCAATCCACGGAAGTGTCGGAGAATTCCACTCAACGACGGCAGTTCGCGGACTGGATTGTGGTGGTTCTGCGGGAATGGGAGAAACGTAATTGCCGCGCTTCCACTCGCCGAAATACTGCTTCGTCAAGCGAAGGGCCTGCTCCCGTTTGATGTCACCTGCAAGAATGATCGTGGTGTATTCCGGCCTGTAGAATCGATTGTAAAACTGGAGACTGTAACTGTATTGGTTGGGCATGTCCTGAATGTCTTTAAGAAAGCCCATCGCATTGTGTTGGTAGGTATGTTTGGTGAACGCCGACTCATACAGAACTTCGTTCAGCTTCTCGGCAGGATTCGCGCTGTTCTTGTTGTATTCGCCAAGCACTGCCAGAGATTCGGTTTGATAAGCCGGTTCCGAATACTTCAGCCGCTGGAAGCGATCCGCTTCGAGCTTCATGAAC
>Ga0070664_100002340_pt1 | contig 15230 bp, 14 predicted proteins | sample KBSC73metaG_FD_65863 | JGI IMG/M metagenome (GOLD analysis project Ga0070664, IMG submission 65863) | Corn rhizosphere microbial communities from Kellogg Biological Station, Michigan, USA - KBS C7-3 metaG | ecosystem: Host-associated > Plants > Roots > Rhizosphere > Soil ... | reverse complement strand
GGGATAGCGCCTTCTCCGACAGCTTCGCGAAGTCGGTGTCGTTCCGTTGGATTCAACGCTTGCAAGATGTCTGTTGGTATCGAATTGAGCACAAACTCGACTTCCAGGCGTTCGCGAGTCGAACCCCGCTGCGCAACTTCATTCAACTTTTCAACTAATATCTTGTTTCTTTCTGAGGAAGTGGCACTTCCAGCGAGCAAGCTAGCTGACAAAGCGTCAGCCGTCTCGCTCATTACTTGCAGGACTTCTTTGTCCGGCCGGCACTTACCCGAACGGAGGGAATGGAGTAAGTTTTCAAATTCATGAGCGAGTTGACCTGTAGTATTGAAGTTATTTGCTGTGGCGGAGGCTTTGAAACTGTGGAGTGTTCGAAAGAGAGCCTCGACGATTCGCCTGGTCTTTTTACCGTCGCCACCTGACTCCCGCAGTTGTTCGATGGCCGCAAAAACTTCTTCCAGGCGATCTTGAAGTTCGGCCACAATCACACGTTGCGTTTGATCCACAACCGAATACTAAATGCTAAGAGGGCAAATGGGGAATAGTTTTATCCACTCAATTGGGCACGAGTGTTGCTGGTTAGCGAAAGGTGGTGATTGGTTTTGCACAAAAAGTTGTATTTGTCACCATTAATAAACCGCGAAGCGTGCCTGACCGGACCACTCGCTCAACAAAGCGATCGTACAGCAGTCGATTGAGCGTGGCATCCCGTCACTGCGAGAGCGATACTGTATGACGTGTAGGCGTGCACTCAGGAAATGAGCACAAGGATAGAAGAGCAGACGAAGCAAAGACGCCGATTTGTGCCACTTGGCGTGATTTTCGGTGTGGTGGGCCTTGCTCTATTTGCTTACTTTGTCAGCAGAGTCGGCGTCTCAGAAATTCTGGACGGGATCGGGCGTCTCGGTGTCGGGTTTTTGTTGGTGTTGGCCATATCGAGCATCCGTCACATAGTTCGATCGGTGGCTTGGACCAGGTGCGTCGAAGCTCCGTACGCACTCCGGTTTCGCGATGCTTTTGCGGCACGGCTGATGGGTGATGCTTTGGGCAATATAATTCCGTTGGCGAGCGTCGCCGTAAGTGAGCCATCAAAGGCGGTCTTCGTCAAACACAAACTGCCTTTGATGATTGGTCTTTCTGCCCTCGCAATCGAAAACATCTTCTACAGCCTCTCAGTGGCGCTTTTCATGTTTTGTGGGACGGCGACACTGCTACTAACTTTTAGTCTGCCCAGGGGACTTCGATACGCAACTATCGCAGCTCTGGCCGGCGCACTTCTTTTTATTCCGTTAGCGTTGGCAGTCGTTCGTGGCGGCGCTCGTGTATTAAGCGGAGGTTTGAATTTCCTTGCGAGGCACAGGGTCCCCGATCGAGTGCTTAATAGGTTAAGACCTGCGGCGGCCACACTCGAGGATCGCATCTATGGTTTCTATCAACGCAATCAACAAAGCTTCTACTCGATCTTTGGTCTCGAAGTAATCTTTCACCTGGCCGGCGTGCTTGAGATCTACACCACGTTGTCGTTCATAAGTCCGGTCCAACCAACTCTTACACAGGCGTTAATTCTGGAATCAGTCAACCGAATTATTAACGTAGTATTTAAGTTTATTCCGTTGCGCGCGGGTGTGGATGAAGGCGGGACTGGTCAGGTCTCAAAAGTACTGGGTCTGACCAAAACTACCGGGGTAACGCTGGCGATCGTTCGTAAGGGACGCGATCTTTTTTGGAGTGTGATTGGCCTGCTTTTATTGCTGCAACGCGGGTTTTCCCTGCGTAATCTCCAATCTGAACAGGAGTCGAGTGAAAACCCTTTACCGGCGTCGTCACCTGTCACAACCAGCGATTAAGACTTTCAGTCGTAAGCCAACGCGGTTACCGCATCGAGATTTGATGCGCGGAGCGCTGGATACAAAGCACCAACGACACCTCCGAGCAAACCGATTGCGGCGGCAGTTAATGCCCAGGTCCAACTGTATTCAAACATCAATCCGTAGACTCTATGAATAAGAGATCCTGCGATGAGTGAAACGATAAAACCCGCGATGAGTCCGATCACGCTTATCAACACGGCTTCTTTTTCAATTACCCCGATTATGTATCCTCGAGATGCGCCCATCGATTTCAAAATGCCAATTTCACGAGTGCGTTCGGTGATTGTTGTATACATCGCAAGCATTACCACCAGTGCGCTCACGATCGCCGAGAGGCCGACCAACACGCGTAAGAAAACGGGTAGGTAAGGAATATTCTTTTCAATCGCGGTGAAGACCTCGCGAGTTGGCTGGATGGTGTTGCCTGGCAACTCTCGATTGATTCGAGCCTCGACATTCGCTATCTGATTAGGATCACGTAGCTTGATAAAAATAAAGGTACATTTTTCCGGCGCTTCAATCGCAGTCTGTAAAGCTTGAAGAGACATCTTTACGCGAGCGCCGGATTCAGGTTCATAGATACCCGTAATCTTATAAGGCTGATCTCCAAATGGGTTCAGTGTATCGCCGACTTTCAGGTTGTTACTCGAAGCCTTTATTCGATCGATGGCGACCTCATCTAGAGCTTGCGGTCCACGCCCCTGGACCAGTCCAATCCCATTCATTCGCGCGTAGCGTTCCCAGTCGACACCATCGATCTGTTCAATACCAAAACCCTTCGTTCCCTGGACGAAATGGCGGATCACCGGGATCGCGTCGTCCACGCCCTCGATCGCCTTCAGACGATCTTCGTACTGAATCGGGAGGTTCGCTGTATTTGCGGTCAATTGCACAGCGCCTGGCCTCATGAAAATGAGCTCGGCGGAGACATTCGAAGCCCGCCGTTGCAGATCATTAGACATGCCTCGGGCGAGGCCCGTAAACAGCATGACGAGGCAGACACCGAGAGCTATGCCGGCAACGCTAACGAGGGTGCGGATCGGTCTTTGTCGAATATTGGAGGTAACTAAATTATCCATGCATCAAGAAGAGGTCACTGATATAAATTTGGGCCAAATGGTGCATGCGTCTTGCACCCGTAAGTTTCACTATAACCATAAAGCATTTTGGAATAAGCTACCACAGTCCGGAATGAATCTTGAAAGAGCTTGTGTGTAAATAATCCGTGACACTTAAGTGGTGTTCTTAAGTTGCGTACCATCCGGTCGCTTTGCTCGCGGTACTGTTATATCTGCTTAAGGAATTTGGTTTTGTCTCGAGATTTAAAGTTTAGTTCTACCGCTCCCTCGCTCGGTGTTACCAAACCGCAGAGCATTTGGTCGAGTTTGAAAACTATCAGACTGGGTTTTGTAAGCAGTCTTGATTGGACCGTTGTGGCCGCCCTCCTTCTTTTCATAATCCTCGGGTTTGGTCTTCGCCTCAATCAGCTGTCAGCAATTGGCTTTGCTGAAGACGAAATGAATAAGCTCGATGCGATCAAAGCGTACGAGCGCGGCGACTTCTCGGCGAACGCAGAGCACCCGATGGTAATGAAGCTGTTGATGTGGGGTTCGCTCAAGCTCGCTCCAGTTGAAAGTACAGAAGTCGCATTAAGGCTCCCCAACGTTCTTGTTGGCGCACTTACTGTTGTTCCCCTGTTTCTTCTGACTGCTGCCTTCTTTGATCGTTGGACAGCGTTACTAGCGGTTGCATTCTGGGCCTTTGGTATAAATGCAATTACTCACAATCGAATCGGAAAGGAAGACTCGCTGCTGGTTTTCTTCATGTTGTTTGGCTTCTATTTCTTTCTGAGGGCCAAACAGACATCGCCGGTGAATTTGCCTCAACGTAAACATAACTATGCGTCGAGCGCTGTTTCATTCGGTCTCATGATCGCCTCGAAATATTTTCCTCATTACCTGGGTCTGAACATGCTGTTCCATCATAAGTTTCACGTTCGGCAACCTGTAGCGGGCGAGCCGAGCGGCCGAACGCCAGGATGGTTCTTCTTGTTGATTGGATCCGTGTTCTTGTTAGCCAGTCCGGCACTTTTGTTGCCCGATGTATGGCATTACGTCGATGCGTACATGGGCGAGAAGCTACTTACGCATTCTGGTTATTTGTTTGCGGGACGTCTTTATAAAAATAATATGTCCAGTTCGCCCTTCTGGGGCACTCCGATCTATTTTTATCTGCTGTTTTTGTTGATCAAGGTTCCGCCGGCCGTGTTGTTTGGGTTGATAGTTGGACTTGCCGTTTCAATAAAGCGGCGACATGAAGTTGGTTACGCCTTTTTGCTCTTCATGTTCTTCTTCTGGCTGATTCCTTATTCCTTAATTGGCGGAAAGTGGTTGAGGTATACGCTGGCAGTAATGCCGTTTGTTTATATGCTTGCTGCGGTTGGAGTCGTCGCTATCGTCTCTGTCGTCTCTAAACACTTAAAGATGAAGCCTGCGCTTGTAGCTACTTTCGCAATTATAATTTTTGCCGTTCTTCCAAGCTGGACTGCAATTGCGAATGGCCCACACTACGCGCTTTACACAAATATGTTTGCCCCCGGAAAAGCCGGTTTCTACTTTCCTCACGACGAGTTTTACGACGATGGTCTGCGCGAGGCCATCAAGTACGTCTGCGAACATGCTCCACAAAATGCAATTATTGCGCACGAGACGCCGGCGGTAGCGCGTTATTACTTACAGTCATTCGGCCGGCCGGATCTTCAGGCTCATGCGATTTCGGCAAAAGATTTCAATGTGAAGGATGTGCAGGGACCAATCTTTGTAGTTGTCCAGCGAGGCCGAACCTATTTTGAGAACCAGCAAGAGCTTGAATACACGCGCGCCAACTTTACGAAAGTTCACGAAGTTTTCATTGGTCCTACCAGTGCAGTCGAGGTTTTTTCTAATCTGTAGGTCGCCGATATTTGTGTGCCCTCGAACTCATCGGCTAATCTCACCTCATGAACATTCGAAAATTCCCGGTCTTCATTACGTGGCTGACCCTGGTCATCACGCTTTCCATTACTGCGGTTTCACAGTCGTCATCCGACGGAACAACTCGAGTTCAAGTTACGATTCTCAGTACGACGGATCTGCATGGCAATCTTGACCCGATCGATTACTACACCAACAAGCCTGACAACCGTGGCCTAGCGAAAATCGCGACTCTCATCAAAGGTGTCCGGCGCGAACAGCAGAATGTCGTTTTGATAGACTCGGGCGATACGATTCAAGGCTCACCGCTTGAATCGTTTCATGCCAGGAAAAATAATCAGCCGACTGACCCGATGATGTTGGCGATGAACTCGCTTAAATATGATGCGATGGCGGTAGGTAATCACGAATATAACTTCGGACTAAAAGTCCTTGAAAAGGCCCGTTCTGAAGCACAGTTTCCCTGGTTGTCCGCAAATACTTACGACTCTGCAACCGGCAAGACGCATTACAAGCCTTATCTCATAAAAGATGTTGCCGGGGTGAAGATTGGGATCCTTGGACTTACAACCCCGGGAATTCCCAGCTGGGATAACGCCCAAAATTTTAAGGGCCTTGAGTTTCACGAGCCGCTTTTAGAGGCGCAAAAATGGGTTCCGATTCTCCGTCAACAGGAAAAGGTTGACGTTGTTGTTATCGCGATGCATATGGGGTTGGAAGAGGATCTGCGAACAGGCGAGCCAAATCCCGGTCAAGTGCTGCACGAAAATGAAGCTATAGCAATTGCGGAACAAGTACCTGGCGTCGATCTAATTTTCATGGGCCATACCCATCGCGAGGTGCCGTCCCTTGTTATTAATGGAGTCTTGCTGACGCAGGCGAATCATTGGGGTCGTCACCTTGCTCGTGCTGATCTGTATTTGGAAAAAGGGAGCTCGAGTGACTGGCACATTTACGCAAAGTCGGCCCGAACTATTCCCACTGATGACAAAGTTCAGCCGGATCCGGAAATCGTCAAACTTATTGAGCCTTACGATAAAGAGACGCAAGCCTGGTTGGGTCGCGTAATAGGTGAGTCACCGGCTGAGCTAACTGCGAAGGAAGCCAGGTTTCGCGATACGGCCATTCTGGATGTTATTCAGAAGGTGCAACTGGAAGCGGGTAAAGCTGACGTCTCGATGGTTGCCAGTTTCAATCTCGACGCTCGCATTGCAAAAGGGCCAGTAACTGTCCGCGACATCGCTGGGCTATACGTTTACGAAAATACTCTGGTAGTGCTCGAAGTTACCGGACAACAATTGAAGGAGGCTTTGGAACATTCGGCCAGGTATTTTCAACCGTATGTGCCCGGGAAGTCGCTCGCAGAACTTGTGAACGATAAGATTCCTACCTACAACTTCGATATAGCCGAAGGTGTTACTTACGACCTGGATATCTCGAAGCCCATTGGTCAAAGAATTCAGAATTTAAGATTCCGCGGGGAACCGCTTAAGCCCGACCAAAAACTTCGCCTTGCGACTAATAACTATCGTGTGAATGGAGGCGGTGGTTACACGATGTATAAGGATGCTCCGGTGGTCTACCGGTCGAGCGAAGAAATACGTGAGCTAATCATTGACTGGGTCGAGAGGCATAAGACGATTCCAGTTGAGCCGGATAATAATTGGAGAATTGTGTATTAGGGGGAAGAGTCGAGTTTGGGGTTTTATAGGACCTATAGGACGTATAGGACCTATTCTTCTTTCTTCATAAATAAAGACCAGGACGGCAATCCGGGGGCTTTGGATTGCCGTCCTGGTTTCTTACTAAGGAGACGCGTACGACTCCAGTTACCGCTGGCACGTCTCCCGCGCGGACAGTCTCCAGTTACTGCAACGTGACAATGACTTCGAGAGGCTTCTGAGCGTTTGCCTTACCAACCAAATTGCCATCTCGTTCAAGTGTGCGTTCTCGACCTGATTTCGCTAGCTTTCGTCCGTTTGTAAAACCCGCGGACCAAACTTCGGCGAGAAAGTACTCATTACCGTATTGGTGAAATACCAGTTTCCCTTTGCTTATTGGGCCATTCTGGACCAGGGGACTCGAAAGTCTGAAAATGGATGCGTCGTCTGAACGCGAGCTGATGCGCAGCGTCTCGCCAGTCGATGTGGTTGCCGCGACGTTATATTCGCCTGCTGGCAACGTTGTATTTCCTACCTGGAATTGAAAGGGGATGTCCGCTGTCTGTCGCTTGGTACCCTGTCCATATACGGCTGTCGAGCCGGCAACGAGTGCGAACGAGATTACTAGTCCCACGATTCTAAGATGAGAGGTGATGTGCTTGGTCATGGTCTTTCTCCTTTATCTGGGCGGTGGCCTGTACGTCGCTTCCCTTGCTAAGACTGTGCCACTCGTTAGTTCCGAGGAGAATGAAATAAAAGCCCTTAAGAAATGGTATTTAGAAATGAAAGGGTCGGGTTAAACGCGTAACTTCGGGCCCTCGTGCAGCAACCTGGCTATCTAAAAAGATAGTTGAGCTAACTGGTCGGATAGCCTAAGAACAGGTTTATAAGGTTGTTGCCGGAATGCGGTTAGACGCGTAGACTTTGAAGACATCAGAAAGACCTCTCGACGAAGAAAATGCAGGCACGACTCGCAGCCATATCTGGAAAACTTAAAGGCGCGATAATTACAATCAAAGATGACTCGTTCGTCATCGGTCGAGAAGTAGCCGCGAACCTTTGTATCGCCGACGCTTCGGTTTCCCGCCGCCACTCGCTCATCGAGAAACAGGGTGAAGACCTTGTAATCAGCGATCTCGAAAGCTTGAACGGTACATTTGTAAACGATGTGCCGGTAAGAACAAGGGTCCTGGAACATGGAGACCGTGTCCGCATCGGCGAGTCACAATTTCTCTTTCTCGCGAATGAAGCCGCTGTTACTTCCAAGTCGAGCCTGGTAAGACTTGACGGCACCAAAGTGATGAGCGGTGCCACACTTCAAGTCAGATTTGACGATGCTTTCTACCTGATGGCGCGCGACCTCAGCGCGTTGATGAAGATCAGCACGACAATTAATGCCATCCGTGGCCTTGAGTTGCTGCAGGAGAGGCTGCTCGAACTTTTGTTTGAAGTTGTCCCAGCGCAATACGGCGCGATCGTGCTGGTTGATGATGAGACTCTGGGAAATGGAGCGATATTCGGACTCGATAGAACTCGGGGAAAAGATTGCACCGTCACAGTCAGCGCTACCATCGCCCAACAAGTATTAAGGGACGGTGTGGCTCTGCTTGCAAGCAATTCGCTGGGCTCCGATTTTACGAGCGACAGTTTGGTCGAGTCAGCGACGGCGTCGGTTCTCTGCGTACCGCTGATCATGTTGGACCGGAAGCTCGGAGTTCTATACCTCGCCACGAGTGTTTCCGATCACCAGTTCAACAAAGATCATCTGCAACTAGTTACTGCAATTTCAGGGATTGCAGCGGTGGCCATCGAAAACGCACGACGCTTCGAATGGCTCGAAAGCGAAAACCAACGACTGCTAGCAGATGTAAATATCGAGCACAACATGATTGGTGAAAGTGGTGCGATGCAGCGCGTATATCACTTCATTTCAAAAGTTGCGCCGACCGAATCAACCGTACTGGTTGAAGGAGAGAGCGGTACCGGCAAAGAATTAGCAGCACGTGCAATTCACCGTAACAGCAAGCGAGCTGATAAACCGTTTATCGCCGTGAACTGTGCAGCTTTGGCTGAGTCGCTGCTGGAATCGGAATTATTCGGACATGAAAAGGGTGCGTTCACCGGCGCGCAGAGTCAGAAAAAAGGCCGGCTGGAAATTGCCGACGGCGGCACCTTGTTCCTGGACGAGATCGGTGAACTCTCGCCGTTCCTCCAGGTGAAATTGCTCCGTGTTCTGCAGGAACGCGAGTTTGAAAGGGTCGGCGGCAATGTTCCTATTAAAGTCGACATCAGGTTGATAGCGGCTACGAACAAAAACCTGGAGGAGGCGATCGAGTCAGGGCAGTTTCGACAGGATCTCTTTTATCGTTTGAATGTGGTTTCGTTTGAAATGCCGGCTCTTCGCCAACGTCGCGAAGACATAGCACTCCTGGCGAGTTACTTTGCCGACAAGTACGGCGCTAAGTGCAATCGAAAATTACAGGGAATTTCCGCTGAAGCCCGCGAACGATTGGCGGCCTATGACTGGCCCGGTAATGTACGCGAATTGGAAAATGCAATTGAACGAGCGGTTGTTTTAGGAACTACCGACATAATTCTACCTGACGACTTACCCGAGGCCGTACTTGAGCGGCACATGCTGAATGTTGATCAGCCTGCCAGCTATCATGATGCCGTTACTCACACAAAGAAACAGATCATTCTGCAGGCGATAGAGCAGACACACGGAAACTTTACCGACGCTGCAAAAGCTTTAGGGGTTCATCCGAATTATCTTCATCGTCTCATCAGAAACCTGGATCTCCGCAGTCACATAAAAACCAGGGCGTAGTTGGACCACGCTGTCCCAATTTCCATCCAATAAATTTTCTTCAGGGTTTTGTAGAACCATTTGCCAATGGACAACCGTTAATTAAGGTGATTGATAACCGCTTCGTAAAACAGATCGGCATTATCGGTTTTTCGCATCGTCAGGAACAAATCGAACTGACCCAGAGAAGGATGGTTGATTGTGTGAATCGAAGTAAACGGGGATAGCTCCGCCGCAGCTTTGAAAGTCAGGTTGAAACTGTCAGTGGCAATGAACCTTTTTGTGATCTGCAAAGCATTAACAGGTCGATAGACGCTGACATCTGTCAACTCAAGTTCGATGTCTTGACCGAGCGCGTTTGGCGCAGTAAAGATCCCGCCAACGTACGGCCCAAACGTTTCGGCCTTAAATAAGAAGACTGGGTTCTCCTGAACTTCGAATGGCAGATCAACCCTACGTTCTAACGGGATCCTAACTTTTCCACGCGTTTTTTTCTGCCCAAAAACTTTGGGAGCGGCAGTTAGCGCAAGTCCAGCTGAGACAGCTGAAATCATTCCGGTTCTTAAGAACAGGCGACGAGGTAGGCGCATGTGATTTTTCTCCTTCGGAGCGAGGTTAGCTTAAATGTGTCTATTGTAGTTGGGTGATGCCGAGACTTAAAATCCGGCTTTTGGTTAGCATGGGTCGATACGTTAGTGACTAATACCCATCCCGCTACCAGTTGGCCTATGCAATATTCTGAAAGTACGAATCGATATCTTTTCTTTCTGTCGCTCAGCGATACCAACTAACAATTGAATACCGATGACCATGAGTGATGGGTGTTACTTCGTGTGTACGTTCGGAACGAAAGGCTACCAGGGTGCCGGCCTCAATTGGCAAGTTAAACTCAGCAAATTCGGGTTCCGCACGATAATCAGAGAACCTCAGTGTCCCGCCACTGTAAGTGCCAGGCACATGTGTTTCGCTTTGCGAGTTTAGAAGTATAACGATCGACACTCTCCGCTCAGCATCACTGGAGAGTCGAATCAGCCCAGTATTCCCGTCCTGGTGGGCCACGAAGAAATCGCCGATGTCATAGCTTAAGAATTGAGGTTCCTCACACTTGTTCAGTGGGATAGAAAATCGCTCTTCAATCGTCTTTTTATGGTCGATCAGTCTCTGGGTTATGAACTCAGTTGTGGTCCACCCCATTTTTAACCGCTTTGCTTTTCGAACCCGATCGTTGACCTGACCACCATCGCCTTGACCGTAGACAGATGCTGGATCAGAACCGACAGCCTGTGCCTCCTCAATCAGTTGCCGACACGTAGCTTCGTCCAGAAAGTTTGGAGTTAAAAGCAGATCATACCAGGTGATTAGTCGTGATATATCCATTGCTTCGATGGAAAAGTAGTTTGCCATAGAATCGGGCGTCACGGGCTACAAACTTAAATGGGCTTGTCAATTTCAGGACGCAATGCCACAAACGAAGAAACAGATTATTATCGATGCGTGAACAAGGTAAACATAGATTCTCCAGCAAAGTTTGGCAATGTTTTCGAGCTGCTTGAAACAGAGACTGTGGTTTCGGGGACGCGGCTCAAACAATTCAATGGCCGACCGCCCGACCTTAGCGATATTGAAGGATTGAAACCGTCGCAAGGTAAAGAAATCACATCAGCGATTTTCGGTTATTAAACCAGGAAAATTCTAAAGTGGAAAACAAAAGCGGGAATCTCTTTCTTCGCGAAGCGACACCAGAAGACGAACAGTTTTTGTTTGATGTTTATGCCAGCACGCGTCAAGAAGAATTAGAAGGATTAGGTTGGGACGGCAATCAAAAACGAGATTTTATTAAGATGCAGTTTCTTGTTCGCGAAAGGTCGTATCCTCGAGTGGATGATCGAATAATTGTTTTGGACGAACGACCGATTGGTAGAATGTTGGTTGACCGAAACGATGGAGAGATTCTGCTGAGAGATATCGCGCTCTTGACGCAGTATCGTAATCGAGGGTTCGGAACAATCTTGATTTACGACCTAATGAAGGAAGCTACCATTTCTGGCAGGGCCATTCGTCTTCACGTATTGGCTACATCTGCTGCGGTGCGCCTGTACCAGCGCCTGGGATTCTCCATAACCGGCGAAGAAGCCGCATACTTAGAAATGAAGTGGATTCCGGCAGTTTCAGATACTCTCTAGCACGTGTACTCAGAATCAGTTAATGACTCGTTTTCGAATCAATCCCTACATAAGTTTCATCGAGAGTCGATTAATCCCCGACGCACTTCAACAGGCTGTCTTTCATCGCTTAACCAACGAAATAATTGAGCCTGGTGAAGGAGTTCGCACTTTCTTGCAGGCGGCCAAGCCGGGAACTTGGGTTACCTTAAGCGAGTCAGACCTCGATAAGCTTGGCGAAGGCGGCAACGAGCTGAAGCAGCTTATTCATCAGGAGTTCTTGATCGCCGAAAATCACGATCCACTTGCTCAGTTTTCCAATCATTACGTAGCTCGCCCAATTCAGAATCCAGCGGTGGCGTATCGCTCAACTGACGGGGATTGGATCCTGGTCCGAACCTCGATGGAGCACACCATCTATTCGAGAAAGCGTGACGAACTACCGTCGGTGATTGAAGAAAAGATGTCGCCGTTGACGAGTGAAATATTTTTGCTTGCTGACGGCGCCAAAACTCTGCAGCAAATTTTCACAGCAGTGCGAATAAATCAAACTGAGAGCTTTTTGCAGGACTCTGAATTCAGAACAGCAATAGACTGGCTAACAACTCAAGAGCGCCAGCTCATTAAACTCACATTACGGGTTGAGGATCTTGACCAACCCTTTCAGTCTATCAATATCGTACCGCGCAATCTTTATCATTCAGATAGATGGGATGGTAAGCGTCCCAATGAGTCAGAACAGGAAATAATTGACTTTCACCTTACCGGAATTGAAGACGCTGGTTGGGAATTCGACCTGATAGAGCCGACGATAAACCATTGTTTCCGGTTTCCCCATGACGCACTCGGCGGGTTGGATTATGGTTCGAGTTTTTGCAATTCCACTCTCACGCCTGAAGTGGTTCCATTATTGGACCACTCTCGCACACTGGAAGTACTGGAAATAGGAGGTGGCACGGGTAGCTTTGCGAAATCGTTCATCGAACAAGCGAGGACTTCGGTCAGTTCCAACTCGAACGCGACTCATATCAATTATCACATTCTGGATTTGTCCCCTGCTTTGATGGAGAGTCAACGAAAGGTCTTATCTCACCTTCTTCCAGAGAGCAGGCATTTTCAGCAGGATGCCACCGAGTTCGATATCCCGGGCCGTTTATTTGATTTGATCATAGCGAACGAAGTTATCGCCGACTTTCCAGTTGTATCAGTCCGGCGAGAAACCGGGAACGAGCACGACACAACTAATGGTCCAACTGCGAGTAGGTTTGGTCAGAACTGGCAGGGAGAGGGTGTTTACTATCTGGACAAGTACGAGCTTTTCGACAGGAACGCGCCCGACTCCTTCTTCATTAACGCCGGTGCTATGCGTTTCATCGAACGAGCCTGGAAACATCTACGTCCGGGAGGGACACTCATCTTATCGGAATACGGATGGGAGCACCGATATCCAACCCGATCTTTTCATCTGAACCATGACGAGTTTTCAATTCACTTTGGCCACGTCGCGGCATGCGCCGCCAAAGTGGGCTTCAAAGGGCGGCTGACAACTTTGAAAGAATTTCTATCCTTTAATGACGAACTTCTAGTGCTGAACGGACGTGAAGAACATATACTGTGTTTGAATCACGTCCTAAAAAACTACGGGACCACTCTTCCTTTTGCAGTGATTTCCGAGTCTCAATTCGAACGACAAACTGCGGGAATCGCTGAAAAGATAGGATTGACTGGCCATTCTTTCGCTCCGGTGAAAAATAAATATCACTTCGGACCCAACATAGAAGAATTCCTGGTTTTGATATTGAACAAATCTAGCTAACAAACAATGAGAGCTGTTCAACGATCCATTGAAACCGAGAGAAGTTCAGGAGGAGATTTATATGGAGGCTGTCTTAAGCCACGAGGAATTTTCACAATATATCAATACAAAGTTCCAGATTAAGATCGATGAACAACAGATGGTGGAGTTGGAACTAACTGACGTTTCCGACCTAAAACTGTATCCCAAACAGGAGGAGTTTGCAGTTACCTTTTGTGGGCCTCCGGATATGTTTCTCGGCCAGGGGTCGAGGTCTTTTGCGCACGAGCAGATGGGCGAATTTGAGCTGTTCCTCGTCCCAATAGGCAAGGATGAGAGGGGCTTTAATTACCAAGCAGTCTTCAATCGCATTCGTGAGGCGACCACGTAAATGGGTAGTGAACCGCAAACGCTTTCACACATCTCTCTTCGTCCTGTTGTTTTTGATGATGAGGATTTTCTTATTGAGGTCTATGCAAGCACTCGAGCGGAAGAGTTAGCAATAGTACCCTGGACCGATGAGCAGCGGGACCAGTTCGTTCGCTCGCAATTCAGTGCGCAACAGCATCATTACGCGCAGAAGTATCCAACTGGTACTCACGATATCATTCAGTCAGACGGCAAACAGGTGGGCCGTCTTTACGTGGCGCGGTTGGACCATGAGATTCGAATAATTGACATCACTCTTATACCAGCCGAGCGAAATCGCGGAATTGGTAGTTACCTGATCAAGCAGTTACTTGAGGAGGCAAAGAGCCAAAATAAGATGACGAGGATTTACGTGGAAGATTTTAATCCTTCGTTGGGCCTTTTCAAACGGTTCGGCTTCAACATGAGTGAACAACACGGATTCCACCTGCTGATGGAATGGATTCCGCCTGCGACTACGAACTCCACTGAATAAATTTTGAGCGAGGACCTGCTCTAATCAATACAAATATTGATGTGTGGATCTTAGAGCAGGTTCATGGGTAGAGACGATTGACGACTGCCTCGTAGGCGGTCTTGTTTTTGACTTTGATCGGCACAATCAAAAACGAAAACATGCCCATTTTTTCATGCTCGATCAAATAAGTGTTTTGCTTAAGGACCGTGTCTGTTGGTCCATGGAAAAGAAGTGAGAAACCCTCTTTCCCCGTCTTACTCTGTTTCCGTGACGCAAAACTAGTCACGTCGATCAACTTAACTTTTACCTTTGATCCTCCGTGATTGATTAGAAACGTAGAATCTATCTGCGACTCGAAGGCAGCCAGGCTCAAACCGGACGCGTTTGAAGTTCCGGTGAGGCCCATCGTCGAGGCCTTCTCGCTGAGGCCCAACGGAACTCCGGCGGCAAGAGCCATCAAACTTCCTCGCTTTAAGAATTCTCGGCGCGAACTACTCATCTTAACCTCCTAGAAGAACTGTACTTGGCAGAGCGGTCAGAAAGGTGGTGCAGTCTATTTCTTCTTCGGCAAACTTTCAACAAAAAAGATCGAAATAAGACAAATTACGTAACGCTTTCGCAACCACAAACATCCTCTTGTAATATTTCGAGATTCGATATATAGTGCGCCCTCGTCATTTAGACCATGATTTACCGGTGGACGAGATTTCCGCCGAATAACAATTGCTCTACGCCGCACTCAGCTTTCAGAATGCCGCGAAGATTAGAAACCTTGCTGGGGCCCTTGACCCCAAAGAACCAAACCTCGCTCGCTAAATTAAGGATTTCATTACGGCTACCGTGAAGGAGACTGTATGGCCCAACCGTACGTAGGCGAAATCAGAATGTTCGGCGGTAACTTTCCGCCCAACGGCTGGATGTTTTGTGACGGGAACTTATTGCCAATCTCTGAAAATGAGACTTTGTTTCAGTTGATTGGGACCACGTATGGCGGTGATGGAGAGAGTACTTTTGCGCTACCAGACCTACGCGGGAGATTGCCGCTGCACTTCGGTCAGGGTCCGGATGGTACGACCT
>Ga0070664_100002335_pt1 | contig 15241 bp, 13 predicted proteins | sample KBSC73metaG_FD_65863 | JGI IMG/M metagenome (GOLD analysis project Ga0070664, IMG submission 65863) | Corn rhizosphere microbial communities from Kellogg Biological Station, Michigan, USA - KBS C7-3 metaG | ecosystem: Host-associated > Plants > Roots > Rhizosphere > Soil ... | reverse complement strand
GGGACGGCGGCGCCAAGATGAGCGGATGACGCCACCCCGCATCCTCATCGTAATACCGGCGCACTGGACCCGCGCGCTCCTCCGGGCCCAGCTGCGGGAGTCCGGCTACGACGCGGTCGGTGCGCGCGACCTGCTGGAGGCACTGGGCACCGGCTCGGAATCGCCCGATCCGGTGCGTCTCATCCTCCTCGACCAGGAAGCGCTCGCCGCGGGCGATACCCAGCTCCTCCAGGATCTCCTCGGCCGGCTCCGGTCCCGGCATCCCGGCGCCCGGACGGTGCTGCTGGCCGGCGCAACGCACAAGGCGCCGGAAGAACCCTTTGACCAGGTCCTCCGGCGCCCCATGTCCATCGCCGACATCGTGCGAGTGGTCGAGCGGGTGGTGCCGCTCCCGCCTGGGGAGCGGCGCCCGCTCGACTCAATCAGTTAATGCGCGCTCGCCAGATCGCTGACCGCGGTGGCCAGCAGCTGCACCTTGGCCCCGTCGGACGATCCGGTCGCATCGGCCCGAATCGCGGTCGCCAGCGCGGTCAGCGCCGTGCTGCGCGCCGAACCGGTGGCGCTCTCCGCCGCCGACAGCTGGCTCCGCACCGCGGAGAGCCGGGACGACGAGAGGCCCTTCGACCGCTCGAGCTGATCCGCATAGGCGCGGGCCAGCGCGAAGCTCGCCGGCCAGACCATCTTCTGCTGGCCCTGCACGTTCAGGTGATCGAAGTGCACCGTGCGGGCCGCGTCGAGCTCGTTCTGGCTGATGTACGCGCTGGGAGTGAGCTCCAGCACGTCGAGCCCGCGCGCGATCTCGGAGCTGTACATGTGGCCGTTGTACCAGTACACCGACCAGGTGCCGCCCGGCCCCTGCTTGGTGGAATCCGACGGGCCGCGGTCGAAGAACGCGATTTCCTTCGGGTGCTTCGCGTCGGTCCAGTCGAACACCGACACGCCGCCCTGATACCACGACTGCACCATCACGTCCCGGCCCGGGATCGGGATGAGCGAGCCGTTGTGCGCCACGCAGTTCTCCAGCGTGGTCTGCGGAGCCGGCATCTTGTAGTAGCTCTGGAAGTTCATCTTGTTGCCCGCGAGCGTGAAGATCGCGTCCGCGCCCCACTCCATCTTGTCCGTCGCGCGGCAGCGCGGCTGGCCACCGCCGCCCCACTCGTCCGAGAACAGGATCTTGGTCCCGTCGTTGTTGAACGTGGCCGAGTGCCAGTAGGAGAAGTTGGAGTCCGCGGCCGCATCGATCCGCTTCGGATTGGCCGGGTCGTGGATGTCCAGCAGCAGGCCGTATCCGCCGCAGGCGCCGCCCGCCAGCCCGATCGCCGGATACACGGTGATGTCATGGCACTGCGTCGGGCCGCGCTTCGGGGCGTTGTTCTGCGCGCCCACCAGCTTGGCCACGATCCCGGGGAAGGCGGCCCGAAGCGCGGCGCTGTCCGCCGCGGTCGGATCGCCGGTGCCGCCGCGGGCCTTCACGACGCTGTCCAGCAGCGGGCGGATGAAGCCGTTCGGCGCCACCTGCTCCCGCCCGTTGATCGTCGCGACGAATCCGCCCTTGGCCTTGGCTTCGGCCACGGCGCGCGCACGGGCCGCCTCATCCGAAGCCGCCTCGCCGTGCGACGGCGGGGCCGTGAGGCCCTCGAAGATGCGCGGCGAGTTGACGATCGCCGCCTGCGAGGGATTGGCCACCGGCACCTTGATCACTTCGATGCGGAAGAGCGCCGAGTTCGGGTTGGAATCCGGCAGCGCGCCGGAGCAGCCGGCCAGCTCGCTGGGCGAGCGCACCGGCGCGGAGCCCGAGATGTAGACGTAGACGTTCTCCTTGTCGTTCGGATCCTCGACCACCGTGTGCGTGTGCGACCCGCGGCAGGTCTGCACGTTGCCGATGTACTTCGGGCTGGTGATGTCGCTGATGTCGAAGATGCGGAGCCCGCGGAGCCGGTCATGGCTGACCGTGTCCTGCACGCCCTGGGCGCCGCAGTCGAGCCGGCCCGAGAAGCCCTCGCCCGACACGAAGAGCAGGTTCTTGTAGACCGACACGTCGCTCTGCGAGGCGGGACAGAAGAAGGACGTCTTCAGCACCGGCTGCGCCGGGTTCGACACGTCCCAGATCTGGTACCCGTTGTAGTTGCCCTGGATGACGTCGTTGTTGCTGAACGCCAGGTCCGAGTTGGTGCTGCCGGCGAACTTGCCGCTCGGCGGCGTGGTCGACGTCAGCTTCATGTTCCAGAACGCCGTGCCCGCGTCGAACATGCCCGCCTTGAGGCCGACGCGCGGGTCGTGCGGACCCCCGGTCGTCATCGGCGCGGTGGTCGACATGCTGGCGCCCGTGCCGGTGCTCTTGGCGCAGGATGCCAGCGCGGCGACGCCCACCAGCGCGGCCAGGCCGAACCGGGGAGCTCGCCAGGAATTCATGCGTGTCCGTGTAGATGCCATGGAAGGTTCCAGTGAGGGAGCGGGGAGGTGCCGGAAAACGGTGAACGCAATCATTTAAGCAATCACTTGAGCGCGGTCAGCATGGTGTTCATGCGATCGATCTCGGTCGTCTGGTCGGCGTTGACGTCGGAGATGAACTTGAAGACCACGTCGTCCTGGGCGGCGCCGGGCGAGTTGATGAGCTGCTCCACCATGGTGATCGCACCGCGATGGTGCTGCATCATGTCGGTGAGGAACAGGCGGTCGAAGTCGCTGCCGCGGGCCTTGTCGAGCTCCGTCATCTGCTCCGGCGTCAGCATCCCGGGCATGAGCGCGGAGTGGTCCATCCCCGGCATCGACATCTGCATGTGGTCGGGGTTGGCGTCCGGCACCGGCTGGCCGCGGTCACGAAGCCAGTTCTGCATGAAATGGATCTCGTCGGTCTGGCTCACGATGATCCGGGCCGCCAGCGTCTGGATCGACGGGCTCGCCCCATGCGACTCGGCCCAGCCCGAGATCTTGATGGCCTGGGCGTGGTGGCCGATCATGCCGGTCATGAAGTGCACGTCGGCCTGGGTGATCGGCCGGCCGTCGGTGCCCACCATCGATGGAGTCGTGGCCCCCGAGGAGGCCGTGGTCGTCGTGGTCGCCTGCCGGGGGGCCGGCGCGGCCGGCGGCGGAGTGGTGCTGCACCCGGCGAGCGCCACTGCCACCGCGAGGAATGCGGTTCTGGTCATACAGTATCTGCTCCTGATTGGCCTGAGCGGGACGTCCAGCCTTGGATACTACGGCATGCGACGGAGCTTGGAAAGCTCCGCGGGTCCCATTCAGTCCTCGTCAGACGTAATCCGGCCTCATTTGGTTGCGACCGGGCTCCGGGAGCCCGTCAGGCGCCCTCGATGTGGACCTCCGAACGGATCGAATTCGCGATCAGGCACCGGGCGTGGGCCGCGTGATGCAGCTCGGCCAGCCCCGCCGGGCCGGGATCGCCGCCGGCCGCGAACTGCACCCGCGGGCGGAGGAACACGTCGGTGATCTCCGCCCCGCCCCCCGCGCCCCGGCCGATCGCCGCCCACGCCTCGTCCCGGTAGGCTTCGACCACGAAACCCCGCCCGGCCGCGATCGACAGGAACCAGAGCATGTGGCAGCTGGCCACCGCCGCGATGAATGCCTCCTCCGGATCCACCGCCTCCGCGACGGAAAGCGGCAGTGGCACCGAATGGGGCGACGCCGAGGCGGGCACCCGCACCCCGCCGTCGAACTCCCAGTGGTGGCCCCGGCTGTAGCGGCTGTCGGTGAATACCGCGCCCCGCCGCTCCCACCTAACCGTCGCGGTGTATCTGGCTGAGTCGTCGCCCGGCTTCATCTCGGCAGCAGTGAGCATCGGCTAGCCTCGCGTTCGAACCTGGACCGTCCTCACCCACCCTCCGACCGCATTGGCGGACTAACTTATCCTGCTGATTTCGCGGGGCAACTCGCCCGGCGCCGCGTCATGTCGATCCCGCCCGCTCTCGTTCGACGTATGGACAGAGCCCGCTGAGAGATCCGCCGGATCGGCCGGCCAGGGGCTCCCCACTTCTCGACATCGGGAGGCAACACCATGCGGTTCATGATCATAGTGAAGGCCGACAAGAACTCCGAAGCCGGCGTCCTGCCCAGCCGGGAGCTGCTGGAGCAGATGGGCAAGTTCAACGAGGAGCTGGTCAAGGCCGGCATCATGCTCGCGGGCGAAGGACTCCAGCCGAGCTCCAAGGGCGCCCGGGTCCGGTTCTCGGGTTCCAAGCGCACCGTGATCGATGGTCCCTTCGCGGAGACCAAGGAGCTGATCGCGGGCTTCTGGCTCTGGCAGGTGCGCTCGAAGGAAGAGGCAATCGAGTGGGTCAAGCGGGCCCCGAACCCGATGCCGGGCACCGAGTCGGAGATCGAGATCCGCCAGGTCTTCGAGTCCGAGGACTTCGGCGACGAATTCACTCCCGAGCTGCGCGAGCAGGAGGACCGGCTCCGCGCCCAGCTGGACGCCAGGCAGAAAAAGGGGTGACCACCTCCGCCGCCCACCGGACGATCGACGCGGTCTGGCGGATCGAATCCGCCAGACTGATCGCCGCCCTCACGCGGATGGTGGGGGACTTGGGCCAGGCGGAGGACCTGGCCCAGGATGCGCTGGTGGCGGCGCTCGAGCGCTGGCCGGAATCGGGCATTCCCGACAATCCCGGCGCCTGGCTCATGGCCACCGCCAGGCACCGCGCCGCCGACAGCTGGCGCCGCCGGAAAATGCTCGACCGCAAGCATGAGGAGCTTGGCCGGGAGCTCGAGGAGCGGCAGGAAGCTTCCCTGCCCGACCTCGATGCCGCTCTCGACGATCCGGTCGGTGATGACATCCTCCGCCTGATCTTCACCACCTGCCATCCCGTCCTGCCACCCGACGCACGGGTGGCGCTCACCCTTCGCCTCCTGGGCGGCCTGGCCACCGACGAGATTGCGCGCGCATTCCTGGTGCCCACGGCCACGGTCGCGCAGCGAATCGTCCGCGCCAAGCGCACGCTGTCAGAGGCGCGGGTGCCGTTCGAGGTGCCACGCGGGCCGGAGCTCGCCGGCCGCCTCGCGTCGGTGCTCGAGGTGATCTATCTCGTCTTCAACGAGGGCTACGCCGCCACCGCCGGTGACGACTGGACCCGCCCCGCCCTCTGCGATGACGCCCTCCGCCTGGGCCGTATCCTGGCCGCGCTCGCGCCGCAGGAATCCGAGGTGCACGGGCTCGTGGCGCTGATGGAGATCCAGGCGTCGCGGCTTCGGGCGCGCACCGGCCGGGCGGGCGAGCCGGTGCTGCTTCTCGATCAGGATCGCGCGCGCTGGGATTACGTGCTGGTGGGACGCGGCCTCGCCGCGCTCGCGCACGCGGAATCGCTCGGCGTGGCGCTCGGTCCCTATGCGTTGCAGGCCGCGATCGCCGCCTGTCATGCGCGGGCGCGCACCGCGGACGAGACGGACTGGGAGCGCATCACCGCCCTGTACGACGCGCTCGCCCAGCTGGTGCCGTCTCCCGTGGTCGAGCTCAACCGGGCGGTGGCGCTCTCGATGGCCTTCGGGCCGGCGGCGGGACTCGAGGCCGTCGACGCGCTGATGAATGAGCCGTCGCTCCGGGACTACCACCTGCTCCCCAGCGTCCGCGGCGACCTGCTCGCCCGCCTCGGCCGGGGCGACGAGGCCCGGGACCAGTTCCTCCGCGCGGCCTCGCTCACCCGGAACGCGCGCGAGCGCACCCTTCTCCTGGCCCGCGCGGCCGGCGCCGCCCCCGGCACCCGCTGAGCCGCTACTCCCCCAGCCGATCGGCCCCGCGCCAGCCCGCGTACATCCCCGCTCCCGTGCCCACCATGCTCACCATGAACGCCGTCATCATTCCGACGTGCGCGCCCGCCCACCAGCCGATCGCGCTGCCCACCGTCGCGCCGACGAAGCCGCAGAGCTTGCGCATCGGCTAGCGGCCGCGCTGGTAGGTGCCGATCAGTTCGGTCTGTGCCAGAATGTGGCCTTTCATGGCCGCCTGGAGCTGTTCGACAGTCGGCCGGCCCAGATCCCCGAGCGTGGTGTCGAGCGCGTAGAGCTTGTGGAAGTAGCGGTGGCGGCCGGTCGGCGGGCAGGGACCGCCGTACGCCGTCCGCTTGGCGCTGTTGGTCCCCTCTCGCGTGCCCGCTGGCAGCTGCTTCGGATCCGCCGCTCCCGCGAGGCCGGCGGCCGTGGCCGGCACGTCGTACAGGACCCAGTGCACCCAGGTCATCTTCGGCGCCTTGGGATCGGGCGCATCCGGGTCATCCATGATGAGCGCGAAGCTTCTGGTGCCGGGCGGCGCACCGCTCCACTCGAGCGGCGGCGAGTGGTTGGCGCCATCGCAGGTGTATTCGGCGGGAATGGCGGCGCCCGCCGCGAACGCGGACGACCGCAGGGTGAGCGTCATGCGAGCCTCCGGGGCCATGAGAACTGCCGCAGGCAGGAGCAGCATGAGTGACCGGCGCATCTTCGAACCTCCTGTTGCGGTCACCGGCAAGCTAGCCCGCTGCCTACCGCGGCGACAACGGACGCGCTTCCCGGGTAGCCGCCTTCATCCCCTGGGCAAACTCGCCGAGGGCGCGGTCCAGGGCGCCGGACGTGGCCGCGTTCCGCTCGATCAACGCCACGACCGCGGAGCCGGTGATCACACCGGCCGCACCGGCGCCGATCATCGGCCGCACCTGGCCCGGCGTCGAGATGCCGAAGCCCACCAGTGGTGGCGCTCCGCCTTCCGCATCCAGCAGCGCCAGCAGCGCCGTGGACGGCGGCCGCACTCGCGTCTCCGCACCGGTGACGCCCGCCCGCGCGAGCAGGTAGGTATAGCCGCCCCCGAGCCGGGCGACGCGCCGGACCGTGTCGGCCGTGGCGTCGGCCGGCAGCAGCAGCACCGGCTCGACCTCCGCCTCCCGCGCCGCGTCAGCGAACGGCGCCGCTTCGACGGCGGGAACGTCCGCGACGAGCACCGAATCGACCCCGGCGTCCGCCGCCGCCCGGTAGAACCGCGCCGCCGTGCCCTGCACCACGAGATTGGCGTACACGAGGAGCCCGATCGGCACCTCGGGGTGGCGCCCCCGAAGCGCGCGCACCAGCGCCAGAGAACCACGCACGGTGGCCCCGCCGGCCAGCGCGCGCGCGGCCGCCCGCTGGATCACCGGCCCGTCGGCGACCGGATCGGAAAACGGGATGCCGAGCTCGAGCGCATCCGCCCCGTGCGCCAGCAGCGCCTCGATGGCGCGGAAACTCGTCTCCGCGTCCGGATAGCCCAGCATGACGAAGGGGACGAAGGCGCCTTCTCCCCGCGCCGCCAGCGCGCTGAACATCGGCCCGTAGCGGCTCACGGTCCGGACTCCGCCGCGGCCATCACCTGTGCCAGATCCTTGTCGCCCCGGCCGGAGAGATTGACAAGCAGGATGGTGTCGGGGCCCGGACGCGCCGCCAGGTGCATCGCGTAGGCAACAGCGTGAGCCGATTCGAGCGCCGGAAGAATTCCCTCGGCCCGCGCCAGCGCGTGGAATGCCGCGAGCGCCTCCAGGTCGGTGATGCCGGCATACTCGGCGCGGCCCGTAGACTGCAGATGCGCGTGCTCCGGCCCCACGGCCGGGTAGTCGAGACCTGCGGCGATCGAATGCGAGTCGACCACCTGGCCATCGGCATCCTGAAGGAGCATGGTCCGGCAGCCGTGCAGGATTCCCGGCCGCCCCTGCTCCAGTGTCGCGCCGTGGGCGCCGCTGTTGAGGCCGCGGCCGGCGGCCTCCACCCCGATGAGCCGCACGCCCGCGTCGTCGATGAAATCGGCGAAGATCCCCATCGCGTTGGACCCGCCGCCCACACAGGCGATCACCGCGTCCGGCAGCCGGCCGGCCTGGGCCAGGATCTGGCGCCGCGCCTCGCGGCCGATCACCCGCTGGAACTCGCGCACGATGGTGGGAAAGGGATGCGGCCCCGCGACGGTGCCGAGCAGATAGTGCGTCGTCGGATAGCTCTCGGCCCAGTCCCGGAGCGCATCGCCGATGGCGTCCTTGAGCCCCGCCCCGCCGTGCTCGACCGCCACCACCTCGGCGCCCATGAGCCGCATGCGGAAGACGTTCGTCGCCTGCCGGGCCATGTCGCGCGCGCCCATGTAGATCCGGGTCTCGAAGCCGAAGAGCGCGCCCGCCAGCGCCGTCGCGACGCCATGCTGCCCTGCCCCCGTCTCCGCGATCAGGCGCCGCTTTCCCATGCGGCGGGCCAGGAGCGCCTGGCCCAGCACCTGGTTGGTCTTGTGCGCCCCGCCGTGCAGCAGGTCTTCGCGCTTGAGGTAGATCTGCGCGCCACCCTCGGCGACCAGGTTCCGGCAGCGATAGAGCGGCGTCTCCCGTCCGGCATAGTCGCGAAGGAGGCCGGCCAGCTCCGCCTGAAACGCCGGGTCGGTCGCGGCCGACTCGAACGCCGTCTCGAGCTCCTCCAGCGCGGGCACCAGCAGCTCCGGGACATACATCCCGCCGAACGCGCCGAACGCGCCGCGGGCCGGCGTGAACGGATCGGCCGCCTGCACCGCGGTCATGCGGCCCCCCTGAGCGCGCCGAAGAAGGCGTCCAGCCGTGCCGGATCCTTCACCCCGGGAGCTACCTCCACGCCCGAGCTCACATCGAGCGTGCCGAAGCCGAGACGCTGCGCTTCCCGCACGTTCGCCGGGTCGAGGCCGCCGGCCAGGACAAGCCGATCCCGTCCCGCCAGATCCTGAGCCAGCCTCCAGTCGAATCGCCGGCCGGTCCCGCCGCGCAGGACCGGGTGGCGGGCATCGAGGAGCACGCGGTCCGCTGCGGTTGCCTCGAGCCCGATCCGGCCGGCCACGCGGACCGACTTCCAGACCTCGCAGGCCGCCGGAAGTGCCGCCCGGAGCGATGCCACCTGCTCGGCCGTCTCCTCGCCGTGCAGCTGTACGGCTGCCAGCCGGAGGCTCCGCGCCAGCCCGATGGTTCGCTCGATCGGCTCGTTCACGAAGACGCCCACCAGCGGGAGCGGCCCCGCCGCGATCGCCGCCGCCTGCCGCTCATCCACCCGCCGCGGCGACTCCGCCGCGAACACGACGCCTCCCATCGTGGCGCCGGCCGCGTACGCCAGGGCGGCATCCGCCGGCGTCGTGAGCCCGCAGACCTTCACCTGCCCGTAGGCGATCGCGCGGGCGGCCAGGTCGGGCCGCGCCTCCCGCATCACGCTCGTTCCGATCAGGAAGGCCTGCACCCGTCCCGCGACCGCGTCCACGTCGGCACGATGCCGGATGCCTGACTCGCACACGATGAGCCGGTCCCGCGGAATCCGCGCGGCGAGCCGCTCGGTCGTGCTCCGGTCCACGGCAAGCGTCGCCAGGTTGCGGTTGTTGACCCCGATGATGCGGGCGTCGAGGCGGAGCGCGCGGTCGAGCTCCGCTTCATCATGGACTTCGGTCAGCACGTCCATGCCGAGTGCGTCGGCCGCCAGAGCCGACCTCCGGTACCCCGCGTCGTCGAGCAGGGACAGCATGAGGAGCACCGCGTCCGCTCCGTGCACCCGCGCCTCGAGCACCTGGAACGGATCCAGGATGAAATCCTTGCAGAGCACCGGCAGTGAGGTCGCCTCACGCACGGCGGCCAGGTGATCCAGCGAGCCGCGGAACCAGGGGCCATCGGTCAGCACGGAGATGGCGTCGGCCACGCCGGCGAATGACCGGGCCAGCGCCGCCGGGTCGTAATCGGGCCTGAGGACCCCCGCCGAGGGCGAGGCCTGCTTGCATTCGAGCACGAAGCGCAGCCCCGGCCGGGCAAGCGCGGCGGCGAATCGCCGTGACGAGGGAACTGCCACGCGCTCGAGCTCCGCCATCGGATACCGGCGGCGGCGGGCCTCTATCTCCGCCCGCTTCCGGAGCACGACGTCGTCGAGCCGGCTCATGGCTCGCTCCGGCTCAGCTCGGCGAAGCGCTCGAGCCGCTCGAGCGCGCCGCCGCTCGCGATGACGGACCGCGCCAGCGCATAGCCGTCAGCCAGCCGGTCCGCCAGCCCCGCGAGCATGAGGAGCGCCCCCGCGTTGACCGCCACGGCCGCCGCGTGTGCCTCGGCCCCGGTGCCGCCCAGCAGGGAGCGGATGTATTCCGCGTTCTCCTCCGGGCCGCCGCCGGTGATCGCCGCCAGCGGCAGCGCGCGCACCCCGAAATCGGCCGGCGTGTACCGGCGGGGGATCACCTCGCCATCGATCAGCTCGGCCGCCTGGGTCTCCCCGTGAACCGCGATCTCGTCCAGCCCGAGCCCGTGCACTACCAGCGCGCGCTCACACCCGAGCATGGCGAGGGTCTCCGCCGCGGTGACGCAGAGCGACGGCGCATAGACCCCGACCAGCATCACCGGCGGATGCGCCGGATTCACCAGCGGTCCGAGGAGATTGAACACGGTGCGGGTGGCGAGCCGCTTCCTGACCGGCATGGCGTGCCGGATGCCGCTGTGGTAGTGGGGCGCAAAGAGGAAGGTGAAGCCGGTCTCGTCCAGGCAGCGACGGGCCGTCTCGGGAGTCATGTCGAGGCGCACGCCGAACTGCTCCAGCAGGTCCGCGGCGCCGCAGCGGCTCGAGATCGCGCGGTTGCCGTGCTTGGCCACCGGGAGCCCGGCTTCCGCCGCCACCAGTGCCGCGGCGGTCGAGATGTTGATGGTGCCGCCGCCATCCCCGCCGGTACCGACGATGTCGCCGAAACGGTAGACGGGCCGGGGGAATTCGCGGGCGCCGGCCCGGAGTGCGGCTACCGCGCCGGCGATCTCGCTCGCCGTTTCCCCCCGGATCTTGAGTCCCACGAGCAGGGCGGTCAGGTCCACGTCGCTCATGTCGCCGCGGATGACGGCGTCGAAGGCGGTGCGGGTATCGGCGGCGGCCAGCGGCTCGCCGGCCAGCAGCTTCGTGATCGTGGCGTGCATCATTCCAGAGACCTCGAGAGAAAGTGGTCAGGACAAAAAAGGGCCCGCCGGTGTTCAGGCGGGCCGTGCGCAAGGTCGATCTGCACATGGGCGCGTGTCAGGCACGCGCGCGTCCGCCTGGAGGAGGAGTGGGCCACCACCAGCGGCGGAGCGACGGGCCGGACACGCTGCGTGCGATCATGTGCGTCAACTCCTCGGTTCGGTGCTCGGCAATGCAGCAGAAAAACAAAACGACCCGCCGGATGGCGGGTCGTCCTTACCGGATTCCGGCTGTCAGCCGGGAATCACGCGCAAAGGCGCCCGCCGTGTCGCTCATCGCGCCACCAGCGCCAGCCACCGTTCACGCGGTTGAGGATTGTCATGCCCAACCATACGCCGCCGGCCCGCCGGCTGTCAACCAGCCACGCCGCTGGCACCGATCCAACCATTTCGCCGGGCCCGCTGTCCAAAGGGTTATTCCTTCTGCGACGAGCGTCCCGTGACCGTCATGTTCGGCATTCTGCTGGCCCTTCAGAGCCAGACCCCGGCGCCCCCTCCCACAGTACCGGCCGTTCCGATGACCGTGCATGCAACCCTGGCGCCGACGGCACCGGTGATAGACGGCAAGGACGACGACGCGGTGTGGCAGACGGCCCCGAGAATCGATCAGTTCCTCGAGGCACGGCCCAGCGAGGGGGCGGCTCCCAAGTTGCGCACCGAGGCGCGGGTAGCCTACGACGCGCACAATCTCTACGTGTTCATCAGGGCGTTCGATCCGCACCCCGACAGCATCGTCAGCCTGCTCTCGCGCCGGGACGACCAGCCGCCGTCGGACTTCCTGTTCGTGATGGTGGACTCCTACCACGACAAGCGCACCGGCTACGAGTTTGGCGTGAACCCCGCGGGGGTCAAGGCCGACCTGGCCATCTACAACGATGGCAACGAGGACAGCGCCTGGGATGCGGTGTGGGACGCCGCCACCCGGATCGATTCCCTCGGCTGGACCGCGGAATACCGGATTCCGGTGTCGCAGATGCGCTACGCGGCCAGGGGGAACGGCACCTTCGGCATCCTCCTCTGGCGCGTCATCCAGCGATACACCGAGACCGTCACGTGGCCGCTCTACCGCGGGTCGAAGTCGGGGTTCACCTCCCAGTTCGCCGACCTCACCGGACTCGATGGCCTGCGGAGCCCGGGACACGCCGAGATCACGCCCTACGTCGTCACCAAGAACGTGCAGGGCCCGGCGTCCGCGAACTTCGCCCGCAATCAGGACATCACCGCCGGCGGCGACCTCAAGTACCGGATCGCCTCCAACCTGCTGCTGAACGCCACCGTCAACCCCGACTTCGGCCAGGTCGAGGCCGATCCGTCGGTGCTGAATCTGAGCGCATTCGAAACGTTCTTCAGCGAGCGGCGGCCGTTCTTCGTCGAGGGGAAGGGACTCTTCACGTTCAACGTCAACTGCGTCATCGTGGTGGACTGCAACACCGGTGAAGGGCTGTTCTATTCCCGCCGGATCGGCCGCTCACCGCAGCTGGCCGGCACCTATGGTGATGAATCCTCGCCCACGGCCACCCGGATCCTCGGCGCCGCCAAGGTGACCGGACGCCTGCCCGGCGGGTTCTCCCTCGGCGTGCTCGATGCCGTGACCGACAACGAGCTGGGGCCGGGGGGCGTCGCGACCCTCGAGCCCACCACCAACTACGGCGTGGTCCGCGGCAACCAGGACTACAACGGCGGCAACGGCAGCGTCGGCTTCATCGTCACCGGCGTCAACCGCGCCCTCGATGCCAGCAGCGAGCCCTTCCTCCACGGCAGTGCGTACAGCGGCGGGCTCGACGCGCGACATCGCTTTGCCGGCCGGTTCGAGGTGTCGGGCTCGCTCGACTTCAGCCGCGTCTCCGGCACGCCGGAGGCCATCGCGCAGACGCAACGGAGCCCGGTCCACCTCTACCAGCGCCCCGACGGCCCGCTGACGTTCGACTCGACGCGTACCACCCTCGCCGGCACCAACGCCGAGGTCCGCTTTGCCAAGGTCGGCGGCAACCGCCTCCAGTTCGAGACCGCGTATCAGCGGCGCTCGCCGGGGTTCGAGATCAACGATATCGGATTTCTTCGGCAGGCCGACCAGCAGGAGTGGACCACGTGGGCCGCGCTGGCGTTCCGGAAGCCCAACCGCATCTATCAGCAGCTGCGCTGGAACTTCAACAACTGGGAGTACTGGTCGGTGGCGGGACTGCCCACCGAGCGCGCGTTCAACAGCAACGTGCACATCCAGTTCAGCAACCGGTGGTGGCTGCACACCGGCGGCACGCTGGGCCAGATCGGCAGCACCTATTGCGACCGGTGCGCCCGGGGCGGCCCCGCCATCCGCCAGAACCCCTACATCTCCCCGTGGATGGGAATCCAGGGCGACGACCGGAACCCCCTGGTGCCGTCGCTGTGGATCAACTACTTCCGGGGCGACGGCGGCCGGTCGCACTCGATCAACATCTCGCCCGAGCTCGACCTCAAGGTCTCGAGCCGGTTCACCACATCGCTCAGCCCGAGCTACAACCACAACCTGGACGACAGCCAGTACTTCGGCACGTTCACCGGCACCGACGGGCTGCCGCACTACACCTTCGCGCATCTCGACCAGAAGACGCTGAGCATCACCTGGCGACTCGGCTATACCTTCACGCCGAATACCTCGCTTCAGGTGTATGCGTCGCCGTTCATATCGAAGGGGACCTACAGCAATGTGCGCGAGCTGGCCTCGCCGCGGGCACTGGCGTACGACGACCGCTACCAGCCGTACGCCGATCCGGCCGTGTCGGCCGACCCGGGCGGCTTCAACTTCCAGCAGTTCCGCTCGAACGTGGTCTTCCGCTGGGAGTACCGGCCGGGCTCGACGATCTTCCTCGTCTGGAGCCAGGGACGTGAGGCGTCGGCCGATCTCCAGGGCAACAAGTCGTTCGCCGGGGACTTCGGCGACCTGTTCAAGCAGCGGGCCAACGACACATTCCTGGTGAAGGTGTCCTACTGGCTGGCCCGCTAGCCGGCGCTGTCAGGGCTGAATACCGATGTCGAAGGTACCGGCGAGATGGAGGTCTCCGGGAGCCTGGCCGACGGCGGCCGGATGCAGCGTCACATCGTAGGTGCCGCTCACGCGTGTGGCGCTGGCATTGGTGACCGTGAATGTCCCCGTGCTGAGCCCGCCGCTCCCGCCCCAGAACCTGAGCGAGCCGTCCGTGGCCAGCGCCGTCATCTGCCGCGAGACGCCCGTGTCGAGCGTGTAGGTGCCGACCCCGGTCCAGCCCGAGAGAATCAGGTTTATCTGATACGCGAGGTTCGAGAAGCCGACCGCCAGCGTCCCCGATGAAGGCCCGCTGACCATCACGACTGTGGCCGCGTTCCACGGCACATCGTTGATGGTGCCGTCCACCCGGCTGCCGGCGTAGTCGGGCACGTTGATGGAACCGTTGCCGGTGACCGGGAGGTCGAATTCACCGTCGGTCACCGTACGGACCACCGGTTCCGCGCCCGCCACGAAGTTGAAGGTTCCGGCGATGCGCGTCGCCGAGACCTGAGTGATCGTGACGCTCCCTGCGGTGCCGGAGAGCGGAGTTGAGAATGAGCTCGAGCTCGTGCCCACCGTCCCGAGGCCGCCGCGGACGGTTCCGCTCACACCGAGCGGGTACGTGCCGGGCCCGCCGATGCTGTACAGGATCATCGTGATCGAGCTGCCGGTGCTGCTGCCGCCCACGATCGCAAAGTTCCCCGCATCCGAGATCTGCGCCGCGGTGCTCGCGGCCGTGGCCGTGAAGTTGCTGCCATCGATTTTCGCCGTGAAATTCGCGTCCCCTCCATCCGGCCCTGATCCTCCATCACCGCCGCACGACACCACCAGGCCCAGCACTACCGCCGCCGCTCCAGCGCCGATCGCGCTCCCCATCTGCCGGATCCCGCCCATGAGACACCTCCCGGTGCCTGCTGCGATGTGGATACTCCCTGAAACTGAGCCTTAGCTCCCTCCGCCCGGCACGCCGTCGAAGAAGTCCACGACCCCCGTGTCCAGCGAATATTCGGCCCCGACAACCAGGAGCCCGTCGTTCAGGATCAGCTGCTCCAGCACCTCCGACCCATGGCGGAGATGGTCGGCTGACGCCCTGATATTCGCCCGAACGGCCTGCCGCGCCAGTCCCGGCGAGTCGTAGCTGAGGCCCGCCTGGAGCAAGCCTTCCACCGACGGCCGCACCCGGTCCACGATCGAGCGCAGATTTCGTGACTGATTCGACGACGGGCGCTGGAGCTCGTCCAGCGTGGCCGAGATCGCCCCGCATTCGGAGTGGCCCACCACGAGCACCAGCCGGGTGCCGAACCGCTCGGCCGCGAACTCGACA
>Ga0070664_100002333_pt1 | contig 15242 bp, 15 predicted proteins | sample KBSC73metaG_FD_65863 | JGI IMG/M metagenome (GOLD analysis project Ga0070664, IMG submission 65863) | Corn rhizosphere microbial communities from Kellogg Biological Station, Michigan, USA - KBS C7-3 metaG | ecosystem: Host-associated > Plants > Roots > Rhizosphere > Soil ... | reverse complement strand
AACAGACGCAGTGTTGAGGGTAATTAAAACTGCTGCGTGCCGCAAAACCGCAGTTCAGACTCAGGCCGCTCTTTGGTTTTGGCCCAATGCGGCCTCATGCTGCACGAGTCCCGACGGCGTGCTGGTTGTCCCCCGGGCACCTAGCCGCACCTGCAAGAAAACGCCTAAGCGGGTCTAGGGTCCAGTTGGAGTTATACCTGCTCGCACTATCTAGATGACATTCAAACAAGAGGTAGTGACAAAAGCGTTAGGTATCGGCTCGGAAGAGCCTCGGAGCGATCACCCGACGTATAAGCGCACCATTGCACGCTTGCCGAATATCAAATAGGAAAGACGTGTCGAAGTCGTGATGTCCACGATGATTATCAAACGAATGTTAACTGCCGAAAATAGTAGCGAACTGCTACGCACTTAGATCTGATAGGCGAGGTCGCATCCCTGCCTCCTTAACTCATTGACTTTGAGTGTTGGGAAACAACGAAGCGCGTGTGGTTTTTCGCACCCGTACGTTTTTCGCCGGACGGAGGTCAGGCCGCGGGTCCGTACAAGACGTTGCCCGCCGGCTTAGCACGAAGAGCTGACGGGGCGTCTGTTAATTGATGACTAACTGCAAGATACACGTCCCATATGGTGGTCACCGCCACCCTTACAAGCATGGTCCGCCGCTAATACAACAGCACATCTAACCGCGTCCCGGTATCAATATGAAAATGCACACTGAGCGACGTCGCGCTGTTCGATGCAAGAATCCTGCGGACTTGCGTGATGTGTGACTCGAGACATTCGTTGACTTGTCAGCACAATCGCCACGCTTTCGCCGCAGAACGTTCGATTTAATCGAACGAGTATGTAGCTTTTCAGTATTAGATTAAGAGCTTAGAACTCTGATCATCGTTGGTAGCAAACATGGCCCGCATCTTGCGACGATGCTGGCCGGAGCTTACTCATTTGCGCAAACGATTACTCGTATTAAGAATTCGTTTTCAGGAACGGTGACTTTGTTTGCATTGTGCGACTCCCGGATATGACAGATGATTATTTAAGATCATGGTGATTACTAAGATGTGACGGCATCCTTAGTGATGACTCGATGTTTTTATGTAGTGTGAGAAGCACTTTGTGTAAGTAACGGTAGAGCTAAACGCAACGGACTGACGCACGGTAGGTCCGATGCGACACGAATCTCCGTGTAATTCTTTTCAACTCACTTTAGGGATCCAAAATGAAAAAGCTACTGAATGCAATCAAAAACGGCACGATGGAATTCGTTCGAGACGAAGAAGGTGCGCAAGTCGTCGAGTATGCACTTATCATAGCGGTGGTTTCCATCGCTTTGGTGGTTGCTCTGCACGCGTTGACTGCGAACGGGGGTGGCTTCTCGACGTTTATCACCCGTGTTACGACCTGCCTGACTTCAGCAACCTGCACCTGAGATTGACTGACGCCGCTAGTCAGTTTTCAAGCAGGGAAGCGGGCTGTCGCCCCTTCCCTCTCTATTTTTAACGCGATGATATAAGAACCGACTATGGATTCCCAGGAACTGGTGGCGCTACTGCATTCCATCGGGCGCATCTTCGATGGCCGTACGAATTTGCTCATCGTGTTGCTTATATTGGCGGCCGTCATCGATTGCCGTACTCGTCGCATACCCAATGCCTTGGTGATATGCGGTGCGCTGTTCGCACTCGTTTACAACACAATGCACCCGCCATTAGCGCACTATTATTACGTGTTCCCGCTGGCGGGCGCGATGGTGGGCCTGCTTTTCTTTTTGCCGCTCTATCTCATGCGCTCAATGGGCGCAGGCGATGTGAAGCTATTGGCGATGGTCGGCGCATTTCTCGGTCCGCTTGAGACTTTGTACGCCGCCCTGTGGACGCTTATTGCGGGAGGTGTTCTGTCCGTCCTGTTTGTGCTAATGCAGGGGACGGCCCGCCGCATGTTCGAAAATCTCTCCTCGTTCGTTAGCGTTGGGCTGGTGAGCGCAGTGGGAGGGACACCGCACATTCACCATATCGCCGCTCGCCAGTCGGCGGGAAAAATGCCTTATGCCATTGTGATTGCAACAGGTACCATGGCCTCCCTAGTATCCCATCAGTTCGGCTTCTTATAAATAACAGAAGGGCTTATCCATGAAGAACATGAGGGCAGTGGTAATGCTCATCATTTCAGTCGTACTGGGGCTAGCTGTGACGGCGTTAGCTGTCGCCTGGGTCTCGCAGAAAGGGTCTATCGCTTCGAATAAGGTAGTGGTGGCAGCCATGGATATCGAGCTTGGTACGAGACTCAACCCGCAAATGCTTAGAGTTGTCGACTGGCCGAGCGGGTCCGTACCGCCGGGTGCGTTTGACGACCTCAAAAATATCCAGGATCGCGTTGTACGAACGTCTATCCAACGCGGTGAAGCAGTGCTTGCAGCGAAGCTCGCGCCGCTTGGAACACAGGGTGGTCTCTCTGCAGTCATCGCCGAGGGCAAGCGGGCAATGACTGTCCGTGTTAACGACGTGGTGGGCGTTGCGGGCTTTGCATTACCCGGTAACTATGTCGATGTGATGGTCAGTGCCCAGCAAGACAGGACCGGTACCAAACCGAGCGACGAGAATCAGCAAATCAGTAAAACGGTGCTGACACATGTTCTGGTGCTTGCGGTGGCACAGGAAGCAGGACGGGATGACACCAAGCCGAAGGTAGTGAATGCAGTCACTCTGGAACTCACACTCGCAGACGCCGAAAAGCTGGACCTCGCGCGCAACATTGGCACGTTATCGTTGGTCCTGCGGAATCAGATCGACACGGGCGCGAGCCCGACGCTTGGCGTGCGAAAGTCGGACCTTTTGGGCGTAGCCGAGCTGGCGGCGACTAACACGGTATCAACCAAGCCGATTGCGAAGGTTCGGGCGGTCCGTGTACCGGAAGGCGGTCCGCTGATCGAGAAGATCAAAGTGGAAGTGATCCGGGGAGTGCAGCGATCCAACGCCGAGATCGGCCTCGGGTCCGAACGTGCCTTCGGCGGTTGAGCCGTGGAATGACAAAACGTACAACGCGCCGGCGGACTACACATCTGAGTCCGATCAGGTTTGCGATAAGGGAGAACAAAAAAATGAGCGCAATACACTGCGACCATGCGCCGCGACCAGCGTGGCAGAGCGGAATCTTGGCGGCAGCACTATTGAGCTTCTGCCTGCTTCATCTCGAAGTAATGGCTCAAGGGAAACCGCTGCCCGGCAAGATGCAAGAGGCAGCGAACAATCAAGACATGTACTCCACGCCGGCGGTGATCGGCCCGACCATGACGCTGCTCAGTGGGAAGTCGACGCTGCTGCGGCTAGACGCTCCTATAGACCGCGTGTCAGTAGGTAATCCGGCAGTAGCAGACGTAACCATCATCAGCCCGCGCGAGCTTTATCTGCTAGGGAAGAACTTCGGCTCTACTAATGTCATTCTATGGCGCAAAGGCGGCCAAACGACGGCGATCGATCTAGTAATCAATATCGATGCTGGCATTTTGCAGGACAAGCTCTTGCAATTGCTGCCCGGGGAGAAGGGGATACATGTATCGGCCGCGGCTGATTCCGTAGTCTTGGCCGGCGTCGTATCAGGGGCGATGGCAGTGCAGCAAGCAGTGGCCATCGCAGACGCCTACGTGCGCAACATCAATAAAGGTCTGGTTCTCCCAGTCGTCGCAGGCGACGGCACAGCTAAAAACGGCACGTCAATAACCGTAGGACAAACGAACTCCGGCAGCACAGCTGTGTCAGTTGCGGCCGCAGGTGCACGCGTTATTAATCTCATGAAAGTCTCAGCGCCTCAGCAGGTAATGCTAGAGGTGAAGGTTGCGGAGGTCTCAAGAACTTTGCTCGACAAGCTTGGGACTCAATTCAACTGGACGCGTACGGACGGTAGTTGGATTTATTCAATCCTTACCGGCTTTCTCACCAACAGCGCGGGCGTAGGGAGCGTAACGAAAGCCAACGGCAACGGCTTGACGTTCGATGCCGCAAAGCAGGACGGCCTCATCAAAATTTTGGCGGAGCCTACGATTGTCGCCATCAGTGGTCAGGAAGGCAGCTTCCTTGCTGGAGGAAAGATCTTCATTCCGACGGCGTCGACGTCGCAGACAGGTTTTGCCACAGTCACGCTTACCGAAAAGGAATTCGGCGTCGGCTTGAAATTCACACCGACGGTTCTGGACGGTGCACTTATTAATCTAAGAGTGGCGCCGGAAGTATCCGAGCTTGCTCAAACCGGTTCGCCCTTTACTACCATCAACGGGGTGACTTCGGTGATTCCGTCGTTCACCACGCGCAGGGCGGAGACAACGGTACAGCTTTACGACGGCCAGAGTTTTGCCATCGCCGGACTCATTAAGAACAACGTGACGGAAACGGTGAAGCGTTTTCCGATTCTCGGAGAGCTGCCTTATATCGGGGCTTTATTCCGATCGAGCGAATTCCAGACTGACAAGACCGAATTGATGTTCTTGGTGACGCCACGTCTGGTGAAGGCACTGCCGCAAGACGTAGTCCTTCCGACGGACAACTTCACGCCGCCAACGCGCGCCGAATTTTTCTTAGAAGGCAAGATGGAAGGCTCGGCGGTCGAGCGCAAGCCTAACACCCCGCCCCTCAACGCGCCACAAAGCCAAGGCGGCTTTGAAGTCAAGTAAGGAGTATTGCATGACGTATAAACGTACTGCTGGCACGTTGGCGGCATTGTGCTTTATAGCGGGTTGCGTGTCGATCCACCCGGAACTGGACCAGCGCTCTGGCGATGCAATGTCTGCAGCCAAGAACGCACAAACGCTTAATCCACAAGTAAGGCGGGATCCGAATGCTGTGTCCGGAATCGATGGCAGGCCAGCGAAGGAAGCGATGGACCGCTATGTAGATTCATTCAAGTCGCCGCCGGCGACGACGAATGTCATTAATATCGGCGGATCTCTGAATGGCCAAGGCGGCCAGCAGTGAGCCGTAGTGATGCGAAGCGTCACGATCATGTATCACGAAACTCAACTAAGGCGCTCGCAGAACGGCGCCGTCATCGTAACCGTTGCGATGGCCATGCTCTTTTTGCTGGGCTTTATGGCGATTGCGTTGGATTTTGGCCACTTGTTCGTCGTGAAGACTGAACTGCAGACCGCGACGGACAGTTGCGCGCTGGCGGCTGTACAGGAATTGGATGGAGCGAGCGATGCGCTCATCCGCGCGAGCAATGCCGGGATGACAGCCGGAAACTTGAATAAAGCGAACTTCCAGGGCGCAGCTGCTGCAATCGTCGCAACTGACATTACATTCAGTGATTCATTGATCGGCGCGTACAGTCATACGTTCGCACCGATTGCGAGCGCCAAATACGCCAAATGCGCACACACAAAATCCGGGATGGCACCATGGTTGCTGCAGACGATGGCAGCGTTCACTGGCAACGCCGCCTATGCTGCAAACCAGGGTGTGTTCGCTCAGGCCGTCGCGACGCGCGCACCCGCACAGCTTGCGTGCGCCGCGATCCCGGTCCAGATTGTTCCGAAAGGGGCAGGAGGGGCAGCGCCCAATTACGGGTACGTGCCAGGGGAGTGGATTCCGTCAGTCTATAACGAAGCCAACAACAACGCTGCGCCAACACCCGGTCATTTCGGATGGGCCAACCTAGATGGCAGCACGTCGGCGACCGCTTTGAAAGCGCAATTACTCGGGACGGGGGTCTGTAGTCTCAAGACTGGAGACACCGTCAATACCACCGGCGCCAAGGTAGCAGCGAGCGTCGAGTGGAATACGCGCTTTGGGCTTTACAAAAACGGTGGTGGCAATCCAGACATTAACAGCGCCACGCCGGATACGACAGGTTACGCGTACACGGCTACCAATTGGCCGAGTCAAAGCAACGCGTCGACCGACTTTCTGAGCAAGCGCGCGACGTTCAGATCATATGGCGATACCGTTGATAACGTGGCAGCGGGCAACGCTATTACTGGGCTGTCATTAAGCACGGGCGCGTACAAAAGTACGGACATGGGTACATTCGCGGCGGGACCGCGTGCACTCGCAACGCACGGCGGTGACCGGCGGTTAATCACAGCGCCATTTGTCGTGGGCGGAAAGATAGCTGGCTGGGCATGTCTACTCATGCTTCATCCGATCGATGGCCCCAATGTGACCGTCTACCTCGAATATGTCGGTAATGCCGGTAGCCTATCAAGCCCTTGCGCGAGCTCAGGGTTGCCGGGAGGGACAAACGGGCCGCTTGTCCCTGCTCTGGTTCAATAGCGCGACAAACATGAAAAACAGCCAAAAGGGTGTGGCCCTAATCGAATTTGCCCTCGTGCTACCGTTGCTATTGCTGTTGAGCTTGATTGTCACCGAGTACGGTCGGGCCCTGTATCAGTACAACACCCTTACGAAATCAGTGCGGGACGCGGTGCGCTATCTGTCAAGCAAGGATCCCGGAACTGGGATTGCTCAGGCCAAGAATCTCGTCGTCTACGGAAATCCCATGGGGACGGGCACACCTCTTGCGCTCGGATTAACTGCTGCGCAGGTTCCCGATCCGGTTTGGCAGCTGACTGGAGCATCGCCGGTCATCAACACGGTCACTATCCGCATAACGAACTACACGTTCGTTCCTTTGTTTGCCAGCGTTTTCGGATTGAACTTCGGCAATATTACGTACGCAGATATCACCGCGACGATGCGAGCGCCACTATGAGACAGACGCAACGGGGCGCTACGATCGTCGAGTTCGCCTTGGTGCTCATTGTTTTTTTGACGTTCTTCCTGGGCATCTTGGATTTCGCGCGCATGTCATGGACTTGGAATGCGGCGAACGAAGCGACCCGTTGGGGCGCAAGAGTGTCGGTGGTGTGCGATAAAGGCGCCGCCGCGGTGCTCGCGAGCATGCAGAAGTTCGTGCCGCAGTTATCTGGCGCCAACCTTCAGATCGATTGGTACGATGCAACGGGAGCTGTCAGTGCGGCCTGTGACCACACGAACTGTGCGGGCGTGAACGTGACAATCACCGGCCTAAACTACCAATGGATTTCGCCTATCGGCTTCGCCAGTGCCGCAGCGATTCCAATGCCGGGGTTTTCTACTTATTTGCCACGCGAAATAATGGGGCAAGACCCAAACAGCAATTCGGTGTGCAGCTAACTATAACGGGAATCACAATGAAGATCGCCGTCATCTCGCCCAGTACGAAGTCTCTCCACGATTTAAGCTTGATAATGGAGAGAACTAATCCTCCGCGCGTCATCGTGTGCCACGAAGGCGGTATCAGCAAAGTACGCGCAGTCGCCGAACAAGATCGCCCCGACATCATTATCGTGCAAGGCCTTTATCACGATGCGAGTGAACTGGCACCCATCGAGTTCGTGACGACGCACTATCCACAGATGATCGTGATTATGTTGTGCTCGCAACAAACTTCGGAGCTTCTCATCAACGCTATGCGCGTTGGAGTGCGCGAAGTCCTACCATCACCTGTCACGAAGGTCGTATTAGAAGCGGCGCTCGCGCGCGCGGAGTCGAAGTTAGGGCTACGGAGTGCGCAACGCAGCGGCAGAATACTGGCGTTCGTATCGTGCAAAGGCGGCAGCGGCTCTACGTTTCTTGCCACGAATCTCGGCTACCAGTTAGCGTCACAAGATAAGAAGGTATCACTGATAGACCTGAACTTACAGCTCGGAGAGGCGGTCTTGACGGTGCACGACCGGAAAGCAACGACTGACATTGCCGAGGTCGCACGTAATCTCTCCCGCCTCGATGCGTCGTTTTTGAGCGCGTCGGTTGTACAGATCACATCGAATTACGAAATACTGGCCGCACCTGACGACCCTGCACAGTCATTGCAAGTGAAGCCAGAGCACTTGGACGCGATACTAAATGTGGCGGCTAATCATTATGATTTCATCCTTTTAGATTTAAGTAAGAACCTCGATGACTTAACCATCAAGGCACTCGATCGAGCTCATAACATTTTCCTTGTCGTACAAACGATGCTGCCTTATGTACGCAATGCGAATCGCATGATGACCGTATTTCGCTCATTGGGATATGCGCAGGACAAAGTCGAGCTGCTGGTCAACCGCTTCTGGAAGAACAGCGAAATCGGCTTAAGTGACCTTCGCGCGAGCCTCGGCATAGCGAAAATGCACACGATACCGAACGGATATAAAGAAGTAGCGAAAGCCGTCAATCAGGGCCTCCCGTTAGCCACAGTTTCGAAGTCAAGCTTCGTACTGAAGGCGATTAGTGATTTGGCGGAGTCGTTGTTGCCTAAGACAGATCAGGTGAACAACGGCATGTTGAGCCGGTTGTTGAGACATTAAGCGTCGCATCCAAAAAAGGAGCACACGATGGGCACGAGCGATCTGAGAGGATTACTAGCTGAAAGACACGACAAGCTCAAGCCTGTGGTAACGGTGACGGGGCAACCGACGCCAGCACGTATGACAGCCGCAGCAGCCGACGCCTACGTTGGATTAAAAAATAAGCTCCATCTGCAGATTCTTGAGAAGGTTGACCTCGCTGCATTGGAATCGATGTCGGAAGCGCGGCTACGGCAAGAGATAGCTGGCATCGTCGAGGTATTGCTTACCGAAAATCCGGCTCAGATTAATGATGTCGAACGGCGGACGCTGGTTCGTGATATACAAAATGAGATGCTTGGTCTCGGACCGCTCGAGCTTTTAATGGCGGATGCGTCCGTTTCTGACATTCTGGTCAATAGCTATAACCAGATCTATGTAGAGCGGCGGGGGCGGCTTGAGCTGACGGATGTGACTTTCTCCGACGAAAATCACCTGCTGCGAATCATCGACAAAATCGTTTCACGGGTCGGTCGTCGCATCGATGAATCCAGTCCAATGGTGGATGCGAGATTGCCGGATGGATCACGCGTCAACGCAATTATTCCGCCGGTCGCTCTAGATGGACCTATGGTGTCGATCCGAAGGTTCGCCGCGATCCCGCTGAAGATGTCTGACCTCGTGAATGGATACAAGTCACTTACACCCGACATGGCGCTTATGCTGGAAGGTTTAGCTAAGTCGAAGATCAACATGATTATTTCCGGAGGCACAGGCTCAGGCAAAACGACGCTATTAAACATCCTTTCGGGTTTCATACCGCAAACAGAGCGGATCATTACCATTGAAGATGCAGCGGAACTGCAATTGCAACAGGAACATGTCATCCGACTGGAGACGCGTCCGGCCAATATAGAAGGCAAAGGCGAAGTCAACCAACGGGCGTTGGTACGCAATGCTCTAAGGATGCGGCCTGACCGAATTGTGATTGGCGAAGTGAGGGGCGCTGAAGCGGTGGACATGTTGCAGGCGATGAATACGGGCCACGAAGGTTCGCTGACGACTATTCACGCGAACAACGCACGCGATGCGATTTCCCGGCTGGAAAACATGGTCGGCATGGCGGGCATCAATCTACCGCACAAGGCGGCGCGACAACAGATCGCATCGGCGATCACGGTCATCGTGCAAGGCAACAGGCTGCCAGATGGTCAGCGCAAGATAACGAGCATCCAAGAGATCACTGGCATGGAAGGCGACGTGATTACCATGCAGGAAATCTTCGCCTTTTCGCAGAAGGGTGTAGATCCGGATGGCAAAGTAACTGGCCACTTTCAGGCAACCGGCATTCGACCAAAATTCGCGGACAAGCTACGCAACCACGGCATTAACTTGCCAGACACAATGTTCGACGCCAGTAAGCGATACGAGTAAACGGTATGAACCTCTTAAGCATGAGTTTTTTTCCGATTTTCGGCATCATGGCTTTCGTCGCAGTAGTCCTGCTATTCGAAGGCTTGTACATGATGTGGAACTCATATAAAGGACCGGATGCTAAGAAGATAGAGCAGCGCCTGCGCGCCTTATCGGCCGGTTCAGATATGAGTCAGCAGGCCTCCGTGTTGAAAACCCGCATGCTCAGCCAAGTGCCAGCAATAGAGCGGTGTCTTCTCGCTGTTCCTAGAATCAGCATGCTAGATCGCGTGCTTTTGCAATCAGGGTCCGAATGGACAGTAGCAAAGTTGCTATTCATTTCGCTCTTGTCTTTGCTCGGGATGTACATGGTGCTCGAATTTGTGAACATATCCTCCTTAGGCCAAGTAGGAGTTTCCATTGTTGCTGCGTTTGCGCCCTTAGGTTACATACGATGGAAGCGCCAAAGGCGATTACTTCGCATGGAGCGACAGCTACCGGATACGCTGGATTTTATTGGCCGGGCAATGCGCGCCGGACACGCACTTCCTTCAGCTCTGCAGATGGCAGGTGAGGAGATGGCCGATCCAATCGCTGCTGAGCTTCGCGTCACGCACGACGAGGTGAACTTCGGTGTTTCGATGCAACAAGCGTTGGGTAACCTCACCGAACGAGTGCCGATTACGGACATGCGCTACTTTGTCGTCGCAGTCTTAGTGCAGCGTGAGGCTGGTGGCAACTTGACCGAGCTGTTGGACAATTTGAGTCGCTTAATTCGAGACCGCCTGAAGTTTCAAGGCAAAGTAAAAGTCCTTAGTACAGAAGGCCGGATGTCAGCTTGGGTGTTAGGTACATTGCCATTTGCGCTCGCCGGTCTCATGAACCTCGCCAATCATGATTTCATTAGTATTTTGTGGACAGACCCGGTCGGTATAAAGATCACAAACACGCTATTGGTCATGATGAGTGTGGGGGCAATCTGGTTGTACAAGCTCGTCCAGATTCGTGTCTGAGCCGAGAGTTACTGAGGACTCCAAAACATGTTGATCTATGCTGGCCTGATGTTCTTTCTGATAACCGTAAGCACCATGGTTTTGCTGAATTGGGTAATCCCTAATAAGTCGCAGCGCCGTTTGCAAGAACTCGCTCGGCCACAAGAAAAGAATAATTGGGTGCAGACGGTAGTGGGCCTCGCGAACCCATTAGCCAAGCTATCGATCCCTGAAGGTAAATGGGAGGATTCGCCAGTCCGTGTGAGATTCATAAATGCGGGTATTCGCAGCACGAACGCGCCGGTGTTCTTTTATGCCGCTAGGACTGTACTGCCGCTGGTTTTCACTATCATCGCCTACATCGCATTGCAAGTCACGGGCACAAGCCTGGAAGTGGACACTCTATTGTTCGTATTACTAATCATAGCGATGATTGGCTGTTATTTGCCAAATATTGCACTGCGGCGTGCCGTCAAAGCACGACAAGGCGAAATCTTCGATAACTTTCCGGACGCCGCTGATCTGATGCTGGTTTGCGTCGAAGCCGGGTTGGGATTAGACGCTGCATTGGTGAGAGTAGCCGAAGAGATCAAGATTAAAAGTCGCGCGCTTACGGAAGAAATCCATTTGACCAACTTGGAAATGCGCGCCGGTAGTACACGGGAAAAGGCTTTGCGCAATCTTGCAATGCGCACCGGTGTCGAAGAGGTGAAGACCTTTGCAACGATGCTATCCCAAGCAGATAAATTCGGAACGAGCATTGGCGATTCCTTACGGGTGTTCTCCGACGACTTGCGTCACAAACGTCAATTACGCGCCGAGGAGATGGCGGCAAAGTTACCGACAAAAATGCTCTTCCCATTGATACTTTGTATTTTCCCAGCGATCAGTATGGTTATCCTTGGGCCGGCCGGAGTACAAATTTACCGAGTGATCCTACCAATGCTCGGGGGACAGCACTGACAGTGCTCTTATACATTTAACAGATGGATGCGTCTTCGATAAGCAGCTGCGTGCGCAGTTGGCTTGACCAGCCAATGACCAAGGAGAAAAAAGTGCACAACTGGCCCCTGAAAAGCCTTACTATCATGTGTGGTGTAGTCTTCGCGAGTGGCTGCGCGCCTATCAAGAATATTAGTACGGCTCTCAGCGCACTAACAACGGCTCCCGTGTCGAGAGTGACGCACGGTACAGAGAGTTCGAACAGCGCTGATGGCATCGCGGCTCAAGATTCGGCCAAATACGACGCTGCAATAGTGGCATATCGTAAGTCACTGCAAGAACATGCGACATCCTCTGAAGCCAATTACAGAACTGGCCGATCCCATCAAGACCGACTTCAATACGACGCGGCAATCGCGGCATATCGCAGGGCGCTCGAACTAAACCCCGCAAATGCAGAAGCCCACAACGCGCTGGGTGTTATCTTTGCCAGCCAAGGCAAACACGAGCAGGCCATTACCGAATTGATAGCCGCTTCGTCATTAGCCCCCGGTGCCGCGCACATCCATAACAATCTTGGTTATGCGTACGTATTACAAGGTCGAAACGTGGACGCTGTGTCAGCGCTGAAGGTCGCCTCAGAAATTGATCCTGAAAATGAGCGAGCGCGACGAAACATGAAGACTGCGGAAAAACGTCTCGTCGATGCTGCGCTCATTCCGTTAACTGCACCACTGGCCGCGGCTCAGGATCGGGCGCTCACAGCCGAGGCAGAAAAGGAAACGGATCCTTTAATGCCGCGTCTCCTAACGGTCGCGCCGAACATTTTCGAGCTGCGTCAGGCTGCGTCTAGGCCCGAGCCGCCTACTCGCCACACGAGGACGCCAATCTTGCAGCCTGGGTTGAGGTTAGAAGTGACTAATGGCAGCGGCGTGACGGGGCTAGCCAAGCGGACATCGTCTTCCCTGCAAAAGAAAGGGTATGCCATCGCCAGATTGACGAATCAGGTACCGTATACGCAAAAGGTCACTGAAATACAGTACCGAAGCGGCGAACAAGAGCAGGCGAATCGACTGAACGCGCTTTTGTCACAACGTGTAAAGCTGGTGGAATCGCACCAGCTCAGCCCGGCAATCGGCATTAGATTAGTGCTGGGCCACGACGCCGCAAAGGGCTTCACGTTCACCCCGGTCGACAATCGCAATACGCTCGCTGACAACTCCTCCAAAGAACCTCTGATATAGTGCGATGTATGGTGTCCACAACAAACACTGGTGGATCGGCTGGATGAAGCGCCGTTGAAACGATTGGTACCCTGCTCTTGACGCCCGCGGCGCACCTGCGCCTAGGACGGTGTGGGCCTCCTAATGCTTCGTCGCTTGCGCTTTCAGAACTGGCAATATCTTTTCAACGTCCCGAAGGACTGCGTTGACCGAAGTAGGCCAGGCGAATGGCGGTGGTCCGGTATCCAAACACGGTTCCACCATGGCGCGCGACACTTGATGACTCTCTTTTGTATTTCCCATCTCGACGAATACGAGACGCCCGTCCGGTAATGCCGGCATAAGCCTTATGTTCGTGGCTTGCCCAAAAAATCGGCAACGCTCTATGATGAGCTCGACAAGCCGTTGCTCGGATAATCCGCGTGGTACAACCAAGACCAGTTCCCTCCAATCGGAATGATATTATCAAGCGGCTCCAAACTCCCGTGTCTATTAGGTCCCACTGTTAGCAAATAATCACGGCGAACTGATGAAGTGCATAGCAATCCTGCGAGCGAACGTGCGCGATCTTCAAGCTCGTTGCACGATTGGTCAACTAGAAACTCGAGTTTTTCGTTCGGCACGGTCGGTCGTGCACGTATGGTTGCAGCGGTGCCCTGTCTGCGCGACAGACTCAGCGTTGTATGTGACGAATTCAATGTGCTTCATGTCGCCGACATGAAAGCCCTGTGATTCAAAACCAAGCTTCAGCATGCTTTCGCGTTCGTCGTGATAACCGGCGGCGAACAATGACCCACGAAGCTTAGTGTATGCACGCGTTGAAGGTAATATACGAACGCGGCGTATCACAGGGGAAGCTGGGGACACATCTTTCATTGATTCTGATCGGAGGTCGGATAAAAAGAAGTTGTCGATTATGTTTGCCTGACATAATTCAATTTCATAGACATCTGCGCCGTCGACGATAGAATCGTTTCTAACGCCGCCCGTCCAGTGCGGGCTTGTTTGCTCCGGTGAGCCAAAACCACGAGATACATCAACGCAGTCGGGTTCTTAAATTCGGCGCGCGCGCGAAACGCCTTCCGACGATGAGGGTCCTGAAAGCGGACTCGAAGGTCTCGGTATCGTCAGCAACTGCGCGCCTGCGGGAGGTCGACAATCCTGACATGCCCTGACGGGGTTTCGAACATGTCAGGCGGAGAGAAAATGGGTGAGTATGGCCCCTACGCAATTACGGATGACGTGGTTCAAAGCAAGAACAAATCACCCAGATCATTCTGTGACTCTAAGTGCAGTTGTATTTTGGATACGCGGCGGTTGCTACCAGTTCTGTTTTAGTGCGTTTTAGTTTACTTTGAGACGCAGCGCTGAAAGAATGTGAGTGGCATGCCGCCCTCGGAAGATGCGTATCGCCAATTGGAGCTTGATCAATCCTATTGATGAAATCGATACTGGATAAGACGTTTCGTTACACTCCCAGTGCAGCAACGGATCTGAAAAAGACGTTTGCGAGGATAAGGCGCGAGCAGGACATGGACACCAAAACGAACGCGCAAACGGCACGAAACGTAATGCTTATAGGGTGTGGTCGCAGCCGAAAGCAGTAGGTGATGAATGTCACATGGGAACGGGGCTGCTCAGGCCAGCATCTCCTCCGCGCGAGATTCTCTTGCCAGTTTCCGGAAAGCCGCCCGAGGGTAGTCCGGCTGCAAGGCGGCAAACTGCGGGCAGTGGCCAGGACAATCGCAGTCATGTTGCGATTCGCAGAGACTGTCATTAAAATTTTTATCGCGACGTCTAGTTTGTTCCATACTCTTTGACGGGCGGATACTTGCGCGCGATGGGCCGAGTGTATTACTTCGAAGTGGGACGCCCGATTGGTGGCCGGGCTTCTTACTTGACCGATGGGGACAGCATAACGCAGGGTAACGAAAACATCTCAGGGCTGAGAACTTTTGCGACGCTGGAAGAAGCCCAGCGGTACTACGACAGTGTGGGTGGAAGATGGGGTGGCGAGCCTCTCATCCTGCGCACGCACCGATCTGACGTTGATTAGCTTAAGGCGCTAACAATCCGCCTCGGCTCGTGGACAAAGGCCGATAAAGTAGTGGCAGCGCAATGGTTTGCGCACCTGACTCCATGGGATTGAACACGCTCGTTCACCGCTCCTCGCGCAAATGCCGTCGCGAGTCCAGTCGTGTTCATGTGGTGCCTAGACGCCGCCGCTTCGTGCGCAATCCCCGGACGTCGGCAGGCGACACCGGCGCCTGGCTTCACCCGCGGGCCGAGCAATGCCGCGGAAGTCTGCTACTTCCAGCGTCTCAGCAGGGTACGTCGTTAACATTTTGCCCATTCTGGTCTGCCTGATAG
>Ga0070664_100002332_pt1 | contig 15251 bp, 12 predicted proteins | sample KBSC73metaG_FD_65863 | JGI IMG/M metagenome (GOLD analysis project Ga0070664, IMG submission 65863) | Corn rhizosphere microbial communities from Kellogg Biological Station, Michigan, USA - KBS C7-3 metaG | ecosystem: Host-associated > Plants > Roots > Rhizosphere > Soil ... | reverse complement strand
CGTTGCTGGAAGCCGGAGATCCGTTGACGCGATTATTCAGGGTCGTCGAGAGCGTGTACAGCCCCCTCATTTACTATGGGATCCACCGGACCGCGGATTACCGGCGCATCAACCATGGAGCCGTCAACCTCGGATTTCGGCGGAGGGTGTTCCGGGAATGGTACACGCTCTACGTCTATGCCCTCTCAGGGGAAATGGTTCTCGGCCGTGCCGATCGACCCTTTATGCTGCGTCAGCACGATACCAGTCAGAGCGCCACGGAAATCAACCCTATTGAAAATCTTGCGAACATTTACCTGCTTCCTGATTGGTCTGAACAGCTGTACGGCATGATGGGGGACCTCTTCAACCTGTGCGAAGAGATGGGCTGTAGCATCCCACGCCACGAGTTCGAAGAGCGATTCCGAGGCGCCTTCCGAAAACAAATGTTGTCCTGGTTGCAATTCAGGGACCTCGCAGAGCGCTTTCGAAGATTCCCGAAACTCTATGCCTGTGGCCGATGGTTGTTTGCGCTGTACCGCGGAGAAGCGGCATCCGCCATTTCCCCGAGGGAACTGCAGGCCAATCCTCTTCTGCAGAAGGCCGCACATTTTATACGCGACTACAAGGGACCACATTCCCATCCATAGTGTAGGGCCGGCATTCGTCGATCCCGGTCCGTCATCTTCTTAGCTGTCACGGAAACGCAGCAGCGCTCGCCTCATGATAGCCCGAAACGTCCTCGCCAATTATCTCGGACAAGGCTGGTCCGCCTTCATTGGCGTGATATTCATCCCCGCCTACGTCCACTACCTCGGAATCGAATCCTATGGATTGATCGGACTTTTTGCCGTCATGCAGGCCTCCATCGCACTCCTCGATATGGGCATGACGCCGACGCTCAATCGGGAAATGGCCCGTTACACCGGCCGGGCCCACAGTCCGGAATCGATCCGGTCGCTCCTGCGAAGTCTGGAAACGTTGTGTTTCACCGTTGCACTGGTGTTCGGATTGGGCGCATGGGGCGCCTCTGGTTACTTGGCAAGCCATTGGCTCAACACTCAGGATCTTCCGGCCGAGGTAGTGGCCAATGCTCTGGCCGTCATGGCCCTGGTGGTGGCGCTGAGATTCTGCGAAGGTATTTATCGGGGCAGCCTGTTCGGGCTGCAATTGCAGGTCTGGTACAACGGCGCTTCGACCGTCCTGGCGACGCTTCGCCACGCCGGGGCCCTGGGCGTTCTTGCGTGGATCTCACCCACCATACAGGCGTTCTTCCTGTGGCAAGCTGTGGTCTCTGTGCTCACCGTGACGGTTCTGGCCGGAAAGGTGCACCATGTGCTCCCAGCGGCATCCGTTTCACCGAAAATATTCTCCACCCGCGCTCTCGCAGGAGTCTGGAAATTTGCCGGCGGCATGACGAGCATTGCCCTGCTCTCTCTGCTGCTGACTCAGAGTGATAAGGTTCTGCTGTCGAACCTCTTGCCGCTCAAGGTCTTTGGTTATTACAGTTTGGCTGGGAGTGCAGCCGGTTCGATTCTTGCCTTGGTGGTTCCCCTCAATAGTGCGTTGTATCCGCGAATGGTGGAGCTTCTCACTCATGGCGATCAGGAAGGTCTGATCACTCTGTACCACGCAGGGTCTCAGATCGTCACCTGCCTGACCGCTCCGGTCATGGCGCTCATGGCCTGCTTTGCGGAAGGGATCATGTTTGTCTGGTCAGGCGATGTCGGCCTCGCCCGTGAAACCGGTCCTCTGTTATCCGTCCTTGCGATCGGGACGTTTCTCAACGGGCTCATGCAGGTGCCGTATCATCTCCAGCTTGCCCATGGGTGGACGGGACTCAGCATCAAGGTGAATATCGTCGCGGTGCTGCTGCTCATCCCGGCCATCCTGTGGGTGGTCCCTCGATTCGGTCCCCTCGGCGCCGCATGGATTTGGGTCGCCCTCAACGGCGGGTACGTGCTGTGTGCTGTGCAATTCATGCATCGTAGGCTGATCCCACACGAGAAATGGCGGTGGTACGTCCTTGATGTGCTTCTGCCGATGAGCGGGGCCATCGGAGCCGCGATGTTGGCGCAGCAATTACAGCCCGCCACCTATCAGGAACGAGTGCACTGGTTCATATTCTTGGCCGTGGCGGGACTGCTGGTGCTCAGTGTGACCATGCTGTTGGCAGATCGTGTCCGTGGTCTTTTACGCGTCACGCTGAGGCCCTTGGCGCTTCGGTGCGCATCGTCTCAGGTGAATGCGCCTCGTAACGGGTGATGCAGACTCTTAGAAATCTCGCACGAAGATGGATAGCGCCGATTGCCGATCCTCGCGCATTGCTCTCTCTGGCATTTCTCCCGCGGTTCCTTACTGAACTTCATCGCTTTCGAAAGCTGGCCCCTCAGGAGGTGGTGTCCTGGAGTGATACCTATCCCTGCCTGTTGGACCGGATACGCGAGACGCCGTTCGATCCGCATTATTTCTATCAAGGCGCCTGGCTCGCCCGGCGACTACAGGAAGCGTCAACGTCGTTTCATGTCGATGTAGGTTCCAGCGTCATGATGGTGAACGTGCTCAGCGCCATGGTGAAAACCATCTTTTTGGACTACCGGCCGCTCAGGGTCAGTGTTCCCCACCTGCATCCGGTGGCGGGGAACCTCACACGACTGCCGTTTGCCGATGCAAGTGTACCTTCGCTGTCATGCCTCCATGTGATCGAACATGTCGGGCTCGGTCGATATGGTGACCCACTCGATCCTCAGGGCGGTCAATTGGCCGCTGAAAACCTGCAACGGGTGGTGCAGCCGGGGGGGCGGCTGTTCCTTTCGACTCCAGTCGGACGGGAGCGGGTCTGTTTTAACGCACATCGTGTCTATAGACCAAACACAATTACGGCGCTGTTTTCTGCGCTACGTCTCGAATCATTTTCGCTCGTCGATGACGATGGACGTTATCTTGAGCGAGCCGGCCTTGAATGTGCAGACGGGCTTGAGTATGGATGCGGAATGTTCGAATTCGTGAAGGCGAAGTGAAGACCTGGTTGCGCAATCGCTTCACGCGAAGCGAACTGTTCTCGTTCAACCTCGTGCGGAGGGACCGCTGGATTGCCGAACAGGCCGCAATCGTTCCGTCCGGTACGAAAGTTCTGGATGTCGGCGCTGGATCCTGCCCGTATCGGAACCTGTTCGCGCACTGCGAATATCGTTCCCAGGATCTCGCTCCATTGAGAGGTGATCAGTTGCGGCACGGTGCATACGGCCGCCTGGACTACGTCTCCGATCTTACGGCCATCCCGGTTCCAGATGGGAGTTTCGGTGCCGTGCTTTGCACCGAAGTCTTGGAGCACCATCCTCAGCCAATCATCGTCGTCAGGGAGCTTGCCAGAATTCTCGCGCCTGGCGGAAGGCTGATCCTGACCGCACCATTGGGATCCGGCATCCACCAGGAGCCCTATCATTTTTACGGGGGGTACACTCCGTGGTGGTACCAGCGGTTTCTGACAGAGGCGGGATTCGGGAAAATTATGATTGAGGGCAATGAGAGGTCGTTTCGATTTTTTGCTCAGGAATCGCTCCGCTTTGTGTTGACGACCAATCCATGGACGGCCAATTTTCCTCTCGGACTGAAGATCATCTGGGCCCCGCTATGGGGAGTGCTCATGGCCCCGGTACTCGGCCTGCTCGTTCCGGTGCTCTGCAAATTCATCGATCGGTTCGATCGCGAAGCCCGATTCACCGTCGGGTACCATGTAGTCGCCATTCGGAGCGCTGAAACTTCTTAAGCCATCGGGTGTAAGTCGTTGTAAACGTAGGGCGCAGCTGCACAAATGGTAATGCATCCTAGGGGTCTTCCTAGCTCTTTTGTAGGCCGAATCCCAGTATGGTTAGCGTTCACGCTCATCGTAGGCAATTGGCATGTTTGGCAGTTCATATCAGCGACTTCTTCGCTTATTTCAGTCAAAAGGGCCCGGGTTCTGTTGGACCGTCGGTGGTCAGATCTTGTACGTCCTCGGTGCCGCAGCCGGCGTCAAGGTTCTGACTTCCCTATTGGGCCCTCCTGCGTTCGGCATGCTCGCGCTTGGTCTCACGATCGCGGGCATGGGGAATCTTTTCCTGTACGGTCCGTTTGGACACGCCGTCCTCAGGTTTTATTCCATCTTCAGGAATCACGGAAATCTTCAAGAGCTGTATCAACTCATCACCCGCTTTCAATGGATGAGCGCGACGGTGGTCTCCGCCATGGCGGTGTTTCTGACGATCGGCGCCTACCAGTGGTACGGATCGGAAATCGCCAGTCTCGTCTTCTTTTCCACAGTCTTCATGATCACCAGTGGAATCTCGTCCGTCCAGATTGCGTTGCGCAATGCGCTGGGGCATTACTCGACCGTGGCCGTGGCACAAGGAGCGGATGCGTGGCTCCGCGTCCTCTTCGCCTGTGCGGCCATTCTGCTCGTGCAAGTGTCGGCCACCGCCGCGGTGCTTGGGTATGCACTCGCCGGGGTCGTGATGGCGATCTGTCTTTGGCTCCTGAATCAAAAGCAGATCGTGGGATGGGCTGGGGGAGCGGAGAGCAGGCCGTCCGCGTCGTCCCTACGGCCTCGCATAGATGAACTCTACGCGTATGCATTTCCGTTTGTGTTGTTCGCCGTCTTTGGCGTCGTGACGTCCTTTGGCGACCGCTGGCTCATCGAATACTGCTGCGGGTTGGCCGATGTCGGGATCTACGCGGCGCTTCATCAGGTGGCGTATGCACCCTTAGTCGTCCTTTCAAACGCAGTCAATCAATTTCTTCTGCCCCTCGTCTATGCGCAGGCCGGTGATGGGTCCAGTGCATCAGACTTGCAGCGAGCACAACGGGCGTATCGTCTGGCGTTGGTATTGGCCGGAGCCTGTTTCCTGGCCTGGGTCTCGTTTACGTTCGCACTGGGAGAACCAGTCCTTCGAATTTTAACCGCGCCAGGATTTTCGACAAATCACCAGTTGCTCTGGCTGGTGGCCCTGGGCGGCGGCATCTTCTATTTCGGGCAGATTTTGGTCATCCGGGGTTTGTACGAAATTCAGCCGCAGCGGTATATCTTTCCCAAGGCGATGCATGCGGGCGTGTTCTTTGCGCTAGCATGCGGAATGATTGTCCAAGGGAAAGGCATGTATGGTGTCGCGTACGCGTCGATCTTTGCGAGTCTGGCCTATGTCTCTGCGATCATATACTCCAACAGCGTTGCTCAAGGCTCCGTCCTTCGCTGGCAAACTCATCCAGCGGCTCTGCTGGAATCTGCGAAATCTTGATTCATCCACAGGCGTGCTGGGAGGCATCGCTCTCACCCTCTGGGTCGTGGTGTTCCTGTTAGGGCTCACCTCGTGGGGAGGTTCGAAGGCCTCGTACGTTTTCTTTTCTTGTGTGTTCTTGGCCGTGATCTGTTTGGCGGTTCCTGCCTCCAGTTCCTATACCTATCTGTTTATCAGCACCTTCCTCTTTGTGGGCTTATGGCTCAAGATCAGTATTCATACCTGGTTACAGACGCCCTATCTCGAGCCTGTCGGCTATTTTCGGGAATCGCCAGAGGCTTGGAATACGCTCCTATTGGTGTGCACGGCAGGAGGGGCAGGGGTGGTGGCTGCGCGACTTCTCTACTTCAGGCTTCGTCGCCCGGTGATGCGCTCCGATCATGAGGCCCGATCCGGTCCGATCGGCGCTCCTCCCTGGTTCCGGGCATGGAGGGTGTGGCTTTGGCTGGGTGCAGGCGCGTTAGTCGCGTTCTGCCTCGTCACGAATGAAATGTTCGGCCTTCTCAAGCTGGGTCGTGTCCCCCGGTGGTATCTACCATGGCCCTTGCATGGGGTGTATGGGTGGCTGATGGGCGGAGGACTCTCGCTCATCATGGGTGTCTTGCTGTGGTGGGATGTCCAATGGGGCTTCCGCAGCCGAGTTGGAATTCTGGCTCTCCTGGCCACGGCATTCTTCGTCAGTATCTCGGCGTTCAGCCGGGGACTCTACTTTCTCCAGACACTTCCGCTGATCGCCTTCATTCTCATCGAAGGGCGAAAGGTCGTCGGCCGAGGCTGGAAGCCTCTCACCGGTTTCATGGCTGCGTGGGCCCTCGGTCTCGCACTGACGGTCGTCAGTGGAAATTATTTTCGTTATTTCTCACAAGATCAGATCCCCATCTTTTGGACGGATCAAGGGAAGCGCGATGTGGTGAAAGGCGGCGTGTGGGGCAATCTGCTCTACGGTTGGGTGAGTTTTCTGGTCATCGACCGATGGCCAGGTCTCGAAGGCGTGATGGCCGTATCGTCGTATCCGGACAAGGGTATCCCGTTATTGGTTCGCGTGGCGACGGAGCGACGTCAGGTGAATAAAGCAGATTTTTATACGGCCGAAGTCGCCCAGTCAGGTTTTAACGACGAGCGGGCGAAAACCTATCATTACGCAAGTGTGTCCGGCCCGATTGCGTTCCTCTTCTATACCGGTTCGCTGTGGATTGTCTTCATCGGCATGTGCGGGCTCACCTTCCTGCTCATGATGTGCGAGCATATGATCGCTGGTCTGACCAGAAATCCCCTTGTCTGCGCGATCTTTGGAGCCTACGGCGCCTTTCTCTTCGTCCAAATCAGCAGTGGCTTGGCCCAGCCGGTATCCTCTCTGGTATTTACCCTGACCGCGATCGGCACCTTGCATCTCTGGCGCCTTTCTCGTTGCCAACCCGGATGAACATTCTTTGCGTGTTCGGAAGGTACGCCTACGGCGAGCCCGCCCGTGGCGAGAGCCACGAATATCTCAATTTCATTCCTGCGTTCGAAAGCCTGGGCCATCGGGTGAGCCTCTTCGAATCATTCTCGCGCGAGCCGTATGCGGACTTTGGCGTCCTCAATCGGGCGTTGTTGCAACGCGTGGAGGAACTCGCTCCCGACGTGGTGTTTTGTGTGTTGATGCACTATGAGGTATGGATCGAGACCATACGAATGATGAGAAAAGCGGGGAGTCTCGTCGTCAACTGGTCGACGGACGATCCGTGGAAATATGATCAGTTCGGGAGACTGATTGGCTCCGAATTCGACCTGTTTGTCACGACAAGTCCTGATACGGTCGGTCGATATCGATCGGACGGGATTGAGACCGTCTACCTGTCCCAGTGGGCCGCGAACGCCGAACACCTCGTCGAACCCAAGCCCGCAGAGACATGCCGGTACAGCGTGAGCTTTGTCGGCGCGACTTACGGTCAGCGAGAGGCCATGATCGAGGGCTTACGTCGGGCAGGGATCGAAGCCACGTGTTTCGGATATGGCTGGCCCGCCGGGCCGGTCGACGCCAAACGAGTGTCGGAGATTATCCGGGAATCGCAGATCAGTCTCAATTTTAGCGGGGGCTCGCAGAAGGACATCCAAGGCCCTGCGCGACCGCAGATCAAAGCCCGTGTGTTCGAGGTGCCAGCCGTTGGAGGGTGTCTATTGACGGAAAGCGCGCCGCACCTGGAGAGCTATTTCCGCATCGGCGACGAGATTCTCACGTTTTCCGGCATGGACGAGTTGGTCGCCAGGGTGCGTTCGCTGCTTGCCGATACTGCCCGTCGCAATGCCGTTGCCCGACAGGGATTTCATCGTGTCAGGAGCGAGCATACCTATCAGCAGCGGTTCGTTGCCCTCCTCGAGGAGGTGAGGCGGAGGGTGTCTTTCCGTCCACGCCAAGCCGTCGACTGGAGGGAATTCGAAGCCTGCGTGAGCCGGCACAAGTGCGGTCTCCTCCTGCGCATGGTCCGATGGATGCTGGTGGCTCTGGGTCGCATCGTGTGGGGAAGTATTCGCGGGCCGAGGGCCGCACGTCGGTTCGTCTACGAACTCTCCTGGCGGTGTGCCGGCAAGAAGGTCTATACGGCATCCGGATGGCCTGGACGAATGTTTTACAAGGAAAGTTGAGCAGTGCCCACACCATTGGTGACGGTCGCCATGTCGGTGTACAACGGCGCCGCCACGGTACAGGCCGCGCTTCGGTCATTGTTGTGGCAGACATTTCCGGATTGGGAGCTCGTCCTCATCAACGATGGCTCAGCCGACTCAACCGCGTCGGTCGTCGATCAGTTTCATGATCCACGAATTCGCGTGATCCACGCGTCTGAACGGAGAGGATTAGCCGCCAGACTCAACGAATGTGTCGATGTTGCACGCGGAAAATATATTGCGCGGATGGATGCTGATGACATCTTGTACCCTGACCGGTTTCAGCGACAGGTCGCATACCTTGATGCGCATCCAGACATTGATCTGCTCGGTCACGGCGCAGTGCTGTTTAAGGGAAGTGGAGAGGTGGTCGGCGTGTATCCCATCTCCGAGCAACATGAGGACATTTGTCGAACGCCATGGTGGGGATTTCCCCTGGCGCACCCAACGTGGATGGGGCGGCGCACGTGGTTTCTCAGGAATCGATATGACCAAAGCCTGAGGAAAGGCCAGGATCAAGAATTACTTCTGCGTACTTGGCAACAGAGCCGGTTTGCCGTGCTGCCTTTGTGCCTGATGGGGTATCGCGTCGATCGGATATCGGCCAGCAAATCGATGTGGGGGCGCACGGCGTATTGTCGGCGTCTTCTGCTGCAGGCGAACGACATGACTTCGATTGGTTGGGCACTACGGGGCATTGCCGTTCATGCTGCCGGTCTGATGAGAGATATGTTCCTCGATGCGACTGGCATCGTCAGCCACGGGGCTCGTCAATCATTCATGTCGGCAGATCAGCTGGTGAGTGAACAGTGGCAGGCGGTGTGGAAGCGAGTGTCGTTGGATCGAGCCTGACGTCCCGCCGATTTATCTGAGGTCCTATCCTTTATGTGTGGAATTGCCGGTGTTCTGGCTTATTCCGGTAGCGATCTCCCCGCCATCATCAGTCAGATGGTTGCACGTATCCGCTATCGTGGGCCTGACGAGAGCGGTGTCTGGTGTGACCCACAATCCGGCCTGGGCCTCGGCCATGCCCGCCTGTCAGTGTTGGATCTGTCTCCCGCCGGCCAACAGCCGATGCGTTCGCCTTCCGGGCGCTATGTCATCGTCTTCAACGGCGAAATCTACAATCATTTGGAACTTCGGCGTCAGCTCGGTGCATCGTGGCGCGGACATTCGGATACCGAGACCTTATTGGCGTCCATTGAGACCTGGGGAATTGAAAAAACGCTCCGGAGCGTCACGGGCATGTTTGCATTTGCCGTGTGGGACCGGCTTGATGCCCGGCTGACACTTGCCAGGGACCGTATCGGCGAAAAACCCCTCTATTATGGATGGTGCGGGCGTACGTTTCTGTTCGGTTCGGAGCTTAAAGCGCTCAAGGCGTACCCAGAATGGAGCGGGCAGGTTGATCATGGAGCCCTTGCCTCCTACATGCGGTATGCCTACGTTCCTCTGCCGCACTCCATCTACGCCGGGATCCGCAAGCTCCTGCCGGGAACGTTCATCGTCGTCTCAAACCAGGATGCAATGGAGTGGCCTGAGCCGCAACCCTACTGGTCGGCTCTCGATGCCGCACATCAGCCTGTGGCCGGGGATGCGAGCGACGGCGAGATGGCGGACGAACTGGAACTCATCCTGAAACGTACCGTCAAGGATCAGATGGTGGCCGATGTGCCGCTTGGCGCATTCCTGTCGGGTGGGATCGATTCGTCCACCGTCGTGGCGCTCATGCAGGCGCAATCGTCCCAGCCGGTCAGGACGTTCTCGATTGGATTCCACGAGGCCGATTATGATGAAGCGGGGCATGCGAAGGCCGTGGCCTCTCATCTCGGCACGCACCATTCAGAACTCTACGTGACTCCCGAGGATGCCCTGGCGGTCATTCCCCGCTTGCCAACCATTTATGACGAACCGTTTGCCGACACGTCCGGCATCCCGACGTATCTCGTCGCCCGTCTGGCCCGCCAGCACGTGACGGTGTCCCTGTCCGGTGACGGGGGCGACGAGTTGTTCGGCGGCTATCATCGTTATTTTTTGGGACCGTCGATCTGGCGGCGCATACAATTCCTGCCCGTCAGCGTGCGCGCCGCGCTGGGACGTGCGCTGACCGCCTTGTCTCCCGGCCTATGGGACCGATTGGGGACGTTGCTGCATATCGCGATGCCGACGAAGCTGCGCCTGACGGCGTTTGGAGACAAAATCCACAAGTTGGCCAGCGTCATTGACGTGGCCGATCAAGTCGAGTTGTATCGCCGTCTGATCTCGCAGCACAGGGAGCCGGGGTCTCTGGTCATCGGCGCTCAAGAACCTCGGATTTGGGCCGATGCCCAGGAGGGCGCGCTCAAGCGGCGAGATATCAGCGAGCACATGATGTTTCACGACCTGGTCGGCTATCTGACGGACGATATTCTGACGAAGGTGGACCGGGCGGCCATGGCGGTGAGCCTGGAAACACGCATTCCGATGTTGGATCACAGGATCGTCGAGTTTTCGTGGAGGCTGCCATTGCACATGAAAATTCGGCACGGCCATGGAAAATGGCTCCTGCGTCAGGTGTTGTATCGACATGTGCCGAGGACACTGATCGAAAGGCCGAAGATGGGATTCGGCGTGCCCCTCGACACCTGGTTGCGCGGACCGTTGCGGGAATGGGCCGCGGATCTCTTGGACGAGTCACGCCTTCGTCGTGAGGGCTATTTTCATGTTGCACCCATTGTGACCAAGTGGAAGGAGCACCTTTCCGGCAGGCGTAATTGGCAGTATTGGCTGTGGAACGTGCTGATGTTTCAGGCGTGGCGCGAGCATCGCGCATGAAATTGCTGTTTGTCGTGACGGAGGATTGGTATTTCGTGTCGCACCGGCTGGCGCTGGCTGCGGCGGCGCAGGCCGCGGGCTTTGAAGTCGTCGTCGCGACGCGGGTGGGACGGCATGGAGAGGCGATTCGCGCCGCGGGACTCCGTCTGGTGCCCTTCGGGCTGGCGCGCACCTATGGGAATCCCATCCGGGAGATTCTGGCGCTGGTTCGCCTCTACCGCCGGGAGCGGCCGGATATCGTCCATCATGTGGCGCTCAAGCCGATTATGTACGGTGCGGTGGCGGCACGGTTGGCGCGGGTGCCGGCGCAGGTCAATGCGGTCGTGGGGTTGGGCTGGCTGTTCACCTCGGCGAAGGGTGTCATGCGCCTGATCCGGCCGGCGGCGCGCTGGACTCTGGCCTTGCTGTTGAGAACGCGGAGCAGTCTTACGATCGTGCAAAACCCGGATGATCGGGCGCTGTTGATCCGTTCGCATCTGCCGGAGTCGCGCATTCGCTTGATCCGTGGCGCGGGGGTGGACACGAGGGTGTTTGCGCCGGCGCCCGAACCGGCAGGACCGGTCTGTGTGGTGTTGGCCGCCCGCATGCTGTGGGACAAGGGGGTGGGGGAGTTTGTGGAGGCGGCGCGACTGATCCGGCAGGCGGGTATACAGGCGCGCTTTGCGCTGGTCGGCGATCCGGACAATGACAATCCGGCCTCGGTGCCCGAGGCGACCCTGCGCAGCTGGCACGGACAGGACGGAATCGAATGGTGGGGCCGACGGGACGATATGCCCAGCGTGTATCACGCTGCACATATTGCCTGTCTGCCATCCTACCGGGAAGGGCTGCCGAGGGTGTTGCTGGAAGCGGCGGCCTGCGGCCGGCCGCTGGTCGCCACCGACGCCCCGGGCTGCCGCGAAGTCGTGCAGGACGGGGACAACGGAGTGCTGGTGCCTGTTCGCGACGCTGCGGGTCTTGCCGATGCGCTCAGCAAGCTTATTCATGATGTGCCTCTTCGGACGAACATGGGTCGGCGTGCACGAGAAGTCGTCCTCCAGAAATTTTCAAATGAACAGATCATCGGACAGACGCTGGCCGTCTATCGCGAACTAAGGTGATGCGGCAGAACTCCGGGAGCAATTTGCTGTGGAAAGCCTATTTTTCACTCCCCCCCTCTATGCGCGTCACATTGCGCTCGTGGCTCAAGGGAGGGGCCGGCCACACGAGCAGCATCTTCAATTCCATGATCGCAAAACGGAATGCACGCGGCAAATGCAGGGTGGACAAGACTGCGGTACTCATTTGCCGGTATCTTTCCGCTTCGGGGTTAGCGCCTATCGAAGGTCGGCGATGCCTCGAACTCGGCACAGGCTATGTCGGGGCCACTCCGGTCGTCATGTGGCTCCTGGGCGCGGCCGCCGTCACAAGCATCGATCTCAATAGACTGTTGGTGCTGGATGCCCTCAAGGAATCGATCCGCCTCACCGACCGGGTGGAACTGCGCAATGTGCTGAAACCGTATGTGACCTCGGAACGGGCACTCGAGACGCGCCTCGTCCGGATGTATGCGTGGCTCGATTCGAACCCGAAAACTCTTCCTGAGGGAATCAGCTACTTGGCCCCATGCGACCTGCTGACCTACGAATTCAAGTCCCCGTTTGATCTTATTTTTTCGGTCAGCACTCTGGAGCATATCCCGCGCACAATTGTGGGTCCATTCATCCAGCGCATGGCTTCCGTCCTCGCGAAGGACGGTGTGTGTCTGCACGCCATTGATCTGAGCGACCATCTTGACAGTGCCCACGATCCTCTGGGATTTTTAGCCGCCAATTGCACAGACTACTGTGAAGACTCGAATGCCGACTCACGCGGGAACCGCATTCGCAGCGCAGAATGGCTGAACATTTTTTCCGCTTCGGGACTCACCGCTTCCGTCGTAGGGTCCGAGCATGCATCCTGCTCCCAATTGCCGGAACGACTCGCGGACCCATTTGACCGCATGGCGAAAGAGGATCTCCTGCTAACCTCCGTGCTCATTCGAAGCCACAAAGGTTCGGTGATGCCGTGACGATGTCGACTCCGGTGACCCAGAGCGGTGCGTTGACAGGTCCAACGCGAGTGGCCGAGACCCCCGCAGGGGGGAGAGGACGCCGGCATCTCGTGTCCGTCGGTATTTCAGTCTTCTTGTTGGGCCTCATTTTCTGGATCGCCGGCTTTGGAAACGTCTGGGAGGGGCTGGGTCGATTTCCGGCGTGGGCGGTGGCCGGGATGCTTCTGTTGTTGTCCGCCAACCTGCTCATGGTGTCGTTCCGGTTCTGGCGGGTGTTGACACACTTCGGCGTTGCACTCCCGTGGCGAATCGCCTTTCAGGCCAACGTGGCGGGCAACGTTGCCGGATTTGTAGTCATCTCCTTGATCGGTCATGTCATGGGTCGACAGATGGTCTTGCAACGCTTCGGTGTCGCACCGATTTTGAATGCGAGTCTGGCGGCCTATGAGCGTGCGCTGCTGGTGCTTGTCAGCGGAGGAATGGGAACGCTGGGAGGCATGTACCTGCTCGGTCATTCCACGGTGACCGATTTCTTCATGCATATTGCGCTGGCCGAAATCGCAGTTGCCGCCTGCGGAGGGGTGATATTGAGTGTCTGGCTCGGCAGTTCACGGTTTGAAAGGCAACTGTCGAAACAAATGTTCTCCTCAGCGAATCTTTTCCGTCTGACGACGATTGTCGGGCTGACGCTGTGCGGACAGCTGCTCATGCTAGGGACCTTCATGTTGGGGATTTTCGCTGTTGCGCACGACATTCCGGTCCTCTCGATGTTTGCGGCTGCCGCGGCGATCAGTCTCGCGGCGGCAATACCGATCACCGTCGGTGGATGGGGGCTGCGAGAGGTGGCGGCCGTGTACGTGCTCGGGCACCTCGGCGTGCCATCGGCGGATGCCATTTCTGTGTCGGTGATGGTCGGGCTTTGCGTCACGGTGACGACTCTGGCGGCCTCACCGGTGTGTCTGACGAAGTCTTCTCATGTCTAACGTCCCCCCATCGCCCCCCATTGTTCACTCGGTGTCGGAGGTCGAACAATACGCCGGCTGGATCCTGGGTATGGCGGTGGCCGTGGCCGTACTGTTCCAGGTGCACCTCGCATTGCCCGGTGGCATCATCAATCTTAATCTTGCGGATCCCTTTGCCATCCTGACGCTGACGGCCGCAGGGCTGCATCTGTGTTTCGGGCGACAGTATCCAACGTGGAAAGTACGCCGGTTCAATCTGGCGTTGCTCATGATGAGTGCGACCTTGCTGTTGGCGTTCCTCCATGGCTGGGCTGAAGTCGGCATCACGCAGTGGGCGCTTGCCGGACGCCTGTTCGGCTGGTTCGTGCTGCTGGGTTATCTCGCGGCTGGCTACCTGATCGTCACGAACGTCGGCCCCCACGGTTTACGGCGTTTCGCTGAAACGCTGATTTCCATCGCGGCGGTCATCGTGACGATGCAAGTCATCCTGCGGCTGTTGGAACAGTGGGGAGTGCACACGGGCGCACGACTGACTCAGAATTTCGAGGGGTATGCCGGGAATCGAAATGCCTTTGCGTTTCAGCTGCTGGTGGTGATCGCATTGCTGCTCGGCTATTTTGAGGTGTATGCCCGGTGCGGGGTCGGGCGGCAGTCGTTTTCGCAGTCGACCTCCGTGTGTCTCCTGGGGATCCTCTTCAGCGGGCTCCTCTGGACCGGGTCACGAGTCGGCATCCTCGTGGGTGCGGCCATGCTGCTCGTTGGACTATGGGTCATTCCGGCCGGCCGTAGAGCGCTCCGTGTGAGTGTGATCGTGGCGGTGGTGCTGTGGGCCGGTGTCTGGCTGGCAGCACAAAAAGCCCTGATCATGGCCCCTTTCTCCGGAGAAGGGGACACGGCGGAGGTCAACTATCTACCCATGCAAGTGTTCTCACCCGAGGCCAGCGAAGAGGAACGTTTGTTTTTTTCCTCGCCCTCTAGTAACCAGGAACGATGGAGCACCATCGTCCATGGGTTCGAGTTATGGCTCCAGTCGCCATTCGTCGGGGCTGGTCTCGGGGTGTTCAACGCAAAGAGCCCCGCATGGTTTGGGTATCCGCAAGTCATACACAGTACGCCGCTCTGGATGTTGGCTGAATGTGGATTGTTGGGGGCAGCCGTGTTTGCATGGGGAGCCCTTTTGGTTGCGCGGTATGCCATCCGATTCGACCGAACGCTGCCTCCTTACCGTATTCTGCTGCTGCTGTTGCCGGCGTTTGCCATCTTTGGCCTCGCGCACGAGATTTTCTTTCAGCGCATTTTCTGGCTCGTCCTGGGCGCAGCGCTGGCCCAGCCGTATTCGTCGCGAGTGGCTCGTTGAACGCACATCCCAAGATCCTGTTCGTCGTGACGGAGGATTGGTATTTCGTGTCGCACCGGCTGGCGCTGGCTGTGGCGGCGCAGGCCGCAGGCTTCGAGGTCGTCGTCGCGACGCGGGTGGGGCGGCACGGAGAGGCGATTCGCGCCGCGGGACTCCGTCTGGTGCCCTTCGGGCTGGCGCGCACCTAT
>Ga0070664_100002331_pt1 | contig 15254 bp, 12 predicted proteins | sample KBSC73metaG_FD_65863 | JGI IMG/M metagenome (GOLD analysis project Ga0070664, IMG submission 65863) | Corn rhizosphere microbial communities from Kellogg Biological Station, Michigan, USA - KBS C7-3 metaG | ecosystem: Host-associated > Plants > Roots > Rhizosphere > Soil ... | reverse complement strand
GTTCGTCGCCGAGTTGCTCGCGCGTGAGCGCGGCGCCGACATCCCGGCGCTCTTCTGGAGTGCCTCGGCGATCAATCTCGGCATCGGCGTGTGCTGCGGTCTGCTGCTCTTCGCGCTCGCGCCCTGGTTCAGCGCGCACGTCGTGAAGGTACCGGCGACCCTCCAGCCGACGGCCACGACCGCGCTGCGACTGACCGCGTTCGCGTTGCCATGGGTCGTGCTGGGCGGCGTCTTCCGCAGTGCGCTGGAGGGGCTGCAGCGGTTCGATCTCTCCAACGCCGTGCAGCTGCCCGTGAGTGCGCTGAACTACATCGCGCCACTCGTCGTCGCGCGTGGCGGCGCGACGCTCCCCTGGGTAGTGGCCTCCGTCTGCCTGACGCGTATCTGCGCGGTGCCACCGCTGCTGGTGCTCTGTCGCCGGCAGCTGCCGATGCTCGGACGGCCCCGGATCGAGCGGCAGGAGCTGCGACGACTGCTGCACTTCGGCAGTTGGCTCACGGTCTCCAACGTGGTCGGGCCGCTGCTGCTCAGTCTCGACCGACTCTTCGTCGGCTCGATCCTCGGCGCGCGCGCGCTCGGTCTGTATGCGCCCGTGTACGAGCTCGTCACGCGGTTGTCGCTGATCCCCGCGAGCGTGATGTCGGCGCTCTTTCCGGCGTTCAGCATGCTCACGGACCGAAGCGCCGACGAGGTCCGCCGGGCGATGCGTCGCGCGCAACGCGTGCTGGCGCTGCTGATGCTCCCCGTGCTGATCGTGGGCGTGTCGTTCGCCCCGATCATCCTGCGGCTCTGGCTCCGGACCGCGCAGACGCCGGCGTCCGTCGCCGCCATGCAACTGCTGCTGATCGGCGTCGTGGCGCTCTCGATCGGCGCCGTGCCGTTCACGCTCGTCCAGGCGTTGGGGAAGCCGAGGTGGTCGGCGACGATCCACGTCATCGAGCTGCCGATCCACGCCGCGGTGACCTGGTGGGCCGTCTCCCGGTTCGGCGTCGTCGGCGCGGCGGCCGCGTGGAGTCTTCGCGCGCTCTACGACGCGGCACTGTTCGACGCGGCGGTCACGCGCATGATCGGCCGCCGCGCGCACGCGATGCTCGAGGTCTCGCTTCGGGTCACCGGGGCGATGGTGGTCGGGGCGACTATATTGTCGACGCTGGCGGCGTGGGCCACGGTGCGGCCGACCGCGCTGGCCGTGTCCGGCGCCGTGATGGTCCTGGCGTACACCATCGTGGCCTGGCATTGGGCGCTGGAATCGAGCGAGCGGGAGGCCGTGCTGTGGCGGGTGCGGCGCCGCACGCTCCGCGGGGCGCCGGGCCTCGCCCGCGAATCGATCACCGAACCGGTCCGAGACACGACGAGCACTCTGTGAGCATCACGAGCACGGAAGCACGCAATGAAGGGATCGCCACGGAGGAGGTGGCGGACTGTCTGATCTGCGGCGCACGGGGCACGACGCTGCACCCGGCGCTGCGCGATCGCGTCTTCGGAGCGCCGGGCGTGTGGCGCATGGCGGAGTGCCGGCGCTGCGAGCTCGCGTGGCTCGATCCGCGTCCCACGCCAGCCGACATCGGGAAGGCCTACGCGACGTACTACACGCACGCCTCCCAGCAGGCGGGCAACGTGTTCCGTACCGTGGTCCCGTCCGCCGATCGCGCCGAGCGGCTGCGTCATCGCGTCGCTGGCTGGTTCCGGGATGCAGCGGAGTCGGTGCGCGCGCGCCGGCTCGGGTATGCGGGATCGTCCACGTCGCTCGGCGTCTCGATGCTGAGCCGCGTCCTCGAGGTCGTGCCGGTCGCGCGCGACAGCGCCGTCCTGAGCGTGGCGAATCTGCCGCCGGGGAAAGGACGCAAGCTCCTCGATGTCGGAAGCGGAAGCGGCGACTTCCTGCTGCGCATGCGTGCGCGCGGATGGACGGTGCTCGGCGTCGAGCCCGATCCGGTCGCCGCCGCGGCGGCACGCGCCAAGGATCTCGATGTGCGCGACGGGATGCTGGCCGACGCCGAGTTCCCCGACGACACGTTCGACGCGATCGTGCTGTCGCACGTCATCGAGCACGTGCACGATCCCATCGCACTGCTGCGCGAGTGCGGCCGCGTGCTGCGTCCCGGCGGCGTGCTCGTGCTGATGACGCCGAACCTCACGAGCGTCGGCCACCGCCGCTTCGGGGCCGACTGGCGCGGCCTCGAGCCGCCGCGGCATCTGCACGTCTTCTCCGTCGGCTCGCTGGCCGCGTGCGCGCGCGCGGTGGGGCTGACGGTGTCCGAGGTGCGCACGAGCGCCCGGCTCGTGCGGGGGATCTGGTGGGTAAGCGAGTCGATCCGCCACAGCAACGGCGGGCGGCACCGCGCGCCCGGCATCGGCGCCTACCTCGCGAGCTGGGGCATGTCGCTCGTCGAGGACGTCATGCGCATCCCGGATGCGACATCCTCGGAGGAGATCATCCTGTTCGCGACCAAGGTGCCTCCCGCTCCGCCCGCACGATGATGCCGAAGCTGTCGATCGTCATCGTCAGCTACTTCGTGCGCCAGGAAGTGGAGGACTGTCTCGACGAGCTGCGCAAGTCCGACCTCCCGATGGAAGTGTTCGTCGTCGACAACGCCTCGACGGACGGCACGTACGAGATGCTGCAGGAGCGGTATGCCGACTGGCCCGCGCTCATCGGGATCCGCAGCCCGGTCAATCTCGGGCTCGCCCGGGCGAACAACGTCCCGCTCGACCGGCTCACCGGCGAGTACACGCTCATCCTCAACCCCGACACCATCCCGACGCCGGAGCTGCTGCGCGAGCTGATCGACTATCTCGACGCGCATCCGGATGTCGGCGTGGTGGGACCACTGAGCCTGTACGGGGACGGCACGCCGCACTCGTCGTTCCATCATCGGTGGACGCTCCTCCACATCATCCTCTGGAGCACCGTGCCCCGCCGGTGGACGAGCTGGTGGTACGACCGGCCGGCCCGCCTGCTGCGAGAGCGCGACGTGATGTTCGTCTCGGGGGCGTGCCTGTTGATCCGGACCGCGACGTTCAAGCAGATCGGCGGATACGACGACGCCTATTTCCTCGCCGTCGAGGATGCGGCGGATCTCTGTCGCCGCGCGGCGGCGACAGGGCTGCGCGTCGTCTATCATCCGCAGGCGTCGATCGTGCACTACGGTGCGCGAAGCAGCGCGAATGCGGCGGTCAAACCGTTCTCGCTGCTCAAGGCGCGCGAGGGGCATCTGCACTACGCGCGCAAGTGGTACGGCGCGTCGGGCGAGGCGCTGATCTACGCGTGGCTGCAGCTCATGTCGGTGCTGAAGATCCTCGCGCTGCTCGTGACGGCACCGGTCGGCTTCGCGCGTCGGATGGCGAGCATCAAGGCGCACCTGTTCGTGCTGCGGCGACTTCGGACCGGCACTGCCGGTTGAGGACGTGAGCGCACCACAACGCGGTCCGCTGTGCACGATCGCGATCCCGGTCTATCACCGGATGGAGAAGGCGCTCGCCTTTGCCGCCGTCGAGTCGGCGCTCGCCGAGGAGCGGGCGGACGTCGAGATCCTCGTGATCGACGATCACACGACAGACGGCACGTGGGGCCGGCTCACCGCGCTCGTCACCGACCCGCGCGCGCGGCTGCTTCGCAACGAGCGCAATCTGGGACTCTTCCAGAACTTCAACCGCTGCCTGGACGAAGCACGCGGCCAGTACGTGCGCATCCTGTGCTCCGACGACATGCTCGAGCCGGGCTCGCTGAACGACGAGCTGGCGGTCATGCAGCGGCATCCGGACATGGCCCTGCTGACGACGCGCGGGCTCCGCGTCGCGCCGGACGGCCGCGTGCTCGGGCGGCAGGCCGCCGCGCTGCGCGAGGGACGCTACCGCGGTGATCGGGGCATCGCCGCGGTGCTGCGCAGCAACGCCGACACCGGCTACAACTCGCTCAATTACCCGTCGGGCATCCTGATCCGAAAGACCGCGGCGGACCGCGCCGGTCGCTTCCGGGCCGACATGCGGATGTCGGGCGACGTCGAGTACTTCCTTCGCGTGCTCCGGCATGGCGCACTCGGCGTGCTGCATCGCGTCGGGTGCCGGATCACGGTGCACCCGGATCAGATGGGCGCACGGCTGTCGCTCGAGCCGGTCGTGATGCAGGAGCTGTTCGAGCTGATCGAGGAATTCCGCCCGGTCCTGCGCGACCAGGACGCCGAGGCGAGGGTGGAGCGCGCGACGGCGGGGTTGAGCAGTTGGCTGGCCGCGCGCGCCGCCGCACGCGGCGACCTTCGCTCCGCCGCGGCGCACGTCGAGGTGGCACGGCGTCATGGGGCAGGCCGCGGCGGCATGATCGCAGGCTTCATGACCCTGCTCGCGCGGCGCGCCCGATGGACCATCCGGGGTCCGTTCGCCTCGCGCGATCTACGCCCGGACGCGCCGCTCTAGTCGCGCTTCACGCGACGCGCTCCGTCCGCTGACGGCGACGGCGAAGCGCCTTCCAGGGATGCAGGAGATCGGCCACGGCCTCGCGGCGCAGGCGGAGGAACTCCTCGTAATCCGACGTCGCCTGCACGCTCGGGTGCGACAGCGTCTCCCGGACGAAAGCGATCGCCATCCCGAGGAAGGTCCCGAGCACGATGCCGATCAGCGTGAACTTCACGACGCCGCGGGGATCCGGACGGACGGGAAGGCTCGGGCTTTCCACGATCGTGACGGTCGGCGTGTCGCGTACCTCTTCGATCTTCGCCTGCTCGAGGGACTGTTGCAGCGTCGTGACGACCTGGCGCAGCAGCATGACGTCCGCCTGGAGGCGCTCGTACGCAAACACCAGCGACGGCGAATTGCGATAGTCGCGATTCGACTGGAGGAACGACTGCAGACGATCCTCCGACACGCGCAGCTCGCCCTTCACCGTCGTGAGCCGTTCCTCGGCGAAGCGCCGCTCCTCGCTCGCGCGCGACTGCCGACGTCGCAGATTGAAGTCGCCGAGGAGCGTGAGCAGGCGCTGGTTGATCTGCTGGGCGAGCTCCGGCATGGCCGCCGTCACCCGGACGGTCACCACGTTCGTGCGTGGAGACACGTACACGTCCACCGCCTTCGCCAGTCGGTCGATCGCCGCCTCGCGGCGCAGGGCGGGCGTCGTGCCCTTCGCGCGATAGAAGTCCACGAGCGTCGTGGGGCGCGCGCCCGAACCCGGCATCGCGAACGCCGTCGTCGCCGTCGCGCCGAGGATCTCGCGCGATTGCAGGAGATCGGCGTAGAACTGCGGCGATTCTCCGCCGCTCGCCCCGGGCAACATGAGCCCGAGCTGCGCCGCGAGGCCGCTCATCGCCGATTGGCGGCCCTCGGTCATGAACGAGGAGCTCGAGCCGTACACCCGCTCGCGCAGGAACGACCACGAGCCGGCAGCGATGCCCAGCGCCACGGCGAATCCCAGCACGAGCGCGCGCTGGCGCAGCAGCGCGTTGAGGGCCATGAAGATGGAGCCCTCGCTGAACAGCGCTTCTTCTCGTGGCGGGATTGGCGCGGGTGGCGTCGCCGGAGGGTAGCCGCCCGGGGCGGGGGAGAAGGTGTGGGTCATCGAGCGGGTCTCGTCAACGCGACGTCGCGAACGGTGGAAGGAGGGCAGTGACGCACGTCAACCGGTCGCCGGCGGCGAATGCCACGTGGGAAGAACCATATCGGCGCGCGCCGGCATTTCCGATCCCCGCCGGAGGTGCGCCAGTCCACTGCAGATGATCATCGGTGCCCAGATCGTCGGGACGAACCACAGCACGTCCACGAGATCGATGAAGACCGCCATCAACATCCCGGCGACGAGCACGCCCGCGACCACACGATCGCCGATCCAGGCACTCTCGCGGATCACGCGGAGGTTCAGCCACAGGAACGCCGCGAGGATCGGAATGATGAGGAAGGACAGCTGGGACGCCAGAGCATACACGCCCATGTTGATCTGCGGCAGCGTGCCGACGTTGCGGAGGGTGCTGCCACTGTACCCGATCCCCATCGGATGGGCGGTGAGATAGGCATCGAGCACCGAGAAGCTCCGGCCGCCTCCCTCGTCGCCATGGAGACCCAGGCTCACGATCTTCTCGATCAACCCGCCGTACTGCGCGCCGAACCTGGAGACGAGGATGAACCCGACCGCGACGGCGGGGATCAGCCACTTCACGGCGGACGGCCGGACCACCTGACGGAAGAGGAGCACGCCGGTGATGACGACGTAGCCGGCGAGGAAGCTCATGCTCGATGCCGAGAAGTTCACGAGCGTCACCAGGCAGAACAACAGCATCGGGATCCAGCGCCGCCGCTTCAGCGCGACCCAGGCGAAGCAGGGGAAGAGCAGGATCAGGAACTTGCCGAAGTGGCCGCGCTCGATCGAGACCGCGCCGAAGGAGGGGATGCCGGTGAAGCCCGCATCCCAGTAGGTGCCGTAGGGTCGCGTGCCCGACAGGAAGACGCCCGTCTGGATGAAGTAGATGAGGATCGCGACCACGCCGAAGCGCACCATCGCCTCCATCAGCACCTCGAAATCTTCCCGCGTGCGATAGAGTGACTCCATCCCGATGGCGATGATCCCCAGCACGAAGATGCGCGCCACGAGCACGCCACGCATGATCGCCGTGCCGTTGTCGGGCACGAGCGTGGTGTCGAAGGCGGAGACGAGCGCCGCATGCGTGAACAAGGCGAGCCCGCCGAGGAGGAGCGGGATGCCGACGCGGCGCACGTCCATGCGAAGACCGCCGAGCATCAGCAGGAGGATCCACAGCGCCGCGAGCGATCCGGCGATCTCGTTGACGTGCAGCCCGCCGACGATCGTGAACACGGGATTGTTGTAGACCGATCCGGCAAAGAAGAGCGTGATGAGCCGCTGGACGAGCGGTCCGCGCCCCATCAGCACGTGCACGCTCAGAATCCCGAACAGGATCAGCGCGATCGTCAGGTGCAGTCCGGCGCGCTCCGTGAAGTAGCCGCCCCGGAGGAATTCGAGCAGCGAGCCGAAGGGATAGCGGAGCTCGTCGAAGTTGGACATCAGCCCAACCCTCCAGGCGTGACGCTGGCGGGCCTTCCCGCATCGGCGCGGCGGCGCGGCGGGGTGAAGCGCCGCGCGGCGCGCCACCCGGCGTCCAGCGTGGCGAGGTCACCGTAGCCGGCCGTCCGGAGGCGCCGGAGATGCGCGCCCGTGAGGACGATGAGGACGGCGAGCGCGGCACCTCCCGCCATCCCGATGACGGCGGTGCGGAGCACGCCGCGTGGGTCGGGGCGCGAGGGTGTCTCCGGCCGAGCGACGATCGAGATCAGCTGCGTCGCGCGCGATGCGTCGAGCTTCGCCCGCTCGAGCTGGAGCGCGAGGTCGCCGTACTGCTGCCGCTTCTCGACCACGTCCGCGTCGAGCCGCTGGAACTGCAACGCGACCTCCGACGCCGGCACGAACGTCCGGTTCGAGGCGAGAAAGCGCGCGAAGGCGTCCTGCGCGACGTTCAACTCGCTCCGCGCCTCGCGGGTCGCGCGCGTCAGATAGGCCACCTGCGCGGCACCGCGTGCATCGCTCATCCGTCGGTTCTGCTCGAGCATCGCGTCGAGGAGCCGCTCGACCGCGGCACGGGCGAACCCGGGATCCGTCGTGCGCACGCTCAGCGTGACGATGTCGGACGAATCGTTGGACGTCGTCGCGATCTCGCGCGCGAGCCGACGCCCGGCGTCGTCGACGCGACGGTCCGCGGGACCCTGCGGCAATCCATAGATGTCCGCTGCGGTCGCCGTGCGCGTGCCGGCGGGCGTCTCGATCGTGAACCGGTTGCCCGCCACCGCGCGCACGAACGCCGGTGACTGGAGCAGTATCCGGTAGAACGCGGTGTCGAGCGGCTCGAGCGGCGTCCTGTTCCCAGGCAGTCCCGACGTGACGCTCATGGAGCGGAGGAGCGTGGAGCGGGAGGAGCCGCCGGCACCCAGCGCGGCACCACCGAGCGCGCTGAGCGGCGACATCGCCTCGCTGCCGCTCCGGACGGGCTGCACCACGTCCGGCACGAACAGCGCGCGCGCCGTGTACGTGCGGGGCTGCACCAGCAGGATGAGCGCCGCGGCGAGGCCGCAGCCGAGGGCCATCAGCGCGATCGTCCACCGGCCGCGCAACAGGTCGTTGCACAGCCCGAGCAGCGTGACGTAGTGCGGGTCGCTCGCGCCGTTCGCGAGCTCGCTACCAACTCTGTCTCGTGACACCGATCCAGCCACTCGGAAACTGCAACTTTCCATCGTATCTTGGGTCGACGCGCCAACCGGAGTTGAGGCGGATCGACGATGGGCATTCTGAAAAGTACGTCGCGGCTCCCGCTGCCGCAGGCCAGCCCTGACGCAGGAGTCGCCGTCTGACCGGGACACTCCTGCGCGGCCAGCGCGTCGTCATGACGGGCGCGACCGGCTTCATCGGGCGACATCTCGTCCGTCGAGTGCAGAGCGAGGGTGCGGCGGTGGTCGCCCTCGTGCGTGCCATCCCGCCCGCCGCGTCGCGCGAGCCCGGCGTGGAGTACGTCGTCCGGGACCTCGAGCGTGTCGACACGCTGCGCGACGTCTTCCGCGAGGATGACGTGATCGTGCACGCCGCGGCACGCGCGCACATCATGCGCGACACCGATCCTGACGGCGAGGCCGCGTATCGGCGGGCGAACCTCGACCCGACGCGCATGCTCTGTCGCTCCGCCGTCGAGAGCGGCGCGCGGCGCGTCGTCTTCATGAGCAGCGCCAAGGTGTTCGGGGAAGGGCGCGAGCGTCCCTATCAGCGGACCGAATCGCCGGCACCGGCCGACGCCTACGCGCGCTCCAAGCTCGAGGCGGAGCAGGTGCTGCGCGAGATGGGCAGGGCGGGAGGCGTCGAGTGGACGATCGTCCGGCCGCCATTCGTCTACGGTCCAGGCGGGAAGGGCAACTTCCCGCGGCTCGTCTCCCTGGCGCGCATCGCGAGTCTGCTGCCGCTGCCACTCGCGAGCATCGCGAATCGACGCAGCATCCTGTTCGTCGGCAATCTGGTCGACGCCATGGTCCGGTGCGCGCTGCACGCGGATGCCGCCGGACAGATCCTGCTGCCGACGGATGCACACGACATCTCCACGCCCGACCTCCTCCGCTCGATGGCGAAAGTCCGCGCGACGCGCGCGTTGTTGATCCCCTTCCCGGTGGGGCTGCTGCGCTCGGGCGCGGCCATCGTGGGACGCGCCGCCGAGATCGAGCGGCTCACGGAGAGCCTGCGGCTCGACTCGCAGCATCTGCGGGAGCAGTGGGGATGGCAGCCTCCAGTCAACCTCGAGGAGGCGCTGCGGCAATCGATGAGCGCAACGCCACACTCGGCGAACGCCGCATCGCATGTCTGAGACGCTGGTTCGCCTGGCGATCCTCGCCGCGGCCCTGTCCTTCGTGCTCGTCGGGCTCGTACGCCGCCTCGCCGTGCGACACGGCGTGCTCGATCATCCGAGCGAGCGCAGCTCCCACGCGACCGCCACACCGCGAGGCGGTGGGCTCGGCCTCATCCTCGCCGTGCTGCTGCTCGGCGGCTGGCAGGCCACGCGCCCGGTCGACTGGTCCGCGCTGCTCCTTCTCGCCGGCGCCGCGCTCGTCGCGATCGTCGGCTGGATCGACGACCGACGCGGACTCGCCGTGCGCACCCGGCTCGCCGTGCACGTGACGGCGGGGCTTCTCGTCGGGATCGTCGCCGCGACGGGCGAGACGACGATGCCGATCCGCATCCTGCTCTTCGCGTGGTGGACCTTCTGGACGGCCTCGTCGGTGAACCTCGTGAACTTCATGGACGGGATCAACGGACTGGTCGCATCCCAGGTCGCCATCTTCGCGCTCTCGCTGGCACTGTTCCCCGCGAACGCCACCGTGGTCGGCGCGCTCACGATGGTGCTCGCCGCCGCCTGCGTCGGCTTCCTACCCTGGAACTTTCCCCGCGCGCGCATCTTCCTCGGCGACGTCGGGTCGGGAGCGCTCGGCTACCTCGTGCCCGCCCTCGCGCTGCTGGCGAGTCGCACCGAGGGCGTCGCCTTCGTGCCGGCGCACCTGCCGCTCCTGGCGCTGTACGTCGATGCGGTGTGGACGATCTTTCGTCGCTGGCGGAAAGGCGAGCGTATCACCACGCCACACCGGAGCCACCTCTATCAGCGCCTCGCGAACGGCGGCATGGGCCACACCGCGGTGACCATCATTTACGCCGCGGCAGCCGTCGTCGGCGCGCTGGCGGCGCACACCGAGCGTGCGGCGTGGCTCACCGGCTGGATCGCGCTGTATGCGCTCGCCACGATCGGCGCCGGGCTGCTGCTGCACCGGTACGCGTCGCGCCCGACGTCTCCTGCCTCCTAGCTCAGGTCACGCGCCGTGTCGACGTCAGCCGTCCTCGTGCGCTGCCCCTGCCGCGGCGCGATCCGCGAACTCGAGCACCTCCGCGGCCGTCACGCTCACCGCGCCGAGTTTGCCGACCTCGATCCCCGCCGCGATGTTGGCGACGACTGCCGCCTCGAGCACGCTCCCGCCCGCGGCCATGATGCTCGCCACGTACGCCGTCACCGTGTCGCCGGCGCCGACCACGTCGTACACCTCGCGCGCCACGGTGGGGACGCGGGCGACTTCCCCGTCGGAGGAGAAGAGCGCCATCCCACGATCGCCGAGCGTGAGGAGGATGTGCGCCACGCCGAGTCGCTGCAGTGTCGCGGGTACCGCATCGGGATGATCGACGTCGACCGCCGCGCCGAGCGCCGCTTCCAGCTCGCGACGATTCGGCTTGAACACCGTCGCGCCCGAATAAGAGAAGAAGTTCCTGAACTTCGGGTCGACGACGATCGGCAGCCGTCGCGCGCTGGCGGTGTCGATCGCCTCGCGGATCACCGCCGGTACCAGCACGCCCTTGTTGTAGTCCTCCAGCACCACGGCGTCGGCATTCGCCACCGCGCCGCGCACGGCCTCCAGCACGAGCGCGGCGCCCTGATCGTCGAGGTCGACGTCTTCCTCCTCGTCCACGCGCAGGAGCTGCTGCGAGCGCGCCAGCACGCGCGTCTTCTGCGTCGTGCACCGCGACACCGTGACCATCGATGCGTGGCCCACCGCGGCCTTCGTCAGCGTATCGCGCAGGAGGGCACCCGCGGCATCGTCGCCCACCGTCGCCACGAGGTCGCAGCGCGCGCCGATGGCGACGACGTTCTGCGCGACGTTTGCGGCGCCGCCGAGCGCGTACTTCCGTTCGCGGACGCGCACGACGGGCACCGGTGCCTCCGGCGAGATGCGCTCGACGTCGCCGCTCAGATACACGTCCAGCATCGCATCGCCCACGACGACGATCCGCTTGCCGCGGGCGCCGTCGAGCAGCTGTTTCAATCGATCACGTGGTATTGCCGTCGTCATCGCGCGCAACCTAGGGAGCGGCCGATGCTCGGTCAACCGAATCGACCGCGTGTCACGATGCGTGCGTCGCGTCGAGCGAACGACGATGCCTGATCGCGCGTCGCACGTGCGCCGCCTGCGTGACGCCCTCGCGTTGCGAACGGCAGTGCTTCAGTACCTCGCCGCCCCGCGCGACGAACGCGCAGTGGATGCGCTGCGCACTGCGACGCCGGTGGCGTGGTCGGTCTTCCTGCGACACGAGTGCTGTGCGCTCCCCATCGTCTCGCGGCTTCGCGCCGACGGCCTGCTGTCTCGGTTCGAGCCGGCCGTCCAGGAATCCCTGTCCGTCGCGGAAGCGAGAGAGCTGCAGCGCGTGCTCGCCGCGCGGTCGATCGTGCGGGACCTCGACGCCATCGGCGAGCCCGCCGGGGTGCGCTTCATCCTGCTCAAGGGGGGCGCACTGGCTGCTGATCCGGCGCGTCCGCCGGTGGATCTCGGCGACGTCGACGTCCTGACAGCGCCGGAGTCCACGGAGCGCGCGTGGAACGCGTTGCTCGTGAACGGCTGGTCGCCGCACGCGTCCGGGCTCACACCCACCGACGAGGTGGGACAACGCCCGCACTTCGCGCCGCTGCGCAACTCGCGCCATCAGCTCCCGCTCGAGCTGCACGCCCGGTTCGACTACGGACCGTCCGCACCAGATGTCGATCTCGCCCCCGAGACCACGCCGCTCGGCGGATATCGTGCGATCGACCGGCTCGTGGGCGTCCGCGCCATCGCCGCTACGCTGCGACACTCCGTCGTGGTCCACCCGCACCGGCGCGGCCACTTGCGGGATCTCTTTCTCCTCGCCGAGCTCCTGCGGGAGCTGGAGCCCGACCAGCTCCAACAGCTCGAACGGGAGCTCCAGGAGGACGCCGAGCGCGTCGAGCTGCTGGCGATGCTCGTGCAGGCCCGAGCGCTGTCTCGCGGCGAGGCACTCACCGACCCGGACGCGCTGCGGCCGTTCGTCGCCTACAAGTACGCCGTCGACACGGGGACCAGCCGCTTGCTCGCGACCAGCTCGCCGGGCTGGAATACGTGGAGCCATCTGCCGCTGGAGCGGGCCTCCGTCCGGCGCGCCGCATATGGGCGTTTGCTGCGCGGAAGCACCGAGCCCATCCTCCTCGACTGGTCGCCCCTTGGCCACCCGGTGCTCGGCGCGCGGCTGGCTCGCGTCGTCGGCCTGCCTCGCCTCGTCCGCGTGGGTCGCCGAGTGGCGCTCGTCATTGCGCTGATCGCCGTTGGCGGGATGATTCGTCGTCACGTGGCGGCACTGACTTCCACACCGAAAGGGGTTGACTGACACGGCTGCGCCCGGCATACCCTTTGCCAAGATCGGTCCCGGATCCCGCCCGAAGCACTCCCCACACCAGCCGCTTGCCCGCACTCACCGAGCGCCTCGCCGACGCGTCGAAACAGAAGTTGCGCACCGTCCAGGAATATTTCTCCCTGGCCGGCAAGGCGCTGCGCTTCGCCTTCGTGCGTCCGTTCTACGCGCAGGACCTCGTGCAGCAGATGGACGAGATCGGAGTGAAGTCGCTCGGGATCGTGCTCCTCACGGGGTTCTTCACTGGCATGGTGCTGGCCCTGCAGTCCAGCGTGCAGATGCGCGCCTTCGGGGCCACGATGTACATCGGCCGGCTCGTGTCGGCGTCCATGATCCGCGAGCTCGGCCCCGTGCTCGCGGGGCTCATGGTCGCCGGTCGCGTCGGCTCGGGGATCGCCGCGCAGCTCGGCTCGATGCGGGTCACGGAGCAGATCGACGCGCTCAACACCCTCGGCACGGACCCGATCAAGAAGCTCGTCACGCCACGGGTGCTGGCCGCGCTGATCATGCTGCCCATTCTGACGATCATCAACGACTTCGTCGGGATCCTCGGCGGGAGCCTCATCTCCTCGGTCCTCGTCGGCGTTCCCACCGGCTACTACTGGCGCACGGTCTGGGAGCAGATCGCCGGCGACGGCTTCGTCCTCCGCTACATCCCGACGGACTTCGTGCAGGGCCTCGTGAAGCCGTTCGTCTTCGGGGGCATCATCTCGATCACCGCCTGCTACTTCGGCATCAACACGACCGGCGGCACCGAAGGGGTGGGGCAGAGCACGACCCGCACCGTCGTGCTCTCGAGCATCCTGATCCTCGTGGTCGACTACTTCCTGACGCAGATCCTGCTCTCGGTGCTTGGCTCATGACGGACGACGCCCGCGATCCCGGCGAACGTCCGAGTCCGCCCGCGGCGCCCGCGGAGGGGCAGCCGCCCGCGCCGGGGGACGATCGCCTGGCCGAGCGCCGGCAGGAGGGGCGCCGTGCGACCGAGCGCCGGCCGACGTCCATCCGGCGCGCCATTCGGGACGAGCTGGCCGAGGATCCCACCGACGAGTACTACTCGGAGGTGCACCCGCAGGAGTTCCGCGCGGTGCCCGTCATCGAGCTCGATCACGTCTACCTCTCCTTCGACCGACCGGTCCTCGAGGACGTCTCGCTCGAGGCGCGAAAGGGAGAGACGATCTGCCTCGTCGGTGAGTCGGGCACCGGGAAGAGCACGACGCTCAAGCTCATCCTGCGTCTCCTCGTCCCCGATCGGGGGAAGGTCTGCATCCATGGTGAGGACATCACCGATCTCACCTTCGAGGAAGCCCTCGAGACGCGGCAGCACATGGGAATGGTGTTCCAGAGCGCCGCGCTGTTCGACTCGATGACGGTGTTCGAGAACGTCGCCTATCCGCTGCGCGAGCACACGGCGCTCGATGACGACGAGATCGAGCAGCGCGTGCGCGAGAAGCTGGCGTTCGTCGACCTCGATCCCGACCAGGTGATGGGACAGCTGCCGTCACAGCTCTCCGGCGGCATGCGCAAGCGCGTCGGCATCGCGCGCGGGATGGCGAACAACCCGGAGATCATGCTCTACGACGAGCCGACCTCCGGCCTCGATCCGCTCAGCACGGGCACGATCACCCGGCTGATCATGAAGCTGCAGCGCGAGCTCGACGTCACCAGCGTCGTCGTCTCGCACGACATCCGGTCCGTGTTCCGGATGGCGACGCGCGTCGCCGTCCTGAACCAGCGGCGCATCGTCTTCTTCGGCACGCCGGAGGAGATGGCGTCGTCCGACGACAGGTACATCCGCGACTTCCTGGGCGGGTCATGACATGAGACGTTCTCCGAGCATCACCTGGGATCAGCTGCGCGTCGGCCTCGTCATCGCCCTCGCGGTGGTGGTCGTGGGCGTCGCGATCTACAAGCTGGGGCAGGCGGCCAACCTCTTCACCAAGCGCTACCACCTCACCGCCTTCCTCCCCGATGCCAACGGGCTGCGCGAGGGCGGATCCGTCATGGTGGCCGGCCAGCTCGCCGGCACCGTGACGAAGATCGAGTTCCTGCCGGTGGACAACGACACCACGCGGAACCTCAGGCTCACCCTCGCCGTGGATGCGAACGTGCGCGAGCAGATCCGTCGCGATTCGAAGGGGAAGCTGCGCAGCATGGGCCTCCTCGGCGACAAGGTGTTCGACATCACCACGGGCACGCCGCGCTACCAGCCGCTGCAGGACGGCGACACGGTGACGGTCGTCCCCTCGCTCGACTACGAGGCCGTCATCGCTCAGGCCAGCGGCGCGGTGAACGACATGGTGGCGCTCACGAAAGATCTGCGCGCCATCACCGGCGGACTGGTGAAGGGGGAGGGCACCTTCGGTCAGCTCCTCACGAACCGGTCGCTCTACGACCAGCTGAACGGAACGCTGAGCCGCGCGAACACCATGCTGGCGCGCTTCCAGAATCCCAACGGCACCGTCGGCCGCATGCTCGACGATCCGGCGCTCTACGACCGCCTCGTCGGCGTGGTCACGTCCACGGACTCGCTCATCGTCTCGATCAA
>Ga0070664_100002330_pt1 | contig 15258 bp, 13 predicted proteins | sample KBSC73metaG_FD_65863 | JGI IMG/M metagenome (GOLD analysis project Ga0070664, IMG submission 65863) | Corn rhizosphere microbial communities from Kellogg Biological Station, Michigan, USA - KBS C7-3 metaG | ecosystem: Host-associated > Plants > Roots > Rhizosphere > Soil ... | reverse complement strand
CGAGGCCGCTTTGGCGATCGGCGAGGCCCTGGGCTGGATCTCGCGCCGATCCTGGTCGCACCGAGGGAGTGCTTCTGTCTTGGGTGAAGACGCCGTCCACCGAACGCCGAGCAATCAGGATCCTGACGGTGGAGGAGGTTGAGGCTCTGGCCGACGCGTTCGATCCGCGCTACCGGGTGCTTGTACTCCGGGCGCTTACGCCGGCCTGCGGTTCGGAGAGGCGTCGGCGCTTCGTTTGCCTCACCTACGGCTGCTTGAAAGGCGCATCGAGATCTCCGAAGGCTCCGCGGAGGTCAACGGCAAGTTGTACGTCGGGGCGCTGAAGACCAAGGAGTCACTTCGGGTGGTGACGATCCCGGCATTCCTGGCCGACGAACTCGGATAGCTCCTCGAGAGATACCCGTCTCTGGACCTCGTCTTCCCCGCATCGTCCGGTGGACCGCTCCGGTGAACGAACTTCGGTCATCGATTCTGGGCACCGGCCGTGAAGCGGGCTGCCATCTCCCCGCGCCGACGTTCCATCACTTGCGACACACGGCCGCCGCCTTAGCGATCGCGGAGGGGGCACACCCGAAGGCGATCCAGGCCCGCCTCGGTCACGCGTCCATCACGACGACGTTGAACCTGTACGGCCACCTGTTCCCGTCACTCGACGTGGAACTCGCCGAATGCCTCGACGAAGTCCGTGCTGATGCTATTGCGGCACGTTTGCGGCACGCGGCCGGCAGCGGCGTCGTTCCGATCGAGGCTGCGAAGCGCTGACCAGCGGTTCTATTGGTGGGCGCTGGAGGACTCGAACCTCCGACCGCTCGCTTGTAAGGCGAGTGCTCTACCTCTGAGCTAAGCGCCCGTCGTCAACCACGCGGGCTCGACCGGCTCGCCGCGCACGTGCCCGCACGCCCGGCACACGACCTGGCCGAGCATCGCGGTCAGCCGAGTCGCGCCGCACGACTCGCACCGGTCGAGCTGGACGGCCCAGTCCGGGCGCTCCTCCTGGCAGGAGGGGCAGACCAGGACCTGCCGGCCCCCCGAGGTCGCTCGCACCCACGGCCGCTCCCGCTTGTCGGGGTCGTAGGTGGGCCGGCCACACAGGTGGCACCTCGGCTGGTGCTCCGGCGGGATCGGTTCGTCGGTCGAGACCACGGTGGAGAAGGATATCCGCAGGACCCCTATCCCCCCTGATCCGAGGTCTCGAAGGTCGCGCCCGCCCGATGGATCTCGGTCCCGCCGACGTGACGGACCATCACGCCCCCGAGCCCGAACACCCGCCACCGGTGCCCGTCGCCAAGGATCGCCGTCCGCTCGTCCAGGCCGACGAACCAAGACCCCTTCGGGATCCGCGACATCACGACCGATCGCAGCCCCGGGATCACCTTCACCTTGTCCCAGTGCACGCCGAACGAGACGTGCGGGACCAGCCCGAGCCCGTACACCCATCCCGTGCGGACGCCGCGCTCGCGCCGCTGCTCGCGCGTCTGGCTCGCGATGAGCGCGCCCGCGCTGCACCCCGCGTACACCGCTCCGGCGTCGAGCGCATCCTCCATGGCACTCCACAACCGGGTCCCCGCGATCGTCGTGGCCAGGTGCTGCGGCTTGCCGCCCGAGAAGAAGATCATCGAGGCGCCCTCGAGCGCTCGGGCGTGCTCCTCGAGCTCCGCGTCCTCGCGGGTCTTGACCGGGACCATCCGCGCCTCGATCCCCGACGTCGCGTAGTGCTCGAGCCCCATCCGCCCCCACCGCCCGAACACGTCCTCGCCGTCGACCGAGCTCGCCGTGGGCAGCACCGCGACCGGACCGGTCCGGTCGTCGAGCGCCGCGGCCTCGATCTCGTCCGACCACGGCTCGAACTCGCCGGAGCCCATCAGCAGGAACGTTCGAGCAGGGGCGTTCTGCGCCATCCGGGGAGGGTACCTACGATGGAGTGAGTCAGTAGGCGAGCGGGGAACGAGCCAATGGGCGAGGAGGTGTCGGGGATGGATCAGCCGAGCGAGGTGCACACGGAGCAGGGGATCTTGAAGACGGTGGAGGCGGCGGGCGACGTGACGGTCGAACGCGCACTCGTGGGTGTCGTGAACGGGCGCGACGTCTCGATCACGCAGGCGGGAGCCGGTCCCGTCGCGGCGCAGGGCGACGTCCGGATCCAGCAAGGCGGGTGCGGACCGGTGCTCGTGGGCGGCGATCTGCGGATCCACCAGGGTGGCTGCGGGCCGGCGATGGTTCGGGGCAACCTGTCGATCCAGCAAGGCGGGACGCAGAGCGTGCTGGTCGCCGGCAACGCCACGGTCGGCCAGGGAGCGTTCGTGGGGCTCGTCGCGTCCCCGAAGATCACGCTGGAGGAGGGCTCGCGCGTGCTGATCGGCACACCGGGTGCGTTCGCCGCGGGCGCGGCCGTCGGTGCGTTGGTCGCGATGGTGGCGGGACGCCGCCGGCGTTCGCGCTAGGCGGTCTCGGCCTCGGCCAGACGCCGCCCGAGCACCGGCAGCATCCGAACGGCGACGCGCGGCTCGCGCTCCAGGAGCTCCTTGAATGCCATCCGGCTGATCGCGAGCCCCTTCACCAGGGTCTTCGCGCGCACCCGCGCGATCCGCGTGATCCCATCCGCCAGCAGCGGCAGCTCGCCGACGAACTCCCCGGGTCCGAGTTCCACCGGCCCCTGTGGCAGCTCCACGACGACCGTGCCCTCGGTGATGATGAACATCCCCGAACCGGGCTGACCGTGTTCGATCAGCACGAAGCCGGTCGGCACTTCGAAACCGCTCGCGAGGTCGGCCACCCAGGCGAGCTCGTTCTCGTCGAGCTCGGCGAACATCGGGACCTTGCGGAGCATCTCGATCGTGTCGCTCACAGACCCGCTCCCTCTTGACCCATCTCGCGTTCGGCGATCATCGGCTGGGGTTCGGACGCCGTCTCTGGGATCACCACCGGCATCTTGCCACCCTGGCGGTGGCGTCCGCCCGCGCCGGGTTGGCGAGGCGCGGTCCCGCGCGCACGCCAGATCGCCACCATGCCCGCACCCAGACCGAACACCGCCCCGGCGACCCAGATCACACCACCCACGATCGGGATCGCCGCGACCGCGGCGAGGATCGCCCAGCCGATCACGAACGCCAGCGCCCGGCTGCGCGGCTCGTGCCAGAGCACCCGTCCGAGCGCGAACGCGCTCCACGCGAGTCCGACCGAGTACAGGAGGAACAGCGAGAGCAGCAACCCGAGCCCCAGCGGCAGCCACACGAGCGTGAACACGCCGATCACCCCGGCCAGCGGGAGCGCGACGAACGCGATGGATCCCCACCCGACCGAGACCCACGGCGACCCATGCGCCACCACCGCTACCGCGTCGACAGACCTCGGCCCGAGGAGCAGGAGCAGCAGCCCGAGCGCCAGCACCGAGAACCACACCGCGAGCCACGGCGCGAACTCCCCGAGCGCCTCGATCGGTGTTCGGAACGTGAAGGTCACGCCCTGGCGGACGTCGCCGTCCACGCGCGCGCCGGGCGCGGCGATCACACGGTCGTGCGCGAGCACGTTGCCCAGCACGCGCGAGCTCGGCCCGAGCGCGACCGAGCCGCCGACGCTCACCACGGACCCGCTCACTTGGCCGGTGACGTCGATCGGGCCGTCGAGCACGACCACGTCGCCCCGGACGACCCCCGCGACCGTCGCCGTCCCGCGCAGGACGACGACCTCGCCGACCTCTTGACCGCGCCGAACCTGGACATCGCCGGACAGGACGATCTGGTCGCGCGGCTCGGCATCGGTGGGGTCGGTCTGAGCGGACGCCAGAGCAGGCACGACGAGGAAGAGGCCTCCGAGCATCAGGGCGATCGCGGTACGGGTGCGTTGCATCGCCGAGCATCCTACCGACGCGGCGGGAGGAGCGGTCCGTAAGCTCTGGAGCGTGTCCGACGCGGTCGTGACGTTGCGCGAGATCACCCCGGCGAACGAGGGAGACGTTCGCGCGCTCCGCGTCGCGCCGGACCAGGAGCGGTTCGTCTCGTCGGTGGCAGACTCGCTCGACGAGGCGGGATCGACCCCCGAGGCGCGGCCGTGGTTCCGGGCGATCTACGCTGGAGAGCGGCCGGTCGGTTTCGTGATGCTGTCGTACGACGTGCCGCCGGGCGATCCGGAGCAACCGTTCCGTTACTTCCTCTGGCGCCTCCTGATCGACGCCGGTCACCAGGGTTATGGCTACGGTCGGGCGGCGATGTCGATCGTCATCGATCAGCTCCGCGGCCGGCCCGGTGCGGACGAGCTTGTCACGTCCGTCCACCCGGGTCCGGGTTCGCCGGCGCCGTTCTACCGGGCGCTGGGGTTCGAGCCGACCGGCGACTGGCTGGAGGACGAGGAGATCTACCGGCTCCCGCTCGAGCGCGATCCGGATGCCTGAGCTCCGAGCGGCCGTGTCGTGCGTTCGCGGTACGGTGGAGCAGTGAGCCTGGAGCGGTTCTCCCCCGCCGTCCGAGCGTGGTTCGAGAGCACGTTCGAGACGCCCACCGCCGCGCAGGCGCAGGGGTGGCCGGCGATCGCGGGCGGCCGGCATTCGCTGATCCTGGCGCCGACCGGGTCGGGCAAGACGCTCGCGGCGTTCCTGTGGGCGCTCGACCGCGTGATGACCGATCCGCCGCCTCCCACGGACCAGCGGTGCCGCGTCCTGTACATCTCGCCGCTCCGAGCGCTGGCCGTCGACATCGAGAAGAACCTTCGGACACCCCTCACCGGGATCGGGCTCGCGGCCGAACGCCTCGGGGAGCACGTGCACGAGCCGCGCGTCGCGATGCGAACCGGCGACACCTCGGCGAGCGAGCGCCGCCGGATCCAGACCCGTCCGCCCGACGTCCTGATCACCACGCCGGAGTCGCTCTACCTGATGCTCACCTCCCAGGCGCGCGAGATCCTGCGCAGCGTCCGCTGGGTGATCGTGGACGAGATCCACGCGATGGCCGGTTCCAAGCGCGGCGCGCACCTCGCGCTCTCGCTCGAACGCCTCGAGGAGCTCGCGCACGAGCCCCCGCAGCGCATCGGCCTGTCCGCCACCCAGCGACCGCTCGAGGAGATCGCTCGGTTCCTCGGCGGCCAGACCTCGAGCGGGCCTCGTCCCGTGACGATCGTCGATGCCGGGCTCCGCAAGCCGATGGAGGTCGAAGTCGTCGTGCCGGTCGAGGACATGGCGGACCTGTCGGGGATCTCCGAGACTCCGCAGCGGATGCCGGCGATGCTCGGGCCCGCCACCCCCGGGACCGCGCCGCCACAGGCGTCGATCTGGCCGGCGATCCACCCGCAGGTGCTCGAGCTGATCCGGGCGCACCGTTCGACGATCGTGTTCGTCAACGCCCGCCGCCTGGCCGAGCGCCTCGCGGCCCGTCTCAACGAGCTCGCCGGCGAGGAGCTCGCGCGAGCCCACCACGGCTCGATCGCGCGCGAACAGCGGCTCCAGATCGAGGACCAGCTCAAGCGCGGAACCCTGAAGGCGATCGTCGCGACGAGCTCGCTCGAGCTCGGGATCGACATGGGCGCGGTCGACCTCGTGATCCAGGTCGAGTCGCCGGGTTCGGTCGCGCGCGGGCTCCAGCGGATCGGCCGCGCGGGCCACCAGGTGGGCGAGCCGAGCCGCGGCAAGGTGTTCCCGAAGTTCCGGGGCGACCTGCTCGAGGCGACGGTCGTCGTCCAGCGGATGCTGCAGGGCGCGATCGAGGAGACGCACTACCCGAGGAACCCGCTCGACGTGGTCGCGCAGCAGATCGTCGCGATGTGTGCGATGGACGAGTGGACGGTCGCGGATCTCGGGCGCGTGCTGCGGCAAGCCGCGAACTTCGAGGAGCTCTCGGACGAGCTGCTGCGCAACGTCCTCGACCTGCTTGCCGGCCGCTACCCCTCCGACGAGTTCGCCGAGCTCCGGCCGCGGATCGTCTGGGACCGGCGCACGGACACGCTCCGCGGACGCGAGGGCTCAGGGCGGCTCGCGATCGCCTCCGGCGGAACGATCCCGGACCGAGGGCTGTTCGGCGTGTTCACGGTCGACGGCCGCCGCGTGGGCGAGCTCGACGAGGAGATGGTCTACGAAAGCCGGCGCGGCGAGGTGTTCATGCTCGGCGCGTCGTCCTGGCGGATCGAGGACATCACGCTCGACCGCGTCGTGGTCTCGCCCGCGCCGGGCGAGCCGGGCAAGATGCCGTTCTGGCACGGCGACAAGCCGGGACGCCCGCTCGAGCTTGGGCGAGCGATCGGCATCGCCACCCGCGAGCTCTCGTCGTCGGAGCATGACGTCGCCGTCAGGCGGCTGCGGACCGAGTTCGGCCTGGACGAGCTCGCGGCCGAGAACCTCACGGTGTACCTCGAGGACCAGCACGAGGCGACCGGCGCCGTCCCCGACGACCGCACGATCGTCGTCGAACGCTTCCCCGACGAGATCGGCGACTGGCGGGTGTGCCTGCTGTCGCCGTTCGGCGAGCGCGTGCACGCGCCGTGGGCGATGGCGATCGAGGGCCGGCTCGCCGAACGCTACGGGCTCGACGTCCAGGTGCTGTGGAGCGACGACGGCATCGCGATCCGCCTGCCCGAGTCCGAGGAACGGATCCCGGTCGAGGACCTGCTGTTCGATCCCGACGAGATCGAGGAGCTCGTGGTCGCCCGACTCCCGGGTACCGCGCTGTTCACGACGATGTTCCGAGAGGCCGCCGCCCGCGCGCTCCTGCTCCCACGCCGGACGCCGGGGCGACGGACGCCGCTGTGGCAGCAGCGGCAGCGCGGCGCCGACCTGCTCGAGGTGGCCTCACGCCATGCGACGTTCCCCATCCTGCTCGAGGCGACGCGCGAGGTCCTGCGAGACGTGTTCGACGTGCCGGGACTGAAGGAGGTGCTCGGCGACGTCCGGGCGCGGCGGATCCACGTGGTCCCGGTGGATACGACGCGGTCGTCGCCGTTCGCGCAGTCCCTGCTCTTCCGCTGGGTCTCGGTCTACATGTACGAGGCCGACGCGCCGATGGCCGAGCGGCGCGCGGCCGCGCTCTCGCTCGACCGCGAGCTCCTGCGCGAGCTGCTCGGCGCCGAGGACCTGCGCGAGCTGATCGACCCGATCGCGCTCGCCGAGCTCGAGCTCGAGCTGCAGCACCTGGCGCAGGGCCGGCGCGCGCGCAACGCCGACGACGTCCACGACCTGCTCCGGCGGCTGGGCGACCTGACCGGCGATGAGGTTTCGACGCGATCGAACGTGGATCCCGGGGCCTGGCTCGGCGATCTCGAACGCGACGGGCGCGCGATCCGCCTGCGGGTCGCCGGGCAGGAGCGGTTCGTCGCCGCCGAGGACGCCGGGCGGTACCGGGACGCGCTCGGCGCGTCGCTCCCGCTCGGCGTGCCGACGGTTTTCACCGAGCCGACACCCGCGCCGCTCGAGGGTCTGGTCGCGCGGTTCGCGAGGACCCACGGGCCGTTCGGGACCGCCGACGTGGCGGCGCGGTTCGGCGTCGGCGAGGATCGCGTCGCCGGCGCGGTCGCCTCGCTCGAGTCCCAGGGGCGCGTGGTCCGGGGCGAGTTCCGCCCCGGCGGGCTCGAACGCGAGTGGTGCGACGCCGACGTGCTGCGTTCGATCCGGCGGCGTTCCCTGGCCGCGCTGCGCAGGGAGGTCGAGCCGGTGGAGGCGCCGGCGCTCGGACGGTTCGCGCCCGATTGGCAGGCCGCGACCGTGCCGCGGCACGGACCGACGGCGCTCGTCGACGCGATCGCGCAGCTACAGGGCGCCTCGATCCCCGCCTCGATCGTCGAGTCCGAGGTGCTGCGTTCGCGCGTGCGGGGATACCGCCCGGCCGATCTCGACGCGCTCTGCGCGAGCGGCGACGTCGTGTGGATGGGCGCCGGGGGGATCGGCGCCGACGACGGGCGGATCGCGCTCGGGTTCCGCGAGACGCTCCGGCTCGTGGCACCCCCGCTCCCCGAGACCCCGCCGGAGGGCCCGGTCCATGACGCGCTCCGCGAGCACCTGCGCGAACGCGGCGCATCGTTCTGGCCGGAGCTGCTGGCGACGGCCGCTGTCCCCGACGAACGCATCGTGCTCTCGGCGCTGTGGGACCTGGTCTGGGCCGGCGAGATCACCAACGACACGATCGCCCCGATGCGGGCGTTCCTGATCCGGCGCCCGGCGAAGGCCGCGCGCGCCGGCGGCAAGCCACGGCCCGGAGCCCTCCGGCGCGCCGGGCCGCCGGCCGCGGCAGGGCGCTGGTCGCTCGTGCGGACGCCGCTCGAACCCGAGCCATCTCCCACCGAGGCCGCGCACGCCCGCGCGATGCAGCTCCTCGAACGCCACGGCGTGCTCACGCGCGAGGCGGTCCTGGCCGAGGGCGCGCCCGGTGGGTTCGCCGGTGTCTACGCGGTCCTGCGCGCGCTCGAGGAGTCGGGCAAGGTCCGGCGCGGCTACTTCGTCGACGGCCTGGGCGCGGCGCAGTTCGCGCTCCCCGGCGCGGTCGAACGGATCCGCGACCTCCGCGAGGCGCCGAGGGAGGCGTCCATCGTCGCGCTCGCCGCGGCGGACCCGGCCCAGCCCTACGGGGCGGCCCTCCCCTGGCCCCAGAACGCGGGGCGCCCCTCGCGCACGGCGGGCGCCCACGTCGTGCTCGCGGACGGCGAGCCCGCGGCGTTCCTCGAACGCGGCGCCCGCACCCTGCTCACGTTCGCGGCGGGCGGGGACGGGGCCTGGATCGACGCCCTCGCCTCGCTGGTCAAGGACGGCCGGGTGCGGCGGATCGAGCTCTCCAGGATCGATGGCGAGCCGGCGGGCGGATCGGCGTTCGCTGAGGACCTGCGCACGGCGGGGTTCGTCGACGGCTATCGGGGGCTCGTGCTCCGGGGCTCCTGAGCGCCTCTTTTCCAGGATCGCACTGAGATCATCCCGCCACCGGACTACGATCCGTCCGCGATGACGCGCACCTCGCCGGGCCGTCTCCCTCCGGGGGACGAGCCCGAGGACGAGCTCGAACGCCTCCGGGCGCTGATCCACGACCTCCCCGGCATGGTGTACCTCGAAGATGCCGACCCGCGGATCGAGGGGCCGGGTCGGTTCCTCTACGTCAGCCCCGGCGTCGAACGCGTCCTCGGCTACACGGTCGAGGAGTGGCTGGCCGAGCCCGCCGGGTGGGTCGAACGCCTGCACCCCGACGACGTGCCGTCGATGCGGGCCGCCTACCAGGCCGTCGTCCCGACGGGCGCGCCCTACAGCGCCGACTACCGGATGTTCGCCAAAGACGGACGGATCGTGTGGATCCACGACGAGGCCGTGCTGGTTCGAGACGAGGAAGGCGCTCCGCTCTACTGGCAGGGCGTGATGTACGAGACGGTCGACCACCCGGCCACGCTCGAACGGCTCCAGGAGGCCGAGGAACGTTACCGGGCGCTCGTCGAGCATATGCCGGTCGTTACCTACATCGACCCGCACCGGCCCGACCACACGAGCGCGTACTTCAGCCCGCAGGTGGAGGCCCTCATCGGTTACACCCCGGACGAGCTGACCACCGACACGCCGCTGTGGCCCGAGCTGGTGCACCCGGATGATCGCGAACGGATCCTCGAGGCGTCGATGCTCGCCGAGCGGACGAACGGCACCTACGACGTCGAGTACCGGATGATCGCCAAGGACGGCCGCGTCGTGTGGGTCCGGGACCAGGCGGTGCTGATCCGCGACGAAGAGGGCACGGCGAAGTTCTGGCAAGGAGTGTGGATCGATCTGACCGAGCAGAAACGCGCGGCCGAGCTCGAACGCGCGCTCCAGGCCGAGCGCGAGGAGGCCGCCGAGCTCCGCGCGATCGACGAGCTCAAGACGACGTTCCTGCAGGCCGTCTCGCACGACCTGCGCACGCCCCTCGCCGCGATCCTCGGGCTCGCCGTCACGCTCCAGAGCCAGACCGATCTCGCGTCGGACGAGGCGCACGACCTCGCTTCGCGCATCTCGATGAACGCGCGCAAGCTCGACCGGATCGTCTCGGACCTGCTGGACCTGGACCGGATCTCGCGGGGGATCCTCGAGCCGCACCTGCGCGCCATCGACCTCGACGAGCTCGTGCGGCGCGTCGTGAGCGAATCCGACCTGCCGGCCGACCACCCGGTTGAGCTGAACCTCGAACCAGCCACGATCGAGGCGGACGGCACGAAGATCGAGCGGATCCTCGAGAACCTGCTCTCGAACGCGGTCCGGCACACGCCCCCCGGTTCGAAGATCTTGATCCACGTCGGTCCTGAGGCGGGCGGCGCGTTGCTCGTCGTCGAGGACGACGGCCCGGGGGTGCCGCTCGAGCACCGCGAGGACATCTTTCAGCCGTTCGGTCAGGGCGCTGGCGCTCCCGAACACTCCCCCGGCGTCGGCATCGGCCTCGCCGTGGTCTCCCGCTTCGCCGAGCTCCACGGCGGACGAGCGTGGGTGGAGGAGCGCGAGGGCGGCGGCGCGTCGTTCAAGGTGTTCCTACCCGGCAAGCGTTCGCGCGGCGCCTGAAGCGTCCGCCGAACGAGATCAACCCGCGGCGACGCGCTCCTTCTCCTCGGCGTCGGCCGCGAGCCACGAGTACGCCTCCTCTTCCTGCGCGAAGTGCAGACGCAGGATCGCGTGCAGGCCGTAGAGCACCCGGCGGAGGTCAACGAGGTCTTCGGGGCCCGGGCCCTCGGGCGGCAGGTCGGACAACAGGTGCCCGAACACGCGAGCCAGGTGCTCGATCTCCATGTGCGCGCGCTCCATCGTGCCCATCGGGTCCTCGCCCCCCATGAGCTTGGCGACGACCGGGTAGACGGCTGCCTCCTCCTCCTGCTCATGCTGCACGAGCCGTTCGAGCAGGAACCAGCGGACCTGCTCGAGCTCGGCCATCGCCTCCTCGGGTGGGTACGTCTCGAGACGGTCGGCAACGGTCCGGATCCGCTGCAGGTGCGGCGCGAACTCCTGGTGCTCGGCACGGAAGCGTTCGCCCACGTTCGACCCGGGCCCGCTGCGTTGCCGCGTCTGGCGATCGGGGCGGAGCGCCCTTAACGCGTTCAGGATCACGGCCACGTCGATCGCCTCTTGCACGATCGCGCCGCCGATCGGCAGCAGCAACCCGAACGCGCCGAACAGCATCCCCACGAACGACAAACTCATCCCGATCAGGACGCTCTGGACGGCGATCCCGCGCGAACGCCGAGCGATCCGCATCGCCTCGGCCACGCGGTCGAGCCGGTCGACGACCAGCACCACGTCGGCCGCCTCGGACGATGCAGTCGCGCCGCGGGCGCCCATCGCGATGCCGACGTCGGCGGCCGCGAGCGCCGGCGCGTCGTTCACGCCGTCGCCGACCATGATCGTCAGGCCGAACTCGGCCTCCGCCCTCACCGCGTCCACCTTGTCGGCCGGGTCGCGCTCGGACAGGATCCGGTCGACGCCGATCGAGATCCCGACGGATTCGGCGACGTCCGGGTGGTCGCCGGTGACCATCACGACGCGTTCGATCCCCGCCCGGCGGAGCGTCCGGATCACCCTCGGCGTGTCGGGGCGGATCGGGTCCTCGAGCACCAGTGCGCCGGCGATCAGCCCATCGATCTGGATCATCACGCACGACGATCCCTCCATCGCGCTGCGGCGCCGGACGTCGCGGGCGGCGGCCGGCAACGGCTCGCCGTGGGCGATCCACGAGGCCTTGCCGAGCGCCACGCTGCGGTCCTCGACCGTCCCGCGGATCCCCGAGCCAGGCTCCTCGCTCACGTCCTTCGGGAACGACAGCTCGAGTCCCCGGTGACGCGCGGCCGTCACGATCGCCGTCGCGAGCACGTGCGGCGAGACCTGGTCGAGCGACGCCCCGAGCCGCAGCACCTCGCCGGGTTCGAGATCGCCGAACGCAGTGATCTCGGCGACCTCGGGGGTCCCCGTCGTCAGCGTCCCGGTCTTGTCGAACAGCAGGACGCGGCCGCGGGCCAGCGCCTCGAGCGCGCCGCCGCCCTTCACGATGATCCCGCGCTTCGCGGCTCGCGAGATCCCGGCCACGATCGCGATCGGGGCGGCGAGGAGAAGCGGGCACGGCGTCGCGACCACCAGCACCGAAAGTGCACGCACCGGGTCGCCGCTGATCGCCCACGCGAACCCCGCGATCCCCAAGGTCACCGGGATGAAGATCATCGCGTACCGATCGGCCAGGCGGACGAACGGTGCCTTCTCCTTCTGCGCCTGTTCGACCAGCCGGACGATCCCGGCGTAGGTGCTCTGATCGGCGCTCGCGGCCGCCCGCAGATCGAACGCGGCGCCGGCGTTGACCGCGCCCGAGCGCACCTGCTCGCCCTCGCTGCGTTCGACGGGGCGGGACTCGCCGGTGAGCGCGGACTCGTCGAGCACGCCGATACCCGAGACCAACAGGCCGTCCACCGGCACCACCTCGCCGTGCTTGACGAGCAACAGGTCGCCGGCCCGAACCTCCCCGATCGGCACCGACGTGAGCGAGCCGTCCTCGTAGCGGTGGGCGCTGCGCGGAGCGCGTTCGATCAGCGCGGAGAGCTCCCGATGCGCCCGGGCGTCCGCGAAGTCCTCGAGCGTCCGTCCGGTCGCGAGCATGAACGCGATCACCGCGCCGGCCAGGTACTCCTCGAGGGCGAGCGCGCCACCCATCGCGAGCAGGGCGATCAGGTCCACGCCGGGCTGGCGATGAAGGAGCCCGCTCAGGACCTCCCACCCGATCGGGAAGATGCCGATCACGGTCGTGAGCGCCCACACGACGTTCCCGGCGTCGGGATCGTCGGCCCCCCATCGCAAGATCGCGCCGATCAGGATGCCGAGGAGTGACAGGATCATGAAGATCGCGCTCGGGGTCAGCCAGCGGCGAATCACGGCATCGGCCTCAGGTACGGGTGAGCGTCGAGCCAACGTGCCACTGGAGCTCGACGCCCTCCATCGCCATCTGAAGCGCGAACGTGAGCTCGTCGCCTCGGCCCTCGATGCGGCGGCGGAGCTCGGTCACCGGGCTGGCCGACGGCGTGAGCCCGACCGCCGTCGACGCGAGTTCGAGGACACCGTCCCGCACGGTGCCGACCGCGACCTCCGTGATCCCGATCGGGTGGGCGAGCACCAGTTCGACCACGCCGGCGCCGGCGGGCCGCAGGAACCCGTTCTCGAAGTGGATCGGCGAGCCGTCGTCGAGCGACCACGAGCGCTCCGCATACAACAGGAACGGATCGCCGACGTACTCGAACGTCACGTCCTCGGCGTAGTCGAACACCTCGCCGGGCGGCCAGACCCCTTCGCCGGTGCCGCACCAGTCGCCGAGCAGGAACGCAAGCTCAGCCAGATCCGGGTGGAGTTCGGAGGGCGTCGCCATCGGCCGGCGCGCCGAGCCATCCGCGTACGGGTGCCGTGCCTCCATCGGCCCGACGCTACCACGCGCTCGGCATCGGACCGGGTTGGTAGCGTGTGCCCGATGCCGACCGTCGCGCGCTTCAACGTCACGCCCGTCAAGTCGACCGCGCTGCACCATCCCGAGCACATCCGGCTGGACGAACGGGGCGCGGCCGGCGACCGGCGATTCTTCTTCGTCGACGACGCTGGCAAGCGGTTCTCCGGCGCGACCAAGGCTCCGATCCTTCCGATCCGGGCGTCGTACGACGAGGCCGCCGACACGCTCGAGCTAAGGCTCCCGAACGGCATCGTCGTCGCCGGCAGGGTCGAGCCCGACGGCGAGGCGCTCGAGGTCAACTTCTACGGACGCCCGGTGGCGGCGCACGTCGTCGACGGCGACTTCAGCGAGGCGCTCAGCGCCTACGCGGGTCACGAGGTTCGGCTCGTCCGGCCTGATCGACCGGGGGACGCGATCGACGTCCGGCCGGTCACGCTCGTGTCGCTCGAATCCGTGGCCGAGCTCGCGCGCCAAGGCGAGCACGATGGGACGCTCGACCCCGGCCGGTTTCGGATGACGATCGAGATCGAAGGCGTCTCGGCACCGCACGAGGAGGACAGGTGGGCGGGACGTTCAGTCCGCGTGGGCAACGCCGTGATCCGGGTGGACGAGCCTGTCCCGCGGTGCGTCGTGACGACCCTGGCTCCCGACACCGGGCTCCGCGATTTCCCCACGCTCAAGGTCATCAAGAACTACCGGGGCATCAACGCGGATCAGCAGCTCGAGTTCGGCGTCTACGCGGAGGTCGTCGAGCCAGGTGAGGTCTCGGTCGGCGATCCCGTCGAACCCCTCTGAGCGATCACACCCATGCGTGGCAGACGATCGCTCCCTGCCACAGCTTGGTGGTGACGGGCGGGCCGGTCCCGGTCTTCGCGCGCACCTGCGCCGAGAGCCGGTGGCGGAGCAAGGTCGGCCGGTCGACGATCTCGACGCGTTCGAACCCGGCGGCCCGGAGCATCCCGACGACCGCGGCCGGGTTCGGCCCCCACCAGTTGGTCGGGTCGCGGTTCGCCTCCGAACCCTCGTAGAACGCCGCCGCCGGTTTCGGCCACCAGGTCATGTCGACGAACGTGCTCATGATCAGGCGCTCCTCGGTCACGCTCCGTACCTTCTCGAGCGCGAGCAGCGGATGCTTCATGTGGTACAGGATCCCGAGCATGAGGACCACGTCGAACGTGCCGACGGTCTCGGGCGACAGGTCGAGCACGTCGATCTCGTGGTCCTCGACCGTCGAGTCCAGCGCCCGCCGCGCGAGGTCGAACCCGTCCTTGGTCCCCCAGCCGCCGCCGCCCCAACAGAAGGAGTCGGTCGCGAGGACGCGTTCGGCGCCGCGGCGTTCGGCCTCGAACGAGAAGAACCCGTCCCACGCGCCGACATCGAGCACGGTCTTGCCGCTGAGGTCCTCGGGCAGGTGGATCTTCGGCAGGCGGAGCGAGCTGTCCTCCACCCCGGGCGTCACGATGCCGTCCCCGAGCGGGATCGAGTGGTACCAGTTGACTTTCGCGATCTCGGTCTGAAGTTGCTCGGTCTCCACGCTCAACCCCCCGAGCAGGATGCTCCGAACGATGACGCCGCAGGTGTGGCGCGGTCAGGACTTGAACCTACGACCCGACGGATCATGAGTCCTTCCAACGTACGTCCTAGACCGTCCCGGCCCATCCTACTGCGCGGCGTTTTCCGCTGATGAGTCCACCCAGCGATCGCGCCGCACCAAGACGCGGCCTCGACGTTCACTTGGTGTCCGGTTTCGGAGTCACGCCCGGGCCACTGGGCGCATCGCGAGCCCGCCCCGCGCGGCGCCCCGTGGTCTGAACGAGACTTTCGACGGAGCAGTAGTTGTGCCTTTCGGCCGATGTCTGTGCGCTCCCAGAGGACGTAC
>Ga0070664_100002329_pt1 | contig 15261 bp, 19 predicted proteins | sample KBSC73metaG_FD_65863 | JGI IMG/M metagenome (GOLD analysis project Ga0070664, IMG submission 65863) | Corn rhizosphere microbial communities from Kellogg Biological Station, Michigan, USA - KBS C7-3 metaG | ecosystem: Host-associated > Plants > Roots > Rhizosphere > Soil ... | reverse complement strand
CAGCTCGACAAGCTGGTCGCGGTCGCGCGCGACGACTCCGCGAACATCATGCCGGTGACGGTGGATCTGGTCGCGGCGGGTGCGACGATGGGCGACATCGTCGAGAAGCTCAAGAGCCTGTGGGGCACCTACCGCGAGAAGCCGGTGTTCTAGACTTGCAGCGATGAAGGTCGCGTACCTCCACCACACCGTCGCGCTCGAAGGCGAGCACGACATCGCACCCGGCGCCGCAGTGATCGGCCGCCTCACCGCCGGACGAAATCTCGTCCTGCGGCCGTTCGCCACGCTGCGTGCGGACGGGGAGACGATCCGCGTGGGTCGCAACGCGTTCTTCGGCGAGCGCGCGAGCGTTCACATCGTCGATGGGATCCTCGGCACGACGATCGGGCACGACGTCACGGTAGGACGCTTCGGTCTCGTGCACGCGTGCACCGTCGGTGACGGCTGCGTCGTCGGCGAGAGCGCGGCGATCCTCGACGGCGCCTCGGTGGGCGACCATGCCGTCGTCGCGGCGGACAGCGTCGTCACCCCGCGCAAGAATCTTCCCGGCGGATGGCTTTACCAAGGCGCGCCGGCGAAGCCGGTGCGCGAGATCGCGCGCGACGAGATCGCGGGCCTTGCACGCAGCATTCGCGACGGGCGGCCCCACGCGCTCGTCGCGGCGCAGGTGCTGCCGCCGCTCGGGATGGAAAGCTTCCTGCCGCACGGCGCGACCGGCGGTCCCTTCCACGCGTTCGGCGAGCGCTTGCCGCGCGTGGACGATGCGTACGTGGCGCCGACCTCGGTGCTGGTCGGCGACGTCGAGCTCGAGCCCGACGCCGGCGTGTACTTCGGCTGCGCGCTGGTCGCACGGGGTGCGTGCATTCGCGTCGGCGCGCGCACGAACATCCAGGACAACACGGTGATGGAGACCGACGCCGCGCGCGGCGACATCGTCGTGGGGAAGGGCGTCACGGTCGGGCACAACGTGCAGCTCGGCGCCGCTCGCATCGGCGACGATGCGCTCATCGGCATGGCGTCGCGGGTGGGCGATGGCGTGGTCGTCGAGCCCGCCGGCTGCATCGCCGCCGGCGCCTGGGTCAGCGCCGGCACCGTCGTGCGCGCCGGATGGTTGTGGGCCGGCCGTCCGGCGCGCGCATTCCGGCACGTGAGCGATGCGGAGCGCGAGCAATTCGCACGCGGCCGGGACGTCTACATCGGTTATGGCGCCGCGTACCGCGGCGCGGGCATCACTCCAGCCGTCTCGCCGTCGGCGACGGCGCGCCCGAAGAGCGGGTGAGCGGCGCGCCAGCCGCGGCATTCGGCTCGGCCGGCAGCACGACCTGCACGTTCACCGCCGCATGCGTGAGATGCGCACGCACCAGCGCGGCCGCGTTCGCGCCGTCGCGCGCCGCGAGCGCGCGCTGGATGTGCGCGTGCTCGGTCCAGATGGCCTTGCGGTATTCGCGATGCTGCAGCACCTCGCGCATCGCCCGTCGAAGGTGATGCCACAGCCCGCCCATGGTGTCGACGAACAGGCCGTTGCCGGACAGCTCGTACAGGTAGATGTGGAACCGCATGTCGGCGTCGATCAGCTGCGCCAGCGAGCCTTCGCGCACGGCATGCTGGCCCGCGGCGATCAGCGCGTCGCCTCGCGCGAGCTCGTCCGGGGTGGCGTGCGCTGCGGCCAGCGTGGCGGCGAGCGGCTCGAGTCCCAGCCGCAGCTCGTAGATCCATCGCATGAATTCGCCGTCGAGCGGCGCCACCATCAAGCCGCGCTTGCCCGCGTCGACCAGGAACTTCTGCTGCTTCAGCAGCAGGAGCGCCTGACCGACCGGCTGCCGCGACACCGCCAGCTTCTGCGCGACGGATTCCTGCGTGAGACGCTCTCCCGGCATGAGGCGGCCCTCGATGATCGCGTCGAGGATCGCGCGATAGGCCTGCTCCACCATCGTCGGTTGCGGTGTGAGCGTCTCCATGTCCCGATCAGCGCTGCGACGTGAGGCTGAAGTCGCCGTACCAGGCTTGCGCGCGCTCGCCGGTGTTGTCGGTGTCGGTCAGGACGCCGAGCGACAAGAGCTTCTGCGGCTCCTCCTTGAACGCGCGCTTGTAGTCCTCCACGACGTTGCGCACGAACGTCTGCCACGTGCCCACGGCGGCGCCGCTGTCGACGACGATCATCTGGATGCGCCGCGTGTGCGGGTTGGCGACAACCGTTCCCACGGGCAGCTTCTGCGAGAAGATATACATCAGGGTCGCGTAGGGCAGCGGCTTGCCCGAGAGGTTCTCGCTCAGCTGGTTGACCGCGCGGTCGGACAGCGGGAGCTTCGAGCGGTCGCCGTCGAATTCGAGCACGACGCGGGCGGGCGAGTCCTCTTTCTGCGCGGCCGACGGATCGGCGCTCGCGATCGGCGCGGCGACCTTCCATCGCCAGTGCAGCCAGGGCGTGTCGGTCAGCGCTGCGTTCACGGGATGACCGAGCGCGCTCGCCGCGGAATCCGCCTGCGCGTACAGCACCACCGTGCCACCGTCGTCGACCAGCGAGTATCGCGTCGGCGTCTTGCGGTCGTTGATCTTCACGCCCGCCCAGGGTGCGGGGATCGCGCCGCCCGCCCCCGCCGCTGAGAACGGCGTGATCGCGACGCCACCGTCCTTGCCCGTGCCGGCGCAGCATTCGCCGCCGAGCGCAGGCGCGGCGCCGAGCGCCAGCACGAGGCAGAGGAAGAGCCGGGCCGCCCCGGCGCGCTCGTCGAGTCGCGCGGCGCGCCGGTATAGACTGCGCGCCATGAGCCTCGATCGCGTGCCCGCAGGGCGGGACGTTCCGAACGACTGCAATGTCGTCATCGAGATCCCCATGCACGGTGAACCGATCAAGTATGAAGTGGACAAGGAGACGGGCGCGGTGTTCGTCGACCGCTTCATGTCCACGGCGATGCATTATCCCTGCAACTACGGCTACATTCCGCAGACGCTGTCCGACGACGGCGATCCGTGCGACGTGCTCGTGCTCTCGCCCGTTGCGCTCATCACCGGCGTGGTCGTGCGCTGCCGCCCGATCGGCATGCTGAAGATGGACGACGAAGCCGGCGGCGACGCCAAGATCCTCGCGGTGCCGATCGACAAGCTGTCGTCACTGTACCGGACGATCCAGTCCCCGCGCGACTTTCCCGAGGTCCAGCTGTCGCAGATCGCGCACTTCTTCGAGCACTACAAGGACCTCGAGCCGGGCAAATGGGTGCGTCTCGCCGGCTGGGTCGGTCCCGACGAAGCGAAGCGCGAGATCCTCGAGAGCGTTGCGCGTCATCGCGACGCGCACCCGCCGCCGAGGTCTTGACGCGCCGCCTGACGGCGTCCGCTTTCCCGCTTTTCCCGGCGTACCCGACACGGTGGGCGCGGGTGGTCATGCCGCCGCCGTCAACCTCCCGTCCGACGCCGCGAGCGCGACGCGCCTCCCGGCGCGTGCGAGGTCGGGTGCGCGTGCGAGCACGCGATAGTCCCGCGCGGTGCCGACGCACGCCACGCAGAATCGCATCCACGGGCTCGCGTCGTGCAGGGGGCGAAACGATGCGCCCGGCGCCAGACGCAATCCCTCGCGCCGGGCGCCTTCGGCGATCCACAGCGAGTCGTCGACCGCGGGATGGCGCGCCCACAGGAACATGCCGGCATCGGGCATGCAGGCGAGCGCCCAGCCCGCGCGCTCCAGCTCCTGCGCCATCCGCGAGCGGCGCACGTCGAGGCGCTCGCGTATGCGCGCCACGTGCTTGCGGTAGTGGCCGCCCACGAGCATGGCGTGCACGACGCGCTCGGCGAAGGCCGGCGTCGTGAGGCCCGTCAGCAGCTTGAGGCGTGCGAGCGCGTCGATCGCGTCGGGCTGGCCGATCACGAACCCGGACCGCAGGCTCGCCGACAGCGTCTTGCTGAAGCTGCCGATGTAGAACGTGCGCTCCAGTCGATCGAGCGCGCACAGCCGCGGCGGCGCGCTCGTCGCGAGATCGGAGAAGATGTCGTCCTCGATCACGTAGAAGCGATGCTGCGCGGCGAGCTGGAGCAGACGGTGGCCGACGTCCGGCTGGATGTGCGTGCACGTCGGGTTGTTCAGCACCGACGTCGTGAAATACGCGCGCGGCCGATGCTCGTGCGCGAGGCGCGCCAGCGTATCGAGATCGGGCCCGTCCAGGCCGCGTGGCACGGGCAGCAGGCGCGCACCCGCGAGGCGCAGATGACCGAACAGGTTGTAGTAACCCGGGTCGTCCACCAGCACGGCGTCGCCGGGGCTCACGAGATAGCGGATGAGCAGGTCGAACGCATGCGTCGCGCCGTTGGTGAGCAGCACCTGATCGTTCGCGACCGCGAGACCGAGCTCGCCGACTCGGCGTGCGATCACGTCGCGAAGCGGCGCGTAGCCGAGCTTCGTGCCGAAGTCGGTGAGCTCGTGACCCTGGCTCGCCGCGATGCGTGCGTGGCGCCGTATCCCGGACTCTTCCTGCCAGTCGTTCGGCAGGCAGCCACCCGCGAAAAGCCGATCCTGCGCGAACATCGCGCGCGCGTCGTCGTCGCACATCCCCGCGATGAGGTTGGCCACGTCGACGGCTCGCTCGAGGCTCCCCGTGCGCTCCGCGGCGGTCTCCGGCAGCGTGCGCGCCGCGACATAGAACCCAGAGCCGCGTCGGGACTCGACGTGACCCGACGCGACCAGGCGGTCGTACGCTTCGACGACGGTGAAGCGGCTCACCTGCTGCTGCGCTGCCAGCGCGCGGATCGATGGCAGCCGCGTCCCGGGGCGCAGCAGCCTGCCCTCGATGTGCTGGCGCACGCCGGTCACGAGCTGCTCGACGAGGGGCTCCGGCGAGCCGGGAGCGAGGCGCACGTTCAGCATGGGTGGACCGGTCGACGGACCATAACAGTCTCCGCGGGACGGCGAAAAGTGTATCTGAGCTGCGCGACAACTGTCCGTTACTGTACAGGTAGCCGCCAAGACGGCGCAAATGCCCGCCATGTCGCCCCGACTGCTTCTCCTCGCCTCCCTGCTGTGCGTCGCATGCGCGGCTCCGCCGCGCCCGCCGGACGCCCTCGTCGCGCGCGACGCGGACAGCGGAGTGATGGCGATTTCGGCGGTCGGTGCACGCAACGTGAAGGTGCTCTACGTGCGACCGCCGTCGATCGTGCTGCTGCGCGAGGTGTTCGTGCCGGAGGGCGAGCACGTGACGGGCGTGCACTTCAGCGGCGCCGCCGGCGCGTTGATCGTCGACACCGACCTCGAGCGCTTCGCGCTCGACACGCACACCTGGCGCCTGGCGCAGCTTCGCCAGGAAGCGCGCGACATCGCGTCGAGCGGACGTGCCCGACGGCGCGGTTGACGCCGCCGTCGGGATGACACCCGGCGCACGCGGCGAGCCGAGGCTCGCCCGCGCGTTCCCGTCGCTCTTCGTTGTGCTGTGGAGCACCGGCTTCATCGCCGCGAAGTACGGGATGCCGTATGCGCCACCGCTGACCTTCCTGCTATGGCGTTTCGCGCTCGTGGCCGCGCTGATGACGGCAGTGGCGCTCCTCACGCGCGCGCGATGGCCGCATCGTCGCGAAGTGGCGCATCTCGCCATCGCGGCGTCGATGGTCCACGGCGCGTATCTGGGTGGCGTGTGGATCGCCATCAAGCACGGCATGGCTGCCGGCACGAGCGCGATGATCGTGGGCCTGCAGCCGCTGCTCACGGTGCTCATCGCGCGGCTGTGGCTGCGCGAGCGCGTGCTCGCGCGGCAATGGCTCGGCCTTGCGCTGGGCCTCATCGGCGTGTTCCTCGTCGTGCGGCACAAGGTCGCGTTTACCGGCGACGCGAGCGGCCTCTTGCCGGTCGCTGTCGCGTTGCTCGGCATCAGCGTCGGCACGCTGTACCAGAAGCGTCATTGCGCGCACGTCGACCTTCGCAGCGGCGCGGTGGTCCAGTTCGCGGCCTGCACGCTGCTGTTCATTCCGCTCGCATTGCTCGAGCACGAGCCGATCCAGTGGACGATGCCTTTCGTGTTCGCGCTCGGCTGGTCGGTGATCGTGCTCTCGGTCGGCGCGATCAGCCTGCTCTATTGGCTGTTGCGCCAGGGCGCGTCCGTGCACGTCGCGCGACTCTTCTACCTGGTGCCGCCGGTCACGGCGCTCATGGCGTATGCGTTCTTCGGCGAAGCGCTGGACGCGGTCGCGATCGCCGGCATGCTGCTGATCGCGTCGGGCGTCGCGATGGCGCGGCCGTCGACGCGCTGACGCGTTGGCAAAGAAGATTGGCGGCGGCGACGACGGTATCCGGCGTCAATCCGGCCGACGGTTCATGCGGCTGTCGCCGCCGTCACGAGGCGCGTGCCCGCGATGCGGTCATGGAGGAACTGGCGTTCGCGATCGATGAACGCCCACAGGAAGCCCAGGGCGACGAGCCACGTCGCATGCGCGCCCCAGCCCAGCGGTCGAAGAATCAGGTAGGCGATCACCGCGATCGCCGGCCCGATCCACGCGCCGAGATAGCGCGCGAGCGCCTGGCGCGTCGAAACGATCGCGCCGCGCCGATCGACGACGCGCAGGCGCCACGTCTTCTGCGCGAGCGTCGCGCGTCCGCCGGTCCAGCTCCACGCGAAGTACGCCGCCAGCACACCGAACACGACGAAGAACAATCCCGCGCGTGCAGGAAGCGCAGGGATCGACAATGGCTCGCGCCCCGGCGCGGCGTGCGGCGAGACCAGCGGCAGCATCGCGAAACCGATCACGAACACCACCGCGGTGACGAGCAGCGCTTCGTACGCCAGCGCCGCGAGGCGCCGCGGCAGCCCCGCGAGCGGATCGGTCACTGTCCCTGGGAATGGGGACGCGACGGCGAGCCCGGCCGCGCGTTTCCGCGCGTCGCTGGCGGCGGGGCGGGCCGCGAGGCGAGCTCTTCCTTCCGCTCGGGCGGCAGCGTCTGATACTGCTGCCACTTCTGCCGCACTTCGTCCTTCTGGTCGGGCGGAAGCTGCCGCAGCGACTTGTAGCGCTCGCGCACGGCCTGCCGCTCGGCCGGCGTCAGCTGCGACCACGAGCGCATCTGCGAGTGAATCCGCTGCTGCTGATCCGGCGGCATGGAGGGAAAGCGCTGCGCGATGCCGCGCCACTTCTGCCGTCGCTGCGCATCGAGCCGATCCCAGTCCGATTGCAGTGGCGCGAGAATCTGCCGCTCCTGCGGCGACAGCTCATTCCAGGACGGCGATCGCAGCGCGATCTGGGCCGACGCGGCCGCCGGGATGCCGGCGGCGAGCACGAGCGCGAGCGTCAACGATCGGAGTCGGCCTTGAGCCAATTCAGGAATCCACGGTCCAGATAGGCGTCGATGGGAAGATCGGAAGTCAGGATCTGCATGTCGAGATCCTGTAGATCCTGCACCTGCTGGAACGCGTTCCACTGCTGCCAGCCGAACGCCGCCGCGGCGACGATCAGCACCACGCCGAGCAGCCGCACGGGCGTGTTGACCCAGGGACGGATGCGTCGCGCGGGTCCCATGCCGGCAAGCGCGGGCGCCGCGGCGAGTTGCTCGGCGGACGACGGCTGCAGCTGCGCGATCGCGCGGGCGCGCGCCTGCTGCAGGCGATACGCAGTTCCTTCGCGCAGGCCGGCTGTGCCGTGGTCCAGGTAAGCCGTTATTTTGTCGGCGATTTGCTTTTCGGTCGTCATAGGTGCACCCCTTTGGCCGCAAGCATTTCGGCCAAAGCACGAACGGCCCGGGAGCAGTGCGTCTTGACGCTGCCCTCCGAGCAACCCATTGCGGCAGCGGCTTCCGCCACGTCGAGTTCTTCCCAGTAACGCAGCAGAAATGCCTCGCGTTGACGTGCCGGCAGGCGCGCGATCGCCTGCTCGATGAGGCGCACGGTCTCGCCCTGTTCCAGCTGCGCGGCGGGATCGGCGGCGAGCGACGAATCGGATCGCGCCGGCAGCGTTTCGAGCGGATCGTACTCCTCGTCCCTTTCGTCTTTCTGTCCGAGGGCGGACAGCACGGTCGTCCACGTCGACCGCACCTTCTGGCGACGGAAATGGTCGTGGATGGTGTTCTGAAGGATCCTCTGGAACAGCAGCGGCAGCTCGCCGGGCGGTTTGCCGGCGTATTTCTCGGTGAGCTTCAGCATGGCGTCCTGCACGATGTCCAGCGCCGCGTCCTCGTCTCGCACGGCGAACATCGCCTGCTTGAAGGCGCGACGCTCCACATCGGCGAGGAACGCGGAGATTTCTTGAGCGGAAGCCAGTTTCGACGCCGGTTCGGGATTCGGCCCGGATTATAGGCAGAAAGGTACCGGCAAGCCGGGCGGGTGCGGCTCGATCGCCATTGTGCAGTGAAGCAATCGCCCGCTTGACCCGTCGATGCCTTTGCCGGTAATGTCCCGGTGTGCGGACCGTGCGGTCCGGATGCTGTACTGCAACAGCGGCCGTAAAGCTCCCTCTGGCGACGCCACAAGCGTCGAGGAGTCTCCCTCGGAGCAGGCCGGTTTGCCCGATTCGCGGCTTTCTACCCGATCCGAGCCCGGTTGGTGCGGCAACACGCGCGCCCGGCAAATCGCTTCACGCCCCGTGCGCGATGCGACGGGGGCTCATCGCTACTCACGACAGGCGGGTGTCATGCAACTCACCGGTGCGGAAATCCTGATCCGTTGCCTCCAGGAGGAAGGCGTCGAGTACGTCTTCGGCTACCCGGGCGGCGCAGTCCTCAACATCTACGACGAGCTCTTCAAGCAGGAGAGGGTCAAGCACGTCCTGGTGCGCCACGAACAGGGCGCGGTTCACGCGGCCGACGGTTACTCGCGCTCGTCGCAGAAGATCGGGGTGGCGCTCGTCACGTCCGGACCGGGCGTGACCAACGCCGTCACCGGCATCGCCACCGCGTACATGGATTCCATCCCCATGGTCGTCATCACCGGGCAGGTGCCGACGGCGGCGATCGGACAGGACGCATTCCAGGAATGCGACACCGTCGGCATCACCCGGCCCTGCGTCAAGCACAACTTCCTCGTGAAGGACGTGAAGGACCTGGCGGTGACGATCAAGAAGGCCTTCTACCTCGCGGGCACCGGACGTCCCGGTCCCGTCGTGGTCGACGTGCCGAAGGACGTGACGCAGGCCACGGCCGAGTTCGCGTATCCCAAGACCGTGTCGCTGCGCTCGTACAACCCGGTCACGAAGGGACATGCGGGGCAGATCAAGAAGGCCGTGCAGCTGCTGCTGGAGGCGAAGCGGCCGATGATCTACACCGGCGGCGGGGTCATCCTCAACAACGCATCGTCGCAGCTCACGCGGCTCGTGCGCCTGCTCGGCTACCCGTGCACGAACACGCTGATGGGCCTCGGCGGCTTTCCCGCCACCGATCCGCAGTTCACCGGCATGCTCGGCATGCACGGCACGTACGAGTCGAACATGGCGATGCAGAACTGCGACGTGCTCTTCGCCGTCGGCGCCCGGTTCGACGATCGCGTGATCGGCGACCCTGCGCATTTCTACCGTGCCGATCGGCGGATCATCCACATCGACATCGATCCGTCGTCGATCTCCAAGCGCGTGAAGGTCGACGTGCCGATCGTCGGGTACGTCGGCGACGTGCTCGAGGAGATGGCGAAGCACATCGAATCGTCGCCGCAGCGTCCCGACGCCGCGGCGCTGAAGGCATGGTGGGCGCAGATCAAGGACTGGCAGCGCAAGGACTGCCTGCGCTACGACCGCAAGAGCAACCTGATCAAGCCGCAGTACGTCGTCGAGAAGCTGTACGAGATCACCGGCGGCGATGCCTTCGTCACGTCCGACGTCGGCCAGCACCAGATGTGGGTCGCGCAGTACTACAAGTTCGACAAGCCGCGGCGCTGGATCAACTCGGGCGGCCTCGGCACGATGGGCTTCGGCCTGCCGGCGGCGATGGGCGTGCAGCTCGTCAACCCGCACGCGACGGTGGCGTGCGTCACGGGCGAGGCCTCGATCCAGATGTGCATCCAGGAGCTCTCCACCTGCAAGCAGTATCACCTGCCCATCAAGATCGTGAACCTCAACAACCGCTACATGGGCATGGTGCGGCAGTGGCAGGAGTTCTTCTACGGCAACCGCTACGCGGAGTCGTACATGGACGCGTTGCCGGACTTCGTCAAGCTCGCCGAAGCCTACGGGCACGTCGGCCTCAAGATCGAGCGGCCGGGCGACGTCGAGGGCGCGCTGCGCGAGGCGCTCGCGCAGAAGGAGCGCCTCGTGTTCCTCGATTTCATCACCGACCAGACGGAGAACGTCTTTCCGATGGTCCCGGGCGGCCGCGGGCTGACCGAGATGATCCTCGCGGAGGAGCTATGAGCGCCGTGGAACGGTTCGCCCGCGCGAACGCGGGGGGCCAGCGTCGCGAGCTGCGACCATGAGACACATCCTTTCCATCCTGGTGGAGAACGAGGCCGGCGCGCTGTCGCGCATCTCGGGGCTGTTCTCGGCGCGCGGCTACAACATCGAGTCGCTCACCGTCGCGCCGACGGAGGACCCGACGATGTCGCGCATGACGATCGTCACCGTCGGCTCGGACGACGTGATCGAGCAGATCACCAAGCAGCTGAACAAGCTGGTCGAGGTCGTGAAGGTAGTGGACCTCACCGAGGGCAACCACATCGAGCGCGAGCTGATGCTCGTCAAGGTGCGCGCGGCCGGCAAGGACCGCGACGAGATGAAGCGGCTGGCCGACATCTTCCGCGGCCGCATCCTCGACGTCACCGACAAGAGCTACACCATCGAGCTCACCGGCACCGGTTCCAAGCTCGACGCGTTCATCCAGGCGATGGAGCCCGGCGTGATCCTCGAGACGGTGCGCACGGGCGCATCCGGCATCGGGCGCGGCGAGCGGATACTGCGCGTCTAGGGCATCGACTACAGGCACAAGAGGGCATGAACATGAAGGTCTATTACGAGAAGGACGCCGATCTCTCGCTCATCAAGGGCAAGAAGGTCACGATCGTGGGCTACGGGTCGCAGGGCCATGCGCACGCGCAGAACCTGAACGACTCGGGCGTGAAGGTCACCGTCGGCCTGCGCAAGGGCGGCGCCTCGTGGGACAAGGCGAAGGCTGCCGGGCTCAAGGTCGCGGAGGTCGGCGACGCCGTCGAGGGCGCCGACGTCGTGATGATGCTGATGCCCGACGAGCACATCGCCGCGGTGTACAAGAGCGACGTCGAGCCGCGCATCAAGAAGGGCGCGGTGCTGGCGTTCGCGCACGGGTTCAACATCCACTACGGACAGGTCGTGCCGCGCGCGGACCTCGACGTGGTCATGATCGCGCCCAAGGCGCCGGGTCATACGGTTCGATCGACGTATGTCGCCGGCGGCGGCGTGCCCATGCTGATCGCCGTCCACCAGGACGCGTCGAAGAAGGCGCGCGACGTCGCGCTGTCCTACGCGGCCGCCATCGGCGGCGCGCGCGCCGGCGTCATCGAGACCAATTTCCGCGAGGAGACCGAGACCGACCTCTTCGGCGAGCAGACGGTCCTCTGCGGCGGCCTGGTCGAGCTCATCAAGGCCGGCTACGAGACGCTGGTCGAGGCCGGCTATGCGCCGGAGATGGCGTACTTCGAATGCCTGCACGAGGTGAAGCTGATCGTCGACCTCATCTACGAGGGCGGCATCGCGAACATGAACTACTCGATCAGCAACAATGCCGAGTACGGCGAGTACGTCACCGGTCCGAAGATCGTGACCGCCGAGACCAAGCAGGCGATGCGCGACGCATTGCGGCGCATCCAGTCGGGCGAGTACGCGCGCGACTTCATCATCGAGAATCGCGCCGGGGCACCCGTGCTGCTGTCCCGGCGCCGCCTGACGGCCCAGCACTCCATCGAGGTCGTCGGCGAGAAGCTTCGCTCGATGATGCCGTGGATCAGGAAGAACAAGCTGGTCGACCAGACGCGGAACTGACGCCTCGCGAGCGGACGCGCCCGGCCGCCAGCCGGCTTTGTCGCGCCACCGCGCGGCGCGCGATACTCGGGGCCTGAACGCATGCAATGGGAGGCATGCAATGGGCATCCGCGCGCGCCAGGGAGGATGGGCCGGCCTGATCGGTCTCCTCATCGCGCTGCTGCTGGTCTTCGTGCTGGCGAGGACGGTCATGAAGCAGATGGGCCTGGTCGGTGGATCGTCGCAGCCGGCGACGGCGGCCGCCGCAGCGAGCAACCCCGTCGATGCGACCACGCCGGCGCCCATGCAGGCGGTGGAGCGGGCGCGCGCGCTCGAGGCCCAGGTGCGCGAGCAGGCGCTCGAGCAGCAGAAGCGCATCGACGCCTCGACGCAGTGAGCGCGGTCCGCTCGCGCGCGTGATCCGCTCGCCATGGATCCCAAGTGGCTCTACCGTGCCGGCCTCGTGCTCGTGATCGTCGCATTCGTCGTCGTCATCGCCCGAATGGCCATCATCGGATTGAAGCCCGACACCGCCCGCATGGACCGCGATGAAGCCGCGGCGGTGGGACAGGCGCGTCGCGAAGCGCCGAAGCAGCCCTAGAACGCCGCCGGCTGCGCGGCGGGGATGCGCGCGATGCGATGCTAGAATCGCCGCAGTCCTTTGGCGTTCGCCGTGTCGACCTATCCCCACCCGCTGATCGCGCGCGAAGGCTGGCCGTTCATCCTCCTCGCGCTCGTCGCCGCCGTTGCCCTGACGTGGCTCGGCTGGTGGCTGCTCGCGGTCGTGTGCTGGCTGCTCCTCGTCTTCATCGTGCAGTTCTTCCGTGATCCACCGCGCGTGGTGCCGCGAGACCCCGACGCGGTGCTCTCGCCCGCCGACGGCCGCGTGGTCAAGGTCGAGCGCATGCGCGACCCGTATCTCGGCCGCGATGCGCTCGTGATCAGCGTGTTCATGAACGTGTTCAACGTCCACAGCAATCGCAGCCCCGTGGACGGCGAGGTCAAGGCGCGTTGGTACCACGCCGGCACGTTCGTCAACGCCGCGCTCGACAAGGCGTCCGCGGAGAACGAGCGCAATGCGCTGCACCTGCGCACGCCGAACGGCGGCGACGTCACGTGCGTGCAGGTGGCGGGCCTCATCGCACGGCGCATCCTGTGCTACGTCGAGCCGGGTGCCACCCTGCGGCGCGGCGATCGCTACGGCTTCATCCGCTTCGGATCGCGCGTCGACGTCTACCTGCCGCCGGATGCGAAGCCGCGCGCGTCGGTCGGCGACAAGGTTTATGCGACCTCGACGGTCCTCGCCGACCTGCGGCCCTGACGCGCGATGAATCCGCTCGCCGACGACGACCTGCAGCGCGAGCGCGCGCTCATCAAGAACCGCGTGCGGCGGCGTGGCATCTATCTCCTCCCGAACATGTTCACGATGGCCGCGCTGTTCGCGGGCTTCTACGCGATCGTGCAGGCGATGAACATGAACTTCGACTCGGCCGCGGTCGCGGTATTCGTGGCGATGGTGCTCGACGGCCTCGACGGTCGCGTGGCGCGCCTCACGCGCACGCAAAGCGCGTTCGGCGCCGAGTTCGACAGCCTCGCCGACATGGTCAGCTTCGGCGCCGCGCCGGCGCTCGTCATGTACGAATGGGCGTTGCGCGACATGGGCAAGCTCGGGTGGTTCGCCGCGTTCCTCTACGTCGCGGGCGCCGCGTTGCGGCTCGCGCGCTTCAACACCTTGCTGGAGGTTGCCGACAAGCGCTGGTTCCTCGGCCTGCCGAGCCCCTCCGCCGCGGCGCTGGTCGCCGGCCTCGTGTGGATCGTGGATGACCTCGGCTACGACCCCGAGCCGCTGCGCTGGCTCGCATGGGCGGTCACCGTGTTCGCCGGGCTGACGATGGTCAGCAACGTCAAGTACTGGAGCTTCAAGACCATCAACCTCAAGAAGAGCGTGCCGTTCGTCACGGTGATCGTGATCGCCGTCGTGCTCGCCCTCCTCGCCTACCAGCCCGCGGAAGTGCTCTTCCTCGGCTTCGTCGCGTACGCGCTGTCCGGCTACGTGATCGCGGCGTGGTCGATGCTCAAGCGCCGGCGCAGCGCCGCGCTGTGACCGACGGCATGAGCGCGCGCGGCGTCGCCATCGTGCTCGCGTGCGTCGCCATGATCGCGATCGGCCAGATCCTGTTCAAGGCCGCGGCAGGCCAATGGCGCCTGCAGGGGTGGACGTGGCAGACGGTTGCGGGATTGCTGTCGCCGTCGCTGCTGGTCGCGCTCGTCATCTACGCACTCGCGACGGTGCTCTGGGTTTACGCCCTGCGCACGTTGCCGCTGTCGGTGGCCTACCCGCTCTTCGCGCTCACCTTCGTGCTGGTCCCGCTCCTGGCCCATTACGCGCATGGAGAGCCCCTCGTGGGCCGCACCTTCATCGGTGCCGGCGTTATCATCGTCGGCGTGCTGATCTCCGTGCTCTAGATGGACGGATCCGCCATCGCGGTCCTCGTCCCGTGCCGCAACGAGGCGTTCACGGTGGCCCGCGTCGTCGCGGATTTCCAGGCGGCGCTGCCGAACGCGAAGATCTACGTCTACGACAACGCATCGACCGATGCCACGGCCGAAGTCGCGAAGCACGCCGGCGCGGTCGTGCGATTCGAGCCGCGTCCCGGCAAGGGCGGCGTGGTGCGCCGCATGTTCGCCGACGTCGAGGCGGACATCTATGTGCTGGTCGATGGCGATGCGACATACGACGCCGCCAGCGCGCCGCTCATGGTGCAGCGACTCGTCGACGGCCAACTCGATATGGTGACGGCGGTGCGGCGTGCCGTGGGGCACGAGCGGCCCTATCCTCCCGGCCACCGCTTCGGCAACCACGCGTTCAACGCGTTGCTCGGTGCGCTGTTCGGGCAGCGTCCAGCGGATCTCCTCTCCGGCTACCGCGTGCTGTCACGGCGGTTCGTCAAATCGTTCCCGGCGGTCTCGCAGGGCTTCGAGATCGAGACCGAGATGACGGTGCACGCGCTGGAGCAGCGGCTGCCGATCGACGAGGTCGCGACGCCGTATTTCGAGCGCGAGCCCAACTCGCAGAGCAAGCTCTCGACGTTCCGGGACGGGCTGCGCATCCTGCGCACCACGCTCGTGCTCTTTCGCGACGAGCGCCCGCTCGTATTCTTCGGCTTCATGGCGATCCTGGCCGCCACGGCAAGCGTCGTGCTCGGCATCGACATCGTCGTCGAGTTCATGCGCACGCACCTCGTGCCGCGCCTGCCCACGGCGATCCTCGCGACGGGCCTCATGCTGAGCGCCTTTCTCGCGCTGACGTGCGGACTGATCCTCGATACCGTCGCGCGCGGACGCCGCGAGGCGAAGCGCCTCGCCTATCTGCGCCAGCCG
>Ga0070664_100002326_pt1 | contig 15268 bp, 6 predicted proteins | sample KBSC73metaG_FD_65863 | JGI IMG/M metagenome (GOLD analysis project Ga0070664, IMG submission 65863) | Corn rhizosphere microbial communities from Kellogg Biological Station, Michigan, USA - KBS C7-3 metaG | ecosystem: Host-associated > Plants > Roots > Rhizosphere > Soil ... | reverse complement strand
CGCCGGAGATCCAGCTCTGGAATCCGGACACACTATGGGAAGACGCTTTTCGAGCAGAACGTTACAGATCCAAATTCTGAAGCGACGGGGGGACCGCGTCGCGTGACTACCCGTTTTTTTCTTCGCTGACGGCAACGACGCCGCAAAGGAATTGGAGAGGCGCGAAGGCGAAATCCTGCAAGTACGGGAGCTCGTTGCCAATTCAAGAATCCGGTATGACGCAGCGGGCAGTAGAGGCCCTCTCATCAACCGCAATCGTCAGCTTCACTTTCAGGACGCTCCGCGCCAATGTCAAAAAAGCGAATTCAGGAAAATGCTTCTTGACTAAAGCCTATCAACAGCTTAAATGTCCGTTTCCCGGTACTCTCTCGTCGGTGATGACGCCTGGACCGGAGCGGGCAGGGCTGGAGGAAATCACAGAGTTTACGTATGAGGTTAAACCGCGGATGAGACAAATTCTGGGTTCATTTGCATTTGTCGTGCTGATCTCAACAGCGGCAGGGGCTCAAACATTGCGAAATGTTCCGGAAGCGTACCCAACCATTCAGTCCGCCATCAACGCAGCGCAATCCGGAGATACGGTTCGTGTCGCGCCGGGAGTTTATAAAGAGAACATTGACTTTCTCGGCAAGACCATCGCCGTCGTGAGCGCAGCTGGAGCGGATGTGACGACCATCGATGGAGGCCTTGCCAACTCGGTGGTGAGGATACGTACCGGGGAGGGTCCGAACACGGTGCTGGATGGATTTACCATCCGCAACGGCAAGGGTTCCGATTATCAGGCAGGTGGAGTACAAATCGCAGGTTCCCCGACGATTCGTCGCAATCGCATTCTCAACAATATTACGTGTTTTGGAGGCGCAGGAATCTCCATCAGTTCGGGTTCTCCCATCATCCAGGGCAATCTCATCAGCAACAATTTCACCCAGGGCTGCAGCGGAGGCGACGGCGGTGCAGGTATCCAGGTCGTAACACCAGGATCGACTCAGATTCTCGACAATACGATTACGAACAACTCGAACAACGCCTCATCCGAAGGTGGCGGCATCTCCGTTGGATTTGGCGGCCCCACTCTGATTCGGGGCAATATCATTACCGGAAACAAGGGGACTTACGGTGGTGGAATTGGACTATCTACAAATGCAGCAGTCACGATTGTCCAAAACCTGATTGCCGGGAACACCGCATCGAAGGGCGGCGGCATTTATTGGTACATTTTCTCATCGGGGGGACCCGCTATTGTCACAAACAACACCATTGCAGACAATAATGCCATTCAACAGGGTTCGGCGATATTTGCGTATGGATATGATGCGGCGAGCGCGGTCACGAACAATTTCATCATCGGTAAGACAGGCCAGTCCGCTGTCTATTGTGACGACACACTTGAATCGACCCCTCCGATATTCGCGTTCAACAATGTTTTTTCAGATCAGGCTGTGGCTTACAGTGGAATTTGCACCAACGTCACCGGCACGAGCGGAAACATTTCAGCTGCTCCATTATTTGTAGACCGGGCTGCACAGAATCTCAGGCTGTTGCCCGCGTCTCCGGGCATTGATGCTGGAACCAATGCCGCCGTCGGGGTTTCGGTCGATCTGGATTCCTTTCCCAGAATTCTACCCTCCGGCGGAACCGTTGATATGGGTGCGTACGAATTCACAACATCGACCACTTCCACAGTGTCCACAGCCAGTTTCACGTTTGCAGATCAGAACGTGGGAACCGTCAGCGCTCCAGGTGACATCATTCTGAGTAATACCGGAACTGCGGTCCTGCTTGTCAGCACCATAGTCGTAACTGGAGAATTCTCGCAGACCAATACCTGTCAGACTCCCACCGGTATTCCGGCAGGGCAAAGTTGCACCATCAGTGTCCGCTTCGCGCCGACTGCAGGAGGACCGCGTTCAGGTCAGATCACCATAATGAGCAATTCCACCAGCAACGCCGTGAGCCTGTCCGGTGCTGGTGTTGCCCCCGTAACTCTTTCCACAAATGCGATCACTTTTATCGATCAGCGAATAGGAACGGCAAGCGCGGCGGCAGTTCTGAGCTTTTCGAACACCGGGACCGAAGGTTTGAACATATCCAGCATCACGACGACCGGGGAATACACGAGTTCCAACGATTGTCCTTCAACCGTGGACGCAGGATCATCATGTACGATCAGCATCCAATTTGTTCCGACCGCAATGGGAATCCGATTCGGTGCCGTTACCGTCAGCTCGGCGGGAAATTTGTATATCGTTACACTGTCCGGTCGCGGGGTAGACGCGGTGGTCAGTTTCTCGCCAACATTCGTCGAATTCTACAATCAGGCCATCGGAACGACGAGCGCTCCAAAGACCGTGACCGTTTCCAATACTGGAAATATCGCGCTGGCGATTAACAATATTTCCTACCCGGGCAATTTCAGCGGCACGAACAACTGTGGAGGTTCACTTGGGATAAATGCGACCTGCATCATCAATGTCGTGTACAGCCCTACGGTGGTGGGACTCCAGTCCGGCGTGATTTCGGTATCCGACGATGCGAACGGCAGTCCCCATACGGTTGCGTTATCCGGAACGACCAACAGCGCTACTTTGACCGCTAATCCCACGAGTCTGGAGTTCGGAAATCAGGGCATCAACAGTACGAGTGTGCTGGCCAGAAACGTGACGTTGCATAATACGGGGTTCCAGACGCTCAACATCAGCACAGTGGCGAGTACTGATTTTTCAAGGACAGGAAACTGCACATTTCTATTTCCGAACGCATTCTGCAACCTGTCGGTGACCTTCAGACCAACCAGCATGGGTCCGAAAACAGGAACATTGACGGTTACAGAAGCTTCGCTCGGGACGATGTATACATTGCCGCTGTCGGGCACAGGAGTGGACTTTGTTTTTTCTTCACCTGTACTGGGATTTGGTGATGTTCACATCGGAACAATCTCGACTCGCACGGTAACCCTTAACAACAACGATCCAAACAGCGTAAACATTTCCGGCATTTCTATTACCGCTGGATTTTCCCAGACCAACAGCTGCGGACCAACCCTCGCATCAGGGGCCAGTTGTTCCTTCGATGTCACATTCAGTCCGGTCACAGCAGGACTTTTCGCTTCCGGTACGCTCACGATCACAGATGACGCGGTTGGCAGTCCACACACGCTTCCTCTAAGCGGACGAGGTGTCGTGGGAACAGTATCCCTCTCGTCCGCCAATCTGGTTTTCGGCGCCGACCTTGTGGGAACGACGAGTCTTGGGCAAACTGTCACGGTGTCCAATACCGGAACCGGCCCGCTGACACTTTCCGGAATCACGGCTTCAGGCGATTTCATTCAAACAACAACATGCGGAGCCACACTTGCGGCTAACAGCAACTGCACCGTTAATGTGAAGTTCTTACCTACGGCGTCCGGAAGTCGCATCGGGTCCCTGACAATTACGAGCGATGGTTCAAACAGTCCAAATACCGTAAATCTTACCGGCACCGGCCTTTCCTCGCTACCGACTCCTGTCATAACGGCGATCAGTCCAGGAAACAGGCCAGTTGGAAGTTCAGGCTCCACCATTACCGTCAGCGGCTCGGGATTTTCGACGTTGTCCATCGTTCGATGGGGCGGCGCCGACCGTGCCACGACGTTCATCAACAGCAGTTCTCTGACTGCGACAATTCCTGACTCCGACTTTGCCGCCATGGCAATGTTCCCCGTAACGGTTTTCAGCCCCGAACCTGGTGGAGGCTTGTCGAACAGCAAGGCGTTTGTCGTTTATGGGGTGACGACACTTTCTACGAAAGACCTCATTTACGATCTTTTCAGCGGACAGATTTATGCGTCTATTGGAGGGACCGCGCCCAACCGCGCAAATACGCTGACGCCGCTCGATCCCGCCACTGGTGTTGTCGGAACTTCCATCAACGTAGGAGCGGATCCAGGGAAGCTTGCCATTTCGAATGATTCGACTTCTATATATGCTGCCCTGGATGGCGAAGCACATGTTCGACGGCTTGATACTGTTTCTCAGTTGCCAGGCATCGCGTTCGGCCTTGGAGCGGATCCAACCTATGGCCCCTACTATGTAGAAGACATCGCCGTTGCACCTGGCGAGCCTGGAACGATTGCTGTTTCCAGGCGAATTCCCAATCGCTCTCCCCGACATGCCGGTGTTGCGATCTACGACAACGGTGCGATGCGGCCAGTGGCGACTCCTGGATTTTCGGGAAGTAACCTCATCGAGTACGGTGCGTCCTCCGCAGCTCTCTATGGATACAACAGTGAGACCTCGGAGTTCGGCTTTCGGACAATGTCTGTCGATGCTTCCGGCGTCAATATTACAAATGTTCAGACGAATTTCATGATCGGAGATTTTCGATTTGAAGGCGGGCGGATCTATACGGTATCCGGTCAAATTCTTGATCCTCTAAACAGAATCGTGCTTGGGCATTTTGCAACTCCCCAAAGCACTCCAATCCGAGGCCTCGTGGTGGATGCAGCTCTCAATCGAGCGTTTTATCTTGCCCAACTTTCAAGTTCGCTCCAAATCATTGCATTCGATTTGACGACGTTTGCTCAAACGGGAAGCCTCACACTTTCCGACCTGACATTCTCCAACAGCGGCAGTCTCGTTCGTTGGGGCAGCAATGGTTTGGCATTCCGGATCGACACGCAGGTTCTGACGCTGCAAATTCCGCAGGACTGGGTCTCTGCAGTTCTACCCTCCGTTTTGACGGTATATAAAAATGGGTTGGGCAGCGGTTTTGTAACTAGTGTCCAGACAGGCATCGCTTGCGGTGCCACGTGCACTGCGCCGTTTCCATCCGGAGAAATTGTCGTGCTCACAGCGACACCCGCACCTGGATCTGAATTTCAAGCGTGGGGCGGGGATGCCGACTGTACCGACGGTAGAGTGACGATGTCGGCCGACATCAGTTGCACGGCAACTTTCTCGCCCATCGCCCCAAAAATGCTCACGATCGATAAAAGAGGAAATGGCAGTGGCACGATTACCAGCAGTCCGGCGGGTATCAACTGCGGCACGATTTGCAGTGGCGAGTTCACAACGAGCACGTTGACGGTTGTGCCGTTCCCTGGGTCCATCTTCAGCGGATGGAGTGGTGATCCGGATTGTATCGACGGCAGTGTAACGATGACGAGCGCTCGAAGTTGTGTCGCGCGTTTCGACTTACCCCAAACGGATTCGACGCTCCTGCGAGGCGATTACGACGGCGATGGGAAATCCGATATGGCCGTTTACAGACCGGCGACCGGCGAGTGGTTTTTGAGGCTTTCCACCGTAGGGTATGCCGTCGGCCAGGGGAACTGGTATTTCCAATGGGGTGTAATCGGCGATATTCCAGTTAGCGGCGACTTCGACGGCGATGGCAAGTCCGAAATCGCAGTGTACCGGCCGTCAACCGGAGAATGGTTGCTGCGACTCTCCACACAGGGATACGCCATGGCTGCCGGAAACTGGTACTTCCAGTGGGGCGTAGCGGGAGACGTTCCGATTACGGGTGATTTCGATGGCGACGGAAAGTCTGAAATTGCGGTCTATCGGCCATCGACCGGAGATTGGTTCCTCCGATTATCGACGCAAGGGTATCAGGTGGCCGCAGGCAATTGGACCTACCAATGGGGCGTCAGTGGCGATCAGCCCGTCTCAGGCGATTTCGACGGCGACAGAAAAACCGATATCGCGGTGTATCGTCCATCGACCGGCGAATGGTTTCTCCGGCTTTCGAGCGTTGGATACGCAGCAGGTCAGGGCAATTGGACATTCCAATGGGGAGTGGGGGGCGATCAACCGGTTGCCAGTGATTTTGACGGGGACCGAAAAACCGATATCGCGGTGTATCGACCATCGACGGGCGAGTGGTTCCTGCGGCTTTCGAGCTTCAATTTTGCGGTGGGGCAAGGCAACTGGACATTCCAATGGGGCACCGCAGGAGATCTGACAATCAAGGGTGACTTTGATGGCGACGCGAAATCGGAAATCGCAGTGTTTCGACCATCGACGGGTGAGTGGTTCTTCCGACTCTCAACATTTGGTTACGGAATTGGCCAGGGCGATTGGACCTACCAATGGGGCGGTACGGGCGACCTGCCATTACGCCGTTAAGACCAATGCCATTTCGAATTCTGATACATAGCGTCCCATCACTAAGTAACCCGATCATCACGGGAGGCGAGGGCGCGTTAGCGTTGGATGCTCAGCGCGATTGCCTGTGCCGCCCATGCGGTCGCCGCTGCCGAAATCCATTGATCATGCCCGAATGGAAAGCCGCTCTCAAAGTACGGTTGAAACTTGATTGCGCGGCTCCGTACGTGCCATGAGCCGTCCGGGAATTGCGTGGAAAGCAGGTACTGAATACCTCGTTGATAAGCGATATCGGTGACTCGGATCGCTTTAGATTCCGCGAGAGCAACCAGAGCGTTTCCCGTCTCATATGCGTCGCTCGGCATGTTTGGATTGTTACCCCAACCGCCGTCTGCGCGCTGCAGCGCGAGTAGCGCTTTAGCTGCCCCTCTTATTTCCGCTTCGGATGCGTCCGACCAGGTGAATCCGGCGAGTCGCATGGACGCGTCCTCGGTTCTGATCACCTTGACACGTTTCAACCATATCCGCGCGCGTTGGGCACGTTTGGCAAATTCCTGTTTCCGGGCTGGAATAACATACTCCTTAAGGACGCGGAGGATTCGCGCTGTGGAAGCAACATCGCTCTCGGCTAAGGGCGGACGCAACTGGATCTCGCGCTGAGCCCAACGGCCGTCGGGTTCCTGCGATTCAGCCACGGCGACGATTGCCGAATCCGTGATAGTGTCCGAGGGATACCCGCTGGCTTTCAGCCCAAGGAGCATTTCCGCGAGACGGTTCGCTCCACCGCCCGGCATAAGCCCTTGAAGAAATTCTTCCTGAGGTCCAACCCACTGTGCTGTCAATTGTGACAACTGTTCCTTTTCCGCTATTCCGTTGACTTGGATACCCACCGACCTTGCCATCGCCTGGGTGCGTGCGACCAACGGTTGATGGTGACAGCTCACACAACCGCTCTGCTTGTAGAATTCACCGCTGGATGTCTCCAGGAGAGTCAGGCTGCGAGCAAGGGCGGTAGCCGGTTTCGGCCGTTCGGCAGCGGGCAGACGGGGCGCTTCGTAGACCACGCCTTTTTTCGCCCCTGCTGCCTTCAGCAGACGGATAACTTGAGGATTACCGAACTTTTCCGCCCAATCCAGGGGCGTTTCTCCGGTATTGTCATGCACGTTGACGTCTGCATTGGCATCGATCAAGGTAGCCACCATTTCGACGGATGAATACTCGCTGGCCAGGGCGAAAAAGAGCGGAGTCAAGCTGCGGCTGTCGCGAGCATCCACAGTCGCACCGGCTTTCAAAAGACTGCGGACCATCTTCACCGGTCCGAAAGCCGAAGCATTGTGCAGCGGAGTGATCTGTAGTCGGTTGAGCGGTCCATGTCGTTGGGTTGCTGCGCTGCTGGTCGCTGCGTTGATGTCTACGCGCTTCTGGATCAACAGCTGCGCAATTTCGACGCGTCGTCCCATGGTGGCACTGCCGAGAGGCGTCATACCTGTACGATTCGCAATGTCAGGGCTTGCGCCTTTGGATATCAAAAGTCGTACGGATTCGATGTCGCCAGCTTCCGCCGCGACGTTCAGCGCAGTGGAGTTGCGCCGACCATCTTGAAAATCGATGTTGGCGCCTTTCGCGATGAGCAATGCGACAATCGCGGATCCATCCGGACGGGATGCGGCTGAGATCAGCGGTGTCTGACCTTGTTTCGATACGGCATTGACGTCGGCTCCTCTTTCGATGAGCAACCTCGCTTTCTCAGGATCGCGTGCCGCCCACAACAGTGCGGTCGCGTCAGAATCGCTATGTGCGTTCACGTCAGCGCCCACGTCGAGCAATAACTTCAGTGTCTCGAGATTTCCAAAAGCGGCCGCGTGCATCAGCGGTGTGGCGCCGCGGCCATCCCGTACCGCCAAATCGCTCTTCGTCAGGTGTGATTTGACGACGTCGATGTTACCTTCGCGGATCGCTCGAAAGAGTTCCGCGCCATCGCTGAGCTTCTTCGCCGGAAGAAGGCCCACCGACGATACGGCGAAGAACGTGAAGGAGATCAAGAATACGCGGAGAAGTTTGTGACGCATGGGACTCCTTATACACATTGTCATACCAGAGGGATCTCTACAGTTTTCGGAGGTAGGCAAGCAGCGCCTGCCGTTCCTCCGGTAACACGAAACCGCGATCGAGAACGCGACCGTCGGATGAAAGAATCGCCGGAAGCAATCTGGGCGGCGCATTAAGCCGCGCAGCATTCCTGAAGAGAGCGTCGTAGTGGTCGAGCACTTCCTCGAGTGTCGCGGCGGAGTTGTTGTGGAAGTAGGGAGCGGTCTTGCCAATTCCGCGGAGTTGAGTAATCTCCATTACGCCAAGGTCCAAGGGTTGGCCGGTGAGGAGCAATCGTCCGGGGTCCGAAGTCGTCACAATCTGGATGGGGCTACTGGCGGACATGATTTGATATGTGCGCGCATTGCGATTGAGCCGCTCCGGACACGCCACAAAGCCGTCGCTGGCCGGCCGGGGGCACGCAGTCTGGATGGGGTGATATCGACCGGCAATGGGACGCACGAGCGTGGCATCCGGCGTGGAAGTACTTGGATGCAGCGGACTGCCATGACATTGTGCGCAGGCGCGGTTGAATACTCTCTTTCCGACCTGCTCAAGCTGATTCAACTCGGGGTCTGGGTCCGGAAAGAAACTCGAGCCGGAACGGATCGCGTTCGCCAGGAGTTCGACTCCGGGCGACGAAAACAATGTCGTTTGGAACGCTGCCAGGTCATCCAGAAGGCGCGTCGGCGGTTCCACTGTCACTTGTGCATGCGCGACGAGCGCGCCGCGCGCCTGTTCCTGTAGAGTGGCGAAGCGCGCATCGTGCTGGTACCCACCCTGCCTGTTGGGACCGTTGGGGTCCTGACCTAGGATGGGGACGCGGTTCTGTGCAGCCGGAGCCCATATCGGCGGGACGTTATCAGGTCCGGTGATTGCGACGTTGAATACGGGCATTACCGCACGCCAGAGATCGACCGACGTCTCATTGGAAATCTGACCGGTCACTGGATCGATGAGCCTGACGTTAGGAGGCAACGGCATTGTCACGCGAACAAGCCCATTCTCCACGAGGTTCGAGAAGTCTCTCGCGTTGTTCCCGTTCACGCGAAAGTCGTCGGCGTCAACCGGCCGGAAAAGTGGATCGTCCGCGTTCTTGTTGTACGCGAGCTTCGCCAATAACGCTTCGAACCGGGCCCTGGCAACCGCCGGAGAGAGCTGGAACGAGTCCGACGGCACGTGGCAGTCGGCGCATGCGCGTCCGTTCCCGCCGAGTTGTTTGAAATTGCCGTCATTAAACGCGGCGCGGCCCCGCGCCACTTCGTCGCATGGGGTGCTGTCGCAATCGAGTTTCGTGGCACCGTTTCCCTGGGCGAGCATCGAAATGTAAGTCGAAAGTGCCACGCCGATGCCAAGAATTACCGCTAGCGCTACCCGATACTGCCATGTCTTCATGATTGTGTCCTCGTAAGTAGTGGAGTTGATCCAAATGCCTTTCTCTTTAGGAACGACCTTCGCAGCCCCAACGACAGCTGTCCCTATTTGTGAAAGCGAAAACCGCAAAGGACTGGTAACATCTCCAACTCCTGAGCGCATGGTCACATCTATGAACTCGAATGTGGAAGCTGACGTCACGAGCCTACTCCGGGCGTGGAGCGCGGGCGACCGCACCACCGAGGAAAAACTTTGGCCGCTGGTATTCGCAGAGCTGAAGCGTCTCGCCCGGCGCCACATGGCCCAAGAGCGCCCAAACCACACCTTGCAGTCCGGCGCATTGGTGGACGAGGTTTATGTCCGCCTGACGGGTTTGAACAACACTCAGTGGGAGAACCGTGCCAGGTTCTTCGGGATGTGCGCTCGGATGATGCGTCAGATCCTTGTCGATCACGCTCGTGCGAGGCAGTCTCAAAAGCGTGGAGGCAGGGACAGGGCCAGGATCTCGTTGGATGAGATTGCTTTGGTTTCGGAGTCGAAAGGTATCGAGTTGCTTGCGTTGGACGAGGCGTTGAAACGGCTGGCGGTGATCCACCCGAGAAAGAGTGGAGTGGTGGAGATGCGATTCTTCGGCGGCCTCTCGGTTGAGGAGACCGCCGAAGCGCTGAATATCTCGCGTCTGACGGTGGTTCGCGATTGGAACTTTTCCAGGGCATGGCTCCACGCGGCGATGAACGGTGAGAACTTTGATGCAGAATGACCGATGGCAAGCCATCGAAGGACTCTTTCACGCAGCGCGAGACCTCCATGGAGACGATCGCACCAGCTTCCTTGATCGGGAGTGTGGCGAAGACGGCGCAATGCGTCATCAGGTCGAGGTGCTGCTGGCGCACGAGAGTAACGCCGCTGGGTTTCTCGAAACGCCTGCGCTCGCCATGACAGCGCAGGCAACAGGCAGTCCCGCCCTCAACGCCCACCAGAAGCTCGGGATCTACACGATCGTCTCGCGGCTCGGATCGGGCGGTATGGGTGAAGTCTATCGGGCACGCGACGCTACGCTAGGCCGTGAGGTCGCCATCAAGATCCTCCCGACGCTGTTCTCGAACGACCCGGGGCGGCTCCGCCGGTTGGAGCGCGAGGCGCGCCTGCTTGCGGTCCTCAATCATCCGAATATTGCAGCGATCCACAATGTCGGCGAAGCCAATGGCTCCCGATTTCTAGTCCTCGAACTGGTTGAAGGCGAAACGCTCGCCGAGCGCATCCGGCACGGCGCCCTTCCCGTCGAGGAAGCTCTTCGCATTGCGAAAGATATTTGCAGCGCGCTGGAGGCCGCTCATGAAAAGGGCGTCATCCACCACGACCTGAAACCGGCAAACGTGAAAATCACGCCGGAAGGCATTGTGAAGGTGCTCGACTTTGGATTGGCGAAGTCATTGGAAGCCAAACCAACGAATGAAAACCTGTCGCCAGCACCGGCAATCCAAATGACCGCCACGCTGGCCGGAATGATTGTTGGCACAGCAGCGTACATGTCTCCTGAACAAGCCAAAGGTCTCAACACGGATCAACGCAGCGATATCTTCTCCTTCGGCGCCGTTCTTTACGAGATGTTGACAGGGCGGCAGGCATTCCAGGGCGATAGCGTTTCGGACGTATTGGCTTCGATTCTGGCGCGAGAGCCGGATTTTGGCTTGATGCCGCAAATGGATCCGAAAATTCATACTCTGCTCCGCCGATCACTCGAAAAGAATCCCAAACGCCGCTGGCACGCCATTGGCGATCTGCGCATGGAGTTGGAGACTATACTCGCGGATCCTCGTGCGGCGGTCGCCGAGGAACAGCGCACCGCAGCGCCAAAGCCGCTGTGGAAACGCGCCATTCCTGTCTTCGCAGCGATAGTCTTAACCACGGCAATCACGAGTGTCTCGATGTGGTACTTCAGGCCGTTGCCGCTGATGGAGGTCACGCGTTTTTCTATCCCCCTTACGGACGACCAGCAATTCACAAATGCAGGGCGCTCGCTTGTCACGATTTCAGCCGACGGCACTCAAGTTGTTTACGTCGCGGATCGACGGTTGTACCGCAAGGCGATGTCGGAGCCGAAGGCCAAGCCCATCACGGGAACTGAAATTTGGCAGGGTGCGGTGAACCCGGCCTTTTCACCCGATGGCCGGTTCCTTGTCTTCTGGTCAGTAAAGAACGAAATGCTCATGAAGATTTCGGTGAGCGGCGGACCCGCAGTGCCGCTGTGTCGTGCCGAAAATCCTTTTGGTATCAGTTGGGGGGAGGACGGAATTGTATTTGGCCAGGGCAGCAAAGGCATCATGCGAGTTTCGAAAGATGGCGGCACCCCGGAGGTTCTCGTAGGCGTCAAATCCGGCGAATTCGCCGGTAGCCCGCAAGTCCTGCCTGACGGACAGACTCTGCTGTACACGCTCGCCGCAGGCAACACCGGAACTCAATGGGATGATGCCAGCGTCTTCGTGCAATCACTCAATCGAAGCAGTGAGCCTAAACTCCTCTTCCAGGGTGGGAGCGATGCCCGCTACGTGTCTACAGGTCACATCGTTTATGCCGTCGAAGGGAGGCTGTACGCAGTTCCATTCGATCTACGACAGCCTCAAAGAACGGGCGGAAAGGTACCGGTCGTCGAGGGTGTCCTGCGAGGTGGCCTATCCGGCGTAGCGCAGTTCAGTTTGTCCAGCACGGGAACTCTGATTTATATTCCCGGACCGGTCACAGGAGCGGAGTTTTCTCTTGCCGTGATGAGTCGCACGGAACCTGAGGCCCTCGACCTGCTGAAATTCCCGTTGAAATCGTACGGGTACCCCAGAGTCTCTCCGGAGGGCAGACGCGTTGCTTTTTCAACGGAGGATGGCAACAAGTCGAATGTGTGGATTTACGACCGTGACGGCACAACCGCACCGAGGCAGCTGACTTCGGGGGGCATGAATCGGTATCCAATCTGGTCGGATGACGGGGAACGGATCATGTTTCAGTCGGATCGAGAGGGCGATCTGGGCATATTCTGGCAACGCGCCGATGGTAAGGATAAGGCGGTACGCCTGACCAGAGCCGAAAATGGAGTTGAACATATTCCGGATTCGTGGTCTCACGCCTGCGAGTGCTTTTCATATACCGCAATCAAAGGAGCTGAAGCCGAAGTGTGGACCTACTCCGTTCAGGACCGGAAGGCAAAAGTCTTTGCCAGGAAAGACGGATCGTTTATCGGAAGGTCCGCGTTTTCGCCGGACGGCCACTGGCTCGCCTATCAGTCCGATGAAACCAGTAAGGTGAGTCAAATATACGTGCAACCATTTCCGAACGCGGGCACCCAATATCCTCCCCTTATTGCAGGAGGCCACCCGGTTTGGTCCACAGACCAAACCCGACCCGAAATTTTTTACAATGCCGGTGCGGGACGCATCTCAGTCGTCAGCATCAAAACCCAGCCTATCGCCCACGGCGTTCCAACGTCACTGCCGGACGGACTTCAAAATCGAAAGCCCGACTCGTATCCTCGGTTTTGGGACGTGCTCGATGGCAACCACCTCCTCGGCGTTCACCTTGCCAATCAAGCTTCTTCTGAAACCGCGCCCCTTCAAATTCAGGTTGTTCTCAACTGGTTCGAAGATCTCAGGCGGCTGTCTCCCCATTAGGGCTGAGTCGCACGCGTGTCGCGACAATGCGTCGTTGCGATGGCGAAGTCGAACAGCGTCCCATAAGCGTCGGACACGCGGGCCAGAATCTCCGGAATCCCTACCGCGCCGTCGAATCCATCGCAATCTGTCGAAATATTCGAACCGAATCTCGGACACTGCCGTACAAACTTAAAGGATAAATAAGTATTGGGCCATCGACTCAACGAGGAACTCCGTAACGTGTGTCCGGATGGTCGCCGGCCGAAGGCGCGGCATGAGCGGACATCTCTGGCGCAGTGGGGGCTGTCTCCAGAATTCCGCGTTATTGCGCAACGAATGTAATGCGCACGTCGGAGACGTCTTTGTCGCCGACGAGAACGTTGACTGGCGCCGCGGCGACTCTCGACGTGGTGCAGGCGCGGCAGGTCACCAAGACCACAGCCTGGTATGTTCGGGCTGAAACGTTTCTCACTTCAAACGACCCGTCAGCTGCGACATCTGCATAGGCGATGAGCGCACCGGCTCGAAGGCTTTCGCTCAACTGGACTCGAACAATTTCTCCGGGCTTCAGTCCGGTAATGCCGGCGACGCGCCCGGACACTCTGCGCAGTGAGGGATCCTGGGCGGACGCGGCATAGAAGTCGGCCTCTTTATTTTGTTTCAGCACGTCCGCCCACGTCAGGGGCGCCCTGTTTGCCTTGATAAGATCGATGAACTCGGACGCCGGCTGCAGCATCGTGGCTACGCCGGCAACCGCAGTTGTCCACTGCAGGTTTCCGGCGGTGGAGCGTGGCGACCAGCGAATCAGCATGCTCGAAGAATCGACCGGCAAGCTGGCCAGGCTGTTCTGAAAGGCCCGCATGGTCGGCCCATTCAAGTAGTACTCCACGTTGGACACGTAAAATGCGCCGACATTCGAACTCCGCTGCCTGAGGTAGTCGCCGACCTTGCGAATTGTCGATGGCCCAGCGAAGTCTCCGACGAGTGGAATGATGAGATTTTTCCGGTGCAGTTCTCTTACATACTGATATGCCGCTTCAGAGGACAGAAAGCTCCAAGCCTGACCATTCCGGTCTGTTGCGGTCATCAGCTGCGTAAACGGGACGGGAATTGCGCCACCAGCCGTGGCGGCCGAGGGACTTTGAAACTCCGCCGTCATCACGAGGCCGCCACGGTTGAACACATCCTGAACGAAAGAAATGCGAGTCAGGTCTTCTGGGCTTAGTGTGTATCCGTGTTTGGCCAGTGTACTCTTCACTGCCTCGATGTTTTTCTGCAGTCCTTCACTCGGTGCCGAAGAAAAGGCAGTCATCAACGCAGTCGCACTGGAGGTCGAATCCAACCCTGCAGGGCGTTTTCGCGAAAAAAGGTTCGCGAGGTAGTCCGCGCGGTCCGGAGAGATCTCGAACAGCGCCTTCAGCATCAGGATCTCGAGCATGTTTTGCCGCCGGATATCGATGATGAATCCCATCTTCGATTGCAGCGCCCACATGTATGTGAAGTTCTGTTCGGGGCCGACACCGAGATAAACACCGTCCGGCCTGGTGAGCTGCCTCGCCTGCGGAATCACGTCCTGGATGCTGGACTCGTTGGAGATCCAGTTGTCCGCGGAATACGGTCCGGAAGGTTCCGAGAAATCCGTGATCAGGCTCCAGAATTCCTGGTCGGAAAGCTGATCTGGCAGGCGATTCGGCGGCGCGAGCTGAGCGGGCAGACTTGCGGCCAACAGGGAAATAGTAAGAAGAGCAACGAGCAAACGCACTTTCACAGATACCTCCCGAACCGTGTCCGACGCACACGAAGGCACTTCGGTTGGCACAGTGTTGCTTGACCGTCGCGATGGCGCAATGAAAACTTATTATCCTGGCGTGACCGACCTGGCGCGTGCCGTGAAGATTATCGCCCGGCCTGCATTCTCTGTCGAGGCGGCTTACTTCGCGTAGCTCGATTTCGGCTCCAGTCTCTTGCAACGTTGGGACCAGGGTCGTGTCCTTGCAATAGGATGTGTTCATGAGAACCAACTATGTGCTGATCGACTGCGAGAATGTGAGTGTTTCGTCGCTGAGTCTTTTGACCGCC